>Ga0207699_10000868_pt1 | contig 14421 bp, 9 predicted proteins | sample LARL51metaG_FD_184344 | JGI IMG/M metagenome (GOLD analysis project Ga0207699, IMG submission 184344) | Corn, switchgrass and miscanthus rhizosphere microbial communities from Kellogg Biological Station, Michigan, USA - LAR L5-1 metaG... | ecosystem: Host-associated > Plants > Roots >...
ACAAAGGATGAAAAGCAGGAAACCCACGCACAGCAACATCTGCGCGATCAGCATCGACTGCGAGCGCTGGCCAGCCTTCCCTTCCAGGTCGGAGATCTCGCGTCGGCGCAGACTCGCCGCTCGCGCGGTCAGCGACTCCCGCACCTTGGCGCCGTCCTCCGCGACCAGGCTGAGCGCGGCCGACAGGTCGGTGAGCTCCTCGACGCCGACATCCTCGCCGAGAGCGCCGAGCGCCTGCCACGGCGTCTGGCCGGTGATCCTGGCGTTGGTGAGCGCGTCCCGGATCCGCCACATGGCCCAGCCGCTGCCGATGTCTCCCGCGGCCATCAGCGCCTCCGGGACGCCGCGACCGCCGGCGAGATTCATGGCCACGAGATCGAGGAACGAGCCGACCGCGTGCCGGAAGTCACGACGCCGGGCCGTGGCCTTCTGCTTGAGATCCAGATCGGGCAGGAAGAAGAAGATCCCGGCCACGATCAGGCCCATCCAGACCGGGATGACCAGGGAGAATCTGATCCCGGCCAGTCCGGCCAGGATGGCCAGGATAGGCGCGAAGATCAGGCCGAACAGCGCAAGAAGGATCTTTCCGGCCAGGTAACTCTCGAACGACTTTCCGCACAGCGACAGGTTCGCCTTGACCGAGGGGAACTCCCAGCCCTGCTCGGCGCACAATCTGGCCGCCAGGGCACCGACCCGCCGGCTGGTCTCGCTCTCCTTCTCGCTCAATGCCCGGGGCTCGCGGCGCGCGCTCTGGCGTGTATGGCCCGAGTCGAACGCCGCGATCTGCCGGGCCAGGCTGACCCGGCGCGGGATCAGGGCCAGGGCGAGCAGGAACAGCCCGAGGCCGGCCAAGGCGCCGGCCGCCACGGCGCCGGTCATCCCGCACCTCCCGACCAGGTCCCGACGGTCTCGGGCATCTCGGCCGGCACCGGAGCGGCGTGCCCGCCGACGAGAATCCGCTCCGGCATGTCGAACCGGGCCAGCCGGGTCAGCCAGTAGAACCCGGCCGCGTACAGCGCGGCGATGACCACCAGCACGAGCTGCCCGCTCGCGGTGTCGTACACCTTCACGAAATGCTGGTTGAAGACGGCCAGCAGGACGGCCACGCCGACCGAGAAGCCGACCACGAACATCGCGCTGAACCGCGTGGACTTGCGCTGGGCCTCGATCCGGCGGCGCATGTCAAGCTCCTCACGCACGGCGCCGGACAGTGCGCCGAGCAGGGTTCGCAGGCCGGGGCCGCGCAGCCGCGCGTTGATGATCAGCGCGGCCAGGACGAGGTCGGCGCTCGGGTCGTCCAAGTCGTCGGCGAACCTGCGCAGCGCTTCCGGCAGCGGCACCCGGGTATGCAGCCGGTCCACCAGGGTGATCAGCGGATCCCGCAGCGCCGGGGCGGCGGCGCGCAGCGAGGCTGGGATGGCCTGCTCCAGACCGACCGCGCCCGCGATCGTGTCCCGCAGGGACTCGGTCCAGGTGGCTAGCGCCTCCAGCCGGGCGATGGCGGCGCGCTCCCCGCCCGCGCCGCCGGACAGCCGGTCCCAGAACAGAATGAGCAGCGCGAACCCGATGCCCGCTACCACCCAGCGGGTGGCCAGCAGGATGATCGTCCCGCCCGCGAGCGCGATCAGCCCGCGGATCCCGAGCACCTTGTCGCGCAGCTCGTCGAGCTGGCCGTGGCCCTTGGGCGGCTTGGGCGGCAGGCCGCGGATCGCGATGACGACCAGGAACACTCCGCCCCCGGCGAGGGCCCCGGCCAGCAGGGCCAGCAGCTGACTGGTGTCGGCGAGCATCAGCGCCACACTCCCTGGGCCGGCGCGTACCCGTGCATGAGCAGCTCCTCGGAGCAGGAGAGGGGGGCGTGCTGCACCGCCCGGCCGTCCGGCCCCGCGGTGAAGACCTCACTGGACAGCACGCGCCCGTCCACGCCGGTCACCTCGCGGACGCTACTGATATACCGGCGCAGCCGACCGCCGCGTGCGAACTCGTTTCGCTTCTCGATGAACACCACGAAGTCGATCGCGCCAGCGATCAGCATGTGCGTGGCCTCGATCGGGAGCCGTTCGGAGGACTGGATCGCGTAGGTGGCAATCCGGTTGAACACCTCGAGCGAGGAGTTGGAGTGGATGGTGGACAGCGAGCCGTCGTTGCCCTGGGACATCGCGTTAAGCATGGTGACGATCTCGTCGCCGAGGACCTCGCCGACGATGACCCGACTCGGGTTCATCCGCAGCGAGCGGCGAACGAGCTCGGCCATCGGGATCGCGCCCTGGCCCTCCATGTTGGGCAGCCGTTCCTCGAGCGCGACGACGTTCGGGTGCAGCTCTGGGAAGTGATCCAGCCCCAGCTCGAGCGCGCGCTCAACGGTGATGAGTCGCTCCTCGGCGGGGATCTGGTTGGCCAGTGCGCGCAGCAACGTGGTCTTGCCCGCGTTCGTCGCCCCGGCGATCATGATGTTCTTCCGCGCCGCCACCGCGGCAGCCAGCATGGAGCCGACCTCGGGAGACATCGTGCCGTTCCCCACCAGGTCGGCGAGGAACACCTTGCCCATCCGGGCCCGGCGGATGGAGACGGCCGGCCGCAACGTCACGTCCATCACCGCCGACAGCCGGGAACCGTCGGGCAGCCGCAGGTCGAGCTGCGGGTTGGCGGTGTCGAACGGCCGGCTGGACAGCCCGGAGTAGGCGGCGAGGATCTGGATGAGCTCGACCAGTTCCTCGTCGGTTTCCGCGACCGCCTCGCCCATCACCTCCCGGCCGTCGGCGTAACCGAGGAACACGTGGTCACAGCCGTTGACGTCGATGTTCTCTATCTGCTGATCCTCGAGCAGCGGCTGCAGCCTGCCCACGCCGAAGAGCGCGGCGTGGATCGCGGAGGCGAGTTCCTCTTCTTCCTGGGCGTTCGGCGGCGGCCGGCCGACGGTGATCTCGTTGCGCGCGTGTTCTTCGAGAACCTGGGCGATGATGGCCCGTGCGAACTGGCGCTCGTCCTCGCCGGACATCGGCTGCATCCCGGCCGCGGCATCGCGGCGCCGCTGCTCGGCCAGCCGGTCGCCGACGTCGCCGCGCAGCCGCTTGACGATGCTGTGGTCCACCGCTCAGCGACCCTTCGGCCGGCTCTGGGGAGTGCCGGACGTCGGCTCGGGCCGCGCAGGGTGCGCCTCGGCCTGCTGCGCACCGTCGCGCTCGGTTGGTCGCTGATCATTGCCGTCGGCGGCAGCGGGCGTGCCAGCGTGCCGGCCGCGTGCGGCCAGCCGTCCCGACAGGGCAGAGGCAGGGCGCGTCGGGCGAGACACCCGGTCCTGATCCGCGGCCGCCGGATCGCGCGCCGATTCCCGGCCCGGCCGACCTAGGCCGTTCAGCAGGGACGGCCGGGACGGGCGCGGTCGCTGCGGCTGCGCGGAGGCCGGCTGCCCGGAAGCGGGCTGCGCACCGGCCGACTGCGCACCGGCCGACTGCGCGGAGGCCGACTGCGCGGAGGCCGGCTGGGCGGAGGCCGGCTGGGCGCCGGCCGGCTGGGCGGAGGCCGGCCGGAATACGGATGTCGCCGCGGCGGTCTGGCCGTCCGCGCCCCGGCCTGGAGCCGGTCCCGAACTCGGCGCGCGGCCCGATGCCGGGGCCGCGGCCGGGTCGGATGCCGGGCGCGCGCCCGAGCCTGATGCCGTGCGTGATGCCGGGCTCGGGGCCGGGCCCGAGGCCGGGTCTGAAGCGGGGCGCGTGCCCGGGTCTGGTGCTGGGTTCGAGACGGGGGCCGACCGGCGGGCGCCGGACGATGGCGCAGGCAGTGCCGAGGCGAGATCACCGGCGATGGCGCGAGCCGTCCGGATGAACATGGACTTGTCCAGCTTGCCGCTCCACTCGCCGCGGAGCTGGTCGGCACTCTTGGGCTCGTGGGCCAGCCCGCCGACCACGCGCGCAGGCGCGCCGCCCTGCCGCAGCGCCTGCCCCACTTCGGTGATGGCCGCGCCGAAGTTCTTGTAGTCGGTGATCACCACCACGTCGATGCGGTCTGCCGGGCAGCCACGCCGCTGTAGCGCGGACGCCAGCACGTTGACCCGGTCGCGCAGCCTGATCACTTCGCCCAGGCTGACCCGGGTGAGCAGGAGCACGGCCGAGGCCTGGGCCAGCAGGTCATACACCGGGCCGTCCACCCCGACCCGTCCGCAGTCGGCGATCACGTCCGCCTGCGGCACGGCCGCCAGGACCCGGCCCACCGATCCCCAGAGCAGCTCCAGGCCCGCGCCCTGCTCGGCTCCGCTGACGCCGCTGAGGATGTCGAGACCGCCGCGCAGCTTCTGCGCGTGCTCCCATACCTGGTGCGGCTGCAGGCCCCGGCGCGCAGCCACGGCCAGGCTGAGCAGCCCCCGGCGCGGGTCAAGCCGCCCACCCTCCGCCGCGGGGAGCCGGTAGACCAGGTCCCCGCCCGCGGGATCGCACTCGGCCAGCAACACTGGCCGGGGCCAGACCGCCGCCAGCGCCACGGACGCGGTGGTGACCCCGGGTGCGCCCTTGTCGGCCGCGACCGCGATCAGTGCCATGGGTCAGCCTGTCCCGCCCGATGGGGGCGGTGTTGACCCGCCCGACGAAGGTGAGGCTGACCCGCCCGAAGGTGAAGCTGACCCGCGCGACCGCGACGTGCTGCCCGGCTGGCTCGTCCCGCCGGATGACGGCGTCGTCGAGGCGGCCCCCGGCCCGTTGGCCGGGACGACTCCGACACCGACGTTATTGTTGGCCGCATTGCAGATCACGCCCGCGGCGTAGGTCGGGGCCAGCGCGACCTGCACGTCGTCCACGGCATCGCTGGCCGTGCTGACCGGGTGGCCGATGCTGAGCACCACCGCGTCCGGGGCCAGCACGTTCGTCGTGGGCCTGGGGCACTGCCCCCCGGTGTTACTGGTGTCGAAGACGCTGATGTGGTCCCCGACCTGAAGCCCGTCTGGCAGCTGCCCGTCCTTGAGCGCGAGCCCGACCACGATCATGCCCTTGGTCGCGGTGTTCTCCGCCGTCGTCATCTGCGGGGTAAGCAGCGTGCCGGCCGGGAGCGCGGTGGCGGCGTAGGTCAGGGCCACCTGGCTGGCCTCGTTCCAGGGCACGTAGTCGATGCCGCTGCCCGAGGTGACCTGGACCTCCTGCATGGAGCTCAGCGGGATCTTCTGCCCCTGGCCGACCGGCTGCGAGATCTCGATCGCGCCCGTCTTGTGGCCCGCGTCGATCACCAGCAGGGCGGCGGCGAGAGCACCGCCGACGACCAGTACCACGGCCAGCGCCGCCAGGGCCGGCTTGCGCTCGCGCGGCGCACTCGGCAGCCGCCGCCCGGCGGGCGAGGTCGGCTCGCGCCACGCACCGGCGTCGGCGCCAGCCCCCGTTCCGCGCGGAATCGTGCCCCTGTCGCTCGACATCGGTCCGGTTCTCCCCTGGCTGCAGCATCTCCTTGTGGCACAGGCGGTCCCGATACGTACGCCGCCGCGACATGCTTGCGCGCCAGCGGTCCAGCGGGGTCGCGAGGTGAATCTCTCTTGCCGAAGGTCACTTCCGCAGGAATGTCATCAACATGCGACCGGCCCGCGATAAGGCGGTGAATCCGCATCGCTATCGCACGCTGAGCCTTCGTGTTGCCGGGCCGACGTCGGCCGCCCGCGTGATGGGCCGGCATGGCAGTGCTGTGCTGCCGGTCTGCTCATCGTCCGGGCTGGGACGAGGCGATCTGGATAGCATGTCGTCACTCGTTGATCACGGAGGCTAGGCACTCGCGGAGGGCTGGGCATGCGGATCGCGCTGACGGCACTGACCCCGCGAGGGCCACAGGACCTCGTGGTCAGCGCCGACGACAGTGCCGTGATCGGCCAGGTCGCCGCGGCGCTGCGCGGGCTGGCGGGGGAATCCGAACCGCTCGCGCCGGTCATCGCGCTGCCCCGGACGCAGGTTCCGGCCGGCCAGGGGCCGCCGTCGGCCGCCGACCACAGACCGCCGCTGTCCCTCGGGCAGGAAACCCCGCGGCGGGGTCCTGCCCAACGGACCTCGCGGTGGGCCGCAGGGCAGGAGAATCCGCGACGGGCCGCCGCCCAGGAAACCCTGTGGCTGGAGGGACGGCCGGTGGACCCGCGGGCCCGCGCCGCTTCGGTGCTCAGCGACGGTGCGCTGGTCGCGACCGACCCTCGCGCGGCCGCGGCCACCTCGCTGGCTGAGCCGGCCGGCCTGGCTGAGGTGCGGTTGGTCGGCGGGCCCGCCGCAGGGACGGTGCACCGGCTGGGATTCGGCACGCTCACGCTGGGCGCCTCGCCGGACTGCCAGGTCCGGGTGACCGGGACAGGGCTGCCCGCCTATGCGGCCCGGCTCACGATCGGGCCCGGCGGCTCGGCCGGGCAGACCATCGTCGAGCCGCTGACGCAGCCGACCGGAGGCGTCCCGCTGCTGCTGGACGGCGAGCCGCTGACCGCGGCCAGGCCCTGGGAGCCGGGCTCGCTGCTCCAGGTCGGGCCGCACGTGCTCGCGCTGGCCAGCCCGGAGCAGCCGGACGCGCACCTGGCCCCGACCGGCGACGGTGGGCGGGCATTCAACCGGCCGCCCCGGCTGCTGCCGTCCAGCCGGCCGCGCAGAATCGAGATTCCGGTCGAGCCGAAGCGGGCCGACAAGGCCCGGCTGCAGCTGCTGTCCGCGCTGCTGCCGCTCGTCTTCGGCGCGGTCCTCTGGGTGGCGCTGAAGAACGCCATGTTTGCCCTGTTCATGCTCATGAGCCCGGTCATGGTCATCGGGCAGTGGATCAGCGAGCGACGCCACGGCCGCCGGTCCTACAAGCGCGGGATGAAGGAGTACCGGCGCGCGATGGCCAACCTCGGCGGCACGATCGCCGCCGCCCGGGCGGCCGACGAGGCGCTGCGCCGGGAGGCGGCGCCCGACGCGGCGCAGGTCCTGCTCACCGCGACCGGCCCGCGGCGGCGGCTATGGGAGCGCCGCGCCGCCGACCCCGACGTGCTGCACCTGCGGCTCGGGCTGACCGACCGGCCGGCCAACATCGAGTTCGTCCCGGAGAAGGGCTCGGCGCACGACGCCGAGCTGCCGCCGGTGCCCGCGGCGCGCAGCGTCCCGATCGCGCTGCCGCTGCCCGAGCTCGGCGTGATCGGCCTGGCCGGGCCGGCTGGCCGCTCTCGCGCGCTGGCCCGCTGGTTCGTAGCCCAAGCCGCGGCGTTGCACAGCCCGCGCGATCTGCACATCGTGGTGCTCGCCGCCAGCCCGGAGGCCGGCGCCGACTGGAACTGGGTCCGCTGGCTGCCGCACTGCGCGCCGCAGCAGGGCGAGGAGTGCCTGGCCCTGGTGGGGACCGATCCGGACTCGGCGGCGCGCCGGGTGGCTGAGCTCGTGGGCGAGGTCGGCGAGCGGATGAAGCAGGCCAGCGACCCGCACGGCTTCAGCCTGGGCTTCGGCGGTACCTCCGAGCCGGCCGTCGACCCGGCCCTCGGCCCCAAGATCCTGCTTGTGCTGGACGGGGCCCGCGCGCTGCGCCGCATACCCGGCATGCCGCAGGTGCTGGGCACCGCGAAGAAGACCGGCGTGTACGCGGTCTGCCTGGACGAATCGCAGCGGGTGCTGCCGGAGGAGTGCGCCGCGGTCATCTCCTGGGATCCCGACCGGACCGCCTGGGTGTCGTTGCAGGGCAGCGGGCTGGACACCCTCGGCGAAGTGCTCGCCGACCAGGTGAGCGTGGCCTGGGCCGACCGGGTGGCCCGGGCGATAGCGCCGGTCAGGGACGTGAGCCGGGACGACGCCGACGCGATGATCCCATCCTCGGCCCGGCTGCTCGACCTGATCGGGATGCCCGACCCCTCCCCTGACGACGTGGCCGGGCTGTGGAAACGCTTCGGCCGGACCACGGCCGCGACCATCGGCGTCGGTGCAGAAGGGCCGTTCGGTATCGATATCAGGTCAGACGGCCCGCACGGGTTGATCGCGGGGACTACCGGAGCAGGTAAGTCCGAGCTGCTGCAGACGTTGATCGCGTCGCTCGCGGTGGTGAACCGGCCGGATTCGATGACGTTCGTGCTCATCGACTACAAGGGCGGCAGCGCGTTCAAGGACTGCGCGAGGCTTCCGCATACCGTCGGGATGGTCAGCGACCTCGACGGGCATCTGACCGAACGGGCACTGGCATCGCTATCGGCCGAGCTGAAGCGGCGGGAGGAGATCCTGCTGCACGCCGGGGCCAAGGACATCGAGGATTACTGGGACGCCCGGCGGGCCAGCCCGGGCCTGCCGCCGCTGCCCCGGCTCATGCTGGTCATCGACGAGTTCGCCTCGCTGGTGGCCGAGCTGCCGGACTTCGTCACCGGCCTGGTCGGCATCGCCCAGCGCGGCCGCTCGCTCGGCGTGCACCTGATCCTGGCCACGCAGCGGCCGGCCGGTGTGGTCAGCGCCGACATCCGGGCGAACACCAACCTGCGGATCGCGCTACGGGTGACCGACGTCGAGGAATCCGCCGACGTCATCGACTCCCGCGATGCCGCGTTCATCGCCAGGTCCACTCCCGGCCGGTGCTACGTCCGGTCCGGGGCGACCGCCGCGGTCGCGGTCCAGTCGGCCCGGATCGGGGGCCGGCGCCCCGGGCTGGGCCCAGCCGAGGAGACCGCGCGGATCATCCCGGTGCCGTGGGCCGGGCTCGGCCGCCCGTTGCCGCAGGCGTGGTCGGCCGCAGCTGACGACGAGAGCATGGTCACCGATCTGTCGGTCCTGGTGGACGCCATCGCCGGGGCGGCCGCCAAGGCCGGCCTGCCCGAGCAACCCAGCCCGTGGCTTCCGCCGCTGCCCGAGACCATCGCGCTGGACGACCTCCCGCGCGCCCCGGCCGCCGGCGGCGAGGTGCCGCCGATCCCGTACGGGCTCACCGACCTGCCCGCCCGGCAGTCACGGGAGCCGCTCGCGCTCGACCTGTCCCACGGCGGGCATCTGGTGATCGCGGGCGCGGCCCGGTCCGGCCGGTCCACCGCGCTGCGTACGATGGCGGGCTCGGTGGCCGCCCACACCTCGCCCGCGGACGTGCACATCTACGCGATCGACTGCGGCACCGGGGCCATGCTGCCGCTGGCCGGGCTGCCGCACTGCGGCGCCGTGGTCACCCGGGACCAGACCGACCGGGTCGAGCGGCTGCTCGGCAAGCTGCGCGGCGAGATCACCCGCCGTCAGCAACTGCTCGCGGCCGGGGGGTTCGCCGGGCTGGCCGAGCAGCGGGCCAGTACCGCCGGCCAGGACAGGCTGCCGTGGATGCTGCTGCTGCTGGACTGGTGGGAGGGCTATTTCGCGGCGTTCGAGCAGTACGACTACGGACGGCTGATCGACACGTTGCTGCAGACGCTGCGCGAAGGCGCCGCGGTCGGGCTGCGGGCGGTCGTCAGCACCGACCGGTCCGCGCTGGTCGGGCAGGCGAGCACGGTGTTCGGTCTGCGGATGCTGCTGCGGCTGACCGACCGGTCCGATGCCACCCTGGCGGGCCTGCGGGAACGCAGCCTGCCCAGCCACCAGCCGCCGGGCCGGGTCATGTTCGAGGGGACCCCGCAGCCCTGCGAGGCGCAGATCGCGCTGCTGGACGCGAACCCGTCCGGACCGGCCCAGGTGGCGGCGCTGCGCCGGTTCGGCGACGAGGCGCTGGCCCGGCACGGCAGGCCGCCGCAGCCGCAGCGGCCGTTGCGGGTCGACACGCTGCCGGCCCGGATCAGCTTCGCCGAGGCCGCGGCGCTCGACCCGGAATTCATGCCGCCGTCCCCGCTGTGGGCCATGGTCGGCGTGGGCGGCGACGAACTCGCGCCCCAGGGTCTGGACGTGCGGGACGAGGGCCCCGGCCTGGTGGTGGCCGGGCCGCCGCGCTCTGGCAAGTCCGCCGCCCTGCTGACCATGGCCCGGTGGCTGCTCAGGCAGGGCACCGAGGTCGTCGCGATCACCCCGCGGCGGTCACCGCTGCGCAATCTCGAGGGTGAAGCCGGGGTGCTGGCCGTGTTCGGCGGCGACGTCACCGGCGAGGAGCTGGTCGGGGTGATCGAGGACAAGGACCGCTTCGTGCTGTTCGCGGATGACGCGGAACTGCTGTTCAACGGGCCCATCGACGACCTGCTGAATCAGATCCTGCTCGCCGGCCGCGACGCCGATCACGGTGTGATCATCGCCGGGGCCACCGGAGACCTGGGCCGGGCGTACTCGGGCTTCATCCCGCAGGCGCTGAAGTCCCGTTGCGGCCTGCTGGTCGCCGTGGCCTCGCCCGGGGACGGCGACCTGTTCGGCGTGCGGCTGCCGCGCAACGCTGGTCCCGGGCCGCTCGGCCGCGGTCTGCTGATCAGGCCGGGCGCGATCGCGCCGGTACAGCTCGCCGTGTGCGAATGACCCAGCCGCGACGCGGGGCCCCGGGCACGCGTTCGTGCCCGGGGCCCCGCGGGATGCCGTTACGCAGTCTTACCTGACGGTGGAGTTGAGCTGCTCGGCGAGGTTCTGCTGGTTGGACGTGGCCTTGCTGGCCTGGTTCAGCAGCTCGATCACCTTGTTGACGGTGGGAGTGGCCTGCTGCACCGTCTCCTGGAGGCGCGTGAAGCTGGCGTCCACCCAGTTACCCGACAGCGCGTTAATGTCGGAGTTCACCTTGGTCCAGACATCGTTCAGGTTGGTGGCATCGGCGGCGAGAGACGAGGCACCGCTCCCCATCCCCCCGATGTTGTAACGCTGTTCACCTGCCATGGATGTCATCCTCCGTTGTGGTCGATGCTGGGGGTTCGGCGGTGATCTTAACAGCAGCCGTGAATCGTTCACGGGACTTTGGCAAATGAGATCAGAAAGCGATGTAACCCAGGAACGTGCGGATGACGGGCGCTGTATCATCCCGCTTGATCCACATACCGATACGGACACCTCATGCCGGGCCGCGGGCGGCGCCCGCATTGTCGTGCTCGGTACCTCGATGTCGACGCGAGACCTGGGGCAGGGCCAGCGATGACCAGACTAGAGCCTGACGGCGGCGGCGGCGGAGTGGGGATCAACCCGCAACTGCTGCAAAGCATGATCAACACGATGAACTCGTCCGCCGGCGACGCGCTGAACCTGGTGTACGACTACATCAGTCAGCTGTCGCGGGTCGGGCTCGACACCAGCAGCCTGAGCAAGGCCGTGCAGGACCTGAACTGGGCCCAGGACCAGATACCCATGCTGAACCGCCGGCAGTCGCTCGCCCAGGCCATGGCCGAGCAGAATCCCGGCATGGTGGACGTCTCGGCGGGCGCCGGGGCGCTCGACTTCCCCACCACCCAGGCGGCACAGGCGGCGGGCAAGGCAGACGGCACCAAGGCCCTGCAGGCCATCGGGGACCACAGCAACGACGACTTCATCCTGACCGACCTGTCGCAGTACGCCGACGACCCGGCGTACCTGGCCGCGTTTTTCAGCGCGCTCGGCCCGCAGGGGCTCGCCGGGCTCGGTCTCCAGGTCACCGGCTACCAGCAGGGCGGGGACCAGGGCCGGTACCACAGCTGGGCCAGCACGGTCGGTCAGGCCTTTGCCACCGCCAGCTACCAGATGCCGTACAAATCAGGCTGGCTCGGCCAGTTGCAGCTGCCCAACGATCCGGGGGCCGACCCCGGCCTGCCGCAGCTGTCGCTGATCCAGCCGTTCCTGGAGCACGGCGTCTACTCCTCCGCCTGGCTCGACCCGCTCGGCAAGTACGCGATACAGCAGGCGTTCATGCAGCAGCAGCCGGGGCTGGCCGGGGGGCCGCCGGTCTCGCTGGACGGGATCTGGACCGCGCTGTCGAACAACCCCGCCTTCGACGCGCAGTTCTATCAGCAGAACTTCACGAGCAAAGGCAACCCCGCCGACAGCATCAGCGGGGTCATGTCGAGCATGTACATGATCTCGGTCGCCGACTCGGCGTTCGCCCGCATGGTCCAGTCGGCCACCGTTGCCCCCGCGCTCGCGGCCAACTCCGCCCCGTATGCCGCCAACGCCCAGCTCACCGTCCAGTACTTCGGCAATGACTCAAGCCTGCGCACGTCCGGCCCGGTGCGGGCGGTGTTCGGCACGATCGCGGAGAACTACTTCGACGACCTCGCCTATACCGTCCGCGCGGCGGCCCCCGGGATCGGCCCGAAGAACATCCCGGGACTGCAGGTCACCGCGTCCGAGTCGCAGTGGGGAAACTTCGTCGTGGGGGCCATGCGAGACAAGAGCACCTCGGCGCAGCTGCTCGCCTTCTACTCGTCCTGGGCCAACGGCCAGCCGATCGATGACCGCGGTCCGGGGCTGGAGCAGGTACCGCAGAACCAGGGATTCTGGAACGACTCCTCGCTCGGCCTGCTCAACGACTTCCTGGCCCGTAGCTACCAGGGTGCGGGCGCACCCGCAGGCGGAAGCCCGGTCAGCATCGCCGACGTCGTCGCCGCAGGCGGATCCGCGTTCCTGACCAGCCTGGTGTTCGGCCCGGAGGCGGGAGTCGCGGACGCTCTGCTCGAGGGGGGCAAAGACGCCTTCCAGAGCGCCACCGAACAGACGCTGAAGGCAGTATGGCCGGACACCGTGGAATCGAGCCCGAACGGCGGCGAGGCACTCAGCCACCTGACCGGCGTCCAGCAGCAATGGGCCGACACGGTCAACCGCTGGTACAACGGCACCCCCGGGCAGAATCAGCCTCCGCCGGGCGTCGATCCCGTCCAGTACCTGGGCCAGAGCTACACCGGCGACCCGACGGCATACGAAAAGCAGTTTGGCGGGTATTTCATCAAGGACGGGAAGATCGAGGATCCCGGCACGATCGCCGAGAACCCGCAGGCGCTGGCCGCCTACAACGCCTGGCTGCAGGATCCGGCCATCGTCAACGCCAATGAGGCCCGGTTCCGCAGTCAGGGCTTCGGCGAACTCATGTCGCAGTATGCGAACAGTTACGGGGGCGGCGGCGGCGGATGAGCCGGTGGTTTCGCCCTGCCCTCGCGCTGGCCGCGGCCGCTGGCGCCGTGATATCGGCGGCAGGGTGCGGTGGCACCAGCGCGGCCGACGGGCATGCCTCCGCCGGCACGGCACGCAATCAGGCTCTTTCGGCCTTGCGCGGTCTCTATCAGCACATCCAGGCCGCCCACGTGGGCACCGCCGACAGCGTGGGCGGCTTCTATGTGCAGTGCATAACCAACAAGAGCCAGAACGAACTCTTCTATGACGGTTCCATTGAATCCATTTATCCCCTTAACCGGTCGCTGAGCAAGAACTCATACCAGCAGCAGCTTAATAATATCGCCCGGACTCAGGGCTGGGCATTTAACAAAAATCGCAAAAACGTAGAATCCGGGAATGCCTTTCCCTATGAGATGGCCAGGGGATCGCTCGGCGGCCATATCTCCGTGGTCGATACCCCGCCGCGGAATCCCGGTGACCCCAAGATCTCCGGCCTCATCGAGATCACCAGCTCGTGCTTCGACGCGGGGCCGGCGGCACACAGTCTGACCAGGCACAGTGATGACCTTCCGCTAACCCGGGCAAGTCCCGCATCGTCCGGTTAAACGTGCGCAGCCGAAGCCGCTTCAAGCGGCCAGGATCGGAGGTTCTCGTGGACACTCAGCCTCAGGTGCCCAGTCCTATGCATGCGGCGCTCAGCGAGCTGTACGCGAACATCCAGAGGGACGAGCCAACCATGGCCAACGCGCTCAAGAACGCCTGCCAGCAGATGGGCGGGGGCTACGTCTGGTACGGCAGCGCCGCCAGCGGCTGGGCCAGCCAGCTGAGCGGCTACTCCGGCAACCTGAGCAGCACCGTCAGTGCCGCGGTCGCCGAGGTGGCCAGCGCCCTGGCGGCCGTCCCGGCGACCTGCTCCTTGGCTCAGGCCAAGACCGAGCAGCTGATCCTGTCCGGACGCCTCAGCTAGCGCTGCGGGGGCTGCCTTGAGGTTCGGCCGGGAGGCGACGTGACGCACACCGAGGATCAGGATGTTGTCGGGATCAACCCGGAGAAGATGCAGGCGCTCATCGGCGAGCTCAAGGCCGCGCATCGCGTGATCGCCGCGTTCGCGGGCGAGTTCTCCGCGCCGCTTTCGGCCCTCGGCATCAGCGTGAACACCGTGCACCAGTCCGAGCACTGGACGTCCGACCAGGTGTCGAAGCTCACCGAGCGGCTGCGGAAGTTCCGGAACGACGAGTACCCGCTACCGCCCCGGCAGGCGAGCGCGCCCGGCGATCTGAGCAGTCCGGGCAGCGTGGGGAGCACGGGCGCGGCGAGCGGCACGGGCGCCGGTGGCGGCACGGGCGCCGGTGGCGGCACGGGCGCCGGTGGCGGCACGGGCGCCGGTGGCGGCGCGCGCGCCGGTGGCGGCGGCACGGGGGGTGGTGGTCCGGGCGGCACTACTGGTGATGCTGGCGGCACTGGGTCCGCGGGTGGGACTGGGTCCGCGGGCGGCGCTGCTCACGCGGGACGTGGCCAT
>Ga0207699_10000871_pt1 | contig 14395 bp, 12 predicted proteins | sample LARL51metaG_FD_184344 | JGI IMG/M metagenome (GOLD analysis project Ga0207699, IMG submission 184344) | Corn, switchgrass and miscanthus rhizosphere microbial communities from Kellogg Biological Station, Michigan, USA - LAR L5-1 metaG... | ecosystem: Host-associated > Plants > Roots >...
CGCATCCTGCACCAGCAGGGGCAGCTCGGCGGCGGTGCGCACCAGCTTGAGCTGCCGCATTTGCTCCTGGATCTGCTCGATCGCCAGGCCACTCATCGCCCCACCCCCGCGGCGATCGCCTCGTAGAAGCCCAGCGGACGCACCTGCACCTCACCCGCGATCCCGAGATAGGCCGGGTCCAGTTGCGGAGGTCCTCCCACCGCCGGCGCCGCCGGCGTCCTCGCGCTCCGTGGCGGCCCATTCCAGCGGGCCACCTGGTGCTTGCCTGCAAGCCGTAGATGGCGGATGAGGTCCTCGCCGTCGCGTCCGAGGAGAATCTCCTCGGCGAACAAGTGGACGCGGACCTGCAGGCCGGCCCAGCTCAGCGGCACCGGGTAGCGGTTGGCCTCGACCGCGACCAGGCCATTGCGCGGCACCATCCGCGTCGTGATCCGCTCTCGTGGCGCCGGCGGCCGGCCGTCGACGGCGATCAGCTCGGCCGCCTTGGCGCGCGCAAACCGCTCCGCCGGCCGCTCGTGCGTCGTGCCGTGGACGCGCTGGTCCGCCACCGTCGCCGACCATTCCGCAATCCCCGCGTTGAGCTCGTCGAAGTCACGCCACCGCCGGCCCGCCAAAGCGTTGCGTTTGACGTACTTGACCCCGCTCTCCACCTTGCCCTTGGTGCGCGCAGGTAGTACCGACAGAGCCGGATCTCGACGCCGTAGAAGTCCATCCGGTCCTTGAACGTAGCATTCCACTTCACCCACCCCGAGGCCTCGTCCTTCTCCTGCACGATGGTCCGCGGGTTGTCGTACAAGATCGTCGCCGTCCGCCCGCCAAAGTGGGCGAAGGCTCGAGCATGGCCGTCGAGCAGGGCGTCCAGTCCCTCGTCGCGGTAGCCCCGGGCGAAGATCCGGCGGCTGTAGCCCAGCACCATCACGAACAGGTGAATCCTCACCCGCGCCTCGGCGAGCCACACCCAGTAGCTGCCCCAATCCACCTGCGCCTGCTCGCCGGGACCCGTCTCGAACCGCACCGTCGAGTGCTGCTCCTGGCTCTGCTCTTGCCGGAGCGGCCGCAGATAGCGCACCAGCGTCGGGTAGGAGCCCTCGTAGCCGAGCGACACCAGCTCCCGGTACAGCACCGCGCCGTTGAAGCCCACCTCGGGCGCCCGGCCCCGCAGGAAGTCGCCCCAACCCCCCAGGATCCCGACCCGCTTCCGCCGTCGCTGCGCTTGCCACTCCTGGCGGAGCCACTTGCGGACCGTCTTGATGTCCAGCCCCAGCTCCCGCGCAATCGCCTTCCTGCTCGATCCGCGCTCGCGAAGAGCCCGAACCGCCCCCCAGACACTCTCCTCGATCACTGGCTCTTCCGCGGCGCCTGCAGGCACCACGGCAAGCATCCCTACTTCGCGCTCGCTGTCCATCCCTGCTCCCTCCTCAGTCGCAGGAGGGGGGGAAAATTAGGTGATCGCACGGGGGGAATTTAGGGTGATCGGTGACACCTTCGCGCTCGGCGTCGGCATCCCCAAGGATGCCGGCGACACAGCTGGCCTTGAGGACACCGGCGCGGGAATAGCCCGGGTGCGCCCGGCGCTCATGAAAGCGAGCGCAGCCTTTCGGGGTCGAGGGACTCACGCAGGTCGGCCACCGCGCGATCGGTCGGCTTGATGTCGTACAGGCTCAGCACAAGGTCGAATGCGGTGACGAAATACCGCTGCTCGTTCCGGAAGTCGGCATAGACGCGACCGTGCAGGAGAGGCGGCAACGACGCTTGCTTCTCGCCGGCAAGGAGGACAGGCAACACCGTTTCCTTTTGCTTCTCCGTTCCCAGGAGCCGATTCGAGATCACGTCCACCTCGGCAGCCACCACGTAACCCGCATCGGCGTCCCGGTTCTCATATTTCCTGCGGTAGGACGGCGTGCCGACGACGATTACTCGGTCGGTTTTTTCGATTCTGTCGACGAAACGGGCGATGCTTGCACCCACTCGCGCGTTTTCCCATCGATCCAGCACCACGTCGATGCCCGCTTTCTGCAGGTCGGTTGCCAGCGATCTCTCCACCCAGCGTTGGTGTTCCGGCACGCCCCAGGCATAGCTGACGAAGCATTTGGGCGGCTCGATCCTCCGCTCGGTCACGTACGCCTGTACCCTGAAGATCGCCTGCTCGAAGCGGGTTCGATCGGCGGCGACGCTGCGCTGCGTTGCCATTTCGACCTCCTGCTCCCGCGTCAGCTGTATCGGCTCTTCCGTCGGTAGCGATAACCTCTCGCCGCATTCGTTACAAAAAGCGAAGGTCTTCTTATCCTTCAGCCGGTCACGCACCACAGAGCGCCCGAGCATGTGGCCCTTCGTGCAGCGCACCGCCTCATAGCGCATCACCGTCAGGTTGCGGCGCGCGAGGAAGCTCTCGAACAGGCTCTGAAAAAGCGTCCGCACCGGACGAGGGACAGTTGGGCCGAAGTCGAGGACGAAGTCCAGCTCGCCTTCGCGCTCGGCGTCTTGCCGGAAGCCGCACACCAGGCCGTCGCCAACTTCATAGCGGGCGTGATTCTGCCATTGGTTCGTGCGCGTGAAGGTATGTGTATAGCCAAGCAGCACCACCAGCGACGCGAACACGTTCTCGGTGGCCCCGCTCACGGTATAAGCCGCGGCATCCTCCGTCGGCTCGTCGTCGACGGTCGGCTTCTTGAGGTTGATCAGGTCCGGGAAGACCAAGTACGACTCCAGGCGCAATGGGTCGGTTTCGCGGAAGCAGACGTTGTGCTTCAGGAACAGCAGCGTCGCCGCGTCGAGGAGGGTGGCACGGTCCTCGGCAGGCAGCTCCGCCAACTCGGGGAATGCATAGCCTCCGCCGAGCAGGCTCCGCTCCTCGAGCGCACCTAGGCCCTTCGGGTTCCGCCGCGCCTCGAGCACCAATGACGATGCAAGGTTGTTAAGTAGCTCCGGTGCGAGCAGGACGCGCCGCTCGCCCTTCGAAGTGCGCAGCAACTTGACGTAGCCGTAGTTCTCCAGGTGTCCGACGGCGGTCAGCATCTCGTCATCGGTGAACTGCCAACTCGCGTCCGTCGCCAGCAGCCGCAGGCGCAGCTCGTCCGAACTGACGATGCCTGTCGGTTTCGTTCTCACCTCCTTCAGTCCCAACACGTAGTCCTTGATCCGTTTGAAGGTAGTCGTCGTAACCGTTGCCGGTTTGTCGTCCCAGAGGATCTGTTTCTTCATCTGCTCGACGAGCTCCGCGACGCCCTCGCCAGTGACTGCGCTCGTGCGCACGGGTCCTGCGATGCCGTGTTGGCGGCAGAACGCCTCAAGCTCCTCCCGCGTCAGGGTGGGAGTACCACGGTCCGCTTGCGCTCCCACGAGGATCACTGGGCAGCGACGCTCCCCGCTCTGGAGCTGTTTGAGCCAGAAACTCACCCCGTGCATCGGATCGCGGATGTTGGAGGCATCGAAGAGGACCAGGGCTAGGTCGGCGTCATCCACGAACAGCGCGTGGACGAGCCGATAGTCGGGCTGGCCCGCGAGATCCCAAACAATCGCCTCGCATTCGGTGCCGTCGGCGCGACGCCTGCCCAGCTCGGGGAACACCCAGAACTGCTGACCGTGGGTGGATGTTTGCTCTTTGAAATGGCCGTGGACCATCCGATAGCCGAGTCCCGACTTGCCTACGCTGTGATCACCCACCAAGACGATCTTGCCGGTCGTGTGATGGATCGCGTGGGACCGAGGAGCGGTGCCCGGCCTCTTGCCCAGGAGAGCACCCAGGTCCAGTTGCCACAGGTGGATTAGACGGTCGCCCTCCTCCGGGCCCGCCGTCGCCAGCAGCGGAAGAGCAGGATGGAAGGCCAGCGCCGGGCTCCAGCCTGACGTACCTTTAGCTGGAATCTTCGCCACCGGTTCCCAGGTGTCACAGCGCCAGAGCAGCACGGTGTGATCCTGGCTCCTCGAGGCCAGGAGGTCTCCCTTTAGGGAAAAGGCCACGGCATCGACTTCTCCTGTGTGCCCTTCGAGGGTGCGCAGCAGCTTGCCGCTCTCCGGATCCCACAGCTTGATAGTGTTGTCGGGGCTCCCACTGGCCAGAGTGCCTCCCGCAGGATCGAAGGCGACACTGTAAACAGCATCCTTGTGCTCTTTGAAGGTGCGTAGCAGCTTGCCGCTTCCCGGATCCCACAGCTTGATGGCTTTGTCCATACTGCCGCTGGCTAGGGTTCGTCCCGTTGGATCGAAAGCCAACCCTATGACAAACCCCTTGTGTGCGCCGAGGGTTCGTAGCAGCTTTCCGCTCTGCGGCTCCCACAACTTGACCCTGTTATCATCACCCCCAGTGGCCAGAGTGTCTCCAGTCGGAGCGAAGGTCACGATCCGGACGAAATCCTTATGGCCTCGGAGGGTCCGCAGCAGCTTTCCGCTGTGCGGCTCCCAAAGCTTGACTTCGCCGTTCTGGGCCCCACCTGCCAGGGTGCGCCCCGCTGTATCGAAAGCCACGCTAAATACACCCTTCGCACGGGGACTGAGGGTGCGCAGCAGTTCACCTGTGTGTAGATCCCACAGCTTAACCGTCCCGTCATCGCTACCGCTCGCCAGCAAGCGTCCCGCCGGCTCGAAGGCGAGGCTATAGACCCTGCCTTTGTGCCCCTCAAGAGTACGCAAGAGCCTTACGCCTGCCGGCAGCTCCAGTCCTGGAGCGTTAGCGCGAAGCTGCTGCGGTTTCTTCGACGGCATGGCCATATTCCCTTCTGGCATCGCCCGCGCAGTCAATTGGAGCTCCGCACGGCTGAAAGTGTCGCACAGAGCCATCGGTGGCGGATTCGGCACCCCGAGATCTGAGGCGGACTGCAGATGGCACCGGCTTTGGCCGCCTAGCTGAAAGAGCCCCGCGAGGTCGCCTGCGGCCCGCACTGGAAATATCGACGCTTTTGGGCAGGCGACGGTACCGCTCTCGACCTTGGACGGCCTGCTGGCGCACGCGATTTGACGAACGCTCCGCTCCGTCGTGGCAACGCTATCGGCTTCTCTTCAAAGCGCCAGCCTCGGAGGAAGCCTGCCTCCATAATAGGTCATTACGGCTCGTGATGCGAGAATCTGTATTCGGCTCTTGTTGCCATATTTTGGTAGTTGCCACGCGCTACGAAGTAGGTACCGGGCTTGATGATTACCCGAAGCCTTCGACGGATCAGATTTTCGACCTCTCCATAGAGCTGGGTGATGGATTGATCGGTTCCTCGAACCCGGACCACGCCTCTCTGGTGTAAGAGCAGCAGGTCGTATTCGTCGTTCTCGTGAAGATCTGCAGCACTCGCCGTGAGCTTGTCAATTCGGTGCTCCCTTGCCGCCGAGAGACCTACGCGGTGCTGCTTGACCACTTTATCAACATACGATGTCCTGCTGCCTGATGTCAAATAGATGCATGCAGATAAGGATAGAGATCCCCCTGGACCGTTCCTGGACGACAACCACCAGCAAATGCAAGCAGCCGAGCGCCCGGGGGGGGCCGTCTTTTGTTGAGGCGGCGGTGGCGCTCGCGAAGCGAACGGCCAAGCCGAGGCCGACCGAAGGGAGGCCGGTTGCTGTGCCAGCGAGCGCAGCGAGCGTGGCACAGCAACCCGGCTTGCTCCCCACCTGACCGGACATCGTTGCCGTAGCCGAGCACTGGCTCTCGCGGTCATTCTCGGCTCTCTCGGTGCCGTCGCCTGGCTTCGTCGTAGTCGAGGCCAAGACGTCCATCAGGTCGAGGACCTCGACTCGCGGATGTCTTGGGCTACCGGCACGCCACCTCTGACCGACTCCGACCGTTGCGAGGTCGCCATGCCGAGCCGCTCGCCCGGCGCCACAGCGCCCAAGCGGCGCTTAGCGCTCGCCGCTCACCGTCGGCCGGCGCGCACCCCGCCCCCGGGGAGTGCTCCACCTGCCGCCCTGCCGCCCCGTGCAGTTGACACAAATGTCAAGCAACGCCTACACTAGATCTGCCGTCGAGCGCCGTGTCCCCTCGTCGCCGGCGGTCTCCGCTCGGGAGCCGGGCGGTGGGAGACACGCCGGCGACGTAAGGGGCACGGCCCGTCACACGTGGGTTCGATCCCACGAGTCAAGGAGCCTTCCATGGCGAGGAAGCCGCGCACCGGTTTCAGGTTCGGCAACGCCCGTCCAGGTCCGGGAAAAGCACGCAGGTCGCGCAACCCGATCGCCGAAATCCCACTGCCGGCTCCGGCGCCGGACCCGCGACATCTGGTCCTGGATCTCAAGGAGATCGTGGACGGCGCCGAAATCACCGCCATCAACAATGCCAAGAAGCTCATCTTCCACACCGTCGGGGACACCGGCGGCATACGTGACGGCGCGGCCCAGCAGACGTTGATCGCCGAGGCAATGGAGGGTGATTTCACCGGCAACCGCGGCAATCAGCCGGCGTTTTTCTACCACCTGGGCGATGTTGTTTATTATAACAGCGAAGAAGAGCACTACACAACGCAGTACTTCAAACCATACCAGTACTACCCGGCGCCCATCCTTGCCATCCCCGGCAATCATGACAGTTCCCCCTCGACCACCGACACGCCCGGCGACCTTGCGCAGTTCATGAAGGTGTTCTGCGCCAAGACTCCCGGTCCTCTGGCGGCGGATTTCGATCGCACTTCTATGATTCAGCCGTATGTCTATTTCACGTTGGAGGCGCCGTTGGTCAAGATCATCGGGCTCTACTCGAACGACGGCGAGGGGCCGGGAGTCCTTGATCCCGGCGGCGACACGGCGCAGTTGGCATTCTTGGAAGCCGAGTTCCGCCGTGCCGCCAAGGCTCGCCCCGCCGACGGGCGTGCAGTGCTGGTGGCGGTGCATCACCCGATCTTTTCCATCGGGAAAGACCACGGCTCGTCGCCGACCATGCTTGACAAGGTCGATGCGCTCATGGACAAGACCGGTTTCATACCTGACGCCTTTCTGTCAGGCCATGTCCACGGCTTCGAACTATTCATTCGCGAATATCAGGGCCATGAGATTCCTTACGTGGTCTGCGGCACCGGGGGTTACAACGACGACGCGCACGTCAAGGAGAAGCTGAGCCTTCCCGCCCAGTTCGATCATGGGTTTTCGCTGGCTCAGTTCTTCGATTTCCAATACGGCTACATGCGGATGACCGTGGACAAGGACTGGCTCACGGCCGAGTACGTCGGCGTCAACAAGCGGCAAAGCGGCGCGGTGCCCGAGACCCGGGTTCTCGAATCCTTCAACGTGGACCTCAAGAAGCACGTGGTGAGCGCATTCTGAAGCGATATCCAACCCAGGTCGCCGGCCGGTGCCCTGGCAAGCCTCCCTCAGCAAGGCCCTAATCGTCCCAACCATCCGGCTGATCCCGGCCGCCATCGCCGGCGTCCTCTCGGACGGTCGCGCCGCCGGCATACGAATTTTTTCGGCTGCCTGCGCACGACTTCGTAGACGACCCGCCCGGCGCTATCGCGGTAGGGATATACCGCGACGACGTCGGAGAGCTTCCGACCGCCTGGCAGGCGCGTTTCCCGGGTGCAAACGCGCCGATGGGTGGCCCTACCTCTCGCTTGCCGCGGGTGCAGCCGCGAAGAAGCTCGGCTTCGCGGTGGTCGAGCGCCTCGCTGGCCTGCACCGCAAGGTCGAGGCCACCTTGAGCTCGCCCGCCGGCCAGGAGGCGCTCGCGAAGCTCGCGAGGCTTGCGAGGCTCCCTGCGGACCCCGCCGCAGAGTCGGTGCTGAGCGAGGAGCTGGCGAAGCAGCTCGCCAGCGATCCCGCTCTCAGTGTGGAGCTGAGGCGCCTCGTGGGAGGCATCCGTGCCGCGAGTACCCGAGCGGGCCTCCAAACCAGCGCGCAGGTAGGGGAGGGCCACGTAAACGTGCAGATCAGCGGCAGCGGTAACCAGGTGGGGGGCATGGTCAAGGCGCCCTGACTCGTCTCGGGGGGGCCTTACTGCTGGCGCAGCGAGGTGCGAAGCAGGGGCGGCAGGATCAGGCCGCGGGACCTACGACCCGCTGAAAGCTTGCGGAAGTCGATCCGATGGCGGGAAAGTTGTCCGTCCGTCGTCGTCTTCCGGCTAGACGGATGCCGAGCCGGACCGTTTTCTCCGCGACTGACCGCCAGAGCGCGTGCTTACGCACGCGATGGTGTAGAGACGCTCCGCTCCGCGGAGCGTGGACACGTCACGCCGGTAGACCGGAGGGTGAGGCGGAGATCGCGGGAAGGGCTCCCTACCCGCGCGTGGCGGGCCTTCCAACCGCGACCCAGGCGGCGGCAGCGGTGAGGGGCCTCCGGCGCGGCTCCGGCGGCGAGACCCGTACCGGAGCCGGAGGCACCCGGACGGAGGGCTCTCACTGGAGCGCCGGTCCGACGTAGGTCGTGTCGCCGGTGGCGGTGTTCTGCACCAGTCCGGCAGCGAGGAGGGTGCCCGCGATTGGGCGGATTCGAACGGTGAAGCCGCCGGGCACGCTCGCCGGGATCGGGTGATCGGTCGGACGCAGCCGGCCCATCTTACCGGGGCCGAGCTGGATGCCCCTCTTGGTGCCCAACACGTTGCCGTTGTTGTCGAGATACACCGCGTCGAACGTCGCGACGATCGGGTCGGTGTTGAAGATCCACAGCGTCGTCGAATGGGAGCCGTCCTGCTGCAGGTTGAGCAGCGTCAGATCGCTGGTCGATCCCGCGCCCTGGGCGGGGATGACGTTGCCAAGCCGGCTGGCCGGGCCAAGCCTAGTCAAATAGGACTCGCCCCGGATGATCGGGTAGATGCCGTCGGCCGCTGCCGGGCTGGTGAAGATCAGCGTTCCGATCGTGCTCTGGGTGATGTTCCACTGAGCGTGGAGGACATCGATGATCCGGGTGGTCGTGCCGGGTGCCAGGATGAGCGTAGCCGGCGAAGGCGAGGGCACTCTCACCAGGGTGTTGACGAAAGCCATCTGGACTTGCATGGGCACGTTGTCCGGATTGGCGAGCACCACGTCGGTGGCCACCGCTGTGGTGCCGCTGCCGCCGGTCCTCACGCCCAGCAGGTACTGCGTGGCAAGGTTGGTCGCCCCCGGCCAGACGTAGGACGGGTCCTGGGAGGTCACCGGCATCACAACGCCGTGGGCCGTGATCGGGCCGCCGGCAAGGGTATCGATGACGGCATACAGGTCTTCGCCGCTCACGCCGTAGGTCTGCTGCAACTGGGCGGCGGTGAGCTGGCGCTCGCCTTCCTGGCCGATCTCGAGAAAGAGCACCGGGGCGCCGACGGCATTGCCCGCGGCGTCGAAGAAATGGATGTTGACGAACGCGGGCTCGGAGAACGGGTCGCTCAGGGCCAGCGTCGTGATGCGGTTGGCGCTTTCGGCGAGCCCGATCAGGTAGAGCGGAGGCTGGCCGGCGACGACGGACCTGCTCGGGTCCTGCACCACCATCGTGGCGGCGATCGTCTGGCCGACGTCGGGCAGGGCGTTGCCACCGGTGTAGATGCCGCTCTCACCGCCGATCACCGGCACCGCACCGCTCGGCGAGCTCCAGGTGAACTCGAGGGAACCCGGGCCGTTGGTTACCCGCGGCGTGAACAGGCCCAGCGGGTCGGCCGACACAAAGGTCTGGAGCGGGGGAATGGTGACCGATTTGGTCGGCACTCTGCCATGCCGCAGGAACTGCACGGTCAGCGTCAAGGGGGTCGTGCCCGGATTGAAGGCGTAGAAATTGCGGGACATCACCCTCGTGCCGGTGCCGTTGACCGGCCAGATCCACGGCAGGACCTGCTCGTAGACAGGCGGAGCGTCGACCGTCATCGCCGCACTCGCAGAAGCGCTCTGCGCAGCGCCGCCGGTGACGGTGAGCGTCACCGTGTAGGGTCCCAGGGTGGACCAGGCATGACTGGTGGTCTCGCCGGAGGCGGTGGTGCCATCGCCGAAGTCCCAGGTCCAGCCCGTGGCGCCGCTGTTGCTGCCGCTGGCGAACGTGACGTTGTCGCCGGCCACGCTGGTGCAGGTCAACGTGGTGCCCGGTCCCTGGCACGCGGCCGACTCGATGACCGCTGTCACCGGCGGCGGCGGCGGCGGTGCGACGCTCACCGTCTGGGTGCTGGTCACCGTGCAGGTACCTTCTTGGTAGAGCCCGCCGACCGCGGTGCAATCCGTGGCGCTGGCGGACCTGGAGACGCTCAGCTGCACGGCAAAGGATCCAGCATTGGCGTAGGTGTGGCTGACGATCGCCCCGCTGCCATCGACGCCGCCATCGCCGAAGGCCCAGTAATACGAGGTTGGAGAGCCGGTCGAGGCGCTCCCGTCGAAGGTCACCGGGCTGCCCGCGATGGGCGACGCCGGGTTGTAGGCGAAGCTGGAGCCCAGGCTGCTCGGGCCGATGGCGATCGTGGCGCTTCCTGAGGCGCCGCTGCATGCACTGTTCGTCGCGCTCACCGTGTAGTTGCCCGTGGTCGCCCAGCTGATCGCGATCGAGCTGCCCGTCGAGGAGCCGCTGACGCTGCCGCCGGCAACGTTCCAGGTCCAAGTCGCGGCTGGCGCGCAGTTCACGGCCGAGGTGGTGAACGTGGAGGCAGTTCCCACCTGGCCTGACGCCGGTCCCGCAACGGCCAGGGTGGGCGGTCCGGATGACCGATCGACCTGCACCGTGAGCGCCTGGCTGGTGACCGATCCTGGGGTGCAGCTCGACACGGTCACGGTGACGTTGAAGGAGCCGCTGGTGCCGTAGGTGTGGGCCGGCGGGTTCGGACCGAGCGTGGGATCCGACGAGGTGTAGAGCGGCGTGCCGTCACCGAAGTCCCAGCTCCAGGTGGTGGCGCCGGTGCTGAGCACGTGGAACTGCACCGTGCCGCCGCTGAACGGATCGTAGGTCGGGGTCTCGACACCGAGCGCCGGGAGCGCCTGTAGAGTGAAGCTCGCCTGGGCGGTGGCACTGAGCTCGGTGTTCTGCGGGTTGGTCAGCGTGAGGCTGACCTCGTAGAACGCGGCATTGGCGTCCGCGTTGGTGCTCCAGGTCGGCGCCGCCAGCGTACTCGAAAACACGCTGACCCCGTCGCGAGTGACGTTCCAGGCATACTCGAGCGGCGGCTCGCCGGCGGCCCCTACCGCCGCGAACGACACCGCCTGGCAGATGGAGGGAGACGGCGGAGTGATCACGATGCTCGAGACGGCCGGTGCTGGACTCAGCACCTGGACGTACTGGCTGGCGACGTTCGACGATGGGCCGCTGACGTTGGAGGCCTGCAAGGTGACCTGCTGATTGCCGGTGCTGGTGAAGATCACGTTGCTCGGGTCCTCGACGCTCGCGGTTGCCGGGGACGCGTTCTGGAACGTCCAGCTCCAGGCGGTGGTGGGTTGACCGCTCGAGGTATCGATGAAGCTGACCGGGACTCCCTGGTAGACCGTGGCGGGGCTCCAGGTGAAGTTGGAGACGGGAACGCCGGGCAGCTGGCCGCCGCCGCTGAACAGGGTGTCGAAGATCGCGCTCGGATGGCCCGGTGGATAGCTGACGTAAACCAGGTCGAAGCGATCTTCGGTCGTCGGCACGTAGGAACTGCCGAGCTCGGGGCAAAGCTGCGCGATGCTCGCCGAGCTCGGCGGGACGTAGCGCTCGCCGACCAGCTCGCCGTATTCCTGCCCCTTGACGCCATAGCGGCCGGCAACGAACTTCGGATCGGTGTAAGGTGCGGTCGCATTGCCAGCGTCGTAGACGTCATCGAAGGCGCCGTACTGGTAGATCCCCGGCGCAGACAACCACACCGTCGTCACGCTGTACCGCGCGATGCAGGTGCCCAGGGTCGGGGTCTGTGCCTGGGCGGCGCTGACCACCGCGGCGCCGAGGAGGAGGCACCCGCCAGCGGCGAGCAGAACCGAGTGAGATCCGGAGGCGTCTATCCGCATGTAAGCTCTCATGACCCGACAACGAGGGCGGGTCGAAGCGCCGGCCGCCCTAGCAGCCTGACCGCAGTCTTTGGGTGGGCATTGTGGGCTCCCGCCGGACCGCGGTCAAGTGACGAACGTCACAATGGCAACGTGTCGATGAATCCCGGGGTGCGGTCAGCGGTGACGGCGAAGGCGAACTGCAAGGCTCGGCCGGCTGCGGACGGCGCTGCCGGCCGCACGCACAGGGCGCCGCCGCCTGGCGAAAGTGAGGCGGCATCCTACTTGACCCGGGACCATGGTCCATGGTTTATCTGGCCCTGGCGACGAGGAGACATGCCATGGCATCGCTTACCATCGGGCAAATGGCCCGGAAGGCCGGAGTCGGGATCGACACGGTCCGCTTCTACGAGCGCCAGGGCCTCCTCGCGGAACCACCCCGGCGCGCCTCGGGCTATCGCGACTACTCCTCCGAGAGCCTGCGCCGCCTGCACTTCATCGAGGCGCTGCTCGAACCGGCGGAGCGCCCGGAGGCAGCACGGTGAGAGTCGAGGTGCTGTACGTGGCGGATTGCCCATCGTATCCCCTGGCCGTGGCGATGCTCGCGGAGATCCTGGCCGAGGAGGGCATCGCGCCCGAGATCCGCCAGGTGCTGGTAGGCGACGAGGAGATGGCTCGCGAGCTCGCCTTTCGCGGCTCGCCGACGATCCGCATCGAGGGAGTGGACGTTGCATGCGACACGGCCGAGGCGCCGGCGTTCGCCGTCTGCTGCCGCCTGTATCACGATTCGCCGCAGCTCGGCGTTCCCCCTGCCGAGATCGTGCGGCGGGCGGTGCGGGCGGCATGCCGGGAGGGGACGGAGCCTTGAAAGTGGCGGCGACCGCTTCGGCTGCCCTGGGCGCGATCGCCAGTGCGTTGGCGTCGCTCAGCTGCTGCCTGCCCCTGGGCTTCGTCGCGGCGCTGGGCGCCGGCGCCTCGAGCGCCTTCCTGACCGCGCTGCGTCCCTGGCTGCTGGGCCTCGCGGTGGCGCTGCTGGGCGTCGGCTTCTGGCAGCAGCGCCGCGCCCGGCAGTGCCAGGCAAAGGGCCGCTGGCTGGGAACCCTGGTGCTCTGCCTTGCGGTGGCCGTCGTCGTGGCGATGCTGCTGCTGCCGCAGCAGGTCGCCGCCCTCGTGGCCGATCGGTTCTGGAGGGCAGGTCCATGAGGGCGAGAGCGGTGGCCGCCGTCGCGGCCCTGGCACTGGTCGTCCTGCTCCTGTTGGCAGCCCGCGCGTTCCTCCGTCCCGGGCTGGCCCCGGCAGGCCAACCGCCACTCGCGACGCTCTCGCCCGCGAGCGCCATCGCCTTCGGCGCTGCCTTCGATGCCCGCTCGGCGGCTCCCCGCCTGGTCCTGCTCCTCTCCCCGACGTGACCGGGCTGCCTGCGGGGGGCCTCCGCAGCCGCACAGCTTCTGGCTCGGTATCCGGTGCGCGACGTGGCGGTCCTCGTCGTGTGGGAGCCCATCCTGTTCACCGACTGGCGTCCGCCCAGCGGCAGCGCCATGGCACGCATCCCCGACGTCCGGGCGAGACAGTTCTGGGACCCGCAACACCTCGTCGCGCAAGACCTGAGCCGCATCGCCCGCCAGCGGCCGGCGCTGCCGGGGCCGTCCTGCTGCCTCCACGACGGCCTGCACTGGGACGAGGCCATTCTTTACCCGCCGGGGCCGCGCTGGAGCGAGGCGCCTGCGCCCACCGTCTGGGACGGGCCCGTGGCCGCGATCATCCCTCGCCTGGAACGGGCCCTGAGCGCCGGTGGGCGCTGATCACCGAGAGGCCGGCATCAGCCGATCTTGCCGGCCCGCTGATACGATGCTTGGCACAAGGCGGAGGAGGAAGAATGAAGGCTGCGGTTCTGCATGAGCTTGGGAAGGTGCCGCGATGCGAGGATTTTGCTGAACCGACAGCGGGCGAAGATGAAGCGGTTGTGCGCGTCCGCTCCGCGTCGCTCAAAGCCGTCGACAAGCAACTGGCCAGAGGCTCGCACTATGCCAGCCCCCGTGAATTGCCGGTGGTGTGCGGAACAGACGGAGTCGGGGATCTCGAGGATGGCACGCGGGTATTCTTCGGTGGACCGAGGTGGCCTTACGGCGCGATGGCGGAGCGCACCGTCGTGCCACGCGCGTTCTGTTTCCCCGTGCCGTCCGGCCTCGACGACGACAGGGCGGCGGCGCTGCCGAATCCGGGCGTTTCTGCTTGGCTGTCGCTCACGCAACGCGCGAAGCTTGCGCCGGGCGAGACTGTCCTCATCCTGGGCGCTACGGGGGTCACCGGACAGCTGGCCGTCCAGATCGCGAAGCTGCTCGGGGCGAGGCGCGTGATCGGCGCGGGACGCAATGAGAGCATGCTCGGCATGCTGAGCGAGCTGGGCGCGGACGCGACGATCCAGCTCGACCAGCCGCAGGACTCTCTCGAGCACGCATTCGCGCGCGCGGCGGGAGATCAAGGGTTCGACGTCATTCTCGACTACTTGTGGGGGCGGCCTACGGAGGCGCTGCTTGCGGCGATTACCAAATCGGAATTTGCGGCAGTCACGAAGGAGACGCGTC
>Ga0207699_10000877_pt1 | contig 14352 bp, 9 predicted proteins | sample LARL51metaG_FD_184344 | JGI IMG/M metagenome (GOLD analysis project Ga0207699, IMG submission 184344) | Corn, switchgrass and miscanthus rhizosphere microbial communities from Kellogg Biological Station, Michigan, USA - LAR L5-1 metaG... | ecosystem: Host-associated > Plants > Roots >...
ATTCACGCAGGCGCAGGGAGTCGGTCCGACTGTGGGAGATGGCGTCGGGGACATCAATACCGATATAGCGATTGGCGCTGGTTTGTCCGACAGCTGTGCAGGTTGTCACGGGCGTCCGCGCGGTTCGGGCGGAGCGGGCGGCAATGTGGCCACTCGTCCCGACAGCCGGGATGCTCCGCATCTATTTGGCCTCGGTCTGAAGGAGATGCTGGCCGACGAAATGACGACCGACCTGCGGTCTACACGGGACCTTGCAGTGGCCCAGGCGCAACAGAAGAAGAGGTCTGTCACACTGAAGCTTTCAAGCAAAGGCGTGCAGTTCGGCAGCATAACCGGGAATCCGGACGGATCAGTCAACCTTTCGAATGTAGTCGGCGTCGACTCCGATCTGCGGATCAAGCCGTTCATGGCTGAAGGATCGACCATCTCGATACGCGAGTTCGTGGTCGGTGCACTGCACAAAGAGATGGGGCTGGAAGCCTCTTCTGATCCGGACCTCACCACGGCGAGTGCGGGAGGACGCGCGGTCACACCTGCGGGGATGGTGCTTGATGGCTCCAAAGACAAGATCTCTGCTCCTCCAGCTCCTGATCCGCAAAATGGAAATGAGGTGGACGCGGCGCTTGTCGATTACCTCGAGTTCTATCTCATGAACTATTTCAAGCCAGCTCACTATCAGCAGACCGACCGCACGGAACGCGGGCGTTCCGTCTTCAACCGGATCGGATGCGGATCGTGTCACGTCGGCGACCTGACGATCAACCACGATCGGCGCGTCGCCGATGTCGAGACCAACTACGATCCCACCCACGGAGTATTCAACAGCTTGTTTGCGACGGCGAGTCCGCTGCTTTACACCTGGGACGACGGGAGCGGCTTCCCTGTGATGAAGCAGGCCGCGGGAAATTCGTTCGTGGTGAAAGACATCTTCACCGACTTCAAGCGCCACGATCTGGGAACGAATTTCTACGAACGCAACTGGGACGGAACGATGCAAACCCAGTTCCTGACACGTCCGTTGTGGGGCGTGGGCAGCACCGGTCCGTATGGGCATGATGGGCGCAGCATGACGCTCAACGACGTGATTCTTCGTCACGGAGGCGAGGCTCTGAAGTCGCGGAATGCTTATGCAGGGCTGTGGCCTGGCGCTCAGGACAACCTGATTGCATTTCTGAACTCGCTGGTGTTGTTTCCACCAGACGATACGGCATCGACGCTTGATCCAGCGAACCCGGCGAAACCGAACTTTCCGCAGTACGGGCACGGCAGCATCAAGTTGACAGTCCTGTTCAACGATCCGAGCGATCCGGAATAGGTGTACGACGCGAGCGGCCTGGGAATTCTGGGGGAGAATTCTCGGGTCTCGCTTGCTGTGTCAAGCGTTCGGGAATCGGCCCGGAAGCGTATGTGAAAGAAGCTCAGAAACTCCATTCTTCTGAGGTGAACATTCTTCTGAGGTGAACAATGAAAATTCGTCGTAGGTCTGATGGCCTTGGCACTTTGCGGGTCGACGTCCCGAGTTCAGCCGGATGGCTCGATGAAAACTGAACATGAGGCTGATGAGCAAATCATCCGTCAACTCAATTTGGAATGTTTGCACGCGCACGATGGTGGAGACGCCGCAACCCTCGATCGCATTGAGGATTCCGACTTTACCCTCTCCGGCGATTTTGGAGTGGTCAGCAAGCAAGAGCAACTGGATGAAGTTCGCAAACGAACCCGCAAGCCGGAAGTGATCACACGGACGATCGATCCGCAGGTATTCCGGTTTTATGAGGGTGTCGCATTGGTTACGGAAACCGATCGGCCTACGACCAAAGATGGGACTTTTGCATTTCAATCGACGGAAGTATGGGTGCATCGGGGTGATTCCTGGAAACTCACACACCTGCACTATTCGCAGTTGGAAGAGAAGAAGTAAGGCGCGCGTGCGTGTGGCATGGAGAGCAGCGATGTTTACAACGCTCACAGGATTGGCAGCTTTGTCGTTCAGCATCGGTGGATATTTCATGAAGCTGTCAGCCGGCCTGACTCGCCTTCGCCCGACCGTAATCATGGTGGTCTTCCTCTCAATCGGCACGGTGCTGCAGACGGTTGCCATGCGCGGGGAGCAGATGGCAATCACTTATATTGCGGTTTTAGGATTTGAAGCCATTAGCGCTCTCGCACTGAGCATCATTCTGCTGCACGAGAGCGGCTCGCTCGCCAAGTTCGCGGGCGTTGCATTTGTGTTGGCAGGAATTGCCCTTCTCCGAACAGGAAAGTTCTGACCGGACCATACGAAATCAATTTTGGAAGTTGGGTGTCATGAAGTTAATTTCCGAAAGCTCTTCTCAGGAATCGGGACTTCAACCGGATGCAAGGCCGGCACGGCAACGATTCCTCGCGGAAAAAGCAACGACTCCGCGTGCGGCTGTGGCGCTCACCGCGCTGAGCAGCGTGAACCGGATCAGAGAACTCTTCGGGCGGATGCGGAGATGGATCTATTCGCAAGCGAAGAGCAGAACAGGGACTTTCAGCATGCCTCGTTCATCCCGCTTGGAGGAAAACCGGTAAGTCGTTTCTGTCTGTCGCCAGTGGATGGTCGAAAAATTTCTGACGACCCGATTTCCGTAAAATCCTAGAAACAATGGAGTTGCTTGGACCTAGGCGCCAGCAATCCTCGTAAAATATTGAGCCGATTCAACTTACACGCAAAATATTGGTTTCACAGGACTTAGCAGTGGCTAATTCCTCGCTCCTTTGCTTGCTTCGATTGAGTATTCTCACGTCTCGCAAATGCTGCGAGACATGGGGCACCCCTGTTTGTTTGCGCGGGGCCCTTATTTTCCACAACAAAAACTCCTTTGGTTTGAGCCGATCGAGGACTGATTTGCGCCTCTTTGGGTAGCGAGGAAAACGAGCGATGGATGTTGAGAATCGACGCTTCCCCTTCCCGCATGGATAACGGGAACGGGACTGTTACCGACAATTTGACTGGCCTGGTCTGGTTGCAGGACGCGGGATGTCTTGGGTCGGAGCTATGGAGCGATGGCCTTGCTTCCGTTAGTCAACTCGCGTCCGGAGCATGCGGACTCAACGATGGATCTGCGGTTGGCGATTGGCGCATGCCGAATCTAGTGGAACTGGAGAGCTTGATTGATGCGTCTGCGGCGAGTCCTGCACTGTCGGCAAATCATCCGTTTGCGAATGTTGGTGGCGGTGTGTACTGGAGTTCGACGAGTTACTACGGCGGCGTGGCAGGGTCTTCGAAAGCGTGGGCGATTCGTATGAGTGACGGGCGGTATATGAATGATGTGAACGCGAACATCAAGGCCTCATCGATGAACGCGGTGTGGGCGGTCAAGGATTCGGGGAGCGCGGGTGGCGTTCAACTACAAGCTACGGGCTTTTACGTTCCTTACGCTGAGGGTGATGATGGCGGCGTGCAGGCTGGTGTGCCGCTGATCTTTCCTCGGTTTATCGATCGGGGTGATGGCACAATCACGGACACGATGACGGGACTCGTCTGGCTTAAGCAGGGGGACTGCGTTCGGGGACAATGGTCAGACGCGCTGGACTCGGTGAATGCGCTGGCCAGTGGACAGTGCGGATTGACGGACGGATCGACTGCCGGACAGTGGCGTATGCCCAATCGCGCGGAACTGCTGAGCCTTGCGGATCGCGCCCAGACGAATATGGCGCAGTATTTCGATTACACGTATGTCAATAAGGACGGCACGATTTTTCAGGCGCCCATTTTTACGAATTACATTGAGACTGAGCATTACTGGACTTCTACTACTGATGCTTCCGATACGAGGGAGGCTTGGACTGTTTACAGTTGCGATTTCGGGGTTTACGACGTTCCTAAGACCGCGGTTGGGTATACGCTTGCGGTCCGTTGACCAACGCTTTGTGTAGAATTCGCGCTTCCAATCGCTACTGGACCGTTACAGCGTCAGCCCCGCGCCAACAAACTTCCGCTGGGGCGCCCCGGACGAAGGCGTCCGGGGCTACATAAACACAGTTAGGCTTTGTCGTAGAACTTCAGGGCCATGGCGGCATGGGTGGCGGCGCCTCCGGCTCTTAGGGCTGCTGCCAGGAACGAGCTTTCGACTATCTCTTCCCTCGACGCGCCTGCTCCCTTGGCGGCTTTCGCGTGGACTTCGATGCAGTAGGGGCACTGCGTTGTACATGCCACCGCCAGCGCGATAAGTTCGCGATATTTCCTTGGGATGGCGCCATCTTCGCGGCCAACGATCTTGTCGAGGTTGAGCCAGGCGGTGAACTCCGTGGGAGCTAGCTTGCTCATCTCCTTCAAAAGTCGGAGATCGGCAGGGTCATGGTAGTGATCGGGCAATCTATTCCTCCTGAAAATAGCTGTTGCAAAACAACCGACTGCTAAGTTTACAGGACGCAAGGACTTGCTGAATTCATGTGATTTCAATCACACCCCGGTGTGAATCTACGTCCCGACATCGCCCCCCGGCATCGGGCATCCTCTATCTATCGCAGGACCACCGAGTGGTTCCCGTCGAGATAACTGAACGGGGGATTACATGAAGCGCAAGTTCAAGACGATGGACGGCAACGAGGCCGTCGCGCACGTCGCTTACCGGGTAAACGAAGTTATCGCGATCTATCCCATCACGCCTTCGTCGCCGATGGGCGAGTGGGCCGATGAGTGGGCTTCGCAGGCGGTGCCTAATGCGTGGGGAAGCATTCCTCATGTGGTCGAGATGCAGAGCGAGGGAGGCGCGGCAGGAGCCGTGCATGGTGCACTGCAGACCGGATCACTGGCAACGACGTTCACGGCGTCGCAGGGATTGCTGCTGATGATCCCCAACATGAACAAGATTGCCGGCGAACTGACGCCAGCGGCGTTCCATGTGACGGCGCGTACAGTGGCCACCCATGCGCTGTCGATCTTCGGCGATCACTCGGACGTGATGTTCTGCCGCACGACGGGATGGGCCATGCTGTGCTCGAACTCGGTGCAGGAGGCGATGGACCTGGCGCTGATCGCGCACGCGGCGTCGCTGGAGACGCGAATTCCCTTCCTGCATTTCTTTGATGGATTCCGGACGTCGCACGAAGTCAGCAAGATCGAGATGCTGAATGAAGACGACATGCGGGCCATGATCAATATGGAGCGGGTGATCGAGCATCGGCAGCGGGCGCTGTCACCGGATCATCCGGTGCTGCGCGGTACGGCACAGAATCCTGACGTGTTCTTCCAGATTCGCGAGACGGCAAACAAGTACTACGACGCGGCACCTGCCAAGGTGCAAGAAGTAATGAACAAGTTCGCTGAGATCGTCGGGCGGTCGTATCACCTGTTCGATTACGTGGGCGCGCCGGATGCGGAGCGCGTGGTTGTCGTCATGGGATCGGGCGCGGAAATTGCGGATGAGACGGTGAACTATCTCAATGCACGTGGGGAGAAAGTTGGCGTGCTGAAAGTGCGGCTGTATAGGCCGTTTTGTGTGAAGTCGTTTATGGAGGCATTGCCGCCGACGGTTCGCCAGATCGCGGTCCTCGACCGGACGAAGGAGTCCGGTGCGATCGGCGAACCGCTGTATCTGGATGTGGTGAACGCAGTTCACGAAGCGATCAGCAAAGGATATCCAGTTCCCGCTGCGTTCTCGACTAACGCTCGCTCCGCTCGCGGGACGGACGAAGGCGTCCGTCCCTACACGATTGTTGGTGGACGCTACGGGCTGTCATCGAAGGAATTTACACCGGCAATGGTCAAGGCCGTGTACGACAACCTGAAGAAAGCACAGCCGAAGGACCATTTCACTGTCGGCATCAACGATGACGTCACGCATACCAGCCTTGATTACGATGCAACGTTTTCGACGGAGCCGGACAGCGTGGTTCGCGCGATGTTTTATGGACTCGGAGCCGACGGCACCGTCGGCGCTAACAAGAACTCGATCAAGATCATCGGCGAGAACACCGACAATTATGCGCAGGGATACTTCGTTTATGACTCGAAGAAATCCGGGGCGATGACTGTCTCCCACTTGCGATTTGGACCGCAGCCAATCAAGTCGAGCTATTTGGTATCGAAAGCTAATTTCGTGGCTTGCCATCAGTGGATCTTCATGGAGCGGTACGACATGCTGAGCTCGCTGGTGGAAGGCGGCGTGTTCCTGCTGAACAGCCCATTCAGCACGGACGAAGTCTGGGATCATCTGCCGCGCGAAGTGCAGCAACAACTCATCGCGAAGAAAGCCAAGTTCTATGTGATTGATGCTTACCAGGTTGCGAAGGATACCGGCATGGGATCGCGCATGAACGTGATCATGCAGGTCTGCTTCTTTGCGATTTCGAAGGTTCTGCCGAGAGATGAGGCCATCGAGGCCATCCGCGAATCCATCCGCCACACGTATGGCAGGAAGGGCGAAGAAGTCGTCAAGAAAAACATGCTGGCCGTGGACGAGACCCTGGCGCACCTGTTTGAGGTAAGAGTCCCGGCAGCGGTCACTAGCAAGGTTGAGCTTCCTCCAGTTTTCCCGGGAGCACCGAAATTCGAGCGCGATGTTCTGGCTACGATCTACTCAGGAAAGGGCGACGAGCTGCCGGTAAGCGCTTTTTCCTGCGATGGAACATTCCCAACGGCGACAGCGCAATGGGAAAAACGGAATCTCGCGCTCGAAATTCCGGCCTGGGATTCGAAGATCTGCATTCAGTGCGGAAAGTGCGCGATGGTTTGCCCGCATGCCGTCATCCGGATCAAGGTGTATGACAGCAAGGAACTGGCGGGCGCTCCGGAGACATTCAAGTCCAGCGATGTGCGCGACAAAGAATGGGCGGGGATGAAGTACACAATCCAGGTTGCGCCGGAAGATTGCACGGGATGCGGGGTTTGCGTCGATGTCTGCCCGGTGAAGAACAAGAGTGAAGTGCGGCTGAAAGCGATCAATATGGTTCCGCAGCCGCCGTTGCGGGCGCCGGAGAAAGAGAATTGGGAATTCTTCCTGAAGATTCCTGAGCTCGATCGTCGCAAGATCAAGGTAGGGACGATCCGTCAGCAACAGGTGCAGGAACCGCTGTTTGAGTTCTCGGGCGCCTGCTCGGGATGCGGCGAGACACCTTATGTGAAGTTGGTCTCGCAGCTTTTCGGCGATCGCGCTGTTGTAGCTAATGCAACCGGATGCTCGTCAATTTACGGCGGGAACCTGCCGACGACGCCCTGGGCGAAGAATGCTGATGGACGCGGTCCGGCCTGGTCGAACTCGCTGTTTGAAGACAACGCTGAATTCGGACTTGGGTTCCGTGTATCGATCGACAAGCAGACCGAGTATGCGCAGGAACTGGTGCGGCGACTCGCGGACGACGTCGGCGAGAATCTCGCGACTGATCTGATCACAGCCAAGCAGAAGGATGAATCTGACATCTACGATCAGCGCCAGCGGGTAGCGCTGCTGAAAGAGCGGCTGCAGAAGGTAAACAAACCGGACGCCAAGCAGCTTCTCGCTGTGGCCGACATGCTCGTCAAGAAGAGTGTGTGGATCATCGGCGGCGACGGATGGGCGTATGACATCGGCTACGGCGGCCTCGACCACGTTCTGGCGAGCGGGCGCAACGTGAACCTGCTGGTGCTCGACACCGAGGTTTACTCGAATACTGGCGGGCAGGCATCGAAGTCGACTCCTCGGGGAGCTGTGGCAAAGTTTGCCGCTGGCGGCAAGCCCGGACCGAAGAAAGATCTCGGCATGATGGCCATGACTTACGGGAACGTGTACGTCGCTAGCGTGGCTATGGGCGCGAAGGACGAGCACACGCTGAAGGCGTTCCTGGAAGCCGAAGCGTATGACGGGCCGAGCATCATCATCGCGTACTCGCACTGCATCGCGCATGGCATTGATATGACGACGGCGATGACGGACCAGAAGGTGGCGGTCGAGTCCGGACAGTGGCTGCTGTATCGGTATCACCCGGAGAAGGCAGAGATTGGGGAGAACCCACTGTCGCTTGACTCGCGCGCTCCGAACCGGAAGGTGCAGGAGTACCTGCTGCAACAGACGCGCTTCAAGATGCTCACCAAGAGCAAGCCAGAAGACGCGGAGCGGCTGTGGAAGGCCGCGCAGCAGGACGTGGAGAAGCGCTTCCACATGTACGAATACCTGGCGTCACGGGAAAAGGAGCCTGCGGCTGCGGTGAAAGAAGATGCAAAAGCGGCTCCGGGGAAACCGAGTCCGGTGGGCGTTACGAAGTGAGAATTCTGATACCCAGGTGTCGCAAATTCGGCGAGACCTGGGGCACCGCTTAATTGGCGTGCCAGCAAGCAAGGAGAATTCGATGATCGACCTCAGCACTAAATATCTTGGCATGAAGCTCGCTTCGCCTCTGGTGGTCTCGGCATCCCCGCTCTCGCGCGACATGGACGGAATCTGCCGCCTGGAAGATGCGGGTGCGTCGGCCGTAGTGCTCTACTCTCTGTTTGAAGAGCAGTTGAGACAAGAAGAGGTTGATCTGCAGTACCATCTTGCTGCCGGAACGGAGAGCTTCGCGGAGTCCCTCAGCTACTTCCCGCAGCCGAGTGAATTCCAGACGGGACCCGAGGGGTATCTCAATCACATCCGCAAGGCCAAGTCATCGGTCAGCATCCCTGTTATCGCGAGCCTGAACGGATCGACGCTGGGCGGATGGACGAAGTTCGCGGGCGAGATCGAGCGAGCCGGCGCCGACGCGATCGAGTGCAACATCTACTACATCCCGACCGATCCGAAGCTGACGGCTGAGGATGTGGAGAAAACGTATGTCGACATCGTTCGTGCGGTTAAAAATACTGTCACGATTCCGGTGGCCGTAAAGCTCAGCCCATTCTTCAGCAACTTCACCAACATGGCACACCGTTTGGATGATGCCGGCGCTGATGCGCTCGTGCTGTTCAACCGCTTTTATCAGCCGGATATCGACCTGGAAGAACTCGAGATCCGTCCGAATGTGCTGCTGAGTTCGCAACAATCCTTGCGGCTGCCCCTGACCTGGATCGGCATTCTGTATGGTCGGCTGAAGGCGAGTCTTGCCGCTACGAGCGGCGTCCACACGGCTGAAGATGTGGTGAAGCTGCTGATGGTTGGGGCGAACGTCACAATGCTCTGCTCCTCGCTCATGCGCCACGGGATCAACCATCTGCGGCATGTAGAACGCGAACTCCGCGAGTGGATGGAAGAGCACGAATACGATTCAGTGCAGCAGATGCAAGGCAGCATGAGCCAGATCAAGTGCCCGGATCCGGCGGCGTTCGAGCGCGCGCAGTACATGCGCGCGGTGAAGGGCATGACGCACATCCACATGGCGGGATGGCGATAAGGTCGGTTCTTTTAGGAATCAAGGTTGAGATGGGGAGTGTAGTTCCCGGGTCTCGCAAATTCGGCGAGACCCGGGGCACCCCCAGCAACTTCGACGGATTAGTGGGGCCGCGTAGGTTAATTGGGCATCCGCCCGCTGGGGTGCAATCATGTCGGTAATACACTTTCCTGAATCACATCAAGTAACTTTTAGTCCTGTGGAAGACGCCACAAGCGAGAAAGCTCGGCGTGAGCGGCGGCGGGCACTGATCCTGCCGCGCGAGCATGGCGCATGGGGCCTGCTACTGGTTCCGATGGTCACGGGAGCGGGCGTTGCATTTCGTCAAGCCAGCCATATCTTCCCTCTCATCCTGTTACTGACTGCTGCTCTCGCGCTGTTCTGGCTGAGGACTCCTCTGGAAAACCTGCTGGGAACAACGGCGATGAGAGCGCAGACTTTGGAAGAGTCGCACACGCTGCGTTCGTTCATTGTGCTGCTGGGAGGAATTGCAGTTGTCGCCCTGGCGGGATTGCTTTGGGCGGGAAGAAATGCCGATCTCTGGCCGCTGGGCGCTGGCGTAGCCGCCGCATTTATTGGACAGGCTTTGCTGAAAAAGGTTGGGCGCTGGGCACGGATGCTCTCGGAGATGGTAGGAATCATCGGACTCACGGCCTCGGCTCCGGCCGCGTATTACGTAATCACGGGAGAGTTCAACGCAACGGCGTGGATGCTTTGGATTGCGAACATCCTGTTCGCAGGGGACCAGATCCACTACGTTCAATTGCGGATTCACACCGCGAAGATCCAGGGATTCCGCGCGAAGTTGGCCCACGGTTGGGCATTCGCTCTTGGCCAAGCCCTGATGACTGCGATCATCACGCTGGCGTGTCTGGCCCGGCTGATGCCGCCGATCGCATCGCTGGCATTCGCTCCGCTTTTGTTCCGAGGATGGTTTTATTTTGTGCAGGAACCGACACAATTGATCGTGCGTCGCCTGGGATGGAGCGAACTCAAGCATGCGACAGCATTTTGCGTGCTGCTGATCGCGACGTTCATCCTGGCGAGATGACGAGCGGGGTCGCTAAGAACACCCAGCCCTTGCCAACCGCTGTGGTTGCGCCTGCTGAATCCAACTGCTCACTCGGATCGCAGTGCTTGCATCGGAGAGATTGAACTTCCCCTGTAAGCAGGAACGAACGCGGCTAAAAGGGCCGATAACACCAGAGTGGCGCCCGCCGCTGAAAGAACCATCGGATCGTATTGGTTGAGTCCATAGAGCTGACTGCCCAAGAACCTACCCACCCCCAACGCTATCGGTATGCCCAGCAGCAGTCCGAATGAGACTAAAAGAAAGGACCCTCGCAAAATTAGGGCAAATATATCGCTGCGATGGGCTCCGAGAGCCACACGCATTCCGATCTCGCTCGTTCGACTAGCAAGGTTGTAGGCGGTCACACCGTAAATCCCAATAGACGCAAGAACCAGAGCCAGGATGCCAAACAAGGAAGTGAGCCGGGAGATCAATCTTTGCTGGCTAAAAGTATTCGCCACCTGGTCGCTCAGCATCTGCATGCGTACGATGGCAAGATTGGGATCCACCGACGCAAGCGTACTGCGGGCGAGGGATTCAGATAACGTCGCACCGGGCCTCATGCGCACCACGAGATCATGCAGATAGTGCGAGCGGACGTCAGTCGATGCGGCAAAGGAATCCGGATAGCTGGTCGACTGCGTGTTGGGTAAAAAGAAAAAAGGACCTACAGGTTTTTCGAGATTGTACGCTAGATATCTCGCATTCCTCGCCACGCCGACGATCTCATAATTGTTTGCGTATTCCATTCCGCCCTGGCCGAAATGCTTCCCAATCGGATCCTCATTCTTGAAGAACTTTCGCGCAAATGCCTCGTTAATTACCGCGACGTGCTGGGCACCAGCTTTGTCCCGTTCGTCGATTGGACGTCCCTTTACGATCGGATTGCCAATGACATCAAAGAATCCCGGCATAACTCTAGCCCACCCTGCCTCAGTATCGGCGTTTCGCCCGAGTTCCAATTTGCCTTCCACTGAGATTGGCTCGCTCCAGCTATCGCCGCTCATCGGTGAGTATTGGACGCAAGCGACCGAGGCGACACCAGGAAGGTTCGTGAACGAATCGTGAATCCGGCGGTACAGTAATTCGAGTTGCTGGGGCTTGTAACCTGCAAGCACCGGATCGATGTGGATTATGATCCGCCCGTCAAGTTCAAATCCAAAATTCTGATGCTCAATGTTGCGCAGCGCCGCAGTAAGCAATCCCGCGGCGGAGAGCAGCACCAGCGAAAGCGCCAGTTGGAGAACAACGAGCGTCTTGCGGGGTAGTGAGCCGACCCGACGCGTCGACCGGTTAGCACCTCGAAGTGCCTGGGCTGGATCTGCATGCGCCGCCATCCACGCCGGAGCAATCCCGAATGCGATACCGGTTAAGAGAGAGATTCCAAAGGCGAATAGCAAGACGGGTATGGAAGGCGAGGTACTGATTGGTACGGCTCTCATCGTTTCGAACGTGAAATGCAGTATCAGCCGACTCCCGGCATACGCAACCTCGAGCCCCAAAGCGCCTCCCAGCAAGGAAAGCACAAGGCTTTCCGTCAAGGCCCCGCGAACAAGACGCATCGGCTGCGCACCCAAGGCCATACTCAACGCCATCTGTTGGCGTCTTTCCAGGCTGCGCACCAGCATTAGGTTCGCAACGTTCACGCAGACGATCAGCAGAACAAAGCCCGAGACGATCATCAAGATCCGCAGCCAGTCCTCGTACTGCTGACGCATGCTCGTAATACCGGCGCCCCCCGGACTCAGGTGAAGCACTTGCTTTGGAATATCCAATGCCGCATCTGCGTACAACTCACTGAGGTGCGATCGCAACCACTGATGCAATTCCACCTGCATCTGCGCCTCAATCGATCGAACGTCGGCGCCCGGCTGTATGCGACCGATGATCTCCAACCAAGCCGCATCGGCATGCTTCAAAATCGAGCTGTCGCCGTGAATGAGAGGCTCGGTGGCAAGAGGCAAGAAAAAATCGGGCGGCATGGACTTCAATGTGTCGCCAAAAAAGCCAGGTGGCGTTACCCCGACGATGGTGAATGGCTTGCCATTGATGTTGAATTCGCCGCCAATTACCGATGGATCGAGTCCATACGTCTGCTGCCAAACGCGATAGCTCATCATGGCTGCGGGCGGTGCGCCAGACTCGTCATCCGACATGGTCAGCGCTCGTCCCGCATAAGCGCTCACGCCAAACATCGCGAAATAATTGCCAGATACGAATTCGCCAAAGTAGCTCTCGGCCGCACGCGCGTCGTGCGCACGCCGAATCGCAAGAAAGTTGCCGTCGGCCTGGAAGGCAGCCATCTCTTCAAAGCCCTTCGTGTCGTCCCGAAAATGCGTATACAGCTCGTACGACACAAGGGAGTAATCTTTTTCCCGAAAGTATCCGCCCTCGACGCAGCACTCGGCTTCTTTCCCGAGACGAACGAGCTGGTCAGGATTCGATACCGGTAATGATTTGAGCAGAACGGCATGCACGAGAGTAAAGATTGAGGTCGTCGCACCAATTCCCAGAGCGAGCGTCAAAGTAGCCGTGACTGTGAACGCTGGAGCTCTGCGCAATCGGCGGAGCGCGTAACGCACATCCTGAAACAGGCGTTCGATCAGCGGGAGTCCTGCTTCGGCATGGTAGCTCTCCTGAATCGCCTCGGCCGGCCCGAACATTAGTACAGCCTGCCGCCGAGCTTCTTCCGGCTTCATGCCAGCACGAATATTCTCCTCGGTCTGTAGCGCAAGGTGCTGCTCCATCTCCTCACGCAACCGCGGCTCGCCGGTCCGCTGCGTCGCGAAGTTGCGCATGCGTCTCAACAGTCGCGACAGTGCTCTCATGACAGTTGCTCCGCTTTCGCCGTTAGAAACCGCGCGATGATCTCGGTTGTTTGACGCCAATCCCGCACTTCAGCCTGGAGCTGACGCCGGCCTTCCCGCGTCAGACGGTAATAACGCGCACGACGGTTGTTCTCCGAGGCGCCCCAAGTTGACTCGATGGCTCCTTCCTGCTCGAGCCGCAGCAGAACCGGGTATAGCGTGCCCTGGTTGACCGAAAGCAAATCGCCACTGATTTGTTCGATACGCTTCGCAATTCCGTATCCGTGCAGTGGCCCAAGAACATCCAGTGTCTTTAGCACCATCAGGGCCAACGTTCCTTGTTGGACATCGGTCTTCTGCTTTATCGAAGGAGTCATGTTGGTTTCCCACAAAAGACTACCACCTTCCTTTGGGAAAGCAACAGAAAAGGACTCGAGCATCATCGACCGCAGGCGCTTTCGAGTAGGGCTGCTCGCTCGAGTGAGCGTGCGACAAGCTAACCAGGAGCTAACTTCCCGATTGACGCCAACTGACCAATTGAATTCGCATTACCTGAAAGCCACCAGCCCGACGCGAGTTATTCGCGGCGCAAGGCGGTCATAGGGTCGATGCTCAAGGCCTGGCGCGCCGGGATATAACACGCCAGCACAGCCACCGCCCCCAGTAACAACGCCACCCCACTCATTGTTGCGGGATCGGTCGGCTTCACTTCGAAGAGCAGGCTTACCATCAGCCGTGTAAGCGCGAGTGCGCCGGCAAGCCCGAGCACGATGCCCAACAGCCCGAGCTTCACTCCATCTTTCATTACCAACCTCAGGACATCGCCATGTTGCGCGCCCAAAGCGATGTAGACTCCGATCTCGTGCGTGCGCTGATTCACGCGATAGGCAACCATACCGTAAATGCCCACTCCAGCCAGCGCCACCGCCAGCACGGCAAAGCTCCCCAGCAACAACACATTGAAGCGTTGCTGGGCGACCGACACGGCCAAGAGATCGTCCATCGCTTGAATGCTGCTGAGCGGAATCTGGCTGTCCATGCTCCAGACCTGTTTTTTCACGTCCTCGACCAGGGCTGCTGCCGGAACTCGCGTGCGGATCACCAGCGTCATAAATTTCCGCCACGCCTCGTCATTCTGGCTGAACGGAGTATAGATGGCAGGATCCA
>Ga0207699_10000880_pt1 | contig 14343 bp, 15 predicted proteins | sample LARL51metaG_FD_184344 | JGI IMG/M metagenome (GOLD analysis project Ga0207699, IMG submission 184344) | Corn, switchgrass and miscanthus rhizosphere microbial communities from Kellogg Biological Station, Michigan, USA - LAR L5-1 metaG... | ecosystem: Host-associated > Plants > Roots >...
CATGCCGGAGTTTAAGTACTAACTCTCGACATCCGCCGTTTTTTGACGGGAACCGGCACGAGACGCGCGCCAAGCTGTCCGGCGCGAGGCTTTGATCGAACAGTCGCAGCTGGTGATCGCCAAGATGAAGCGCGAGCTGTTGGTCCGCGCTCCGAGCGCAACCCAGCTAGTCCTTGATCAGCCGGAGCTCCAGCTCAAGGAACGGGCAGCGGCTGCGGCGCAGGAGTAACCGTGGGCCGCAGGATAATCGCGTGGCGCGATGGTCTGATCAGGCAGCGGACTGAACAGGGGGGTCTTCCATTCCAAGGGCAGCAGCTCATTAAGCCGGCCAATCGCGGAATAACGCTTCCACCAATCGCAAGACTTGGGTGTTGCAAACCCGCAACCACCGATACTTGCGATGTCGGCGAGGCGACCCGGAAGGTCGCCTTTCGCGTCTTGGGCCCATTTCGCAAAGATCGGGTGTCGAGCGTTCAGGATTTGAAAGCAGCCACGCCACCATACTAAGGACAAACAGCGGTTCGTCGTGTCGGTCGTTGCGTATGATTCCCTCCCTGGGCACCAACGCTGCCGCCGACGCTCTGCCTGAACGGGATGCGTCAGGTGGTTAATGCGAACCTCGAAGTGGATCGGATCGCTTGCATTGATCACGGCAGGGTTCTTGAACTCCTGCCGCCGAGCCCCGAGCGCCGCCTCCTCAATCTGGTCAAGCCCGGACTGAGAGCGCGCTCTGCATCATGCGTAACTTTGAATAAGATATCGTAGGCTTGGTTGGTGTGGGGAAAGGCGGTAGCGCTCCCCCGCTACCACGCGTGACCCGCTATTATGGTGGGCCTGTGGGAACAGCTCTCCTCCGACCAATGCGGCCAGCTTTCCCTTGACCTCGACCTCGAAGCCTTCCCAAGGTCCCTTCGGGTGAACCGTGACGCTCTGTACAAGCGCCCGGAAATCGTCGATCAAAGGACCGCGGTCGTCCTCTGCGCTGGCGTGGCCGGCCATCGTCTCGGCAAGCGCGTTGACGGTCTCGATGTAGCGGTTCAGGGTCGCCGGATGCAGTGCGATAGGGACGGGGGTTTCTTCGAGCGCAGCCAGTTCCGCCTCAACGCGCAATCGCTCTTCTTTCAGCTCCGCAATCCGTCGCCTAGCGTCCTCCTCGGAAATCACGTACTTGATGACGAGATCGATGTTGCGCTGCCGCTCACCTTCGATCCGGTCTCGTTTCGCCTCTAGCCGAGTGCGCACTGCGGCCGCGTCCCCCGCAAGCCGCTCTCTTTCATGGTTGTAATTGCGCACGTAGGTCTCAATCAGCCGCGGGTCCTTCAACTCCTCGGCCATACCGCTAAGGACAAGCCTTTCGATGTCACGTAGGTAGATGATCCTGCGATTTGAGCAGCTGCCGCTCTCGCGGACCGCTGAACAACGGATTCTGGTCTTTCCCGTCTTGTCGCGGTCATGTACCGACATGCCAGATCCGCAGCAACCGCAGCGAAGCAGGCCTGAGAGCAGATGCAGCGCCCGCCGCTTTAGGTGGCTGGCCAGATGGCTCTTCTCTGACTTCAGAGCGTGAGCCTGCTCCCAAACGGACTGTTCGACGATTCGGAGTTGAGGCACCTCAATGCTTTGCCACTCGTCACGAGGGTTCGGACGAGACAGGCGTTTGCCAGTGTCAGGATCCTTGACCATCCGGACCTTGTTCCAAACGATACGGCCAGCGTAGAGCTCGTTGAAGATGAGCCCTGCACCACGTTGTGCGTTGCCATTGATCGTCGATGCGTTCCATCGCCGGCCACGCGGCGGGCGAACATTTTCTCGGTTGAGATCGTGCGCGATATCCCGGGGCGTTCGTCCCCCGGCATACGTCGTGAAAATGCGCCGGATGATTGCAGCTTCGTCCTCGACGATTTCGAGCTCGCCGGCTTTGCCAGGAATCGCTCGATATCCGTAGGCTCGCCCCCCAGCATGTCGGCCGTCGCGTATCACGCCGGCCATGCCGCGACGCACCTTCTTTGCGCCGTCTTCGCGCTGCATCTGCCCGACGAGGCCGCGAATTCCAATCAAGATCGAATCCGCAGTGCCGTCATGGACGGCTTGGATTTCGATCCCCTGGAAAGACAGCCGTTTGTGTATGCCGGCTAGATCTTCCATGTCGCGTGAAAGCCGATCCAGTGCTTCCACAATGACAACTGTGAAGAAGTGCTGACGCGCGGCCTCCATAAGCTGCATCAAGCCATCGCGGCCGAATACCGAGGCACCAGAGCGAGCCTTGTCCTCAAAAGTCGCAACGACATCGAGTTGATGACGAGCCGCATAGGCTCGGCACAGAGCAATCTGATCCTCAGTCGATTTCTCGTTTTGAAGCTCGGTCGAGAACCGAGCATAAATCGCTGCGCGTTTCATCTTGAACGGTACCGCTGATGCTCTCACTGACGGCATCAAGATGATTTCTCGGCAGCCGCGAGCTCTCAATGAGATGATCGCGCCTCGCGTCGGCAATTGCAAGTGCTTCAACAAATTTGACCAGGGCAGGATCTATTTCGCGTGAGGAAGTGCACTGTGGTGCATGACGAAATGCCTGTTTGGTCCTTGCGCGCTTCATCCTGACAGGATGCTGCGTGCAGCCAAAAAGGGGCAAGGGCGCTTACGCGTCGATCGTAGAATTGGACATCATTGAGGACGAAACGGACAAACTTTCAAAAGTTGAAATCTGGAGCGGAAGTCCTGTTCCGTTTGCGAGCAGGTCAAGGATCTACTTGCTCTACCGCGTGCAAGAAACTTGCAACCAGACCGTTATGAGCGGCAGACTATCGATCAGCTTTATTGATTTTACTGCAGTTTTGTTTGAATCTGATCGCGTTTGTCGCGTTTCGATCAGATTGTTTCTGGTGCGAAACTGGTGCGTTGCCTCCGATTTCCGCGTGTTTGAGACTTCCGCTTCTCGATCGACGCGGTGCGATCGTGCTTGATCGTAGGCCGACCTCGGGGCCACAATCCCGTGACTCGGCCGGTTTTGGCGCAAAGCAGACTATAGTTGATTGGCATTGAGCATCTTGCTCGAGGCTAGCTCAGCCTTCCAAATGATAGATTGGGAGTTTAAGTGTTCAAATCGTCAGAAGCATGTCCGCGGTAGAAGAGAGTAACGCCGCCGCACGGTTTTCCGCGGCTCATCGCAGCCTTCTTAGCCGATTTTGCGCTGCGGCACCGGAAGGTTTGCCGAGCATTGCGCGGATTTTGCGCGCAAGCTCGGTCTTGCGATAGGGCTTAGTGATCAGCTCGACGCCGGGCTCAAGCCGGCCTTGGGTCGTCATCGCGTCCTTCGTGTATCCGGATGTGTACAGCACCTTGATACCGGGGCGCAGCCGCAGGATCTCGTCGGCGAGCGATGGGCCGTTGATTTCGCTGCCGAGAATCACATCAGTGAACAGCAGGTCAAATGCGCGGCCGGAGGTGACTACGTCAAGGGCCTCGCGCGCGGAGGCGGCGGCGAGCACCGCATAGCCCAAGCTTTCCAACTGGGCGATAACGTATTGACGAACCAATGCGTCGTCCTCGACCACTAGAATGGTCTCATCGCCGCTCTCAGCGACGGCAAGCGGTCGTTCGATCCGTACGAGGGACTCGCTGCTGCGTGGCAGGTACAGCTTGAACGTTGTGCCGTGGCCTTCCTCGCTGTAGATCTTGATGTGGCCGCCCGATTGCTTGACAAAACCATAGACCATGCTGAGCCCGAGTCCGGTACCCTGTCCGAACTCCTTCGTGGTGAAGAACGGCTCGAAAACCATCTCTCGAACATCCTCCGCTATTCCGACTCCGGTGTCGGTCACCGCGATCATCACGTAGGGTCCGGGCCGGATCTCCTCCGGATGAATCGTCGCAAAAGACGCGTCGAGCACCAGATTATGGGTTTCCAGGAGGAGCTTGCCCCCGCGCGGCATGGCGTCGCGGGCATTGACCGCTAGGTTGATCAACGCGGTGCCGAGCTGCGACGAATCGATCATAGCCGGCCAGGGTTCCTCCTCGAGCGTCGTCTCGATCTCAATGCTCTCGCCCAGAGTCGGGCGAAGCAGCTTGATGGTATCAAGGATCAACTGGTTCACGTCGGTCGACTGCGGTTGCAGTGGCTGCTTACGGGCGAAGGCGAGCAATTGCCGGGTGAGGTCGCTGCCGCGCCCCGCTGCTTCGTCTATCATGCGGGAAATCGCCGCAAGCTCCGGCGAATGGGCGACTGCGTCGGCGAGGATCTCGATGCTTCCGGTGATGACGGTCAAGATATTGTTGAAGTCGTGGGCAATACCACCGGTGAGCTGACCGATCGCATCGAGCTTTTGGGACTGACGTAGCTGTTGCTCCAAAGCGATGCGTTGCGTCATGTCGCGGCCGATGAAGAAATACCGCTCCTCCAACTCGAGCCACGTCCCACTCCAGGTGAGCGGTACGACGCGGCCGTCACGGTGCAGATAGCGGCAATCGAAGTTTCGCGTGGCGTGGCCGTGGGCCGCCGCTCGCATCTCATTGCGGGCCCGCTCGACGTCGCCTGGATGCACGAACGCCGCACCGTTGCGGCCGATCATCTCCTCCGGACGATAACCGAGGATCGCCTCGGCGCTCGGGCTGATGTCGATGAAGGTGCCCTCGCGGTCGGCAATCAGGATGAGGTCGAGCGAGCTCGCGAATAGTCGCCGGCGCTCAGCGATCTCCTTCTCCAGCGACGCGGTCTTTTCCCGTACTTCGGCAGCCACGCGATCGAATGCGCGAGCCAGTGTGCCAATCTCGCCGCTGGACTGGGTCGGCAGGCTCAACGGCTCGCCGTGACCGAAACTCTCGATCGCCGCAGTCACCTGCGTAAGCGGGCGGGTCAAGGAACGCGCCAACATGATGGCCAGCAGGACGGCGCCGATCGCTGCCATCAGCACCGCCGCCAGGCTGGAGTTGCGCACGGTTGTCAACGTCGGGGCGAGATCCGCATATGGCACCGCCTCGACGACGAACACCTGGGGCCCTTCGGCAAGCCGCACACCGGCCAAGGTCGCGCCGTACTCGGCTCCGCTATGCTTTTGAACGACCTGCGGCCCCGTCTTGCCACGGGCCAGCATGCCGGCCAACCCCGGAAAATCGTCCTGCAGGCGCGTCGTCGCGCCGAGCGGTAAGCCGAATTCGTGGGCCGGATCGGGACGGGCCAGATAATCGCCACTGGTGTTGACGATATAAACTCCGCCGCCTGGCATGGCGCGTTCACGCGCGTGCGTGAATGGCCCACGCAGGTCGATATCGATTACCACGATCCCGAATAGCCGCCCGTCCGGCCCCACTACCGGAGTTGACGCCCTAACAACCGGGACACGTGGCGCATCGATCGCACCGTGCTCCCGATCGAGCCCAACTGCTGAGATATCGACCTCGCCCGCGTGCAGCCGCATGGCGCGCTGGAAGTAGTCACGGTCGCCCCTGGGCTGGAGCTCGGCTTCGGGCACGACCCGGACAGCGTTCCCTAACCCCAAGCGGTCGGTCCGCACGATCTCCCGGCCACCGTCGGCGACACCGATCAGGCGGATCTGACCGTAATCCGGGTTGGCGGCGAGTTGGGCGGCGAAGCTCCCGCCCAGCTCACGGCGCCATTGGGCCAGCGTGGTTGTGCCGAAAGGATCTACGCCGCCCGCTCGCGTCGTACGCCTGATGCCTTCAAGGGCGAGGGCCGCCGCTGTCGGAATTCCCAACACGTCACCTCGTGATCCGCGCACGGAAGCCTCGAGATCGGAGGCAAGAAGACGGGCATGGCTGTCGAGGCGATCAAGGGCGCGCGGCATCTCGACTATGGATGCATTGTGATAGGTCAGCGCACCGGTGGCAGCCACGCTGAGCACGATCAACGCGACCATTCCCGCGGTCAAACGCGCCGACAACCCCATGCCCGGCTCCGGTAGTGGCGCGCTCGACGGCTCGGTGAAAGCCGGCCGCAGATCGGTGCCGGTTGGACGCGCCAGGAGCAACGCGATGACTCACTGCCACCGCGCCTGTAATGCGCGAGTGCGACAGGCAGGCCATGCCACTACGTAAACGTGTAACACCTTCCCGCCACTTGGTCAAAGCTGCCGAGCTGCTGCTCTTGCGGCACGCTGCGAGGGCGGCCGGACGGCCTTGGACGAGGCCGTCGTCGAGACTTTCTATCAGATGTAGACACGCTGGTCCGAGGGCCACAGGATTTGGCCGCATCCCGGAATTGGAACTCTTCTGGCAGCTTGTACGATGTTACCCATGCGCCTTTTGCAGTTGTAGTCTCGCAATCGCTCGCCATCTAGCGTCTCATGATGCTACGAGCCAGAAATCCCATTCGCAGTTGTGATTGGCAGGAGTTTGATTGTTGAGAGCAAGAGCCACTGTAAGTGCATTAGATTTCGGTACGTCTATAGGAAGCAGATTTCGAACGAAATTTGAGCCCATTTCGCACCACTTCGGCTCGCGAATTGGCGGATGGCTCACGATGGGTTACCGGCCGTGACGTGTATTAGTGAAGCTGGTAACCGCCTTCTGGCAGCACTGGGACCCGCGGATCTCGATCAACTGGGGAGCGATCTTCAGACCGTCGCGCTCAATCAGGACGCGGTCCTGGTACGAGCAGGTGACGAGGTCGGCTATGTGTTCTTCCCTCATGACGGCGCCATTTCTCTGATGATCGAGATGGCGAACGGGCAGTCGGTCGCTACGGCCACGATTGGCCATGAGGGGGCTGTCAACTTCCTCTCCGCAATAGGGCCATCACCTTCGGCCATGACCGCCATCGTGCACGTCGCGGGGACGGCCTCGCGGATTTCCGCCTTCCGATTTCGCGCCGCCTTCAATCGCAGCCCCGCTATACGGCACGCGCTTCAAGCTCATGTCAGCGCGATGCTGACACAGTTCCAGCTCGGCGCGGCCTGCAATGCGCTGCATCCGGTCGAAGCCCGATTGGCACGCTGGCTGCTGCATCTTCGCGACCGCATTGACCACGACGTCCTACCGCTCACCCAGGAAGTGCTGTCGCAAATACTCGGTGTGCGACGACCGACCGTGACGCTTCTGATGCGCAATTTGCGCGCGTCGGGTGCGATCAGGTCTGATCGACGGGGCCAGATCGAGATCGACCGATCGCGGCTCACCGCGGTGGCCTGCGAATGCCACCACACGATGCGTCCCGAAGCTTGCGGCCCGATCTCGCTTGCTGACGTCAGACATGATGAGCGCATCGCACCAGGCGGATCGGAAGATCTTATGTGAGCCATTGCTGCGCGGCCCGGTTACGCGAAAGAGGCGTGTGCCGTCTCCGCGCGCTTCGTTAAGTCAAGCGACACTGTGCAAGCTCACACAATAGCTGGGCGCATTGATTGTTCGTTCCGGGAAGGACTCCGTGACCGCACACCCGACCAGTATTGGAAATAGGCTACTGGCGGCGTTGCCGCCAGCCGATCACGACCTGCTCACGCCCCATTTCGAGAAGATCTCGTTCGAACCCGATGACGTGTTGGTGCGGTCGGGCGATGAGCTTGACCAAGTCTATTTTCCCCATAGCGGTGCGATCGTTTTCATGGTCGATATGCCGAACAGGCAAACCGTTGCGACCACGCTGATGGGGTGGGAAGGCGCATTGGCCTCGCTCTCCGTGCTCGGCCCCTCGCGGTCGTCCGTGACCGCGATTGCTCGCGTGGCCGGCACCGCATCACGGATTTCCGCCGTGAAATTCCAGCTCGCTTATGCGAAAAGCGCGGCCATCAGGCACGTCGTACAGGTCCACGCCCGCACGCTATTTTTGCAACTCCAGCACGTGGCCGCCTGTAATGCGCTGCATGGGGTGGAGGGCCGCATGGCGCGATGGCTTTTGCAGCTTCACGACCGCGTTCCCGACGATGTGGTTCTGCTGACACAGGAGGCACTTGCCCAATTGCTTGGCGTGCGACGGACGACCGTGACGCTGATGATGAGCCGGCTTCGCGCGGCGGGGGCCATCCGGTCGGACCGACGCGGCTTCCTTGAGGTCGACCCGACGCGGCTCAACAGCATGACATGCGAATGCTACGCGCTGATGCAGCGCAGGATCGATCGCATGTACTCCGAGGAATTGTCCGCGCTACAACTTGAGGATGCGCTGCTCCGGGAAAGCTCCTGTGCCTCCCGGTGAAGCCGGCGAAGACCGTGCTGACATCAAGGCCACCTCGCTAGAGAGCAGATAGCGGGTGCTTCGCCTTGATGAGGAGTCCAGCGCGGCTTCGGATGCGCCTCAACCTGCGCACGGCAGCGGAGCTTTGCCGTTCGGTGCGGCTCATTGCGCGTAGGGCGGTTGCGGCCGAGGCGAACTAACCGACGGTCTATGTGCAGGTCATACGAGCCCATCCCGCTGGGGCAAAATGCCACTTCGCAGGCGGCAGCTGTTGGCGCAAAGCGGGCGTTTCTGAGTACGCATCCGGTGATGGCCCTGGTTAGGTCGTCTTGAGTGGATGACTGACTGCCTAGGCGGCGCGGGCGACGCTCTGAGGCTGCTGACGCAGCAGGAAACAGCCGAATGTCGATCTGCCTCATGGCTCTGAGTTCGGACCCAGATCTCGGTTCCAGGCCCGAATGAATCCATCGGGTTGCCAGATTTAAGTCGCATTGCGACCCAGGTCGCGGCCAAAGGTGTTCGCGGGTGGGGCGCGACACCGGAGGTTTTCATGTCCGGTCATTTGCGATTTTGCTTGGCCGCCTTTCTCTTCGCAGGTCTCTCGACGTCACCTGCATGGTCGTATCCCTTCGATGCCTTGTTCAATTCCGCTCCCGTGGAAGCCACCGCGCCCGCTCCCGCTGAAGAGGAGTGCTTGCCGCAACCCGGCAAGTCGACGGCCGACGGGCAGCACTGGGTCTATCGTTTCAATGGCCACCGCAAATGCTGGTTCCAGGCCGCCGAGGAGATTGCGACGGTGAAGAAGCCGGTTAGTCATCACGCCGCGAAGAAGCATGTCGCCGCTCCCAAAGAGAATGAGGCCGCTCTTCGCAAGCGGAAGGCAGTCGTGGATGCCCGTGAGCTGCTGCTGCGTTCGGCGCAGGCGGAAACGCCCCAGCCGACGCCGCGCGCGCCCGAGATCAAAGTGGTCGATGTCGCTCCCGACCCCACTACAGGGGCGGCGGCACTCGTGCCCCCGGCGCTCGCTATCGCCAAACCCGCTATCGACCAGCTCACGTCAAACCATCCCGCGCCGCGCCAGGTCGACGTGGAGGCGCTCCTGGCGGCCGCGCCGCCCGTCAGCAGCGACGCGGTTGCCACCTCCGTGCCTTCGCCGGCCCCGGCAGCCATTCCCATCACTGAGGAGGGCGATGAAGGACGGGAGTGGACAGTATCTTGGCTCGGGGCTCTACTGTTAGGGCTGGGGCTCGTCTCCCTCCTAGGCGCGAGCCAGTCTCTTCGGGGGCGCGCTGCTGATCAGGCGATTTCTCCACCGGAGGACGGAGTTCGCGGCCATCGCGGCCGACGGATTCCGGAACCGTCTTTCGCCTTCGGTCCGAATTTCGTTCAATCGGCCGGCGGCGGACGAAAGGCTCTTTAGGCCACAAACCGCAAGGCCGGCAATCTAAGGGGGCGTTTGTTGCGGGCTCCCGCAACTAGCACCCTCTTGGGTTTTCCGGTCGATTGGGACAGGGCAAATCTTTGGACTTAATAGGCCATCTCAATTCCTTCACCCGTCGTTAGGATAGAGCAAACTGCTACTTCCCCGAGAACTCCATCGGGAAAATCAGACCGGTTTGCCGGGGGTACATGCCGTAGTGTGAATCGGCGCGGGGGTCCGACGCCGATCGGCGCCGGTGTCAGTCCTCCGACATTTGCAAAATCAAGACTTTAGACTTGAGGTGCAGCTGATTCAGGGGGCAAAGTTCGATCAGCATTTACAGCGTGGCGCGAGTTCATGAAGGCCGATCCTGGGGTGCGCGAGGATGTTTGACGATCCGAAATCGCTGGCCGCCGAGATCGACCAGCTCGCCGCCGACGCCTCTCGGCTTGCCGACCGCGTGCGCCAACTCGAAAACGTGGAGGGCAGTGTGGTGGCTCGCATCCTCCGAGGTGAGCTGCTGCAATTGGATCAGGCAGCCGATATTGCTGAGTGCTCCGATGAAAGAATCCGCAAGCAGTGCGAGCTGACCGCTGGAACGAAGCGCCCGCTCGGCGTCAAATTTGCAGGCCGGTGGATGGTCGGCAAGATGGAGCTGCTCGACCGCCTTGAACGAGGCAAGATCGATCGACGGTGCCGTGGCCCGCATGCGCGGCAGCGCGCCGAGGAGCGAGCGCGCAAATACGAGGGCTGGGCAAGGCCACTTGAGCCACTTGCCGCACCAGAGCGCGCGACACCCGATGGCTGCGAAGCGCCATCGGATGCCGCGTAGCGCGCCACACCTCGGCCCTGCCGCTACGCCACAGGGCCGTTATTGCGCGTGGACTGCTATTCCTTGTTGGTACGAGCAGCGCCGACAGTACTCATTTCCTCGCCAGTCGTTACGTCGAGCGTAAAGCGACCAAAGCCTGCCGGTTTGGCCTCCCATCTGTCAGCTTTTCCTGAGAGTGCGGCAAGTGTGCCGGAAGCGAATTTGATCAACCCCTTTCCAGAGGCTTCGTTACCCGCGGCCTTGCCATCTTTCATGATAGCGGCCCCTGTACCTTCCGTGAGCTGCGTAACCGCGAGCCCCTCGGCTGCCCGGATAATTCCGCCGCCAGTAAAATACGTTCCTTTGGGGCCATCCCACTCGCTGGTCGAAGACCCTGAGTACAGGCCGCCTTTCAGCATGCCTTCCACACCTAAGCAAGAATATTGGACGGTCACGAGCCGATGCCCATCCTTGTCACCGATGGGGTCCTGGCTTACCGGGCCGACAACGCTGCAATCGAAGCGCCCGATATTCTCCGCGACCGCAAATCCGCTGGTGCTGATCAAGCCGATGGTGGAGCAGACAACAGTAACGATGATGCGCTTGTCCATTGAGGTCTCCTCGAAATGGCTGTGCCCGCGCACGCGATGGCGCGAGCGTAGTAAGACCGCTAGAAAGTGATTTGGTCTATTGAGGCTCAGCCCGCCGGTGGCTCTAACGCTGCCGCTAAATATGTCGGCACTCGGCACGTGCCTTCTGGCAGCTCGCAAAATTAAACTGAACCATACACCCATAAGAAGGATACAGGAAGCAGAGCGTTCGGCCAACGAGAGGTATTCGGGCGAGCGCATTCCGTTATTCGGGGCTCATACATTTGGTCATGCTTTGAAGGTGCCAAGACTATCTGACCCGACCTCCCTCTTTTTTGGCCTGCGCCACGACAAATGCTTTGCCTGTTGGCGCGCGCCACACGGCAGCCTCGCCAAATCACCCCGGCCTGCCTTAGACTCGACGGCATGCAAATATTCCGCAGAAAACCCATGACCGAAAAGATCGAAACCGAACTCACGGCGCTGCGTGAGCGCGCCGAGATGCTCAACAACCGCCACGCGGCGGCCGACGCCGCGCTCAATGTTGCGAAGTCGAACCTGCAGCGGCACCACCTCGACGCTGACGACAAGATCCGTGCGAAGCTGGAGGCGGCCATTGCCACCGTCACGCTGACGCGGGACGGCTTCTCCGATGCCATCGCCGATCTGCAGGCAAAGATCGCTGACGCCGAGCGCAAGCTCGCCGACGAACGCGCCGCCGTCGAGCGCAAGGCCGCAAGCGAGAAGCTGTCGCGCGATGTCGATGCGATCGAGCGCGCACTGCCGATCTATTTGGAGGCAAGCCGCAAGCTCGCCGACGCGCTCAGTGAAATCCACCATAACCACGAGACCACGCAGATGCGGCTCTTCATCGGCAACACGACGGCTCAGGTCGAGGTCGCGGGCGCCTTCGCGACGCAGGAGCTGCGCGCGATGGTGAACGCCATCGCGGAAGGCAACGCGCCGATCCCGCCGGCCAAGCCCCAGCCCGCGCCTGTCGCGGTGATCGAGCCGGGGCCGCCCATGCAGGAGGTTTTCATGATCAAGAGCGCGAAGTATCGCGCGGCCGATGGCAAGATGCGCTATTGCGGCCAGTACACCGACGCGACGATGCCTGCAGAGATCGCGCAAAAGGCACTCCGCTGCGGCGCCGCTGTGTCGATCGCTGATGACCGCCGTCGTCAGCTCCGTGGATCGCGCTGCGGTAACTTCAACTTTTCGGCGCCTGACGTGGTCGATCTCGACAGCGTCTCTGATTTGTCCGGCGCGCGCTATGTCGGCCCCGAGATGGTTGACCCGGTCGCGCAGGCCAACATGACCGTGCTCAATCGCGGCGGCGCGATCACCGGCACGATCCCCGTTGCGAAGGTGCTGTGACCATGAAAAAGCCCGCACCGCCCGGATGGGAGCCGCACGAGATCGTCAGTCGCGTTGACGGTTGGCTCGTCGATCCAGACGACGAGACGCGCATCCCCAGCGCCGTCGCTGAGCTGATGGCCCGAGCAATGCCGCAACTCGGCGAGGGCAACTCCGTTGCGGACATTCGCGCCCGGATGATTGCTCGCCATGAACGCGTGAAACGTCGTTGTCGCAATGGATAGAGTCACCGACGACCACGAGCACACTTCGCCTTCGACGCAGTTGCGCGCGGTGGCGGTCGTCGGCTTCGCGGGTCGCTGCTATCGTTTTTTCATTCCTTTGGGCGGTCGCAGCGGCCCGCATCTTTCTTCAGGTGTGATTGATGTTTGAGAGACAGCACGACGATCGCGATGCCCGCATTGCGCAGCATGAAGCCTCGCACCTGTGTGTCGGTCGCGTGGTCGGTGCGGTTTTCGGCGGCGGGACCATCCAGGCGAACCCCGATCTGGGTTTCAGCGGCCTGTGCTGGGGGCCGGATTTCGAGTCGCGCTTTGCCGGCGACACCGGTTCGGTGATCGAGCAGATTGATGCGTTGATGCCGAAAGATGGCGATGAGCGCAATGATACGGCCGAAATCTATCAGCACGTTCTCAACCGTGTCACCGAGCTGGCGGCCGGGTCCCCAGGGGGAGATGCTGAAGTTCGGAGATGCCTGGACCGCAGCCGATGATCGCAAACAGGAACGGCAACTCGCTGCGCTGATCCTTTCGTCATCGGAGGCGGCTGAAGCATTCATCGCGGCCTGCGCCCTGGAGGCGCGTGCGATCTTGCACCGGCGTGCCGATGTCGTCGAGGCTTTTTCGGCCGCACTCGTTGAGCATCGGACGATCGACGCGGCGATGATCGACGACACGATCAGCCGCGCCACCGACGCGCGCCAGCTCGCGCAAGAACAACAGCGCCGCAAGCGCTGGCAAGATGTCGTCGTTCGCGCCAGTTTGTTCAAATCTGAACACAAGCGGGATGCCTGTGTTCAAATCTGAACACAAGGGGGATACCGGGCGAGTCCAACCCCTTCGAAGATGTTCGCCTGAGGTGTATGTCATGCCGACTTAACCATATGGTTTAAATTATGGTTAAGCCTAAAGTTAATGTTGATTAAATTAGCCTTTAATCATTTAATTTAAATCTATCCAATTCTGCTTGAGGAAATCGCTAATGACCCCCGAACGTGAGGTTCACCCCGCCCCTATCAGTCCTGGCCGCCGTCATTTCATGGCGATCGCTGCCGCCAGCGCGGGGCGACTGTCGAAGATCGCAGTTTCAGCGTCTGTGGTCGCGTCGGTATTCAAGCCCAGGAATGCCAACGCGATGGGCGGATTTCCTAAAGGCGCTCCGGGCACCGGCGGTCACAATTGTTTCCGGCGAGGAACGCTGATCCGCACGGCGCAGGGCGAGACGCCCGTTGAAGAACTGGCAAACGGTGATCTGGTCATGACGACCAACGGTGCCTTGCCGGTCAAATGGATTGGACGCCAGACCATGCGAAGGAATGCCTACGCTTCCTGGCACCCGAACGTCTTGCCGGTCCGGGTGTCACGCTTCGCGATCGACGATCAGACCCCGCGGCAGGATTTGTACGTGTCGCAGGAACACGCGCTCCTGGTCGACGGTGTTTTGATCCCGGCGAAACATCTCGTCAACGGATGTTCGATCGCGTTCGAGGACGATGGCGCCGAAACCATCGAGTATTTCAGCGTGGAATTTCACAGCCATCAGGTGATCTTCGCAGAGGGCATGGCCGCCGAGTCGTTCCGATACACGGGGGGGCAGCTCGCCTGGGACAATCTGGCCGAATATGAAAGCCTCTACGGTCGCTCGTATACACCTATGCCACCGGCTGCGCCGATCTGCCGTTACGATGGTGGTCGCGCGGAGTTACGCGGGTTATTGCGATTGGCAGCCGCTCGCGTCGTCGATATCCGCGATCCCATTCAGATCGCTCACCAACGGATCGCAGCGCGGGCGTTGGCGGCCT
>Ga0207699_10000881_pt1 | contig 14338 bp, 10 predicted proteins | sample LARL51metaG_FD_184344 | JGI IMG/M metagenome (GOLD analysis project Ga0207699, IMG submission 184344) | Corn, switchgrass and miscanthus rhizosphere microbial communities from Kellogg Biological Station, Michigan, USA - LAR L5-1 metaG... | ecosystem: Host-associated > Plants > Roots >...
TCCAAGGACGATCTGGACCTGGCGCGCCCGGCGAGCATGGCGGGAGCGGCGTTCCGGCAGCGGATCCGGGTGATCAGCCACGCGAGCGTCCTCCGCCACCCGCAGGCTCGCCTGGCCACCCAGCCGCCATCCAGCCAGCCGCGGGTGGCATCGGCGGTGGGGATCTGCTCGTCGGCCGGCGGCCCGCCGGTCCTGGCGCAGGTCCTCGGCGGCCTGCCAGCCGACTACCAGGTGCCGATCCTCGTCGTGCAGCACATCAGTGCCGGCTTCACAGAAAGCCTCGCCCACTGGCTGGATCAGAAGTCACCGCTGTCGGTCCGGGTCGCCGAGGACGGGCAGATCGCCGGTCCCGGCGTCTGGATCGCGCCAGAAGGTGCCCATCTGGTTCTCACCGCGAGCGGCCGGATGTCCCTGGACCGGACCACTATCGTGGGCCACCATCGCCCGTCCGGCGACGTCCTGCTCACCAGCGTCGCCACGGCGGCGAGCAGGCGCGGCGTCGCCCTGGTGCTCACCGGGATGGGGAACGACGGGGCAGCGGGAGCGGCCGCCGTCCATGCCGCGGGAGGCTTCGCTATCTCCCAGGACGAGGCCGGCCGCCAGGCGCGCGCCTACCTGCAGGCCCTGCGCACCCTCGACCCGAGCGACCGCAGGCACGAGTCACTGCTACAGCAGGTGGACCTGGCCGACATCGCCGCGGCATGCCGCGCCCGGCTGGGATGAGGCCTGGCACGGGCTGAATCCGTTCGGCTGAGTCACACGAAACGCTCAGCGTTCCTGGACCGGAACCCAAACTGCGGGCGCTGGACTTTGAGGTGGCGGGCCGCCCCGGAGAACCCAGGATCCCCCGTCCGCCGGGGTGTCCCGCCGCCAGCATCAGGTCAGTCAAGGCCGGGGCGGCCCGGTCACCGTGTTCGCGGTGCGCGGTGACCGGGCGGTTCCCCGGTTACCTTGCCGAAGCACCTTCCAGGCAGGTCACCGCCCCGGAGCACCACCGCTGGCCGCGGATCACGGTTTCCGCGCGACCCCGCCGACAACGGCTACCTCCGCGGCCAACGGCCGGAGGTCGGTACCCTGCGGCCGCCATTCCGAGACCACCACCAGCCCGGGGTCCACCAGGTCCAGGCCACCGAACGCGAGGTCGGCGAACTCGTCGGTGGTGCGCAACTGGAACGGCACGCCGCTCTCCCGCCAGGAGCGGGTCCAGGCCGCCGCGCCCTCGGGGTTGAACTCGGGTGAGCCGTGCGAGGCCGTCACGTAGCTGCCCGAAGGCAGGGCGTCCACCAGCGTGGCGACCGCCCGCGCCGGGTCCAGCTCGTCCGGGATGAAGTGCAGGATGCCCACCAGCATGAGCGCCACCGGCTTGCTGAGATCGAGGGTGTTGCGCAGGGCGGGGGCACCCAGGATCGTGTCCGGCTTACACAGGTCCGCGTCGATGAAGGCGCTGCGGCCCTGCGGGGTGCTGGTCAGCAGCGCCCGGGCATGGGCGAGCACGATCGGGTCGTTGTCGACGTAGACCACCCGGGACTCCGGTGCCTCCGCCTGCGCCACCTCGTGCACGTTGTTGGCGCTGGGCAGGCCGGTCCCGATATCCAGGAATTGCCGGATGCCCGCCTCGGCCACCAGGTACCGCACCGCGCGGCCGAGGAAGGCGCGGTTCTCCCTGGCGGCGGTGCGGCCGGTGGGAATGAGCTTGATGCCCTTCTCCGCGGTCTCGCGGTCGATGGCGAAATGGTCTTTGCCCCCGAGCAGGTAGTCGTAGATGCGGGCGGCATGCGGCTTCGAGGTATCGATCTCAGCCTGCATCGATCACGGCTCCGGTGTTTGCACGGGGCGTCCCTTCGCCCAGGCCATTCCCCCTGGGTCAGCCTACTGTGCTCCGGTGCCCCTAAGTCCGGCACAATGCGCGACGGCCTCGCGCGACCGTAGCCTCAGCATTGCTCCCCTGGCCCACGGTTAAGACGCGGCAAAGACCGCCCGGATGACAGTAAAACCGGGCAAGCGGCACGACAGTCCCCACTGAGTAACACAAATGGGCCGGCTGGCTAGCATGGGCCGATGGCCGTCCGGGCGATCGATTTCCACGTGCACCTGCCGACTCCCGACTGGCTGGACGGCAGCATGGCCGGGTATGTGGAGGCGGCGGAGGCGTACTTCCGCGCGCCGGTGCAGCGGGCGTCGCTGACGGAACTGGCCGGCCGGTACCGCGGCCTGAACGTGCGCGCGGTGCTGCTGGCCTGGGACGCGGAGACCGCCACCGGCCGGCCGCGGGTGCCCAACGAGACCGTCGCCGCCGCGTGCCGCGACTTCCCCGACGTGTTCACCGGGCTCGGCTCGGTGGACCCGCACAAGGGTGAGGCCGCGGTCGCCGAGGTCGCCAACATCGCCGCCCTGGGGCTGCACGGGGTCAAGTTCCACCCCTCGCTGCAGGCCTTCGCCCCCGATGACCCCGTCTACTGGCCGGTGTTCGCCGCCTGCCAGGAACACGGCCTGCTGGCCCTGTTCCACACCGGGACCAGCGGAATCGGCGCGGGCCAGCCGGGCGGCCAGGGCATCGGCCTTGACTACGCGCGCCCGATCAGGCTGGACGCGGTCGCGGCCGCCCACCCGGGGCTGACCGTGGTGGCCGCGCATTTCGGCTGGCCGTGGCACATGGAACTGGTCGCCATGGCCCTGCACAAGAGCAACGTTTACATCGACATCTCGGGCTGGTCGCCCAAGCGCATCCCGGCCGAGCTTGTCCGTGAACTGCGTGGCCGGCTGGCCGGCCAGTTCCTGTGGGGCAGCGACTTCCCGTTCATCACCCCGGAACGCTGCCTCATCGAACTGGAGTCCCTCGACCTGCCCGAGCCGGTCCTGAGCCGGGTGCTGCACGAGAACGCGGCCCGGATCCTCGGCCTGGACCAGGGCTAGCCGGGGCAGGCATGGACTTCTCGCTCACGGGTGACCAGGTGCTCATCCGGGACGCGGTCCGCGAGGTCTGCGCCGGGTTCCCCGGGCAGTACTGGCGCGATCTCGAAGCCAGTGGCGAGTACCCCGCGGAGTTCGTCGCGACTATGACCAGGCTCGGCTGGCTGTCGGTGCTCATCCCGGCCGAGTACGGCGGCGGCGGCCAGGGCGTCACCGAGGCGGGAATCATCCTGCAGGAGATCCACCGCTCCGGCGGCAACGCGAACGCCTGCCACGCCCAGCTCTACACCATGGGCGCGCTGGCCAGACACGGCAGCGAGGAGCAGAAGCGGCGCTGGCTGCCGCCCCTGGCGGCCGGGGAACTGCGGCTCCAGGCATTCGGGATCACCGAGCCGGACGCGGGTTCCGACTCCACCAGGATCGCCACGCGGGCCGAACGGGACGGCGGGGACTATGTGGTCACCGGGCAGAAGACGTTCATCAGCCGGGCCGAGCAGACCGACCTGATGCTGCTGCTGGCCAGGACCGGCCCGGCCACCGAGGCCGACCGGGCGGCGGGCCTGTCGCTGCTGCTCGTCGACCTGCGGGAGGCCGGCGGCGCGGTGGAGACGCGCCGCATCCCGCTGATGTTCAACTACCACACCTACCAGGTGTTCTTTTCGGGCCTGCGGGTGCCGGCCGGCAACCTGATCGGCGTGGAAGGGCGCGGGTTCCGGCACGTCCTTGACGGTTTCAATGCCGAACGATGCCTCCTGGCCAGCGAGGCCATCGGCGATGGGCTGTTCTTCCTCGATCGCGCCAGCGAGTACGCGTGCCGGCGGGAGGTTTTCGGCAGGCCGATCGGGGCCAACCAGGGGGTCGCGTTCCCGCTGGCCCAGGCCAAAGCCAGGGTCGAGGCGGCGTCCTTGCTGCGGTTCAAGGCGGCGAGCCTGTTCGACGCGGGCAAGCCGTGCGGGGCGGAGGCGAACATGGCCAAGCTGCTCGCCTCCCAGGCCTCGGCCGAGGCGGGCAACGCGGCGATGCACGCCTTCGGCGGCAATGCGTTCGCTGCCGAGTACGACATCGAGCGCAAGTTCCGTGAGACCAAGCTGCTGGAGATCGCCCCGGTGAGCAACAACCTCGTGCTGGCCTTCCTCGCCCAGCACGTCCTCGGCCTCCCCCGCTCCTACTGACGCGCCGCCCCCGCACCTCGCACCTCGGGGGCTAGGCCGACGGTCGGATGGCCAGGCAGGCGGTGCAGGTCGCACAATGTCTGACATGACCGACCTTCTAGTGCCGGGTCTTCGATGACCGCCGTGCTGCCGCTGGCCGCGGACGACGCGCCGGCCCCGCTGCTGACCGTGTCCAGGCTCGAAGTCAGGTTCGGCGCCGTCCGCGCGCTCGACGGGGTCGACCTCAGCGTCCGGCCCGGCGAGCTCATCGCGCTGGCGGGGGAAAACGGCGCGGGCAAGACCACGCTGGTGCGCTGCATCGCCGGTGACATCGCCCCGGCGGGCGGTGAGATCTTCCTGGCGGGCCGGAAGGTACTCGCCGACCCGCGCGCCGCGGCCCGCCAGGGAATCGGCGTGGTCTGGCAGGACCTGGCGCTGTGCGACAACCTGGACGTGGCGGCCAACATCCTGCTGGGGCAGGAGCCACGGCGCCTCATGCTCTCGGCGAGCCGGTTCCACGCGGCCGCGGCACAGGTGCTGGAGAGCCTGCAGATCCCGCTGCGGGACACCACCCGCAGCATCCGGACCCTATCCGGCGGCCAGCGCCAGCTTGTCGCCGTCGCCCGTGCGATGCGGCACCGGCCGCTGTTGCTGGCGCTGGACGAGCCCACGGCATCGCTCGGCGTCCGGGAATCGGCCCAGGTCGAAGCGCTGATCGTGGGCCTGCGCGAGCAGGGCACCACGATCCTGCTTGCCTGTCACGACATCGAGCAGATGTTCCGGCTGGCCGACCGCATCGTGGTGATGCGGCAAGGGCGGATCGTGGGCGACCTCGAGCCACGCAGCACCCACCCCGACGACGTGGTCGCGCTGCTGTCCGGGCAGCAGGTCGACTCCTCCGCGCGCCGCCAGCTCAACCGCCTGCACCGGCTGGCCGACCGGCTGGCGTCGGCCGATCCTTCCTCCAGCCTGTCGCTGATCCTGTCCGCGCTCGGCGCGGCGCTGGGCACCGAGCGGCTGTGCATCCACCTGGTCGCCGACCAGACCCTGATCTGCGCCGCGTCGCTCGGATTCCCCCCCGGGCAGCTTGCCGACTGGTCGGTTCTGCCGTTCGGCCCGGCGGGGGGCCCGGTCGGGCTGGCCGCGTCTATCGAGCAGCCCGTGACCGAGGCAGATATCCGGGCCACCGCGGCGCGGGCCGGTTACGGCGGCCTCCCACCGGGCGCGAACATCACCGGCTCCTGGTCCGTCCCGGTCATGGGCCCGAGCGGCCTCAGGGGTGTCATCACGGTCTTCCGCCCGGACACACGCCCGCCACAACGCGACGAGCTGGACCTGGTCACGCTCTACGCGGGGTACGCGGCAAGCGCGATGGAGCGGGACCGGCTGCTCGACCAGGTCACCGCGCGGAACCGGGTGCTGGAAACCATCCGCGAGATGCTGGAGACGCTGGCCGGCCCCGTCCCGGTCGCCGAGGGACTGTTCGCCGCGGTCGAGTTGCTGCGGCGCGGGCTGCGCGCCGACGAGGTGGCGCTGCTCAGCCAGCCGCCGGACGCCGCCCCCCGGTGGCGCGCGTTCACCGGGCCCACGGGCCGGGATCCGGCGTCGGCGTCGGCGTCGCTGCGCGGCACGGCGGAGCAGTTCCTGGCCGGGGCGCACCGCGACGGCGCGGCCGGGCAGGACGGCGTGGCCAGGCCGGTTCTCAGCAGCCGCGGCCGGCGGGTGCTCGCGGCCACGTTCCCGGCGCCGGGCGGGCCTACCGTGCTGCTGGCAAGCTGGAAGGAGCTTGGCGCCACCAAGGACGAGACCGCGCTCATGGAGGACGCCGCGCACTCGCTGCGGCTCGCGCTGGAACGGGAGGAGGCCGGCCTCGCGCACCAGGAGGCCGCGGCGCTGCGCCGGTCGCGGGAACTGCAGCGCGGCTTCCTGTCCCGGATGAGCCACGAGTTGCGCACCCCGCTGACGGCCATCCGCGGCTACGCCTCCAGCCTCATGCAGCCGGACGTGACCTGGGACACCGACTCGCAGATGCGCTTCCTCGACCGGATCGCCGCCGAGTCGGCCCGCCTCGGTCGCCTGGTGGAGGACCTGCTCGACTTTTCCGCGATCGAGTCGGGCGTCATGCGGCTGCAGCGGGACTGGTGCGACATCCCGCTGGTCCTGGAGGCGGCCATCGCGTGCCTGCCGCCGGCCGACGTCGCGGCGGTGTCCATGGACAGCCAGCCCGGCCTGCCCGCCGTGTGGGCCGACCACGACAGGATGGAGCAGGTGTTCGTGAACCTGCTCAGCAACGCGGTCCGGCACAACCCGCCCGGGACGCAGGTCCGGGTGACCGCGGTCGCGGCGCGGGCCACGGCTCCCACGGCGCCCGCCAAGGTCGTGATCAGCGTGATCGACGACGGCACCGGCATGCCGGGGGAACTGGCAGCCGCGTTCGACGTCACCCCGCAGCGCCGCGCCCCCCGCGCCGGGGCCGGGCTCGGCTTGTCCATCGCCAAGGCCATCATCGAGGCACACGGCGGCAGCATCGAACTGCGCCGCCCTGCCCGCGGCACGTGCTTCCGCATCAGCCTGCCGGTGGAGGCCAGCGACCGTCCCGGCACCGACGACGGACACCGGGACCGCCTCACCGGCGAAGGCATGGCCATGGCACGCGAGACCGAGGAAGCCGCGCAGGGACTGGGCCGTCATGACTGAGAACACCAAGAACACTCGCGCACTCGTGGTGGAGGACGACCCGAACATCGTTGACCTGATCAGGTCGAACCTGGCCGTACGGGGCTTTGACAGCGTCGTGTCCGCCGACGGCATCCGGGCGCTGCAACTGCTGGAGACCGAGGAGCCGGACATCGTCCTGCTCGACCTGATGCTGCCCGAAGTCGACGGCTTCGAGCTGTGCCGGCAGATCCGCGAGCAGTCCAGCGTGGCGATCATCGTGGTGTCGGCCCGCGGCGGGGAGCGGGACAAGGTGACTGCGCTCAACGTTGGCGCCGACGACTACATGACCAAGCCGTTCAGCATCGAGGAACTGCTGGCCCGGATCACCGCCACCCTGCGCCGCACCAGGCCCGCCGCCTCGACCGAGCCGGGGCCGCCGATCGTCACCGCGGGGAACATCGAGATCGACCTGGCCAGCCAGCAGGTGACCAGGGACGGCCAGCCGGTGCACCTGACCCCCACGGAGTTCGCCCTGCTGCGCGAGCTTGCCACCAACCGCGGCAAGCTGCTGACCCACGCGCACCTGCTGCGGCGCGTGTGGGGGCACGGGTACGAGACCGAGACCGAGTACGTGCGGGTGTACGTCCGGCGATTGCGGGCCAAGCTGGAAGCCGACGGAAGCACCCCGCTCATCCTCACCCAGCCGAGAGCTGGCTACCGCTTCGCGCCGGAGTAAACCGGGGTGAGCCGCCGCCCGCGCCCTGCTTCCCCCCGCACTGCGCCCACCCCGGCTCTGCTCCGGCCCGCCGTTCACAGTATTTTTATGGGGCGGCCATGATGTTAAGACCGTGTTAATTCACCTGGGCCTAACCTCAGGGCAACGCCTGCGACTGCAGCTATGGCTGGAACGGGCATGGGCTCGCCCTGCCCGAGCTGGAGTGTGCTGCTTGGCCAGCGTGAATGATCAGGGCTAGCGCACGAAGCTCACGACGCGCTGCTGACGGGAGGACTTCGGTCCTTGGTATCTACGAGACACACGTGCTATACGTCGTGCAATATCCGCTTATTTGGATGCCTTCGGGCGAAAGGGGCGTGGGTTGTGCGCCTGGGTAACAGAGGTAAGGGCCGCTTCGGCCGGGTGGGCTGGGTGGGTCTGGCGGCCGTAGCTGGCCTGATAGCTGCGGGCTGCGGATCGTCGTCCACGTCGTCAACGTCAACGGCGCCAAGTGGCTCGAACAAGGTTCCAGCGCTGAGCATCAGCTCCTTTACCGTCAACATCGGGCCGACGATGGCCAAGCTCAAGCCGCTGACTCAGTTCGCGACCAAGGGAGCCAACACCCTGCAGGTGGGGGTGATCCTGCCCGACACCACGTCGTCGACGCGGTACGTCAACTTCGACCAGCCGTACCTGAACGATGCCTTTGCCGATGCCGGGTATACCCAGGCGCAGTACCGGATCGACAACGCGCAGGGAAGCGACGCGACCGAGCTGAATGATGCCACTGCCGACATCAACCTGGGTGCCAAGGTCCTGATCATGGACCCGCTCGATGGCCCGACTGGTGTGGCGATCGCGCAGCTCGCCGAGTCCAAGGGCGTCACCCTGATCAGCTACGACCGCGCCACCTTCCAGGGCCACAACACCTACTACGTCAGCTTCGACAACCAGCTCGTGGGTCAGTTGATCGGCAAGGGTTTCAATGCCTGCGTTTCCTCCTGGGGGATCAAGAACCCCCAGGTCTACGTGCTGAACGGCGGCGAGGACACCGACCCCAACGCCATCTCCTTTGCCACGGGTTACAACCAGGTGGTCTGGAACAAGCCGGCCAAGACGGTCGCCGCAGGCGCGACCAACAGCCTCGGTTACAAGCTGGTTGGCGAGAACTTCGCCCCTGGGTGGGACAACACCAAGGGCGGCACGATCTTCCAGCAGGCGTTCACCGCTCACAAGCAGATCAACGCCACGATCGAGGCCAATGACGGGCTCGCCAACTCGGTGATCACCGTCCTCAAGGGGGCCGGGGTCAAGCCCAAGTCGATTCCGACCACCGGGCAGGACGCCACCGCCCAGGGCATGGCCTGGATCCTCGAGGGCTACCAGTGCGGTTCGGTGTACAAGGCGGTCTACAAGGAGGCCCAGGACGCCGTGGCCCTGGCCACGATCCTGCTGGCCGGCGCCAAGCCGCCTGCGGCTCTGCTGAACGGGAAGACCGTCGACCCGGCCAACCCGAGCATCACCGAGCCGGCATCCCTGCTGACCCCCGTGTGGGTGACTCAGTCCAACATGGAGGCGACAGTGGTCAAGGACGGCTTCGACCCCGCATCGTCGATCTGCGCAATCGCGGGTGCGAGCCTCTGCGCCAAAAATGGGATCTCCTGATCATCTGATCTGGGGAACCCCGACGGGGTTCTTATCGAACGCTCCTCCGCAGCCGGGTTGGCGGATCCTCCAGCAGGGCGGATCCGCCAACCCGGCCCTGGCGAGGCGGTCGTGCAAAACCTCGAACCGGCGGGAAGAACGGAAGAGAGCAGCACGGCTACGCTCTGCGGGCACCGGGATACCGGAGCGGCGGAGCCCAACCTAGGCAAGGGCTACTTGACGAGTCTGCAAGATGACTGAGATGAACGAGGCCCCGAAGGACGCGAGCCCCCCCGCGGACGGGGCGGAACCCCTACTGAAACTGCGGGGCATCGACAAGCACTTCGGGCCGGTGCAGGCACTCTACGGGGTGAACCTGGATCTGCCCGCCGGCCAGGTGACCGGCCTGTGCGGGGACAACGGTGCCGGAAAGTCCGTGCTTACCCGCTGCATCGCAGGCGTGCACCAGCCGGACCACGGTCAGGTCTACTTCGAGGGGCGACCGGTACACATCAGGAGCACCCGGGACGCCGCCGCGCTGGGGATCGAGACGGTGTACCAGGATCTGGCGCTGGCCGACAACCTGGACATCGTCCAGAACATGTTCCTCGGCCGGGAGCGTCTGCGCCACGGCCTGCTCGACGAGGACTCGATGGAGCGGCAGGCGGCCGAGACCCTGAGCACCCTGCGGGTCACCACGGTGCGCTCGATCCGGCAGCCAGTGGCCTCGCTCTCGGGAGGTCAGCGGCAGTCGGTGGCGGTTGCCAAGGCGGTGATGTGGAACTCCAAGCTCGTGCTTCTTGACGAGCCCACCGCCGCCCTCGGGGTGGTGCAGACCCGGGTAGTGCTTGACCTGATCGAACGGCTCAGGGACCGCGGGTTGGCGGTGATGGTGATCTCCCACAACCTCAACGACGTCTTCGAGGTCGCGGACCGGATCGCGGTGCTGTACCTGGGGCGGATGGTGGCCGAGGGGCCGGCTGCGGACTTCGATCGGCAGAGCGTGGTGGAGTATATGACGACGGGTAGCTCCAACGGGCGGCCGTTCGAGCCTGCCGGATCCGTCAGTGGCGAGGGCTGAGCCCATGGCCTGGATCGAGAAATCCCTGTGACCGCGGACCCCGGCGAGACCCCGGCCGGGACGGCGGACGCCACGATGGTGGCCGACCTCACCGCCGACCCTGAGGTTGCCGCGGCCGACGTCCCCCCCGGCCTCGTCGCCCAGTCGCTGGGACAGTACCTGCGGGCCTCGTGGCTCCAGGTCCGCAGTGGCAACAGCGGTGTCCTGCCCGTGGTCCTGGCCATGGTGCTGGTCGCCATCACTTTCGAGATCGTCACCCCCGAGCACGCCTTCCTGCGGCCGAGCAACCTCGTCTACATCTTCGGGCTGAGCACCGTGTACATGATGCTGGCGATGGCTGAGACAGTTGTCCTGCTCCTCGGAGAGATCGACCTCTCGGTCGGCGCGGTCGCGCTTATCGGCGGGGTGATCGCCTTCAAGCTGGTCCAACATCCCGGGCCGGGATGGCCGTGGTGGGCAGCGATCCTCGCCGCGCTCGTTTGCTGCGGCGTGATCGGTGCGCTCCAGGGGACGCTGACTGCCCGGCTCAAGATCCCATCCTTCGTCGTTACCCTGGCCGGGTTCCTCCTTTTCTCGGGAATCCTCGTCGTCGTCCTCGGCGGGGCCAATGGCTTCTTGACCGTGAGCGCCGCGGTACCCAACCAGCGCGTCATTTACTACATGGTCCAAGGGGTGATCGTCCCCGTGGCCGGCTGGATAGCCCTGGCGGTGGTGGTCGGGGCCACTGGCGCGGCCCTATGGCTACGCGCGGCCGCGAGGCGACGCCAAGGCCTGGTGGCTCCCCCCGCCGGCCTGACAGCAATCAGAATCGCCCTGGTGGCCCTGGTCGGGGTAGCCGTCCTGACGGTCTGCACGGTCAACCGCGGTACGCCTCTGGTGGCGGTGCGGGGGGTTCCGTGGGTGATCCCGATCGTCATCGTCGTCCTGGGCGCCTGGACGCTCCTGCTCCAGCGGACCCGCTTCGGCCGCTACGTCTATGCCATCGGTGGCAACCCCGAAGCGGCCCGCCGCGCCGGCGTCAGCCTCGCCGCGATCCGCACCTGGGCGTTCGCGTTGTGCTCGGCGACCGCCGGCCTCGGCGGCATACTGCTCGGTTCCTTTTTCTTCGGTGAGTACAGCACCAATACAGCGGATCCCGGTCAGCTCGTCCTGTACGCGGTCGCCGCCGCCGTCATCGGCGGGGTCAGCCTCTTCGGTGGCCGGGGTAAGGCAATCCACGGTGTTCTCGGCGGCCTGCTCATCGGCAGTATTGCTTACGGCGTGTCCCTTCTCAGCTTGGGTACGTTGGCCACGCCGCTGGAATACATCGTGCCGGGCAGCGTGCTTCTCGCCGCAGTGGCGGTTGACGTGCTGTCACGGCGCGGGAGCGGGAGCGTGACCCGTGTCTGACCTCCCTGTGACCACGGACTCGGGAGAGACCCCGAGCGGGACGGCCGACGCCAGCAAGGTGGTCGACCTCACCGCCGCCCCTGAGGTCGCCGCGGCCGACGTCCCGCCCGAGCTCCTCGCCCAGTCGCTGGGACAGTACCTCCGCGCCTGGTGGCTCCGGGTCCGCGGTGGCGACAGCGGTGTCCTGCCGGTGGTCCTGGCCATCGTGGTGGTCGCCGTCAGCTTCCAGGTCGCGAACTCGCAGTTTCTGTCGGCGCTGAACCTGGTCAACCTCTTCGAGCAGAGCACCGTCTACATGGTGCTGGCGATGGCTGAGATCTTCGCCCTGCTCCTCGGGGAGATCGACCTCTCCGTCGGCCTGGTCATGGCGTTTGGCAGCGTCATGGTCGCCGAGCTTGTGCAGCCGACCGGCCCCGGTTGGCCGTGGTGGGCGGCGATCATAGCGGCGTTGCTGGTTTGCTCCGCGTTTGGCGCCATCCAGGGATCGCTCGTCGCCCGGCTGAGGATGCCGTCGTTCATCGTCACTCTCGGCGGGCTGCTGATCCTGGAGGGCGTGGGGATCATCTTCCTCGGCGGGGCGCTCGTCGGCATCGGCAACTCCCAGTTCACCAACGAGGTCGTCCTCTACGACATCTTCTACGGACAGTTCGACCCGGTGGTCAGCTGGATCTTGCTGGCCGTACTGGTCGGAGGCGCTGGCACCTGGCTCTGGTTGCGGGACGTCCGCAAGCGCCGCGCCGGCCTGGAGACTCCGCCGCGCAGCCTCACCGCGCTGAAGATCGCCCTCATGGCGGTGGCGGGAATCGCGGTCGTCGCCATTTGTAACGTCAACCGAGCCCACTCCGGGACGATCGAGGGGGTCCCCTACATCATTCCGATCGTCCTGGTCGTGCTCGCGGCCTCGACGGTCCTGCTGCAGCGGACCCGCTTCGGCCGCTACGTGTACGCCATCGGCGGCAACGCGGAGGCGGCGCGGCGAGCCGGGGTCAAGCTACCCGCCGTCCGGACCTGGGGCTTCGTCCTCGCCGCCCTGACCTCCGGTATCGCCGGCGTGCTGTTCGCCTCGTGGCAGGTCTCGCTGACCACCAACATCATCAAGACCGCCAACAGCTACGTGCTCCTCGCGGTGGCCGCGGCGGTCATCGGCGGCACCAGCCTCTTCGGCGGCCGGGGCAAGACCATCCACGGCGTACTGGGCGGCCTCGTCATCGGTGGCATCTACAACGGCCTCTACCTCCTAGGCGTGTCGAGCCAGTGGATTGACGTCGTCGTCGCCGCAGTGCTACTCGTGGCGGCGGCCGTCGATGTCCTCTCCCGCCGCGGCGCGCCGCGCCGAGCGTGAGCTCAGCGGAAGCCAACAGTGAGCCCGTGATGACTACCACTGGCTGGAGGCGTGATGCGGTGACCGGCACCCGCCGCCCCTCGTCCTGGGACCTGACCGCCGCCAGGGACAAGACGATCCCCGACGTGGCCGGGTCCGGGCTGCGGGTGCTTTTCGCCGGCATCAACCCGGGGCTGTACTCCGCGGCGACCGGGTACCACTTCGCCCGGCCCGGGAACCGGTTCTGGCCCGCGCTGTACGCCGCGGGCTTCACCGACCGGGTGCTGCGCCCGGAGGAGCAGGAGGACCTGCTGCCGCTGGGCCTGGGCATCACGAACGTGGTGGCCCGGGCGACCGCCCGCGCCGACGAACTGTCCGCCGACGAGGTCCGGGCCGGGGGCCGGGTGCTGACCGCCAAGGTGACCCGCCTGGCCCCGCGGTGGCTGGCGGTCGTCGGGATCACCGTCTACCGGACCGCGTTCGGCCGCCCCGGCGCGACGACCGGGCGGCAGGACCAGACGTTGGGCAGCACCCAGATCTGGGTGCTGCCCAACCCGAGCGGTCTGAACGCGCACTTTAACGACGCCGCGCTGGCCGCGGAGTTCGCCCGGCTGCGAGAGGCAGTGACCGAGGCGGCGTAGCCGGGCACCGGCGATGTCCACGGAGGCGGCGCGCCCCGGCCGGGCGCGCCGCCTTCGTGCTCAGCCGGTGACGACGAGCGTCCTCTTGCCCGTGGTCGCCGGGTCGTAGCCGTTACTGCTTGTGTAAGTACCGGTGAGCCGGTACGTGCCGGGACGGAGTTTCTTCGCCGGCATCGTCCAGGTGGCCTGGCCGCTCGTAAGCGGGACCGTGGCGAGGGTCCGCTGGCCCGCCTTGATGGTGACGTCGCCGGCCGGAGTGCCGCCGGTCTGGGGCTTGACGTTGATCGTCAGCCGTAGCGACTGCTCATGGCCGAACTGGACCGTGGACGTGTTCCTGGCCAGAGCAGCGGACGTGGCTGGCGACTCCACGGACACGATGGCCTGCAGCGCGGTCGAGGTCGCGATCACGCCGCCGCTGGCGCAGTTCCCGGCCGACCAGCACGACACGACGCTCTGCGGGCTGAATATCCCCTGGTTGGATGGGCCGGGCAGCTTGGCCGCGCTGCCCCAGGTGCCGTTGACCTCGTCGATGGTAAACACCTGGCCGGTGCCGCTGGCATCGGTGTAGAAGCCGATCGCCGCGCAGTTGCCCGCCGACGCGCACGACACCGACTGGAGATCGGAGAAGTGGCCCACATCCAGCGCGGAGATGCCGGTAACCGTGCTGGTGTTCTGCCAGGTGCCGTCCTTTTCCTCACCGAAGAACGGCTGCCAGCGGCCGGTGGCGTCGGTGTAGTGCCCGACGACCACACAGTTCCCGTCCGAGGCGCAGGACACCGAGTTGGTCAGCGCCGTCCCGCCCACGTTGAGGTCGGTACTGCTGGTCAG
>Ga0207699_10000883_pt1 | contig 14310 bp, 19 predicted proteins | sample LARL51metaG_FD_184344 | JGI IMG/M metagenome (GOLD analysis project Ga0207699, IMG submission 184344) | Corn, switchgrass and miscanthus rhizosphere microbial communities from Kellogg Biological Station, Michigan, USA - LAR L5-1 metaG... | ecosystem: Host-associated > Plants > Roots >...
CCGAACGCAGCCGAGCGCAGGAGTCCGCCTACCGGATGCAAGAAAACATCCTGGCCGGGCTGATGGACGACCGCAGGACATGGGAGGCCGCGACCGAGCCGCAGCGGCGGCTGGCCGTCGCTGCAGACACCGAACTGCGCCGCCGGTACCCGGAGATGCGGATGGAACCGCTGCGGTCGGCCGAGCCCGAAGAGGTCACTGACGAGCAGCAGGCCGAGCTGGACGTGCCGCCCGAGACGCAGCACCAGTACCAACCGCCGGGCTGGATACGGGAACTGGCCGAGGCGCAGGAGGCATTCAGCGAGAAGATCGCCGAACGACAGAGCCTTATGGAACCGCACGAAGACCCCGACTACGGGGACATTGGCCAGGCGTTCCCCTCCTGGGAGCAGGGCGACCGTGAGGCGGTGCTCCAGCCGCCCAAACCAGCGATCCCGCCCTCGGAACGGCTCGCCGGGCGAGAAGCCGAAGCTGGCGACCGCGAACTCTGAGTGTCACCATGGCCATGAAGGATGTGCCAGTGATGCAGCCCGCAACATGGATGACTGACCCGCCGTGGTTCCTGGTCGCCGGTCTGGCCTGGCCTGAGGACCCAGACGACCCGGAGCTTGGCGAGGCCGCGTTTGCCATCGCACCCGACGTCACGCGGGCGGTGCGGCCGATCGGCCCCCATGGCGGGCCTGTTCCGCTGGGACCTGATCTCGCGCTCCTGCTCGGCGTCGGCTCACGTTGCGCCGCCGCCCTCGGCAAGCGAGTGATCTTCCTCTCCGACATCACGCGCTGGCTGGCCGAGATCGGCCTGAGCTGGGATCGCATCGGCGTCGATTTCCCAACCGCGCAGAACGAGCTTGAGCAGCAGTCACCAGGCCTGTTCATCATGGTGTCGTCGAGGGCTTACACGATCCTCTGCTCCGCCGCCCGCGACCTGACGGTTCACTACACCGACGGCAGCAAGGCCGAAGTTCCTCCGGGGGAACGCGAGTTGCTCAGGGCAGGCTTCGAAGCACGGCTGGACGCTGACTGGCCGGGTTTCGTCACAAAGGCACTAGCAAACGCACAGCCTGCCGCCTGAACCAGCCCTGCCTACAGCTCGTTGAGGAGCGTGGTGATCACGGAATCTGTCACCGTAAGTGACGGAGACCGTTCTGGAGAACGCGCGCCTACCCGCCGGTAGGTGCGGCTACGGGATTGACTTCGGGCGCACCAACGGCCGCGCAGATCGGGGTGATCGGCGCCGGCCCCGCGACCACCGGAGCCCTCGGTCACCTGCGTCCCCAGCGCGCCAGAGCGTGTACCACTGCCGGGATGTCTTCTGGGCGGGCGCGGATCAAGGCCACCAAGCCCAGCACGAGCAAGGGCACCGCAAACAAGTCAAATCGCAGTGATGATCATCTTGCGGAACTTACGTAAAACGATCATCTAGCGGAACTTATGTAAAACGTGTATGTTGAAGATGATCAATGGGAGCGGGCGCACTATGAGCCAGCATGAGATCGTCCCCCAGACCCTAATCCTCACCAAGCAGACCTACGCCGCGCCGATGTCCTACGTCGGCAGCACCCGGCGCATCCCCGTGTGGGCAAGCAAGCCCGCTCGACTGCCCTTGCGATCACCGTGTGGACGGCCTCCGTACCCGGCATCATGCTCGCCTTTACGCTGATCACCTGCTGGTACCTGATCTGGGGCATATTCCTTGTCCCTACCGGCTGCTCCGCCGGCAGCAGCGCAAGAGCCAGCACCTCCAGCGGGGGCAGCTCGCCACCATGCAGGCCATGATGGCCGGTCAGATGAAGCAGCCAGAAGACAAGTAAGGGAGCCCATGACCGAGATGAAAGTGACCGCGACCGAGCTGTCCAGGCGGACCGGGGAACTGCTACGCCTGGTCGAGCACGGCGCCACGATCACCATCATCGACGCCAAGCACGGCTGGACCCGGGCCATCATCAGCCCGCCGCCGCAGCCTCCGGGCTTCCAGCTGGAGTAACGGATGGGGTCAGCGTCGATAACCCGGCACCTCTCCGTCAATCGGCCCGGCCGGATCCGCGCCGGAGCCAAGAAGAACAGGGAGGGAACCCCATGCACGAACAGCCACCACTGCCGCCCGCCGGCCAGGGGAATCTGAGCCTTCAGCCGCCCACCACACCAACCGCCACGCTTGAGCAGCCACCCCCGACATCATCCCCGCCCACGACAGCGTCCCCACCTGCGCCCAGGCGTCGCTGGCCGAAACGAGCCGCAGTTGCCGCTGCCGTGATCGTGGCCCTGTTCGCTGGCGTGGGCATCGGCGCCAGCGCGAACAGCCACTCGGGCACCGTGAACACGCTGCAGGCCAGGGTCACCACCTTGCACCACAACCTGGTCACCACCCAGGGCCAGCTGCTCAGCAGCCAGGCCGCGGCTTCCAGCTGGCAGGGAAAGGCTCAGCAGGCCACGACAGCCGCCAATACCAAGGCCGCCGCCGCCTATGCCACACGTAACGCCGCGCTTAACCAGCGGGCAGCCAGCCTCACGCGCCGCGAGCATGCGGTCGCAGCGGCCGAAGGACAGCTGCAGTCATCACAGATCAGCGGTGATGGCGTCTACGTGGTTGGCCAGGACATCAAGCCCGGCATCTACCACACCAGCGGCAGCGGCAACCCTGGCGCGAACGACTGCTACTACGCCACCCTGAACAGCACGGACACGAACAACATCGCCGACAACAACAACTTCGACGGACCCGAGACCGTTGACGTGAGCGGCGCCTATGCCTTCCAGACCAGCGGTCCCTGCACGTGGGTCCAGATCGGCTAACCACATGAACCTGTATCGTCTCGCCGCCTTGCCAGCCGCCGTCGTGGCCGTCGCGCTTGTCGGCGCCGCGCCCGCTTCGGCCAGCCTGGCCACGCTGAAACCGCTGCCGTGCTCGGCGTCCATGAGCAACAGCAGGCCGGCTGACTTCACCACTACCGACGTGCGTGTCCGCACGGCGGCCCTGGCGAAGGTCATCACCGTCGCGCATTACAAGACCACCAACCACAAGAAGACGGCCAGGGCCGGGACAGCGGGCCGGGTCTCGGTCCCGTACTTCATCAGCGGGGCGACGCCCGGCTTCAGGGTGAAGGTCTCCGTGAACGTCTCCAAGAGCGGCCGGTCGGGCAGCTGCTCGACGTCGTTTACACCACACCGCTAGGTCAACGCGATCATGGAAGGTGCGGCACGGGCCCGGCCACACTAAGGGAGCCGGAGCCCCCGCGGGCTTCCCCGGGCCGGGCTCCAATTTGCGGCCGGTGACCGGTCGCGTGAAGCGTGTCAGCCATCCGGTTGTTGGAAACACCACCTGCCCGGCCTGAACGTCCTGGACAACTACGCCACGCACCCATCGGCGCCGTCATCGACCACTGAAGCGACCACCAGGCCCCATTTGGCTGGCCGAAGAACGCCGACCAGATCCTCGGCAGCATCAAGCGCGCGAAACTAAAACAAACGTCCTTACAGGCCACTAGGCTCTCATCATAAATGTCGCTTTCTCAAATAATCTGTCACTACTTGTCGCTAGCGGCAGACCGATGAGAACGCCTTCTGGCTCGGCTCCGTCCCTTCCGGTCACCGACGGTCCGTCGTCCCGGCCGGGGGGCCGGGTGGCGGCCGGCGCCGCCCCGGCGCCGGGTACGGGCGCCCTGCCCCTATCGTGCCTGGCTCCGCCTCCGCAGCCGCCGGACCACCTTTGCGATCAGGGCGGCGGGTATGGCCACAAGTGACAGAAGGCCCACCACCGCGGAGAGCCCGGGAGCAGCGTATTGGATGGAGACTGCGGTGATGAATACCAGGGGAGCGAGGATCAATACCCAGGTGGTCCAGTGCCACTTCCAGGGCCGTTTGCGCTGTCTGGACCCATGGGCCGTTCCGGTGTCAGTGGCCTTCTCCGAATGCGGAGGGCCGCTGTCGGCAGCGGGGGCAGAGGCGATGTTCGCTGGACCGGCGTGGGTTCCTGGAGCGCCGATGGTCGGGCCTTGAGCCTCGGCTGCTGGGGCAGTGAAAGAGGTCCTCTCTGGCGTGCTGCCACGGCCGGCCGGCCGCGCAACTTCGGTCGGCCGGTGATCTGTCACCGGAGCACCGGGACTGGGGTGATATGGGGTAAGGCCCAGCGCTTGGCGAAGTGCGCCGGCGAACTCCCCGCAGCTGGGGTAGCGGTCTGTGGGTGCCTTAGCCAGCCCCCGGGCCAGCACTTGATCAGCAGCCGTGGGCAGGTCAGGACGCCGCGCCGTCAGCAGCGGCGGTGGCTGTGACATATGGGCCCAGATCATCGCCGTGGCTTGATCCCGCACGAACGGCAGCGCTCCGGTGAGCAACTCGAACGCTGAGCATGCAAGGGCGTACTGATCCGCCCGGCCATCCACTGCGCGTCCCTCGATCTGCTCTGGCGCGCAATAGTCCACGGTCCCGAGGAACTGCCCTGTTCCAGTCAGTCCGGACGACGACAGTTCCCCCTTGCTCAGCCCGAAATCCGACAAGTAGACGTGATCAGGCCGGTCGGGCCGCACATCCACCAGCATGTTCGCAGTCTTGACATCGCGGTGAATCAGCCCGGCAGCATGCGCCGCGTCCAGGGCAGATGCCACAGCCGAGATGATCGCGCAGGCCCGGGCAGCAGACATCGGGCCTTCTCGGCGCACCAAGGTCCGCACGTCACCGCCGGGCACGTAGCGCATCGCAAGGAACAGCACACCGTTGGCCTCGCCCGCTTCAAACACCGGGATAATGTGCGGATCATCGACGGACGCCGCAGCGCGAGACTCCCTTATGAAACGCTGCCGGAACACCTCATCAGCGGCCAGCGCAGGCGCCATGATCTTCAGGGCCACCAGCCGCCCCAGACGCTCATCACGTGCCCGGAACACCACCGCCATCCCGCCCGCGGCTATCTGGTCCTCCAGCCGGTACCCAGACACCCGCGAGTCGGCAGCGAAGGCTGCGCCCAAGCCGTCGCTATCCTCCATAAGCTCCCCGCCCACCACGCCTCCGGCGCCTGATAGGCCAGCATAAACTCCCCGCCCACCACGCCTCCGCTGCCTGATGGGCCAGTCTTGCGCCCTGAACGGCGGTAGCGGGGGAGATATGGCGAAATCAGGCACGTCAGCCCGGCGCCCGGCGCGGCCCGGCGATCGGCTGAGCGGGGTCGCCCCACGGCTGCGGGTAGCTGCTCGGCCAGCGTCCAGCCCTACATCGACGCGATGCGCTCAACCGACCTGGTGGCTGAGGAGCACTGCTTCACCAAGATGGCCACGGCCACCAGTTACGCCCAGGCACAGCAGATGCTCACCACCAATAGCTGGTGCGTGGCGGCGCATAACGACACCAACGGCGACCAGATCCGGACGCTGCTGCACCTGCCCGCGAGGCAATAGCGGGCGATGGCCGTCCGGGGGCTCTCGGCAAGTAACACAACTGACCAGATACACCGTTCTACCTAAAGAGCCATCACTAGGGAGCAAAGAAATGGCAAGTCAGCAGGCAGAAACGGCAGGTCACAAGGGCATGACCGCCGCAGGGATGTTCTGGTACATCGTGGGCTGCATCAGCTTCGGTGCTGCCTACTTCGCTAAGGTCCCGATCAAAAAGGCTATGGCCGACTTCGGCTTGGTGCAGCTGACCGGGGCGGAGACGTTCTGGTACTATCTGGGCTGCGTGTTCTTCGGCGCCAACTACTTCGCCAAGTTGCCCGCCGCCAAGGCGCTGTCAGAGCTGGAGCAGTTCCGTTCCGCACCGGGAAGGCAGCTTGAGGCCGACTCACGGCCAGCGCTGCCAGGCCAGCCGCCCGCCGCGCCCGGCGAGGACACCGCGCGGGAGCAGAAGCCAGGCACATGACCATGCGCCTAATACCCGCTGCCGCAGCGGTGGCCGCGCTCGTGCTGGCTGGCTGCTCCAGCGCCCACCACCCGCAGGCCCGGGCCGCCAGCGATCGCTGTGTGTGACAGCCATGGGCTCCCCGATACGTCATCGGCGGGCCGCTCACGGCGCCCGCCGCACCTGGTCGCTGAGAAAAATGACCGATCGGTGAGAAAACTGCGCGGACAAACCGGTGAGAAGCCGGGCAGGGGCCCAGGTCAGCGACGTGCCGGGTGACACCGGGGGACAAGAAGGATGAGAACCTACACCTGATGGTCTAGTGCCGCGTCCAGGAACGTTGTTCATGTAATTGATCTTTAGCGGGGTTGCGGTCAGGCTGCTTCCGGGAGTTCTCGGAGGTGGCGATGGGACGTTCCCCGGAGGTGTTCGTCCGGCCGGTCACGATGGCCGAGGGGCGGCGGTTGCAGCGGATCGGCCGCACTGCCAGGGACCCGGTGAAGCTGCGGCGGGCGATCGTGGTGCTGATGTCGGCGCAGGGGCAAAGCGCCCCGGATATCGCGCACCTGCTGGATTGCTCACCGGAGTATGTGCGGGGGGTGATCCACGCGTTCAACGAGTCCGGGTTCGCGGCGCTGGACCCAAAATGGAGCGGGGGCAGGCCCAAGACGATCAGTGAGCATGCGCGGCGGCAGGTGTGCCTGATCGCCCGGTGCTGCCCCCGTGACCTGGGCCTGGCGTTCAGCACCTGGAGCTTAACCAAGCTCGCCGGTTACCTGGCGGCGGCGGGGATCGCCCGCATCAGCCGCGAAAGCGTCCGCCAGATCCTGCATGCGGGCGGGGTGCGCTGGCAGGCCACCAAGACCTGGAAGGCTTCCACCGACCCAGATTTCCTGCTCAAGATGCACCGGGTACTGGATCTCTACGACCATCCGCCCACCGACGGGCGGGTGATCTGCGCCGATGAGTTCGGGCCGCTGAACCTGCAGCCCCGCCCCGGCAAGGCCTGGCGGCCCGCTGGGCACCCGGCCAGGCTGCGGGCCACCTACCGGCGCACCCGCGGGGTGCGGCACATGCTCGCCGCCCTGGACCTGGGCAGCGGGCAGATCACCTACCGGATCCGCGAGCGCAAGCGCTGGCGCGAGTTCCTGGCCTTCCTCAAGCTGCTCCGATCCCGCTGGCCAGCCGGCAAGCTGTATGTGATCTGCGACAACTTCTCCCCGCACAAGCATCCCCAGGTCACCAGCTGGGCCGCCGGGCACAATCTGGAGCTGGTGTTCCTGCCCACCTACGCCTCGTGGCTGAACTGGATCGAGCCTGAATTCGCCGCACTGCGCTACTTCGCCCTGGGCGGCACCGATCACCACACTCACGCCTGGCAAGGCGAGATGATCTCCGCCTACATGCGCTGGAGCAACACCCGCGCCCAGCCCAAGCTCAACTTCGCCCCGAACTCAGTCATCCGCACCTGGACCGGTTACCAGACCAACGTTGCTTGACGAGGCACTAGGTTCTCATCGTAAATGTCGCTTTCTCAAATAACTTGTCGCCTAAATGTCGCTTGCGACATTTCAGTGAGAAAGCGGTGGCGGTTGCGGTGTGGGCAGGAGCTCCGGAGGCGCCGAATTCCGTCACGAAGCGTCACCACCGACCTTGCGGCGGTGTGCGATATCCGCCGTTACGGGCAGGTGGTTCCGGTTCTTGAGTCGGCTGCCAGCAACGCCGGAATGGTTGATCGGCGCGTGGCCGGGTCCGACGCCAGGTCAGTCGGCCAGGACTTCGATGATGGCGTTGACGTACCGGTTGATCTGGCTGCCGTCGGCGTCGTGAGTCGGGTTCACCTCGGTGAGCACGAGCCCGGCGAAGGAGGGGTGCGCTGTCAGCGCACGCAGCAAGGTGACCGCATGCTCCAGCCGGACGCCCGAGCCGTAGTGGGGGAAGTTGCCCAGCGGCAGGTCGCCGGAGTCGATCATGTCCACGTCGAAGTGGACGACGACCGGCCCGCTCGCCGGGGTGATAGCAGCCAGCGCCCGCTCGGCGGCGCCGGGCGGGTCATCGATGAGCGCGGGCGCCTCCTGGAAGCTGACCCCGGCCTGGGCCAGGAACCGCCGCCCGGCGTCGCCGGTCTCCCGCGGGTCGCTGCCCACGATGGCCAGCCGGGATGGCTGGAGCAGCGGCGGCGGGCCGTCCAGCCCGGCCAGCTCCGCCGCCCCGCGGCCAAGCAAGTGCGCGACGCCCATCGAGTCGAATATTCCTGACCCGCCCGAGTCCGGTGTGCTCAGGTCGGCGTCACCATCGGCGTAGACCAGACCCACGTCGGGATGGTGGCGGCGGAACCCGGCGATCACGCCCAGCGTGATCGTGCAGTCGCCGCCTGCCACTAGCGGCAGCCGCCCGGCTTCCAGCTGGCTGGCGACCGCGGCGGCCACCTGGCGGGCCACCGTGACCACGGCCCCCAGGTTGCGGGCCTGGGGATGGCCGCGATCCACCGCAAACGGCGTGACCGGCAGGTCCCCGGCGTCGCTGACGGCGACCCCGGCCGCGCGCAGCCGGTCCAACAGGCCAGCCGCGCGCAGCGCTGCCGGGGCACGTTCCTGCCCGGCGTGATGCGCGCCCGCACTGCTCGGCACCCCGATTATGACCCAGCCTGCCATCGCCGACCTCCGCCACGCTCGCCACCCTCCGGCACCGCCAGTATCCGGCAGGCGGGGTCACCGCGCCCGGAACCGCCTAATCTGCGCGGCCTGTGCATTATCGCCGCTGGCCGTTGAGGTGTGCAGATCTGGCCAGTCTGGCGCGGGGGGCAGTCCCCGGTTAGGGGTCCGGGTTCAGGCGTGGTCGTTTTTGTTCCACAGCTGGTGAGTCAGGCCGCTGGGCGAGGTGACCGACTCGATGGTGAAGCGGTCTTCGAGGCCGCTTGATCCCTCCCAGAGGGATACGCCGCGCCCGAGGGTAATCGGCACGATCACCAGGTGCATGAAGTCGACCAGGTCGGCCTGGAGGAACTGACGCACCGTCGAGGGTCCTCCCCCGATGCGGACGTCACGACCACCTGCAGCCTGCTGGGCTAGGCGGAGCACCTCCTCCGGTGGCCCGTCCACGAACCGGAAGCTGGTCCCGTTGGGAAAGTCAATCGTGGGATGCGGGTGGTGGCTCATGACGAACACCGGTGTCTGGAATGGCGGCTCGCCGCCCCACCAGCCCCGCCACCCGTCGTCGGGCCAATCACCAACCTGGGGACCGAACTTGCGCCGTCCCATGATCTCGGCGCCGATGCCCTGGCTCCACATGCTGGTCAGAGCGCGGTCCAGCGTGACGGGGGCATCCGCCTTATCGACGCCATGGATTACCCGGCCATCGAACCACGTGAACAGCCGCTCGGCGCCGCCGATCGGGGCGTCGAACGTCACATGCTCGCCGGCGGCGTAGCCGTCGAGGGAGACGTTCATGTTGTGGACCCGGGTGCGGGGCATCACGACTCCTTCTGCGATCGGATGAAGCGTTCACAACATAGACCGGCGGGATGGCCGGGACCTATCGCTGAACGCTGACATCGTGTTGCGGTGGCCCAACCCCCGCATCGGCACCACATGCGACCCGGCATGGCGAGCCGGCGTCGTGACGGCGATGCTCACGGCAAGCCCCCGTGCGTCGATACCGAGCAAGAACAGTCTTTGGGCTACCGCCAGGGGCCGGGTGAACCGCTTCGAGTAGCGCCGGCCCCGCGGCCATGCCAGACAGGCTCCCAGCACCCCACGGGCTGCGCCGATATGTCGCAAAGATCACCCGTGTATTAAGCGTTAGGCGTGTCTGCGAGCGCTGAGAGACCCCGGCCGCGCTCACATTCTGTAGCCGACCGCCCGGCCCTCGGCTGGCTGTAACGAGAGGGAGCCAGTCCGCTAACCCAGAAGCCCGGGGGCAGCGGATCTCGAGGCATGTCACGACGGCGGGCCCTATATACAGGTGACAGCACCTGCCCCGCTGGCTGTGGTCCGCTGGCGCCGAGCGAGCGGGCTCCTGCAGGAAGCTGAGCTTGTGAGCTTGATCGGTGTGCCCAAAGTGTCAGGGTACGACAAGACGATCCTCGTTGGCAGTGGGCACAGTTCGGCGGTCCGCTTGGGGAGCGAGCCCGGAAGCTGGTCACCGAACGTGGAGGCGTCACTGGGCGAGGCGAGCACGCCTGGCCGCCGCCATGGACGGCCAGTGGATCTGAAGTGCCCGCCGGCGCAGGCGCAGATCAGGGTGATCCGCCGCGCACCAGATCCTCCCACAGGGCCAGGCGATTGTTTCGCCTCGGCGGCGCGTACGTTAGAGCTCGTTCAGCGCCTGCCGGCGGGCCAGGGATTCCTCGCTCCACCTCGGCGAGGGCCGTTCGTACCGTGTCATCGTCTTGCTCGGCGAGCGCTGTGGCCAGGTGCTGCCCGAGCCGGTCGAGATGCTCGCCGACGATCCGGCGGACCTCCTCGTCGCTCGCGGCCCCGTGCCAGCGGGTCGGTGGCGTCCGGCCGGCCGCGCTCGGCATATACGCCAGCGGCGACACCCCGAGGGCCTGGTCCTGGTCCGCGAGCAGCCCGGCCCAGGTCCTCAGGTCGGCGAAGAGCTGGTCGAGCACCGCGTTGAGGGCGTGCGTCTCGGGGACCCTTCGGTGAGCCTGCCTGACATCCAAGATCGCGTCAATAACCTCGCTGAGCACCTGGTTGAGGGCGGCGACCGGGTCGTCGCGCCGTGGCAGGCTCACGCGGGCACCGATGCCCGCCGGCCGCCGCCGCACGCGCCAGGCCGAGCTACCGGGTCACGCCATCCCACACCCCGGACCTCCTTTGTCTCTGCCATAGAGCTCCTCCCCGGCCAGCCCGGATGAAATCCGCCCAGTGAGCAGACGAGGTAGCCGTGGACAGAGCGTACTGAGGCTGCCCTTTGCCGACGGCGCCCCGCGACTGGCCGGCCCGAACCAACCCGGACGCCGCCCGGGGGGCGACGGCCACTTCATCAAAGGCCGCTGGGCCCTGGCGCCGGTGCGCCATATCCGCCTGACCCAGGCAGCATGCTGGTCGCCGGCGCGGCCACCCCTGCTCCACACGAACAGGGTGATCTGTGCGGCCGCACGCATCGCCGACACGGCTAACCTACGCCCGATTCTGCATGCCGATGTGAGTGCGCTACGGGGCCAGTCCGACGGCGATGAGTTTCGCAGTGGTCCCCCAGTCTGTACCCACGCCGATCAACCGCATCCGAGGAGAACGCCATGACTGCGACCTACACCTTCGACGTCTTTCCAGCCTCGACGGCTACGGCGCCGCCAGCGCCAACTGGACCGGCTATTGGGGCAAGCAAGGCCCCGAGCTGCTCGACCACCGCCTTGCCTTGTACGACGCGGAGCAGCGGATGGTCTTCGGGGCCAACACGTATCGGGCATTCGCGCGGATGCTGGCCTCGAGCACCGAGGAGTCCGAAGTGCGTGACCCATGAGTCACGCGGATGAGGACCTGCCGGCAACGGTGGTGTCGACGACGCTGGAAGAACCCCTCGACTGGCCGAACGCGACCGTCGTGAGCAGTGACGCCGTCGACGTCGTCGCCCGGCTCAAGGAGGAGTCCGAGGTGCCGTTGCGCTCGCACGGCAGCCTGTCGATGAACCGGCGCTGATGGCCGCCGGCCTGGTCGACCGCGTCCAGGTGACGCTCTTCCCTGTCATCACCGGTCAGACCGGGCTGGACCCGATCTTCCAGGGTGCGGCCGACTTCGACCTGGAGCTGGTCGAGAGCCGGACGCTCGACGGTCACATCCAAGAGCTCATCTACCGACCCACCCTCCACTGACCTCTTCGCGGAAGAAGTTTCGGCGAGGCCTGGTCGTTGTGGGACGTCCGCATCTGCGGCCCGTCGCGCGGTGCCCACACACCGCCAGTACCAGCCATCGGCGCCGAGGTAGATACTGGCCGTGGCGATGCAGCACACCGTGAGCGTGTCCTACTGCGCACGGGTAGCGCGGAACGCGGGTAAGGAAGTGGGCGGATGCAGGCAGCCGTCGGGGACCGGTTCCACGTGCGGGGCAACATGGTGGGCCAGCCGGATCGGACAGGCGAGATCATCGAGGTCCGCGGAGCGGGCGGGGAGCCGCCCTACCTGGTGCGTTTCGACGACGGTCACACCAGCCTGGTGTTCCCCGGCCCGGACGCGATCATTGAGCATCCGCGCAGGAGGGGCAGGAAGAGGCCGCCGAAAGCTGACTAGCTTCTGCGAAGTGCCCGCCCAGCCCACTCAGAACAATGCGCGCTTCTGTCGTTGGGTGGGTGCCCGTGTTGTCCCGTGGCCGGGCGGCACTTGCTGGTGAGGGCCGGTGCCAGAATCGGGGTATGGCTCGTGATCGTGACGTCGCCGCGTTCGGCGAACGCGCGCAACGCTATGACGGGGACTGGCGCGGCCGGTTGCATCACCAGATCGCTGACCGCACAGCGGACCTGGCCCTTGCCTGCGTGCCAGCCCCGGCGCAGATCCTCGACGTCGGGTGCGGGACCGGCTACCTGCTGGGCCGGCTTGCCGACCGCGTCGCGCAGGCGCGCGTCCTGGCCGGAATCGACGCGGCACCGGCCATGATCCAGGTCGCCACCAGCGCGGCCACCGACGCCCGGCTGCGGTTTGTGGTAGGTACCGCCGAGCAGCTGCCCTGGCCCGGCCAGACCTTCGACCTGGTGGTCAGCACCACCTCGTTCGATCACTGGGCGGACCAGCGGGCGGGACTAGCTCAGTGCGCCCGGGTGCTGGCGCCCGGCGGCTGCCTGGTGCTGGCCGACCTGTTCTCCCTGCTGCTGCTGCCGACCCTGGTGGCAGGACGGCGGGGCAAAGCGCGTACGAAACGGCGGGCAACCCAGCTGCTGACGGCGGCGGGATTGCACGCGCCGCGCTGGCACCGCCTCGACACCGTCATCATCCAGGCAGTGACCGCCACCAAATAGCAACCGCGCAGCCATCGCGCCGACCGAAATCCGGCCGGCCTCTCCTCGACCGCTATGCCACATAGAGTTTGTCATCTTGGCCGTGGCGCCGATCGCGGGTCACGGCGGAGAGGATGATCGGCGGGAACCTCCACTAGGACGATCTGGATGCCATCGGGGTCCTGAATCCACATTTCGATCAACCCCCAGGGCTCCGTGGCGGGACCCCGGACGATAGGGACTCCGGCCGCAGCCAGCCGGGCGTGCTCGGCGTACACATCCCGTACCTGGATCCAGATCATCACCGAGCGCCCAGCAGGACCGGCCGTGTGCCCGGAGACCTCGAGCAATCCCGGGCCGAGGAAGAACACCACCCCAGGATCGCCGGGAGGGCCGAACTCCCGGTAGATGGCCAGGCCCAGTACGTCGCGGTAGAAGCGGCGGCTGCGGTCCAAATCGCTGGGCCGCAGGATGATACGGCTGCTCAGAACGTCCACGCGACTATTTCACCAGCACGTTGAGTGACACAGCGGGTCAAGGACAACGCGCACAGTCCCGCCCAATTGCACGGCGGCGAGCCCTGCGCGACCAACTCGATGAGCTGCGCAGATCAGGCAGTTCTGGCGCACACTCGCCGATGGGCGTGTGTCCGGACTGCTGCCTGTCTAGCGGCTTCGTGGGGGGGCGGCGGGCGTATGCGGGCTGTTGGGCTTGGTTGCTGGGGTGCCGTTGGCTGGCGCTGGGGGGTGGTGGAGGCCAGCTTGTGGTTCTGGAGGGTTTGCTGGACTCGGTGGGCGGCGGGGGCGCCGATGCGCTGGTAGATCGCCAGTGCCTGCGGCAGGTGCACGGCGGCTTGGCAGGGTCTGGCGTCTTGCAGGTGGCTTTGGCCGAGTCCTTCCAGGGCGCGTGCTTCCTCCAGGGGCGCGCCGATGTCGCGGGCGATGGCCAGGGCCTGGGCGTGATGCTTGCGAGCCTGCGGAGTGTCCGCGGTCCGGGTCGCGAGCTCGCCGAGGCGGTTGAGTGTCTCAGCCTGGCCGAGCCGGTTGCCGAGGTCACCAAATTGCGCCAGGGCCCGCTGGTGGCTGGCAGCGGCGGCCGGGTAGTCCTCGGTCTCTTGCTGCACGACGCCCAGGCAGTTGAGGGCCTCGGCCTCGCCTCCCAGGTTGCCGAGGTCGCGCCACAGCGTCAGGGCCTGCCGCTGGCTGGCAGCGGCGGCAGGGTGGTCCCCGGTCTCTTGCTGCACGACGGCCAGGCAGTTGAGGGCCTCGGCCTGGCCTTCTAGGTCGCCGAGGTCGAGGCATAGCGCCAGGGCCCGCTGCTGGCTGGCGGCGGCGGCCGGGTAGTCCCCGGTTAGCTGTTGCACCAGGCCCAGGTGGATGAGGGCGTCGGCCTCAACGGGGCGGTCGCTGGCGCTACGGGCTAGCGCCAGCGCCTGCTGGGAGCTGGCGGCTGCGGCCCTGGGTGTGGTCGGTCAGCGGCGGGGGTGCCGGGCTGCGGCCCTGGGTGTGGTCGGTCAGCGGCGGGGGTGCCGGGCTGCGGCCCTCGGCGACG
>Ga0207699_10000884_pt1 | contig 14307 bp, 14 predicted proteins | sample LARL51metaG_FD_184344 | JGI IMG/M metagenome (GOLD analysis project Ga0207699, IMG submission 184344) | Corn, switchgrass and miscanthus rhizosphere microbial communities from Kellogg Biological Station, Michigan, USA - LAR L5-1 metaG... | ecosystem: Host-associated > Plants > Roots >...
ACCAACTTCACCTTCTCCACCACCTACACCGGCCCCGACCCGGCGACCCAGGTAGACGTGGTGGTGAACGGCACATCCCACCCGATGACGCTCCAGTCCGGGAACCCCTCCACCGGGGCGGTATACCAGGCGACGCTCAAGCTGTCCTCGGGCAAGAACGACTTCGCCTTCTACGCCACCGACGGCACCAACGAGTGGAGCGACCCGGTGACCCCGGGTACCTACACCGGGCTCACGGTCTCCGCCAAGGGCGCGGCCCCGGCCCATTCCAAGATCCGGGCACCCAAGCCGGACGACGCACCGTACGCCTACGACCCCGGGTAAGCAACGATGGCCTCGCCAGGCCCGGATCCCGCCGAGCCTGCAGGGGTCAGGACGAGTGGTAACCTGCGCCGCTCAGCATCCGGCGCAGGTCCTCCACCATTTGGTCGTCGATGTCCTTGCCGCGGGGCGGGTCGAGGACCTCCCGGGCTGAACCGATCGTGACGACGATCTTGCCGTCGTGTCGCACGGTGACCGTTCCGACCGCTTCCAGCAGAGATAGCACCGCGCGCCATTCGACGTTATGACTCATCGGGTGCGCAAAGATCTGGCGCAACGTATCGCGGTGCCGGTTGTTCAGGTGCTCTGGCTGAGGCGGCGATGTCATGGCGCTCCACTCTGCCCGGTCCTTAGACGATGATCTAGGACTATCGTCGCACCACGCACATCGACTCCGCGGCCGCGCCCATCAGATCAGCACGATGAAGAGGCCAGGGCTTGCTGCTGGTGCCTCGTATAGACGAGGGAACGGGCGGTCATCCGGTCGCCCTCCGGTACCGCGTCAAGACCATGGCGCCGGACTGCTCGGCCGACACGAGGTCCAGGTCGGCGGGCGGGCCAGCGGGAAACAGCCGCTCGCCGGCGCCGAGGATGGTGGGGAAGGTCAGCAGCCGGTACTCGTCGATCAGGTCGCTGGCCATGAGCGCGTGCACGATGCTCAGGCTGCCCATGATGACTACGTCTCGCTGCTGGCGCTTGACCGCGTCGATGACGTCGCCGTCCACGGCTTGTGAGTTCGCCCACGCCGAGGTGCCGGTCAGGGTGCGGGTGGCGACCAGTTTCGGCACGGCGTTCATCCGGGCCGAGAACGGGTCGTCGCGCCCGGGCCAGATCCGGGAGAACATCTCCCAGGTCTTCCGCCCCAGCAGCAGCACTCCCTCATCAAGCACGCCGCCGAGCCGGAACTTGTCCCCGGCGACCGCTTCGCGGCCGTGCCGGAACGCCCAGCCGCCGGCTGCGGTGCCCCCGGACCCGTCCGGGTCGGTCACGATCCCATCGAGGGTGATGAATTCGATGACGATAACGCTCACCGTGGTTTCCCTTCTGTCGATGCTCACCGGTACATACCGGCGGCATCACCGGGACTCATCGGTGGTGCGGGCGACCGAGGGCTACTACCTGATGGTGGCTGCGTGGCTTGGCCGGCCGTGCTTCTCGAGGTAGTGCTGGTGGTACTCCTCGGCCGGGTAAAACGCCGACGCAGGGGTGATCTGCGTGACGATCTGCCGCCTTACCGATTGCTGCTGGGCGTCGCGCGATGCGATCGCGGCTTCCTGCTGGCCGGCGTCGTGGTAGAAGATCGCTGAGCGGTACTGGCGGCCGAAATTGAAGCCCTGGCGGTTGCGGGTGGTCGGGTTGTGGATCCGCCAGAACGTCTGGAGCAGTTGCTCGTAGCTGACCTGGGCCGGGTCGAACCACACCTCGACCGCCTCGGCGTGGCCGGTGCCGCCCCGGCAGACCCGCTCGTAGGTGGGGTAGGGCACCTGCCCGCCGGTGTAGCCGACAGCGGTCGCCAGCACCCCGTCGATCTGGCGGAAGGCCGCCTCGACGCCCCAGAAGCATCCTGCTGCGAAGGTCGCGCGCACGGCCCCCTCCGGGCCGCGCCCCTCGAACGGCGGCGCTGGCTCCGAGCGTGCGGCGGCGTTGCGGTTTCTGAGCTTAAGCAAGTCATCGTCCCCTTCGAACGTGCGTGTTAACGCTGGGCCCGCGTCCTGGATTCCTGCCCGGACCGTGCCGCCGCACAGCCACCCCAGCGCGCCCATCCCCGCACCGGGCGCACCGGGTCCGGGGATGGTTCGGCCGACGATGTGATTGAGTTCAGGTGCAGCGGCGGCTGTGCCGCCGGCAACACGATCCAGGCCATAAAGGTGATGGGCAGTTGCCGCCCGGGGAGATGTGGTGAGCCAGACCGGAGACCGCCTCAAGTCGGGCGAGCTCGGTACCGCCGACGTGACGGCCTCGACGGTCGCGAATATCGGGCCGGGGATTGACTTCTACTTTGGGTTCGGGGTAATCGTGGTGACCGCCGGCGTCGCCGCGCCGCTAACGATCCTCGCCGCTACCGTGGCCGTCACCCTGCTGGCTTTTACGGTGGCCGAGTTCACCCGGGCGGAGCCCTCGGCGGGAAGCTTCATCACCTATGTGGACACCGGGCTGGGCGCCAGGGCCGGTGTCGCAACAGCCCTGCTGGTCATCGTCGGGTATACCGTCGCCATCGCGGCGGTGTTCACCATGTCGGGTGGGCTGGTGGCGATGACCCTCGCGCAATACACCTCGTGGCATCCCTGGTGGGGGCCGTTTTCGCTGGTCCTGACCGCGGGCGCGATCTGGCTCACCGCACGCGGGGTCAAGCTGTCGACTGCCGTGGTGGGCGTGGCCGTGCTCGTTCAGGTGGCGATCATGGTCGTGGTCTGCCTTCTTGTCCTGGTCGATCAGCGTGCCGCTCTGTCGGGCATACCGTTTTCCTGGGCGCATCTCACCGGTGGGCTGCACGGCCTTTCCGCAGGCTTCCCGCTGGCCTTGTTCATGTTCATCGGATGGGAAAACGGCCCCGCGCTCGCTGAGGAGGCGCGCAATCCGCGGCGCACCATACCAAGGGCTTTGTTCATCTCGGTGGCGATCGCGGCCGCGCTGCTCGTTTTCTTCGCCTACGCGACCATTACGGGTTTCGGCTATGACGTCTCCTCCATTGGCCCCTCATCGGTCCCGTTCCTGACGGTGGCCGACCGCTATCTCGGCGGGGCGGCCGTCCTGGCGTGGATCGCCGGAATCGTCTCCGTGCTCGCCACCCTGGTCGCCGGGGCGGATTCCCAATCGCGCATGTTCTTCGACGGCGGCCGGACGGGGCTGCTGCCGGCAAAGCTCGGCCAGGTCCAGCCGCGGTCCGGCACGCCGGTGAACGCGCTGCTGTTCATGGCGTGCGCCGGGCTGGGGATCATCGGGGCCTGGTGGGTCTCCCGCCTCATCACCGGGGACACCGGTTCGATGAACCCGGTCGGCCTGTACGCCGAGTGCTCGACGATGGCGACGATCCTGATCCTGTTCGTCTACTTCCTCACGATGCTTTCGCTGCCGGTGTTCATGTGGCGCCGCCACCGGGGCTCGTTTTCGCCGGTACGCCATGTCGCGATACCGGCCCTTGGGTCGATCACGCTGATCGTCCCGTTCGTCGAGCTATGCCAGCCCGGGCAGCCCGCCCCCTACAGCGCCTTCCCGTTCGTCGCACTAGCGGCCGTGGCGGCGGCCGCTGTGATCGCCTGCATTGTCGTGCACCGCCACCCGCAGGCCGGCGCGGGTGAAGGAGCGGCATTCCACGGAACCTGAACGGCCGTGTCAGACAGGCAGGCAAGACGCGCAGACAGGCGCACCGACGTTGTTCAACACCGCGTCAGGGCGCCTCGGGCGCACCGGGCGCCTGGTAGCCGGCCCGGGCGGGTACCGGCCCGGGCTCCAGGGGCGGTGCGCCGACCGCGCAGTTGATCGTACATTCGGGCTTGGCGCCGGCTGGCGCCGCGCGCAGCGCGTCGTCGCGGATCGTGAAGAACGACAGCACCGCGCCGCAGCCGACCAGCGCGGCGCTGGCCAGGATCGCGACCCGGAAGCCGTGCAGGAACACCAGCGGGTGCGACTGGGCGTCGTCGGTCAGGCCGGCCAGCGGCGGGATCGCGGCGACGAACAGCAGCGACGCCGCCCGGGCGACCGCGTTGTTGACCCCGCTGGCCACTCCGGCGTGGCGTACGTCGGCCGTTGCCAGCACGGTTGCGGTGAGCGGCGCCACCACAGCCGACAGGCCCAGCGCGAATATCACGACCGCGGGCAGCACTTCCGTCAGGTACGAGGTGTGCAGCCCGATGCGGGTCATCAGCACCATCCCGGCCGTGACGACCACCAGCCCGGCGGTCATCGGGATCCGCGGGCCGATCCTCTGGGCGAGCGCGCCCGCGCGCGCGGACAGCAGCAGCATCAGGACCGTGATCGGCACCATCGCCGCGCCGGCCGCGATCGGCGAATACCCGGCGACGACCTGCAGCGTGACCACGAACAGGAAGAAGACCACGCCCATCCCGCCGTACACCACGAACGTGACGAGGTTGACCGCGGTGAACTCCTTCGATGCGAACACGTCCAGCGGCATCATCGCCTCCGGGTTGCCGGTGCGGGTCCGCTGGCGTTCGGTCAGCACGAACCCCGCGCCGCACGCCACGCCGAGCACCGCTGCCACGATGACCGCTACCCGCGACGCACCCGGCTGCGGCGCCTCGGTCAGCGCGTAGGTGATCCCGGCCAGGGCGAGCGCGACGAGCGCCGCGCCGCGCACGTCGAACCGGCCCTGCGCGGTCTCGTCCCTGGTCTCGGGGACGTGCCGGACGGACACCGCCACCACGACCGCCGCCAGGGGCAGGTTGATCAGGAATACCCAGCGCCAGCCAGCCGCGCTCACCAGCCAGCCGCCGAGGAACGGGCCGATCGCGCCCGCGACGCCGCCCAGCCCGGACCAGGCGCCCACCGCTTTCGGCCGGTCCTCTTGCACGTAGGAGGCCTGGATGATCGCCAGCGAGCCTGGTGTCAGCAGCGCACCGCCGATCCCCTGCAGGGCCCGCGCCGCGATCAGCATCTGCACGTCGACCGCGGCGGCGCACAGCGCGGAGGCCGCCGCGAACCAGATCACGCCGAGCACGAACACCCGCCGCCTGCCGTACCGGTCGCCGAGCGAACCGCCGAGCAGGATCAGCCCGGCCAGCGTGAGCGTGTAGGCGTTCACGATCCACTGAAGCTCGGCGACCGTCGCGTGCAGCTCTTGGCCGATCGTCGGGAGGGCGACGTTGACGACGGTAGCGTCCAGGAACGCGACCCCGGAGCCAAGCACGGTCGCAAGCAGCACCCAGCGCCCCTTGGGGGACTTCAGCCGAATGCCGGGATCCATGAGGTCATCCTGCCACCACGGCCGGACATGCCGGGAGGCCGCCGTGATCACGCCGGCGGAACAGGGTGCGGCGCGTCGCGGCCGCCGCGGTTCGGCGGTGTCGCGTGCGGTGCCGCTGGCTCGATCCGGCGGCCGCGGATCACGCTGAGGGCGGCGAGGGGGAACACGAGCACGGACAAGAGGCCGGCGGCCACAAGTGCCGAAGCCGTCACCGGCGCTATGGCGTGGATCGCGACTCCGATGGACGCCGCGGTGACAATGACGGGCAGCGAGGTGGCTTGCAGCAGCCCGGCGGCGATCGCTCCGCGTGTGCCGACTGTGCGGGCGTACAGAGCCGCTGGTGCGCCGCGCACGATCAGCAGCGAAAGGAGGAACAGCGGGATCCTCGCCAGAGCGGATGGGCCGCGCGTCAGGGCGCTGAGGTCGTACTCGACGCCGCTGGACACGAAGAACACCGGGATGAGGAACCCGTAGCCGAGCGCATCCAATTTCGAGCGGAAGACCGGGTGGCTCGCGGTATCGCGGTCGACGAGGTTAAGAATCACCCCGGCGAGAAACGCGCCGAGGATGATCTGCAGTCCTATCTTCGCTGCCGTCATCGCCCGCACCAGCGCCGAACCCGGGCCCGTCTGCCGCAGCGCGGCCGGCAACCGCATCCAAGCTCTCGGCAGGGCCCATGGCCAGATCATCGCACCACGCGGGCCAGCGGGCGGGCAGGCAACCGGCGGGAGCAGGCTTGCGCCCGTCGGTGGTAGCCAGCGCAGGACGCTGCCCAACGACTGAGGACTACCCGGCCGGGCCGTTTACCCGTCGGCGAGCACCCGCACGATGACACCGCGATGGGTGTGCGCCGCCGCGGCCAGCACCGCGGCAAGCTCATCCTCGCGCAACTCCTCCGCGGCCGCCACGACGATCACCAGCGGCTCCCCCGCACCGCCGGCCCGCCGCAGCACGTCGCGGACCTCCGGCTCCTCACGGATCAGCGCCTCCGGAGACAGCACCGACAGCACCACCTCCCCCACCGGCGGCGGCCCCAGCCGCCCCTCCGCATCGGCCGCCACCCGCTCCACCGCCACCCGGCCACTGGCCACACTCGGCGGCGGCGCCGCGCCCAACCGGCGATCCGCCGCACCGCCACGGGGCACCTGCACGATAACGCTGGCCTCGCTGATCATGGCGCCCCAGCCTACCGCGCGGCGCCGTGCGGCCCGCAGGGTTGGCGTAGTGGTGTTTACTGGTAGTGGTTGTAGTGGAAGTTCGTGTTCGTGTCACAGCGCCTGCGAAGTTCTGACAGCGGGCGTCGCAGATTCACAGTCCGGCTTTCCAAGCCAGGCGGCCCGCGCAGCCCGGGACCCGCGCACGCGGCTCCCGAAGGTCGTCTCAGCAGGAGAAAGCACCATGGCTCAGGGCACAGTGAAGTGGTTCAACGCCGACAAGGGCTACGGTTTCATCGCCCCCGACGACGGCACGGCCGACGTCTTCGTTCACCACTCCGCCATCAAGGCTGACGGTTACCGCAGCCTCCAGGACAACCAGCGGATCGAGTTCACCGTCACCCAGGGCGCTAAGGGCCCGCAGGCCGAAGACGTCCACCCGATCTGACAATCCGGCGCAGCGGCGGAACGACACCGGCCGGCGGCGGGGAAGAGCCCCCGCTCGAGGCAGCCGGCCTTACCAGTCAACCCGGCTGACCTCGGGTGCAGCTCGGCCGGCGAATGAGAAACGACCCGGTGTGGTGCCAGCATGCTGAGAAGGACAGGCAGCTAAGGAGACGCTCATGACCCAGGTTCCGAGCGAGCAGCTCAGCCTGGATGAGCTTGCCCGCTGCTACGAAGTGATCCGGGCGCAGTTCGGCGGGTACGAACGCTGCCACCGCAGCAGTGGCCATGAGCCGCTGCCCCACCACGTCCGGGGCCGGTCGTGGTCAGGGAGCTGGTCAGCCGGAACAGCGCGTATCCAGTTCGGGGTGGGCTGCGATGACGGGTGCGGGTTCGCCGACGAAGTGTCAACGTGGGGCGGCCCGGGTGAGGCATTCACGGCACGGCGGAAGCGTAGGCGCCCTCGCTGACAGCCAGCGGCTAGCTGGTGATCGGAGATCACCGGCATACTGCTGATGGGCCCGTGGTGATGGGCACGCGCAGCGGTGCGGGGGCTGGTATGGGGTACGACGTGATCGTTGTGGGCGCCGGGTCGGCTGGCTGCGTGCTCGCGGCGAGGCTCAGCGCGGATGGGCGGCGCGGCGTGCTGCTGGTTGAGGCGGGGCCGGACTACCCAGCGGTTGCGGATCTTCCGGCCGACATCGCGGATGAATCGGTGCCTGCGATGAGCCATGACTGGGGCTGGGTGTCGGAGCCCGACGAGCTTGGGCGTTCGGTTCCGTTGCCGCGGGGGCGGCTGGTGGGTGGCTGCTCAGCGACCAATGCCTGTTTCGCGCTGCGGGGATGGCCGCAGGACTACGACCAGTGGGCCGCCATGGGCAGCCCTGGCTGGTCGTTCGCCGATCTGCTGCCGGTCTTTCGCGCCGTCGAGTCCGATGCCGACTTCGGCGGCGACTGGCACGGTCGCCGCGGGCCGGTCCCGATCCGGCGGCCTGCGGCCGGTGAACTGTCGCCGCTGCAGCGGGCTTTCGCCGATGCCGCTGCCGCCGCCGGTCACCCGTTGGCCGGCGATCACAACCAGCCGGGCGTGGTGGGGGTGGGCCCGGGGCCTCGCAACGTGCGCGACGGGGTGCGGATGAGCACTGCGATGACGCACCTGGCGGCGGCCCGCGGCCGGCCTAACCTCGCCATCTGGGCGAACGCCGCAGTAGACCGGGTCGAGCTGCGCGGACCCACGGTCCGGGGGATCCGGATCGCGGGCGGGGAGGTGGTCGAGGCCGACGCGGTTGTGGTGGCGGCCGGCTCCTACGCCGGCCCGGCCATCTTGATGCGCTCGGGCATCGGCCCCGCCGCTCATCTGCGCGAGCTTGGCATTGCGGTGGCGGCCGACCTGCCCGGCGTCGGGGGCAACCTGATCGACCATCCGCTGGCCGCCGTGGACCTGCCCACCACTCCCGGCTATGCCGGGCCCCGCTTCCAGATGATGCTCACGGCGCGCTCCACTCTGGCCGCCCCGGGCGGGCCACCTGACCTGCACCTGTTCGCCGCTGGCCCCTTCGATGACCCTGCCAGCCCGTCAGGCGGGGTGTTCGGTCTCGTCACTGGCCTGTTGTCGGTTCGCTCACGCGGATCGGTGCGGCTGCGTTCGGCTGACCCGGCCGACCCGCCGCGCATCGACATCGCCCACCTGCGCCACCCCGAGGACATGACGCGGATGATCGAGGTGACCCGGCACGCACGCCAGCTCAGCCGCACCCCGCCGCTCGCCGGGTTCGTCACTGGTGCCGAGCTCGCACCTGGCCCCGCCATCAGCGACGACGACACCGGCGCGCTGGAGGCCTCGATCCGCGGACGTGTCGGCTCCTACCACCATCCGGTGGGAACCTGTGCAATGGGCCCTGACCCCGCCGACGGCGCTGTCGTCGGCCCACGCGGCGGTGTGTATGGGATCAGTGGGCTATGGGTGGCCGATGCGTCGGTGATGCCGACCATCCCCGCCGCCAACACCAACCTGTCCACGATCGTGGTCGCCGAGCGCATTGCGCAATGGCTATCGCTTCCCTGAACCGCGCGACGCTCATGCGTGCCGATGAGCGTGCCGTTGGACCTGGCCTGGAGTGCTGACGGGAAGCTGGTTAGCCTGTCAGTACGGACGTTTCGGCCTCAGCGCCCAGACCGACGGAGGCAGCACATGGGCACGATCACGACGACCGATGGCACGGAGATCTTCTACAAGGACTGGGGCTCGGGTCAGCCGATTGTCTTCAGTCACGGCTGGCCGCTTTCGGCCGACGACTGGGATACCCAGATGCTGTTCTTCCTCCGGAACGGCTACCGGGTCATCGCCCATGACCGGCGCGGGCACGGACGCTCCACGCAGACCGGCGACGGACATGACATGGACCACTACGCCGACGACCTGGCCGCGGTGACTGCCCATCTCGACCTCCGGGACGCCATCCATGTCGGGCACTCCACCGGCGGCGGCGAGGTCGTGCACTACCTCGCCCGGCACGGCGAGGGCCGGGTGGCGAAGGCGGTACTGATCAGCGCGGTGCCGCCGCTCATGGTGCAGACCGACGCCAACCCCGGCGGCCTGCCCAAGAGCGTCTTCGACGACCTCCAGGCCCAGCTGGCCGCCAACCGGTCCGAGTTCTACCGGGCCCTGCCCTCGGGGCCCTTCTACGGCTTCAACCGGCCCGGCGTAACACCTTCTGAGGCGATCATCCAGAACTGGTGGCGCCAGGGAATGATGGGCGGAGCGAAGGCGCACTACGACGGCATCGTGGCCTTCTCCCAGACCGACTTCACCGGGGACCTGAAAAAGATCACCGTGCCGGCCCTGGTGATGCACGGCGACGACGACCAGATCGTCCCCTACGCCGACTCCGGGCCGCTATCGGCGCGGCTCCTGCGGAACGGGACGCTGAAGACCTACCACGGATTCCCGCACGGCATGCCGACCACCCAGGCCGACACGATCAACGCCGACCTGCTGGCCTTCGTACAGTCCTGACCCATCCGGCAACCAGGCCCGCCGGGCTCTATCACGCGCTGACAAGGCCGACCGGCTCGCCGTGGGGGGCTGAATCGATCGAGCGTCTGAGGGCTTCCCCGGATCTGAGACGATGCTGAGATGAGCGGCGGTTCGGGCGCTGAGCCGAGCGTCATCGACACTCAGGTCGAGGCCGGGTTCGGGGCCATGGCGGCCGGGGACTGGCGCGGGGCGCGTGATGCCTTTTCCGCTGTCCTTGCGGTCGCCGAGGTGCCGGAGGCTCTGTTCGGCTTGGCGAACGCGCTGTTCTGGCTGGGTGATATGGGGGGCACGATCGCCAATTGCGAGAGGGCGTATGCGGCTTTCCGCCGGCGCGGCGATCCGATGTTCGCGGCTGGTGCCGCTTTGTCGCTGGTGGGCTATAACAAGGGGTATCTCGGCAACACGGCCGCGGCCCGCGGGTGGCTGGCACGGGCTGCGCGGATCATCGACAGCGATGTCCCGGAACTGCGCGGCGAGCTGCTGGGCGCTACCGCCTACGTCACTGATGACCCGGTTGAGAGTGAGGCGCTGGCGCGCCAAGCGGCTGAGATCGGGCACGCCACCGGCAACTCCGACCTGGAGCTGATGGCGCTGCACGCGGTCGGGCAGGCACTGGTGCAGCAGGGCCGGATCGAGGAGGGCATGTCGCTGCTGGACGAGGCGATGGCCGGGCTGATCGGCGGTGAGGGCGGCGATCCGCTGACGGTTGCCCAGATGAGCTGCATGACGATGGTGGTGTGCGGCAGCTGTTTCGATCTGGAACGTGCGACGCAGTGGGTGCAGTCGCTGCAGGGTTTCATTGACCGCTACGGGTGCCCGTTCTTGTACGCGGAGTGCCGTACCTATTACGGGCGGGTCCTGTTCGAGAACGGTGACTGGAGCGCCGCGGAAGTACTTCTGGCCGATGCGATCGCGATGTCGCGGGGTGTGTTCGCTGCGCCGCATGCTTTCGCCTCCGGGACGCTCGCCGAGCTCAGGCTGGCGCAGGGACGGATCGAAGAGGCGGCCGGGGTGCTGCGCGGTATCGAGGGCCGGGAGGAAGCCGCCGCTGCGGTCGGCTCATTGCACCTGGTACGGGGCGAGCCATCCGTGGCGGCGACGGTGCTGCGCCGGCGGCTCGGCGCGACGAGCCCGGACCGGCTCGACGTCGCCGCGGTGATCGAGTTGCTCGGCGAGGCAGAGTTGGCGCTGGCCAACAGCACGGCGGCGGTCGAGCGGGGCCGTGCCCTGGTCGCGCTCGGCACCGCGAGCAACTGCCACCTCATCATCGCGCACGGCGAGCGCCTGCTCGGGCAGGCTCTCGCGCCGACGGACCCGCATGCTGCCCGCGAACATCTGGAAACGGCCCTCGCGGCATTCGTCCATGCCGGGATTCCGTATCGCGCCGCGCAGACCCGGCTGCGGCTCGCCCGGGTGCTCGGGTACGCGGACCGCGAGGTGGCCGGGGCCGAGGCGCGAGCCGCGTTGGCGGTGTTCGAGGATCTGGGAGCCGCCCGTGACGCGGACGCCGCCGCGGCGCTGCTACGGGAACTCGGCGTGAGGGCAGCCAGGACCGGGCCGAAGAATATGGGCCGGCTGACCAAACGTGAGCACGAGGTGCTTGCCCTGCTCGGTGAAGGCCTGTCCAACCCCGAGATCGCCGGACGCTTGTTCCTGTCCCGCAAGACGGTCGAGCACCATGTGGCACGCATCCTGTCCAAGCTTGGCCTGCGCGGCCGGGCCGAGGCCGCCGCCCTCGCGGCGCGGACCGCTTCCCGGGGATCAGCCACGGATTAGGTGAGTTCGCCGATGCTCCGGCGCTGGCGGGACCGCCATCGTGAACCTCATGACCCAGGCGCGCCGCCGGCCCTACGGGATGAAGGTGATCGACGCGCGCGCGTTCGTGTTCCAGGCCAGGAGGGCAGTCATGGCGGCGCAAGCAAATCAACGCGACGGCCGGTACGTACATGCCAACGGGATTGACATCCACTACATCGAAGCCGGAACGGGCGAGCCCTTGCTCCTGCTCGACAACGCAATGGTCTCCACCAATCCGGTCTGGGAACCCCTCCCCTTCGCCTACGCCTCGTTCATCGGAATGCTGGCCAAACACTTCCGGGTGATCGCGCCAGACGCACGAGGATCGGGGCTGAGCGTCCATCCCGGCGGCCCGGTCCCCTACACGCTGCTGGCCGACGACATCGCTGCCCTGATCGACGGGCTCAGCCTGGACCGGCCGCTAATCTGCGGCTTCAGCGACGGCGCGGAGACCGCGACACTCGTCGGCATCCGCAATCCCGGATCAGTGCGTGCAATCGTGAACCACGCGGGCTACGACCTGTTCAACCCCGACCCACAAGCACCCGCTATCGCCATGACACGGCAGATGCTCGGCGGCAGCGCCGGCGCGGTCCATGCCGACCCCCAGCTGGCCGCCAGCCGCGCCGCCGAACTGCGGATGATGTTCGAGCTGATGAGGTCCGACCACGACAGCGCGCAGGGAGCCGGCCACTGGAAGACCGTCGTCGCGCAGACCTTCGACCGGATCACAATGCCGCACGGCTACACCTTCGACGACCTGCATGCGATCACCGCGCCGACACTCATCCTGACCGGCGACAGGGACCCGTTCTGCACCGTCGAGGAAGGCGCGGCCGCCTACCGCGCGATGCACGCCGGCCAGCTCGCCGTGCTGCCAGACACCGGGCACCTGATCACCCACGCCGCGGTGCAGACGATCATCGACTTCTTCGAGGACATCTAGCAGAACCGGTCGTCTGTAGTCGCCGTCTCCTGGCGGCCGATACCGGTCGCGGGCGGCCGTGCCCCGCCATATCCGAGGTATCTATCTAATATTGATATTAGAGACTCTACTGTCAATAGTCAAGTGGTAACATGACCGTCGTGAACCGAGCCACTTACCACTCGCCGCGCCGGGAGCAGGCCGCTGCCGCCACCCGGGAGGCGATCCTCGACGCCGCGCGGGAGCTGTTCGCCACCCAGGGGTACGCCTGCACCACGGTGGCCCAGATCGCCGGGGCGGCACAGGTTGCGGCGAACACCGTCTACACCAGCGTCGGCGGCAAGCCCCAGCTCCTGGCGGCCATCATGGAAGGCGGCACCGGCGATCCCGCCGTCGCCGAGACGCTGACCGCCGTGGCCCGGACCACGAACCCCGCTGAGGTCATCCAGCTGACCGCCGCCGGAACCCGCCAGGTCAACGAGAGGCAGGCTAAGGCCGTCACCATCCTGCTCGACAGCGCACGCGTCGATCCTGCGGCAGCCGAGATGTTTCAGGCCAGCGTGCGCACCTATCGCGACACCCTCGACACCTTGGCCCACCGACTGGTGGAGATCGGTGCGCTCGACCCCTCCGATCGGAGAGAAGCCGGCGACATCTTCTGGTACCTGTTTGGCTGGATGTCCTGGCGGACTCTCATCATCGACCTCGGGTGGAGCTGGGATGAGGCCGAGCAGTGGCTGGCGCAGCGGGGCGTCGAGGCGCTGCTCAACCCCTTACAGCCGAAAGCCGTAAGCGCAAGGGAACTTGCGCCCAGGAGCGTTCGAGCTCCAGGGCGCAAGCACGGGGAAGTTGCCGGGACGGTTAGTGCGCCGAAACGACGACCACGCTGAATGTGGTCCCTGGCGGCGCACCCGGCCCGAAGGGCGGTGGGATGCCGAGATCATACCGGGCGTTCGGGAGCGCCAATCGGTCTCCAAACTGTGCCACGGTGGTCGGGTCCTCGAACAGGGGACTGGTGATTGTTGACGTAATCGTGCCGCTGGACAGGTCGGGACTCAGCGTCACCTGGATGAGCGTGTTGGCCACATTCTCCACGACCCACAGCCTCCCCCCTTGGAGCAGCATCCCGTCGAGAGAACCCGGTATGAGTCCGGCGACATTGACCGGTGCGCTCGCGCCGGTAAGGGGATCGACTGTGAACAGCTTGTTGAGGGCAGTGTTGTCGACGATCAGGGTTGAACCGTCAGCCGTTGCCGCTATGCCGTTCAGATTGAGGCCCGCCGGCGAGAACGCCGCCGCTGGGCCGCTGAGCGGAATGGTGATGGCTTGACCCAGCTTGCCGCACGGTCCGATCGGTATCTCGTAGATATCGGGAATGTAGCTGTCGGTGAAATACGCAGCGTGGGCGGTGAGAACCACATCGTTGATGAGCGACTTCCCGCTGGGGCCGAACTGGTACTCAGCGACAAGAGCTCCGGTGCGGGAATCGTAGACATGTGCGGTGCCAGTCAATCCACCGGCGACGAACAGCAGATGATCTGGCACATCCGCTTTAAGACCGACAGCCCCGCCGCCACCCGGCGGGGCGACGAGGACAAACCCTTTGCCAGTGCGCAGATCTCCTTGATAGATGTCGCCCGTGGTCAGCGAGGCCGAGTAGAACGTCCAGCCGGCGCCACTTGCGATGCCCTCAGGCTGAAAATCG
>Ga0207699_10000886_pt1 | contig 14295 bp, 18 predicted proteins | sample LARL51metaG_FD_184344 | JGI IMG/M metagenome (GOLD analysis project Ga0207699, IMG submission 184344) | Corn, switchgrass and miscanthus rhizosphere microbial communities from Kellogg Biological Station, Michigan, USA - LAR L5-1 metaG... | ecosystem: Host-associated > Plants > Roots >...
CCGGCTGCGTGACGTATTGCTGCGCGGCCAGCTGCTGGCCGGAGGCGACATCCCAGAGCCGGAATTCACCTCTCAGGCGGCCGTCGCTCTGACGGGTGGCGCGGCCGGTCACGATCGCCTGCGCGTTCAGGCTCTTCCAGTTGGCGAACTGCGGCGGCTTGTCGAAGCTTTGAATCTGCTCGATGAACGCGGCCTGATCGATCGGCGCGAACAATCCGCTGCGCTTCAGATTGTTGGTGATGACGCCCGTGATGCCATTGCCGACATCGGCGTCGCTCGGGCCGCCCGGCAGGAACGTCGTGATCGCGATCGGAATCGGCTGGAAACCTTCCGGGTCGATCTTGATGCGCTGTGCGAGCGCGGACCGCTGGGCGAGCGCAGCCAATGTCAATCCGGAGGCCATCATAAACCGCCGGCGGTCGAGTCGAACCTTGCTCATGGGTATCGTAGCCTTCGCGTTCGCGCTCACAGCAGATCTTTCAATTCAAACGTCATCGGAATGTACTTCCAGGTGTTGTACTGGTCCTTCGGCAGGAACGCGTAGGCCTGGCACTGCAGGATCGCCCGCTTCGCGCTTTCCGCCATGGCGTTGCCGATCGATCGCGACGGCCCCCGCACCTCGACGATGACGGGATCCGAGGCAACCGTCCCATCGGGCCGCAACTGGATGTCGATGTCGGCCGAGAATTGATCCGCGTCCTGTCCGTTGTAAGGGAAGGTGAAGCAGCGCCTGACCGCCGAGGCGAACGCGCCCTGCCAGGTGGCGACGTTGCTGCTGGCGGTGCCGGAGGACTTGCCGAGCCTGGCCTGATCGTTCAGGTCATTTCCCGTCACAGTCTGCCGGGTCGGATCCCGCTTGTCCTGGTTCATCGCAATCTGTTTCGAGATCGCGTTGGGATCGAAGGTCCGTTCCTTCGGCTTGTACTGCTGAGGCGGCAGCGTCTTGGCTTCCTGCTTCGGTTTCGGCTTCTTGGCTTCCTCCTGCTTCAGGGCGTCGGCGATCGGATCCTTCGGCGGGTCGGGCTTCTTCTCCGCCTGCTTGGGCTCTTCCTTCGGTTTGGTTTCGGTGACGGGTTTTGGCGGATCGGGCTTCTTCTCGACCGGCTTCTCCACCGGCTTCTCCTGCGGTGGCGGCGTCGAGTCGGTTACGATCGGCTCCTTCTCGGTGACCTTGCCGATCGCCTCCTCGACCGGTTTGACGGCGGCGACCTTCTCCGCCATCGGCTTCGGCTTGTCCTTGTCGCCGTTCTTCAGGCCGGCGGCGATCTTGGCGAGCTGATCCGATGAGATGATGTCGACCGGCATGGACTCCTGCGGCACCTCGTAAGAGCGCGCCGCGAACGAGACCAGTCCCCACCCGATCACGAGGACGTGGAGGCCAATCGACGCAATCAGTGTCTTGTCGACCCTCATCGCCACGCGCCTAGGATCCCCGTTCCACTTCCGTCACCAGCGCCAGGCGCTTGAAACCCGCGCCGGACAACAGGCCCATCACCCGCGCGACCGTTCCGTAGTCGGCCTTCTTGTCGGCGCGCATGAAGATGCGCTCGTCGGCGCCGGTGCCGCGCTGATCGGTGATCGCCTTCAATTTCGGGACCAGCTCGGAAATCGCAACCTCGGCGTCGTTGATGAAGACCTTGCCGTTGATATCGACGGACAGCTGCAACGGCGTCTTGTCCTGCTGATCGAGGCTTTTGGCCTGGGTCTGCGGCAAGTCGAGCGGCACGCCGACCGTCAGAAGCGGCGCCGAGACCATGAAGATGATCAAGAGCACCAGCATGACGTCCACCATCGGGGTGACATTGATCTCCGCCATGACCGGCTTGCGCCGGCTGCGACGGCTCCCACCCCCGGACGATCCAACCGCATTCATCGCCATGTTCTGGTGCTCATCGCTGATCGAAGCAAAATATACCGTCTCTTAGGCCCGCTCGTCGATCTGGCGCGACAGGATTGCGGAAAATTCATCCGCGAACCCCTCAAGCCGCTGGGCCTGCCGGTTCACCTCCGAGGTGAACTTATTATAGAAGATCGTGGCCGGGATGGCGGCAATAAGCCCGATCGCGGTGGCAAACAGCGCCTCCGCGATGCCCGGGGCAACGACCGCCAGCGAGGTGTTTTTCGAGGCAGCAATCGATTGGAAGCTGGTCATGATGCCCCAGACGGTTCCGAACAGGCCAACGAAGGGCCCGGCGGAACCGACGGTGGCCAACACCAGGAGCCGGCGTTCCAGGCGTTCGATCTCGCGCGCGATCGAGACATTCATCACCTTCTCGATGCGCATCTGCAGGCCCGCGACCGAGCGCGCATGGCTCTCGAACGAGCGTTTCCACTCGCGCATCGCCGCGACGAAACAGGCCGCCATCGACTGCGTCGGCTTGGCCGACAGGGCGCGGTAGAGTTCCTCGATCGATTCGCCGGACCAGAACGCCTGCTCGAAGCGGTCCATCGACTTCCGTGTGCGCGAATAGAGGAAGACCTTGTCGATCGCGATGGCCCAGACCCAGACCGAGCAGGACAAGAGTCCGAGCATCACCACTTGCACGATCAGGCTGGCCTGCAGGAACAGCGCGATCAGCGACACATTGGTGGAGGCCATCGGCAGCGCCGATTGAGCCACATCGGCCGGATTCATTGGCAGTGTCCTCTCAAAAGTCCCAATTCTCCGGGAGCAAACGGCTGCCGGTTCCACAGCCGCATGACGCGCGGCGGCAAACGCCTACGCAAAATAGCCCTGTTTGCTCGCTTGGGAGGCCCGCCAAAGCCAAAAGCCTCCATTGCCCGCCAACATGTCGAAACGAGGGCCAGCCTTCCGCGGGTCCGGCGCGCCTAACCAAACGCTAAGCACGGTTAACATGCCGTTACCACAATGGAATCCGGTTCGGCAAAATGCCGCAGGCACAACCCTTTGTGATGGCCTGAATAGAATCTTCCCGGCGGCTTTTCAAATGACAAACCGCCCGCCTGCTTGGCTGCAGGCGGGCGGTTGTTGGGCCTTCAGGCACTGGGGGGCCGTTCGGCCTGAAGGCTTAAGCCGGCCGGGTCGAAGGAAGGGCTTTCAACCCTGCTGCGGCTGGTCGTTCGGCGGGGTCGGGCGCTGCCGGTGCTGGGCCATGAACTGGTCGAACTCTTCCTTGTCCTTGGCATGACGCAGCCGATCGAGGAAGTTCTTGAACTCGGTCTGCTCCTCCTCGAGGCGCCGCAGGGTTTCCATGCGGTATTCATCGAAGGCGCGGTTGCCGCTGGATGAGGGGCCGAACCCGAATCCGAACCCGCGCCGCTCCATGCGGCCACGCATCCGGTCCATCTTCCACTGCATCCGTTCCATCTTGTTCTGCCAGCGATCCTGATTGGTCCAACAGCTCATTCTTCTGCTCCCGAGTGTGAAAAAGAGAAGGGCAAGCCCGATCGGCCACCAGATGATGAAGCCGAGCACCGTCACGGCGATCCAGCCGGGATGCCAGGGCGTATCGAGCATGTGGGGGTGATTGGGTTCTTCGGTGGGGCCGCGCCATCGATTGACATCTGCGGTGTAGGCCATTTCCGTCTCCATCGGCTCACGCCGTTGTGAATGTAAATAACATTTACATAGGTAGCCGATCCATAGCGGAAGTCAAGGCGACCACCCGACGCAGCGGGCGAATTATTTTTGTAATTTTATTTCGGCTTGCCCCAGGGGCCGGCGGGCTTTTCGGCCTCAGGCTCGCGCGCGTCGCGGCGGTCGGTGGGGAAGCCGAGCCCGCGCAGATAGATCAGCACCTCGGCTTCCAACAGTTCTTCCGACGACATCGGCAGCTTGCGCCGCGCCGCATCGCCGCGCGCAAACAGCGATGCGACGCCATGCGCCATCGACCAGATATGCAGCGCCATCATCAGCGCAGGAGGCCGCGGAGTGCCCGGCGGTGACAGCGCGGCGAGGCGCTCCGCGGCGGCGCGGATGATGGCAAAGGCGCGCTCGCTCGCCGCTTGAAGCGTCGGATTGGCGTCAACCGGCAGCCCCGATTCGAACATCGCTGAATAGAATGCGGGCTCGCTGCGGGCAAAATCGAGATAGGCGCGGCCGACCCGCTCGAACGCGGTCACCGTGTCAGGGCGTCCGTCGTCCCAAGCCTGACCTAGCGCCGACTCGAATTGCTCAAAACCGCGCTGCGCAATCGAGGACAAGAGTTCGTCGCGATCACGGAAATGCCGGTACGGCGCTGCGGGGCTGACGCCGGCCATGCGCGCGGCATCGGCAAAGGTAAATCCGGCCGCGCCCTTTTGGGCGATCAGATCGAGCGCCGCCTGCAGCAGCGCTTCCTTCAGATTGCCGTGGTGATAGCCGCGCTCGGGGCGGCGTTCATCCTTGTCCTTGCGCCAGCTCATGTGAAAGCTATTTACATGAAGCTGGCGCGAAGTCACTAACTTATCAAGCGCGCGGCCAGCGCGCGAGCGGCTCGGAACCCGCTAACCACCGCCCGGGATCGGCAGAACAGGCATGATCTCGATCGATTCGCCGGGGAAGATCGCAAAGTGCGGATGGCCTTCGAATATCTTTGCGGCCGCCTCGTGCGATTCGGCGCGAACGACGGTAAAGGCGCCCATCTGGTTGGCGATGTCGGCCACGCCGCCCTGGTCGACCTTCTTGGTCTTGCCCAGCGGTCCGCCCATGGTGACGATGGCGGCCTGGTGCTTGTTGGCCCATGCGTGCCAAGCGGCCATGCCCTGCTGCTCCCTGGCACGCCGCTCGCCTTCGGCAAGCGCGTTCCAGGCTGCCATTTTCGGGCCGGTCTTGCTGCCAAGGAAGACAGCAAGATAGGTATCGTTGGTGCTCATCGGTTTCCTCTTTGCTTGCGGTTTGGAAGTGAACGCGGCAGAACGCCGCGGCGTGCTCAGCGACCGGCGGACCGGCGCTGCAGCTCAGCGAAGCCGGCTGCGGCCTCCTGAACGTCGGCGGGAAAATCCGCCATCTCCTGGACCTGGCGGATCTCGATGACCTCATTGGCCGAAGCCGGGCATTTCCTGGCCCATGCGATCGCTTCGTCGCGCGACTTCACCTCGATCATCCAGTAGCCGCCGATCACCTCCTTGGCCTCGATGAATGGGCCGTCGGTGACAAGGGGCTTGCCACCCTCGAACGACACCCGCGCGCCCATCGACGGCGGATGCAGGCCGTCGAGCGTGATCAGGACGCCGGCCTCCTTGAGGGCCTCGTTGTATTTCATCATCGCGGCCACCGCGTCCGCCGGCGGCATCGTGCCCGGCGCGGCCGTCTCGTAGCCTTTCGGAATCATCAGCATCATGAACCGCATCATTGTTCTCCGTTGATTTTTTTCAGTTCCGGCCGAGCCCGGAAAACCGGCGCATGTCAGAAAGACGAACGGGCATTTGCAAATCCGACATGCCAAACGCAATTATTTTCGAGGTCATTGCTTCCGAGGTCACTATTTGCAAGACCTTGGCGTGCCAACTGCTGACACCGCTCAATTTTCTTGCGGCACCATGTGGAAATAGGGTTCGGCTTCCCTGACCACGCGCGCAACTGACGGCCGCGCCTTCAGGCGCTCGAGATATGCCTTGAGGTGCTTGTGGTCATCGCCGAACGGCTCGGCGACGTTGCCATAGTAGAGGGCGGGAAAGGCGGAACAGTCGGCAAGGCTGAATGCGTCGCCCATCGCCCAGCCGCGGGAGGACATCTGCTGCTCGATCATGCCGTATGAGGTCCGAAGCTGCGCTCTGGCTTCCGCGACCCCGTACGGATCCTTCTTGTCGCCGGGACGCAGCCGGTCGCCCATCACCTTCTGCATCGGCAGGTGGACATAGAGATCGTAGAAGCGGTCACGCAGCCGCGTGTGCAGCGCCAGCTCGGGATCGGCGGGAATCATCCGTGTCAGACCGCCAAAATGCTGATCGAGATATTCGATGATCACGGTCGTTTCCGGCACGATCTGTTGTCGCGCATCATCCTGCAGCACCGGAAACTTGCCGATTCCCCACAGTTTGAGAAGCGCGGCGCGCTCCTCGGCATTGCCGAGATCGACGGAGTTCGGCGTGAACCTTGTTCCGTGCTCATAGAGCGCAATCAGCGCCTTCCAGCAGAACGAGGACAGCGGGTGAAAATGCAGTGTGAGTGACATCGAGATTTCCTGTTCCGTGGCGCAAGGGCGCGCTTTGCCAAAGGACGGCCGGACTCCTGCTGCGCCGACAAATGCACCAGAAAAATCATTAGACCCTCATGGTGAGGACCGCGCTCTTGCGCGCGTCTCGAACCATGAGGCCCCGATGCTGATACCCGGGCCTCATCCTTCGAGACGCGGCGAAGACGCCGCTCCTCAGGACGAGGGGATAGAGCAACATGACACAGTAGGATTAGACCGTGTCGGCCTGCCAACGCCGCGTCACCTCCGTGGCGCCCTCGGCCAGTGCCTCGAACATTGGCGCGGCGAGCACCGCGTGGAGATGCAGTGGTCCGTTGCCGCTGTTACGAAAGCCGTGATGTTTCCGCGCCGGCACGATCACCGATTGCCCCGCCGAGAGCGTCATGCGCTCGCCCGCGAGCCAGATCTCGGCCTCGCCCGCTCGCACCGTGAGCACCTCCTCGACCTGATGCGAATGCGTCGGGGCCCCGGCGCCGGGTGCGACCCATTGCTCGAAGATGCAGAGCTGCGACGTGCAATTGGCCGCAGAGACGATCATGCGGGTCTCGACGCCCTCCCGCCAGTGTTCCGGCACCGCGGTCGCCGGATCCTTGATGATCATGAACAGGCTCCCTGAGGACGAAATCAAAATCGAGGATGAAAGGCCGCTGCCATGCTAACATGCAATTCACTTTCATACGGACCATTCATGACACATTCTGCTGACAGGGTCGCGCTCGTCACCGGCGCCGCACGCGGCATTGGGCTAGCGACCGCAAAGCGTTTCCTGGCCGAGGGCTGGCGCGTGGCATTGCTCGATATCGAGGACAAGCTGCTGCAAGGCGCCGTGGCCGCACTCGCGTGCCCGGACCGCACGCTCGCGCTCTCGTGTGACGTCGCCGACGGCGCCGCGGTCGGATCTGCGATCGCGACGCTGTCCGGCCGGTTCGGCCGGCTCGACGCGCTGGTGAACAATGCCGGTGTTGCGGTGTTCACGCCGCTGCTCGAGACCACCGATGCGGACTGGGACCGGGTGCTTGCGGTCAACCTGACCGGACCGTTCCTCTGCACCAAGGCCGCCGTTCCGCTGATGCGCGAGCATGGTGGCGGCACCGTCGTCAATATCACCTCGATCTCGGGATTGCGCGCCTCCACGCTGCGGTCCGCCTACGGCACCAGCAAAGCGGGCCTGGCGCATCTCACGAAGCAGCTCGCGGTCGAACTCGCCTCGTTCAATATCCGCGTCAACGGCGTCGCGCCGGGACCGGTCGACACCGCGATGGCCAAGGCGGTGCACTCGGCAGACATCCGCGCTGACTATCACGACGCGATCCCGCTCAACCGCTACGGCCTGGAGGAGGAGCTCGCGGAAGCCATCTTCTTCCTGAGCTGCGACCGCTCGAGCTACATCACGGGGCAGATCCTGGCGGTCGATGGCGGCTTCGATGCCGCGGGCATCGGCCTCAAAACGCTGCGCGGCGCGCGGCAGAACGGATAGGACCATGGCGACATCGCGCACATGGCTGATCGCTGGCCTGATGCTGGCCGCCTGCACCATCATGCAGGCGCCGGCGCGCGCGGAAATCCGCATCCTGGCGAGCCCCGGCGGACAGGTCGGCCCGTTCCTCGACCTGTTCGACAAGGTGCGCGAGACCGGCGAGCGGGTCGTGATCGACGGCCCCTGCCTGTCGGCCTGCACGCTGGTCCTGAGCATCGTGCCGAACGAACGCATCTGCGTCACCCGCCGCGCGGTGCTCGGCTTCCATGCCGCACGTTCGGTCGACCGCCGCGGCCGCACCTATGCCGAACCCGAAGCCTCCGAACTGGTTCTGCAGACCTATCCCGCGCCGGTCCGCGACTGGATCAGCCGCCACGGCGGCCTGACCTCGCGCCTGATCCTGCTGCGCGGACGCGAGCTCAAGGCGATCTATCGCGCGTGCCGGTGATATCTATTCGCTTTGCCCCCAGATCTGATTGGTCATTCCGCGGCATCGCGCAGCGATCAACCCGGAATCTCGAGGTTCCCCGGTGCGCAATTGCGCACCTGAGGTTCGATGCTTCGCATCGCCCCGGAACGACAGCGCAACACGAGGTAGATGGCCGGGACAAAGCCCGGCCATGGCGGCGTCAGTCGAGATGGTCCACCTCAGATTCAGTATCCTTCCAGCGGGCAGTTGACCATCCAGGGGATGCCGAACTGGTCGGTGCCCATGCCGAATCCCTTGGAGAAGAAGGTCTTGCTGAACGGCATGTTGACGCTGCCGCCCTCGCATAGCGCGTGGAACTTGCGCTCCGCTTCCTGCGGATCCGACACCGTCAACGAGACCGAAAATCCCTGCGGCTTGTGAAAATGCTCGGGCGGCGCATCCGAGGCCATTAGCACCTGGCTGCCAATTGCCATGCGCGCGTGCATCACCTGGTTCTTGCGTTCCGGCGGCGCGGGCATGTCCGCCGGCGCGTCCGTGTTCCGCAGCAACAGCTCGATCTTCCCGCCGAGCGTCTTTTCGTAGAACTTGAAGGCCGCTTCGCAATTGCCTTGATAGAACAGATAGGGATTGAGCATGGCTGGGCTCCTCGTGTTGGCCGGCGTACCGGCGTTTTAGATGCCTGGCTATTTCGCAGTGAGCTTGTTCAGATTGGCGAGACCGCTCTCAAAATCCCTGCCGATCATGCGGTCGAAGCTCATGAAGACCTGCATGACCTTCGAGAAGAAGATCGAAGGTCCCGTCATCGTCCAGTTCACGACGGTCGAATTCATATCCGGCTTCAGGGTGAACTCCGCGGTATTGTGACCTTCGAATGGCTTGATGAAATCGAGCTTGATGACGATTTTCGACGGCGTCCTGGACTCCAGGATCTCCATGCGCCCCGAGCCGACATTGCGGTTGCCCTCCCAGGCATAGACGGCGCCCTTGCCGCTCGCAGAGCCGGTATAGGTCCGCTTCAGGGCCGGGTCCCTGGCCTCCCAGGGCGACCAGCTTCGCCATTGATGGAAATCGTTGATCAGCGCGAAGATCGTCTCGGGCGGCGCGTTGATCGTCGCCGACCGCTCGATGCGGAACGTATCCGGCTTCCGCGACGCGATGACAAGCACCGCAACCAGCGCGATCACGAACAGCCCGGCGATCAGGGGAAGAATTTCGGACATCGCTCGCTCCCTTTGCGTTTTTCAGTGCTGGATGCAGCAATCTGGGCGGCGGGCCGCCCGTAGCAAACGCAAGTCCCGCGCCCGCCGGCAAGGCCCGCCCCATACCAGCAATGCGGCGCAGATTCCAAACAGCATGCAGACCGGGAGCATTGCGCCGCTTCGCGTGTGCCAGACCTGCGCAGCGCCCAGACAACCGGCGATCAGGATCGCGCCCGGAATCGCGGTCGGCGGAACAGCGTAGAGGACTGTACAAACGATCGAGATCAAACCGAGACGTGGCGCCAGCACTTCGCGCGAACCACGACCGATGCGATTCGTCGTCTCGGTGACGAGCGAGCGCGACGCCAGCATCACGAGCCCGCCGAGCCGCATTGACAGGATGATCAGGCCCCCAAGGCCACGGCCGAACGCAGTCGATCCGAACTCCCGGCACAGCAGGCGAAAGATCTGCGTCAGAAATTTTGGATCGAGAAGCGGCAGCAATTCCGCGAGCATCGACATGATCAGCTCCATTGATCAGGCTTTGACCAATAGACGAACGGAACAAGCGGACTTCGACAGGCGCATGTGAAAATTTTTCGGCGGCCGGCGGAACAATGCCGTTGTCAGCAGCTGGCGGGATCACTTTCGGACTGACGATGACCAAATGCGCTGTGAATTGTGTTGTCTGTCGGTCCCGCCATCTCGTCATGCCCGCGCTTGTCGCGGCCATAACGACCAGGAGAGGCGGCGTCAACCGCGGTTACTCTCAGATGCGATCGCCTGTCTTGCAGGGACAAGAGCAAACATCACTTGCGGACTTTCGCGCCAGCTGACGCGTTGTCGCGCATCAGGCGGTCGAGATGTTTGCGGATATGAGCCGCTTCCGCCGAGGTGTTGGCGAGCGCGATGGCGCGATCGAAGGCCACGCGGGCCTCGTCATTGCGGCCGAGCTGCATCAGGAACGCGCCGCGCACGCCGAAGAAATGGAAATAGTTGGCGAGCCGCGGCGCCAACGGCTCGATCATCTCGAGCGCGGCTTCCGCGCCCTTGACCTTCGATACCGCGACCGCGCGGTTGAGCGTCACCACCGGTGACGGCTGCACCAGTTCCAGTGCGCCATAGAGCAGGTCGATCTGCTGCCAGTCCGTGTCCTCGGGCTTTTCCGCGCGGGCATGCAGCGCCGCGATCGCGGCCTGGATCTGATAGGGTCCGCTCCTGCGATGACGCATCGCCTTGTCGATCAGCGCCAGGCCTTCCGTGATCATGGTCTGATTCCACAGCGTGCGGTCCTGGTCTTCGAGCAGGATCAGTTCGCCCGTCGCATCGAAGCGGGCCGCGGCGCGCGCATGCTGCAGCAGGAGCAGCGCGGTCAGCCCCATGATCTCGGGCTCGCCCTGGAACAGCCGCAGCAACAGCCGCGCCAGGCGGATCGCCTCCTCGCACAGCGCGCCACGCACACCAGCGGTGTCGCCATTTGCCGAATAGCCCTCGTTGAAGATCAGGTAGATCATCGCGGCCACCGCCGCGAGCCGCTCGGCCCGCTCGACGACGCCCGGCGTCTCGAACGGCACATTGGCATCGGCAATGCGCGCCTTGGCGCGGGTGATGCGCTGCTCCATCGCGGCCTCGCTGACCAGGAAGGCGCGCGCAATCTGTTTCACGGTGAGCCCCGAGACGATGCGCAGCGCGAGCGCGATCTGCTGGGTCGCCGGCAGCTCAGGATGGCAGCAGATGAACAGCAGGCGCAAGATGTCGTCGCGGTAATGCGAGCCGTCGAGCCGCTCTGCGAGCTGTTCCTCGGCGTCGCCGAGATCGGAGATCGCCTGATCATCCTCGGGCAGCGGCGCCTTGAAGCGCTCGCGCCGCACCTCGTCGATGGCGGCATTGCGCCCGACCATGATCAGCCATGCCGCGGGATCCCTGGGCGGACCGTTTTGCGGCCAGCTCTTCAGGGCGCGGAGCGAGGCGTTCTGGAACGCCTCCTCGGCGGTATCGAGATCGCGGAAGTAGCGGAGCAGCGCGCCGACGGCCTGGGGACGCGCCGAGGTCAGTGCGGCATCGATCCAGGCGGTGTCGGTCACTTCAAAGGCCCTCCGGGCGCAAAGGTGCCGACGGGACGGATCTCATAGGCCCCGCCGGGATTGGCGGCGCCGAGATCGCGCGCGACGTCGAGCGCCTCGTCGAGATTCTTGCAGTCGACGAGATAGAAGCCGAGCAGCTGCTCCTTGGTTTCGGCATAGGGACCGTCGATGACCAGCGGTGGATCCTCCTTGCGGAGCGTCGCAGCCGCCGTCGTCGGCAACAGCCGCGCCACTGGGCCGAGCCGGCCCTGTTTGGCCAGATTGTCCTGCACGACGCGAAGCTTCTTCATGACGGCGGCGTCCTGTTCCTTGCTCCAGGAGCCGACGAAATCCTCATCGTGGTAGCAGAGAATGGCATAGAGCATGTGGGCGGATTCCTGTTTTGAATGTATGACGAACCAGAATGGGCGCTCCCGACAGGACAGCGAAAACTTTGTGCCGCTTCCCGGGAGGGCCGGATACCTCGAAGTGGAATAGCAACGAATGTCGATCAAGGGCGCGCTTGCACTGCTGATCCATGGCGGCACCGATAACTGGTCGCCGCAACGCTGGAAAGGGCGCTTCGATGATGTGTGCCGCGACCGGCGGGTGATCCTGCTGCCCGAGGCGGGGTTCGAACCCGCCGACGTCCACTATGCGGCGGTCTGGAAGCCGGTTCCCGGCGAACTGGCCGGTTTTCCGAACCTGAAGGTGATCTTCAATCTCGGCGCCGGCGTCGACGCCCTGATGGCGGACGCCTCGCTGCCGGACGTGCCGCTGGTGCGGGTTGCCGTCGACGACCTCACCGGCCGGATGACCGAATATGTCGTGCTGCACGTGCTGATGCATCATCGCCAGGAGCTCTATCTGCGCCAGTCGCAGCGTGAGAAGCGCTGGGCGCCAAAATTTCAGTGGCCGGCGAGCGCGATTTCCATCGGGATCATGGGGCTGGGTACGCTGGGGACCGAGGCCGCCCAGGTGCTGCGCCGCATCGGGTTCCAGGTCTTGGGCTGGAGCCGGACGCCGCGGCAGGTCGATGGCGTCACCTGCCTGCATGGCAGCGGTCAGTTTGACTCGTTCCTCGCGCGGACCGACATCCTGGTCTGCCTGCTGCCCCTGACGCCGGACACGCGGGGCATGCTGAACCGCGGCGTGTTCACGAAGCTGAACGGCAAGAGCCCGCTTGGCGCGCCCGTCCTCATCAATGCGGGACGCGGCGGCCTGCAGAACGAGGCCGACATTTTGGCCTGCCTCGATGACGGCACGCTGGGCGCCGTGTCGCTCGACGTATTTGCGCAGGAGCCGCTGCCGGCGGACAGCCGGTTCTGGACCGATCCGAAAGTCGTGCTGACGCCGCACAATGCCGCCGACACCGATCCCGACGCGATCTCGCGCTATGTCGCGGACCAGATCGCGCGCTTCGAGGCGGGCGCCGCGCTCGACAACGTCGTCGATCGCAGCAGGGGCTATTAGCAGTCGCCGTCATTGCGAGCCACCCGGTCCGCGCTAAGCGCGGCCGGATGACAGGCTCCGCGAAGCAATCCAGACTGCCACCGCAGTAACAATCTGGATTGCTTCGGCGCTTTGCGCCTCGCAATGACGACAGGCCAGAATCGCGTCGCTACTTGGTTCCCACCATCACGTCGATCGCGCCGTCGACGATCGCCTCCAGCTCCTTGCGCGGCACGCCGACGCGGGAGCGGATGGCGATGGTGTGGATGGTCGCGGAGGCAAGCTGCCCCAGCACGGCGGGATCGGATGAGGCCGGCAGTTCGCCGCTCTCCCTGGCACGCTGGAAGCAGACGGCGAACGCCCTGTCGAGCCCGACAAGGGCCTCCAGCACCATCGCGCGGATGTCCGGATCAGCGATCGCTTCGGATGCCGCCGTCATCACCGTGAAGCAGCCGCGCGGACCGGTATCGCCGGAAAGATAGATGTCCAGCGCAATCGCATAGATGCGCGCGAGCCGCTGCCGGATCGGCATCTCCTCGCGGAAGAGCTCCGTCGTCGCCGCGCGCGCGTCGTCACGGTAACGCTGATAGCTCTTGATGTAGAGCTCGCGCTTGTCGCCGAAGGCGCCATAGAGGCTCGGCCGGTTCATGCCCGTGGCGGTGCTCAGATCGTCCAGCGAGGTCGCGGCAAAACCGCCCTTGCGAAACAGGTCGAGCGCTTTTCCAAGCGCCACGTCGGGCTCGTAGGCGCGCGGCCGTCCGCGCCGTTTCGGCGGAACGGTTGCTTCGACTCTGGCCGACGTTGGGGCACCCTTCTTTTTTTGTACCATTTCGCAAAAAATTCCTTGACCGAACTTATATTATGCGGAACAGTATAAAAATCAACCCGCACCCGGCAATGTGCGGGCCAACCGCCAAGGAGGCATTCGATGGACCTGTATTTCTCGCCGCTCGCCTGTTCGCTCGCGACCCGGATCGCGTTCTACGAGGCCGGCGTCTCCGCCAACTATCTCGAGGTCGATCCCAAGACCAAGATCGTGCGGAGCGACAGCTCGGATTTCAGGGCGGTGAATCCGCTTGGCCTGGTACCGACCTTGCGCACCGATGACGGCGTGGTTCTCACGGAGAACGCCGCGATCCTGCAATATGTCGCCGACCGTTTTCCGGACGCCGGGCTCGGCACCGGCCCCGGCATGGACCGCAGCCGCCTGCACCAATGGCTCTGCTTCATCGGCACCGAGCTGCACAAGGGGCTGTTCGTGCCCCTGCTCGACAAGACCGCGCCGGCCGAGATGAAGACCCATGTGCTGGGCAAGAACGTGTCGCGGCTCGACTACCTGGAGAACTACCTGAAAGGCCGCAAGTTCCTGCTCGACCATTTCAGCGTCGCCGACGCCTATCTGGTCACCATCATCAACTGGACCATGGCGACGCCGCCGATCGAGCTCGCGAAATGGCCCACGGTGAAAGCCTATTACGATCGCCTGCGCGCGCGGCCCTCGATCGCGAAGGCGCTGGCCGAAGAGCTCGTGCTCTAC
>Ga0207699_10000887_pt1 | contig 14291 bp, 12 predicted proteins | sample LARL51metaG_FD_184344 | JGI IMG/M metagenome (GOLD analysis project Ga0207699, IMG submission 184344) | Corn, switchgrass and miscanthus rhizosphere microbial communities from Kellogg Biological Station, Michigan, USA - LAR L5-1 metaG... | ecosystem: Host-associated > Plants > Roots >...
GACGCTCTACGTCACCTGCACGCTGCTCTCGATGATCTGGACGCTCGGCGATTTCAACAGCGTCTATCTGTTGACCGGCGGCGGACCTGCCGATCTCACCCATGTGCTGTCGACGCTCGGCATCCGGTATCTCCGGCTCGACCAGCTCTCGCTGGCGATGGCCTCGATCGTCTGTGCGATGCCGTTCGTGCTGCCGCTGGTCTATTTCATGATGAAACGGTTGTCGCGATGAAGCTCCCGACGCTACGCGAGGTCTCCACCGAGGCCCGGCTGCTCCTGATCGGCATCCCTGTGTTCATCTGGACCATGGTGCCGATCTACCACATGTTCCTGTTCGCGATCTCGCCGAAGGAGGACGCGTTCTCCGGCAAATTGTGGCCGGACCACCCGACGCTGCACAATTTCGAGATCGTGTTTCGCCAGCAGCATTATTTCCTGCGCGACTTCTACATCCAGTTCTGGAACTCGGTGGTGATCGCGGCGAGCGTCGGTGCACTGACCTTGCTGATCGCGACCGCGGCGGCATTTGCGATCTCGCGGCTGCGCGTGCCGGGCGGGCGCGTCGTGATGAATCTGGCGCTGTTCACCTATTTCATCCCGGCGGCGTTCCTCGCCGTGCCGATGTACCGCACCATGGCCACTTACGGCCTGCTCAACAATCACTGGTCGCTGATCCTGGCGATGGTGACCATCGCCTCGCCCTACGCGATCTGGGTCTTGAAGCAGGCCTCCGACAAGCTGCCGGTCGAGCTCGACGAGGCGGCGGTCATGGACGGCGCCACCACCTTGCAGATCTTCCGCCTGGTCTATGTGCCGCTGATGATGCCGTCGCTGGTGGCGATCGGCACCTACGCGGTGCTGCTGGCCTGGAACGAGTATCTCTACGCCTTCCTGCTGCTCTCGAACGACAGGGACATCACGCTGCCCGTGGCGCTCGGCAACTTCCTCGCCGCCGACGACTCGCCGTGGGAGCTTTTGATGACCACCGGCTTCATCTACGCGCTGCCGCCGGCCGCGGTCTATTACGCCTTCAAGCGCTACATGGTCGGCGGGCTCACGGCGGGTGCGGTGAAGTCTTGAGATCAGCTTGGCGCTGTTTTTGATATTGCCGAAGCAGCGCCACCGTGCGGCCCACAAAATAACCGGTCATCGCGCCGCCGACGGCGCGGCCGACCAGACTGGCGGCGGTGCGCGCGTCCGGATCGATCGCCATGATGACCTGCACGGTATATTGCAGGGCGAAGATCGTGACGTTGCGGATCAGCGGAACGATGCTGCCGGGTCGTTTGATCTCGCCGGTGGTGTGATCGAGCTCAAAGGGCTTTGCCAGCAAAAAGCCGGTCGCGCCCAGCACCAGCGCCGCCACAAGCCAAGCGACGAGGGGCGCGACGGTGTCGCGGCTCTGCGAGACCAGCCCGGAGAGGCCCCAGATGATGAAGATCGCCGGCACGATCAGCGAGCGCTGGATCGTCGTGGTGCGCGGCCGCATCGCCTTGATTCCCAGCCACACCAGATAGCCGAACAGCGGCCACACCCAGAGCGGCGTATGGATCAGGATTTGATAAGCGAACTGCATGGGTGCTCCAATCTACAGCGGCGCCGCGCTCTCGCCCTGCCGGCTCGACAGTTTGGACGCCAGCGAGGCGATGATGATCACGACCGCGATGCCGGCGACCACCAGCGTGCAGATCGCGTTGATCTCGGGTTTGACGCCGAGCCGCACCTCCGAATAGATCCGGATCGGCAAGGTTTCCGAGCCGGGCCCCGTGGTGAAGCTCGCGATCACGAGGTCGTCGAGCGACAGCGTGAAGGCCAGCATCCAGCCGGCGACGATCGCCGGCAGGATCAATGGCAGCGTCACCATCAGAAACGCCCGTGCCGGATCGCAGCCGAGGTCCATCGCGGCTTCTTCGAGGCTGCGGTCGAGCGAGGTCAGGCGCGACTGCACCACGACGGCGACGAAACACATCGTGAGCGTGGTGTGAGCTGTTGTCACGGTCCAAAAACCGCGCTCGGCATTGAGCGCGACGAACAGCAGCAGCAGCGACAGCCCGGTGATCACTTCGGGCATCACCAGCGGCGCGTAGAGCATGCCGGAAAACAGCGTGCGGCCGCGAAAGTTTTCGCCGCGCGACAGCGCGACCGCGGCCAGCGTGCCGAGCAGTGTGGCGATGCTCGCCGAGGTGGCCGCGACGCGCAGGCTCATCCAGAACGCCTCGATCATCGCGCCGTCGTTGAAGAATTCGTAATACCAGCGCAGCGACCAGCCGCCCCACACCGTCACCAGCCGCGAGGCGTTGAAGGAATAGATCACCAGGATCAGGATCGGCAGATAGAGAAACGCCAGCCCCAGCGCCAGCGAGGCGATGTTGAAGCGCGAGAGGGCCTTCGGCCTGGTCATGGCAGGGCCTCCAGCTGTCGGCGCTGCATCCGTTCATACAGCAGGAGCGGCGCGAGCAGCAGGATCAGCAGCACGATGGCGGTGGCGGAAGCGACCGGCCAGTCCTTGTTGGTGAAGAACTCGAGCCAGAGCGTCTGGCCGATCATCAGCGCATTGGATCCGGCGAGCAGGTCGGGAATGACGAACTCGCCGACGATCGGGATGAAGCAGAGCAGCACGCCGGCGGCGACGCCCGGCAGCGACAACGGGAACGTCACCAGCCAGAACACCTCGCGCGGCGCCGCGCCGAGATCGGCGGCCGCCTCCTCCAGCGACGGCTCCATTTTCGCGAGCGTCGCATAGAGCGGCAGGATCATGAACGGCAGATAGGAATAGACGATGCCGAGATACATCGCGCTGTCGGTCGACAGCCACGCCACCGGCTCCGAGACCAGGTGCAGCATCAGCAGGGTCTGGTTGAGCAGCCCGTCATGCTGCAAGATGTTGATCCAGGCATAGATGCGGATCAGGAACGAGGTCCAGAACGGCACGATGACGAGCATCATCGCGATACCCTGCCAGCGTTTTGGCAGCCGGGCCATGCCGTAGGCGACGGGATAGCCGATCACGAGCAAGATCGACGTCGACACCGCCGCCACCAGAAGGCTGCGCAAATAGGAGAGCACATAGAGATCGTCGGAAAACAGCAGGCGGAAATTGTCCCAGGACAGCGCGGCAAAGGCGTCCGCGATCGCGGCCCAGCCCGCCGCAACATCGAACACCGGCGTATAGGGCGGCTGCGCGATCGCAGTCTGCGACAGGCTGATTTTCAGCACGAAGCCGAACGGCACCAAGAAGAACAGCACCATCCAGATGTAGGGCGCGATCGACGCCCACCGCGCCGGCGCGGTGAAGATGCTTCGTGCGCTCATTGCTCCAGCACCACGCAGTCGTCGGGCGCAAACCAGGCCACCACGCGCTGGCTCAGGCTGTAGGCATCCATGTCAATCCGCGTCGTATTGGCCATCGCGGAGCGGATGATCGCGCCGCTGTCGAGCTTCACCTTGTAGACGGTGAGGCCGCCGAGATAGCTGACGTCGCAGACGACGCCCTCCAGCCGGTTGAGCGCATGCGCGTGCTCGGCATCCGCAGCCGGCCCGCGCCGCGACAGTTTCACCTTTTCGGGCCGGATCGCGACCGAGATGACCGTCTTGGTGACATATTGGCGCGGCTCGACCGCCACGATGTGGCCGGCGTCGCGGGTCGCAATGGTCAGGCGACCCAGCTGGCGCTGCTCGAGCTGCCCGTCAAACAAATTCACGTCGCCGACGAACTCCGCGATCCAGCGCGACAGCGGCGCCTCGTAGAGCTCCCGCGGGGTTGCGACCTGCTCGAGCCGCCCGGCATCCATGACGCCGATCCGGCTCGCCATCGTCATCGCCTCCTCCTGATCATGGGTGACGATGATGAAGGTCATGCCGAGGCGGCGCTGCAGCTCCATCAGTTCCTGTTGCGTGGCCTCGCGCAGCTTCTTGTCGAGCGCGGCGAGCGGCTCGTCGAGCAGCAGCACTTTCGGCCGCCGCGCCAGCGAGCGGGCCAGCGCCACGCGCTGTCGCTGGCCGCCGGAGAGCTGATCGGGCTTGCGTTTCTCCATGCCCTCCAGCTTGACCAGCGCGACCATCTCCTCGACACGCGTCGCGATCCCGGCGCGCGGCATGCCCGCGCGCCGGAGGCCGAAGGCGATGTTGTCGCACACCGACAGATGCGGAAACAGCGCATAGTTCTGGAACATCATGTTGACCGGACGCTGATGCGGCAACACCTGCGCGATATCCTCTCCCGACAGCAGGATGCGGCCTTCATCCGGCGTCTCGAAGCCGGCGAGCAGCCGCAGCAGCGTGGTCTTGCCGCAGCCGCTCGGACCAAGCAGCGCAAAGAACTCGCCCGAACGGATGTCGAGCGAGAGACGGTCCACCGCGCGAAAACTGCCAAAGCTCTTGACCACGCCCTCGATGCGCAGCAGCGGCATGTCGAACGGAACAGGAAGCGGCAAGGTTTTTGCCGGCTCCGTGCTCGTGGCATCCATGTTGCAAAATCCCTCAGCCGTTCCCCATTTGGCCCAACCATCGCGCACGCTAGCGGCGGACGGGCGCCGGCTCAACCGGGTCGCGGCGTATCGCCCAGCATTTTCGGCAGATTTCGGCGGGCTTTGGTAAGCTTGCCCACAGATCGCAGCGCGTTTCCCGGGCTCCCCCGATGCGAATCACCATCGTCGCCTTCGAAGGCTGCATGACCTCGGCCGTCTACGGCCAGGCCGACGCATTCGCGATCGCCGCCTACATCGCCGGCCGCCGCGCCGATCCCTGCTGGTCGCGCCACGACGTCAGGATCGCCACGCCTGCAGGGGTTCCCGTGCAGGGCTATGGCGGGCACATGATCGCTCCCGATTGCGCGCTCGCAGAGGCCAGCGACGGCGTCATTCTGATCCCGCCGATCTTTGGCGACATCGAGCAGACGCTGGTGCAGGAGCGCGCGCTGGTCACGTGGCTTGCCTCGCGTCCCGCCCGTTCGACGCTGCTCGCCTCGAGCTGCACCGGCGCCTTCCTGCTCGCCGAAGCCGGCGTTCTCGCCGGCCGCCGCGTCACCACCAACCCGGCGTTCAGCGCGCTGTTCGCAAAACGCTATCCAGCGCTGCAGCTCGACCTCGATGCCCGGCTGATCGACGACGGCGCGGTGATCTGCGCCGGCGCGACGACCTCCTATCTGTATCTCGCGATCCACGTGATCGACCGCCTCGCCGGCCACGATCTCGCGGTCGCGACCGCAAAGGCGCTGTCGATCGACCGCAATCCGGACTCGCAGCGCCCCTATGTCCTGTTCATCGCGCCGCGGGATCATGGCGACGACAAGGTGCTCAAGCTGCAGGGCTGGATCGAGGCGCATCATGACAAGCCGATCGCCATCGCCGACATGGTGGAAGCCGCGGGCATGAGCGTGCGCAATCTGAATCGCCGTTTCGCCGCGGCCACCGGGCTGTCGCCGCGGCAATATCTGCGCCGTGTTCGCATCGAGGCCGCGAAGCGATTGCTCGAAGGCAGGAGTGCGACGCTCGACCGCGTCGCCGCTGCGGTCGGCTATGGCGACACCCGCGCCTTCGTCCGTAGCTTCGCCGAGGTGACGGGACTGTCGCCCGGACAATACCGCCGGCGCTTTCGCGAAGGCCTGTCGTCGGGCGCATGATCTTTTGGACAACCGCTTCGCACTTGTTCGGATCATGCGCCATGGCCGAAACGGCACACGCTTTGGCCGGTCCGGCCATGGTCTGCCTGCGCCTGCATGACCGATGCTGCGGCCTGCATTCTTTCAAGAGTGGAGCCGCCGATGCCGACCGTCACCTGCGAAGTTACCGCCCACCTCGCCCATGTCAGGCTCAACCGCGCTGAGGCCGGCAATCGCTTCTCGATGGAGATGTTTCGTGCGCTGGCCGATCTCTTCACCGAGCTCGATGCCGATCCTGAAGTTCGCTGTCTGCTGCTCACGGCTAGCGGCGCTGACTTTTCGCTCGGCGTCGATATACCCGACGTGCTGCCGTGCTGGGCCGCGGGCAAGAGCCCGTTTGAGGAGCACCAGGTCAATCCGTTCGGCACCACCGGCCCGCGCCGCCGCAAGCCGCTGGTCACCGTGGTGCAGGGACAATGTTTCAATGCCGGCCTTGAGCTGGTGCTCGCCTCCGACGTTTCCGTCGCGGCGGATACCAGCCGCTTCGCGTTTCACGAGATGCGCTTCGGTGTCTATCCGTTCGGCGGCGGCCTGTTTCGCCTGATCCGCGCCGCCGGCTGGAATGCGGCCATGCGCCATTCGCTGACGGCGCGGGAGTTCGGCGCTGACGAGGCGCTGCGCATGAACGTGGTCGCCCTGACGGCGCCGCTGGCAGAGGCCGAGGCGACTGGCGCGGCGATCGCGCAAGACATCTGCCGCAACGCTCCGCTGGCGGTGCAGGCCGCGATGGCACAGGCGCAGACCTGGGCCGACCATGGCGAGGCCGCTGCGCTCGGGCATTCGGTACCAGACGTCATCCGCCTGCTCAATTCGCGCGATGCTGCGGAAGCGATGCGCGCGATGGCGGAAGGAAGGCCGCCAATTTTCTCCGGCCAGTGACATAAGTAGTATCAGCTCCGAATGACGGCCGGCCCGTTGGCAGGCTGCCACCGCGCAGTTGATCACTCCCCCGGGCAAAGTCACTCGTCCGGGCTACGCCTGCGCCAACCAATTGTTAAGATCCCGCCCGCGCTGATTTGCACGATTGCGATTCGTTCTTTGAGAACGGAATGGTCTCAGATGCAGAACAATATGAGAGACAATCATGAGCGGCGCAGCGGGTTGAGAATCCCCCTCACCCGCCCCGCAATGGTCGCGTCGCTTTCTGGCGCGACGAGCTTCCGCCTTCGCGCTTCGAGCTACGGCGGACAGATCGACAGACAGGTCGCTCGTCAAAGCTACGTGCCGCCCCCCCGCGAACCAATTGTTAAGATCCCTTCCGCGTCGATTCGCGCGATTGCGATTCGTTCCTTGAGAACGGAATGCCGTCAGATGCAGAACAAAGATGCGAGGCAATCATCGACGGCGCTGCCCTGAGGATGGATTGAGCAGCTTGTCTCGATATCTCGAAGAGCGAAGGCGGAAGCGATGCCGCGTACGGCCAAGGTGATGGGTTTCGCTGCGCTCTACCCATCCTACAATCTGCTGCTGAAACTTCCGCAGAGAGATCGAGCTACGGCGAGCACGTTACCTGTCAAAGTGACGCGAGCTCCCAGCGAACCATTCGTTAAGACCTCTTCCGCACCGATTCGCGCGATTGCGATTCGTTCCTCGAGAACGGAATGCCGTCAGATGCAGAACAAAGATGAGAGGCCATCACGCCAACGCAGCCCGTAGAAGGGTTGAGCCAGGCGAATAGCCATCGGGCGCGCACAGCCGGGACGGCCGATTGCTGCGCTCCTGACGCAACCACCCGACAATCGAACCATCACGTGATCGCTTTGAGATGGCGCGCGACCGACGCCTCGAACGCGGCCTTGGCGCCTGTGGCAATGTTGCGATCCCACCAGGCGCCATGGACGCGGTCGAAGGCGAGCGGCGCGAGCACATCGGCGATACGGCGGACGGCTGCCTCGCCGAGCGGGATGTAGTTCGGATAGGAGTACATGAAGCTGACATGGCGGCGATCCATTGCGACCATCGCGATATCGCCGACGAACAGCGCGCCTCTGCCCTCCGCGGCCTTGGTCCAGTGCAGCACGGTGGCGCCGGGAAAATGCCCGCCGGTGCGCAGCAGGGTCATGTCGTCCGAGATTTTTTGCGTCTCGCCCGACCACGGCACGATCGCGGGATGCGGCCGGGAGACGAAGGCGCGGTCGTCGCCATGCAGATAGGCCGGCACGCCGCCGAACGCCTCGCTCCAGTCGGCAACGGCGCCATAGAAATGCGGATGCGACACCGCGATCGCCTTCAGTCCCCCGAGCGAGCGCACATGGGCGACCGCTTCATCGGTCGCCAGCGGCACGCAGTCCCACATCACGCAGCCATCCGCCTCGCAGAGCAGCAGCGCGCGCTGGCCGATCGCGAAGGACGGCTCGATACGCAGGCCGACGATGCCGAGATCGTCGCGGAAGGCGACGCGATAGCGCGCACGCATCTCCTCGCGGTCAAGAAAACTCTGCCCCTGCCAGTTCACGAACTGCCGCTCGTCCTCGCAGATCAGGCAGGCGCGTGGCGGCGCGTCGCTACCTGGAAACTGTGCGCCGCATTGAAAACAGGTCCAGAGGGGCATGGTCAGTTCCAATCACAAGAGGCTCCCTCGACGGAATAGCCCAGGGCGCGGCAGAACCCAAGCGGTCCCATCGCATCCTGATCCGGCCAATCTCCCCTCGCGCTCTGCGGACGTGCAACGGGAGTGCTGATGCGCTGCGCAAAGCTTCGCGATCCGCGATTGAACTGGAATTCGCTCAGGTAGAAACAAAAGATTCCACGCCCAGTGATTGACAGCCCTCTCCTGTTCGGACGTACACTTGGCAAGAACAAGATCTCCTGAATGTCTCAAATGCTGTTTGTCATGATTGGAGGTATTCGTGGCCATCAATTTCATTCCGAATGATCCCGAAGCAGGTGCGGCTGCGCCCGCCATTCGGCAGACAAACCCGTTGCCAGATCGTCCCTCGTCAGGTTCGGGTTTCACTTTTAGCGATCAGAGCCCGGAAACCGTCGCGGCCCCGGGCACACCGCAGTCCCTTTTTTGGCAGGCGCGCGAAGCGGCGATTTCAGCAGTCGCGGCATGGGAAGCCTGTACCGGCCAGACACACACAGCCTGGCAGGGCAATCGCAAGAAGCTGCCTTTGCTGCAGGATGTCGGGGAAGACCTCAACGCCTTTTACGATCGGGCCAGTTTTTCGTTCTTCCACGAGACGGTGGGCGCTGAAACCTTCTTTTCGGGCGCCAGCACCGACGTCGTCTCGCATGAGGTCGGGCACGGGCTACTCGATTCGATGCGTCCCGATTTCTTCGACGTGAATTTCCTCGAAGTCGGCGCATTTCACGAAGCCTTCGGCGATTGCATCGCCATCCTGACGGCATTGAGTGACACCGAGACCAGGCAGAGACTGCTGGCGGTTGCGCCGGACCTAAGGGCGCGCAACTTTGTGGAAAGCACGGCAGAGCAGCTCTCCAGAGCCATCGGCCTTGCGAGACCGGGGCATAACGCCGCCGAACCGCGGCACGCCTTCAACGCTTTCAAGTTCCAGATCCCCAGCACGCTGCCGGACAATGGTGGGCCGGGAGCGCTGATCAATGAAGTGCACAGCTTCGGCATGGTCTTTACCGGCTGCTTCTGGGACCTGATTGCCAATCTGTTCAACGCAGCCGCCACCCGGGACGAGGCCGCATTGCTGGCTGCAGCGAAGCTGGCCGGCGCGATCCTGATCGGGGGTGCAAGAGGTGCGGTGGTAAGGCCGCGTTTCCTGCAATCGGTGGGTCGTGCGATGGTCCTGGCGGACCAGAACCTCAATGGCGGGGCCAACCGCCAGCACATCGGCGATGCCTTTGCGCGCCATGAGATCCTGCTGGGCGCCAACGCGATGATGGCGACCACGATGGCGCTGGCGGGCGCCGCGCCGAAGGGCGCGAAACTCGGCACGGCGGCACGAGAGGATTTGCGGCGCCGACTGGGGAGTGTCCGCGGCGCAAAGCTCAGCATGTCGGCGACCAACTTCTTCGGGGTCCCGGCCGTCAACGCGGTGCAGACTCGCAGCGTGCAACTGGGCTCGGTGGATCCGAAACTGAAGGGCGTCGTCGCGATGGCCCACGAACCGGTGATCGTCGGCGCCTCCGGACGGCGCGCCGCCGTGATGGGCGCGGTGCCGAACACGGCCGAAACCGAAAGCGAGGTCAAAGCCTTCGTCGGATCGCTGGTCGCGCACCGACGCATCGGCTATGGCGGGAAGGCAGGCAAAGCGGCGGCCGCCAAGCGTGAGTTCCCCGAACATGTCACCCACGTCGTCAGATCAGTGGGCGGCAGGAAGGTGCTGCAGCGTGTTCGCTTCCTGTGCGGCTGCGTGAACTGCGGGAGCTGAAACACTCGCGCCACGCTCACACGGCGGTAAAACGTCTGCGCACGAGTTTGCGGCGGCCTTGTTCGTCGGTTTCGATGGCGTGGGTGGTAGGCCCGCCCGCGCCGGTTTCGATCTGTCCGTGGGTGGCGAGGCTGCGGACGTAGCTGTCAGCCTCGTCCAGCTGCTCCTTGTCGGGCTCCGTCGGGAGCTTGCCGGCGAGTTCGCCGCTGCGCCCGCGTGTCAACTCGCCCTGCACCGGCACGGCGACATGCAGATCGTTCAGTTCCGGATGGCCGGGCACCGAGACCTTGTGCCAGACCCGCCCGGTCACCTGGACCTTGCCCGACGGGCCCGTGGCTTGCGCGTCGACCATCTCGACGCCCTGTGCGGCCAGATGCGCCTGCACGGCCCCGCGCAGATTGTCGGGCTGTCCGCGATCGATCAGATGCGCGATCAAGGCCGGCGCCTTGGACCAGTCGTCGAAATCGAACTCCGCTGCGCCCGGCGCCTTGAACAGCAAAGTGGCCATTCCCAGCGTGTCACGCGCGGCACGGATGTGGTCGGCGTTTTCGGTGATGAACAGGCATTCTTGCAGCGACGCCTGGCTGCGGAGCCGGCGCAGGGCCAATTCGAACACGGCGCGATCGGGTTTGTCGACGCCGGCATGGGTGGACAGGGTCACGCGCTGGTCCACGGGTTCGAAGAATTCGCGCAGGCCGGTCGCGTCGAGCTTGGCGATATAGTCCTCGAACACCGGTCGTATCCTGTCCGGTGTAAGGGGAGGCGCGACCAACTTGTAGTCGGAGACGAGGCAACTCATCAGCGGCCTGGAATCCGCGGTGCGGAAACCTCGCAATGCGGTGAGTGCCTCGCGCACGTGAGGAAACGGTCGCCGATTGGCATCAACGAGGGTTTCCCCGAGATCGAACATGACGACGCTGATCATGATGCTCTCCGGAGTGCCAGGTTGGACAGGAACTCGTGGGTGGCGAGCATACCTCATGGCACCCGCATCAGAAAGCGCAGCGTGCCGGGGCGATCTCCCGGCCTGCCTTCGAACCGGCCGATGGGGTCGCCCGGATCTGCTCAGCGCTTGACGCCGACCGTGCGCCGGGCCTCGTCGCTCGCGAGGGTGGGCGCGCCTTGCCCGCCCCGAACCGTGGCGTCGAGCAGTCCGAGTAGCCGGCGCGCCGCGAATGCATGCCCTTCAGGTGTGAAGTGGCCGTATTCGACCGGAAACATGGCCGCGCCGTCCAGGGCGACGAACGGGATGTTTTCGGATTTCAGATGGGCGGCCATGCGGGGATCGGTGGTCTGCAGCGCGACGACGAGCTTTGCGTCATGCGCGCTGACGAAGTCGCGGATCGCAGAGACCAGGCGCTCGGTGGGATCGGGGAGGCTGATCCCGGGCGCGGAGATTTCGGCATAGGCGAGCGCTGCGACCCGGCCGAGCCAGAGATGGCGCACCCACCAGCGCTCCTTGATCATGACTTGCAGCGATTTTGGAACGGGCTGGCCCTTCAGCACCAGCGCGCCGTCGGCGCCGATCACGAAATAGGGTTTGCGATAGCGGTCGTAGCGGAGGTTCGAGGTGTTATCCAGGCGGTCATTGTCGGTGCAGAAGAACAGCACCACGACAGACGGATGGACGCTGGGCCAGATGCGCTGCAGCCACAGATATTCCTGATCCGTGCCATAGCCGGACACGCCGGCGTTCACGGTCAAGAACTCCGGCAGCTGGCCGCGCAGGATGTCGGTGAACCGCTCGCCGGCTTCGGCATCGACGCCCCAGACGTAGGAATCGCCGAGGAACAGCATCACCGGCCGGCCGTCCGGCTTGAACTCGATGTCCCGGAATCCAAGGCTGTTATGCTGCGCATGAATGGTCCGCGCGGTCGTCACGGTCGTGACCGAGCCCGGCACGGGCACCCAGCCGAGTTCGGCATCATAGCCATAGGACAGCGATCGCTCGCTCGCATCCTGGCGCAGCCCTCGGAAGTCGGCCACGCGCAGCAGCATTTCAGTCAGCGCCAGCGAGGCCAGCGTGATCAGAACGTGGATGCCCGCCTCGCGAAGCAGAGCACGGATGCGTAACGCCGAACTTGATGAGCCCATCGCCAGCGGTCTTGCGATGGGCGCACGGCCATTGGTTGGCCGCCGCGAGGCTCTTCTCGGGCGGTGACGCCATCATTGTGACCGCGACCCGCAAGGCGACCGGCGCAAGCTATTGCAGTGTGCCGCCACTGAAGGGGACCGACCGATGCATTGACGTCGCAGCAGCGGCGAGCGCTGCATGACCTACCTGCGCGCATCAACCCGGGAGATGGAATTCTGGCCTGCCACGGCACGCCTAATGACGATAGCACGTTCTTGCTGGAGACGTTGCTCGAGGACGGACGCTTCGTCCCAGCGCGCCGTGATTGATGCGCTTTCCGAGTCGGCATCGCCCTGCCGACGCCGCAGAACGTTTGGAAGGGCAGCGAAGCGAGGACGCGGGCGAGAACCGGTTGTCATTTTCGGCGTCCGCGCATCCGCCATCACAAAGTTATCGCAAATCAACTTAGCATTGTGCCAAAAAAGCCTTGTGGTAGCCTGTCGAGCCACCGCGAGGATTTTGGATGGCGAGAGCTGGCGTTTTCGATGTAGTCGTTGTTGGCGGGGGGCCGGCAGGATCGGTCATGGCCTGGTCGCTCGCCCGGCGCGGCGTACGGGTTGCGGTTCTGGAGCGCGCCACGTTTCCGCGCGAAAAGGTGTGCGGTGACTTCGTCGAGCCCGCCGGGCTGAGGATCATCAAGGCCATGGGCTGCGAGCAGGCGCTCGACGCATCGGCTCGCCTGCCGATCACGACGAACCGGGTCTATTTCGGGCCACGCTTGGCCTATCACGGCGACATTCCATACTATGAGGGCAGCCACGGCCTGCCGACACATGGCTACGTCATTCCCCGGCACGAGTTGGACACCGTGCTGCTGCATCGAGCCGAAGCCGTGTCCGCAACGGTGTATCAGGCATGCACGGCGAAGGAGGTGCGCCGCGAGGACGGCATCATGTCCGTCCACGCGCACTGGGCCGAGGGAGACTTCACGCTCAGGTCGCATCTGGTGATCGGTGCTGACGGCACTGAATCCATGGTGGCGAGAAGCGCGGGACTGCGGCGCACGAACCGGCGTCACATGGGCATCTCGCAACGAGGCTACGTTGAGGGCGTCTCCTTCGACGGCGGCGAGGCGACGGTCTGGTTCGACGAGGACCAGGTTCCCGGATATGGCTGGATTTTTCCGATGCCGGGCGGCCGGGCGAATGTCGGCGTGGGAATGCACAGCGAAACTTGCCATCGCTTCAACTTGTCTATCACCAATGCTTTCACGGAGAGCATAGCCCGGCTGCGGATTCGACATCCCGGCTGCAAGGATGTGCGGCTGACGAGCCGGCCGGTTGGTGGCGTGGTCAAGACCTACGACGGCATCGACCGCAACCACTTCGACGGCGGATTGCTGATTGGCGATGCCGGGTCTTTCGTCGATCCAATGACTGGCGAGGGGATCACCCAAGGCATGGAATCGGCCCTGATCGCGTCACGGACGGTGCTGGACGCCTTGGAAAAGGGTCGGTTCGATGCCGCGTTCCTGTCGCGGTTTGACCGCGACTTCAAGAGCTACTTCGATCCGACGATGCTTTATTTGACCTTTTGCGCCACGCTGATGCGCAACTGGCACTTTCGGGAATTCTGGTGGCGCTCGACCTTGCAAGGCTTCGAGAAGGCCCAGAATGACCCCGCCTTCGGCCGCGTCGCAGGCGCCGCGTTCGGAGGCCTCAACCTGCAGCCCCAGGCGATCGCGGCGCAAATCTGGTCGAGTCTCATCCTCAACCTGGCGCAGGGCGGCGTAAGGGCAATCGGCGATCTCATCAGTGGACGCGGCATTCGCTCGAGCGGCATCGTCGGCGACATTGCGGCCTGGGAGCGCGCCTGGGGCAGTTCGCTCAGGGACGATCCGGTCTGGCATTATTCCTGGCTTGGCGACGTGGCGAGAGCGTTGGCGAAGGCCCTGCCGACACTGCTGACCACACAAAACCCCAGGGTCCGAGGTCCACTCGTCGACCCCCAGTGATTTAGCATCGAGTCTTGCCGAGGACGTCTTCATGCCCGAATCCGACAACGCCCATGTTGAAGCCAACCCGGAGAAGGCGCGCGTCGCGGTCGTCGGGGGTGGCATCGCCGGTTTGACCTGCGCGCTCCGGCTCGCCCAGAGCGGTTGTGCCGTCACCATCTATGAAGCCGCGGACCGCACCGGCGGCAACACATCGTC
>Ga0207699_10000895_pt1 | contig 14228 bp, 14 predicted proteins | sample LARL51metaG_FD_184344 | JGI IMG/M metagenome (GOLD analysis project Ga0207699, IMG submission 184344) | Corn, switchgrass and miscanthus rhizosphere microbial communities from Kellogg Biological Station, Michigan, USA - LAR L5-1 metaG... | ecosystem: Host-associated > Plants > Roots >...
AGCAGCACGTCGAAGCCGACCCAGGCCCCCCGCCAGCCACCGGTGTGGTAGTACCGCGGCAGCGTCACCGCGAGCACGCCGGTCCACGCGGCCAGCGCCGCGCAGCAGGCGATGATCGCGGCCAGCGCGATGGCCCGGCGGAACGGCCCGGCCGGCAGGTCGGACTCGGCAGGCGGGACGGGCCCGTCCAGCGCGGCGAGGGTGCGGGCCAGTTCCGCCCGCTCGCCTGGGCTCATCCGGCGCAGCTCGTCCACATTCATCACGCGAGGTACCTCCTTAGCCGGTAACTACCCCACGCGGCCGGTTGCTTCCCCTCACGGCACTGAGGTTTGGCTGGAAATCTGAGTGCCACCGGCCGTCCGGCCGGAGGCTGCCCCGCCCGGGCGGCGGATTAGGCTGGCAGCATGAGCGGTGAGCTGGTTTACCTGCACGCGGGTCTGGGCGAGCGGTACATCCCCTACCTGGACGGGTGGGAGCTGCAACGGCAGCTGCACGATCAGCGGGTGGCCGGCACGATCCCGGACACCTGCCTGCTGCTCGAGCACGAGCCGGTGTTCACCGCGGGCAAGCGGACCAGCCCGCTGGACCGGCCGCCCGGCGACGCGGGCGCCCCGGTCATCGACGTGGACCGGGGCGGCAAGATCACCTGGCACGGGCCCGGCCAGCTGGTCGGCTACCCGATCATCAAGCTGAGCGACCCGGTGGACGTGATCGCGTACGTGCGGGCCATCGAGGAAGCCCTGATGCGCGCGTGCGCGGACGTGGGCCTGGCCACGGTCCGGGTCGGGGGCCGCAGCGGCGTGTGGGTCGCGGGCCAGGCCGGCCGGCCCGACCGCAAGGTCGGCGCGATCGGCATCCGGGTGTCCCGCGGCGTGACCATGCACGGCTTCGCGCTGAACTGCGACTGCGACCTGGCCGCTTACGACCGGTTCGTGCCGTGCGGCATCCGGGACGCCGGGGTGACCAGCCTGGCCGCGGAACTCGGCCGGCCGGTGGGCGTCCAGGACATGACCGGCCCGGTGGAGCAGCGCCTCGCCGAGGTGCTCGGCGCGACGGCCTGGCACCGGTCAGCCGCGCTGCCCGATCCGCTGTCCGCGGCGGCGTCCTGACGACCGCCCGGGCATCCCGTCAGCCGTCGGCCTGGTCGGCCAGGTAGCTGGGCAGCTCGGCGGCTGGCACCGCGGTCTGCTCCCCGCTGTCCATGTCCCGCACGGTGACGGTGCCGGCCTCCTGCTCGCTGCGGCCGTAGATCAGCGCCCACCGCGCGCCCTGGTCGCTGGCCCACTTGAGCTGCCGGCCGAGCTTGTGTGAGGCGCCCAGGTAGAAGCTGGACCGCAGCCCGGCCCCCCGGGCCTCGGCGGCCAGCTCGAACGCACGCCTGGCGAACTCCTCGCCCATGATGGTGACAGCCACATCCAGCCGCCTGATGCCGGCCGCGGCGGCGGCCCCGGGCAGCAGCAGCAGGATCCGCTCGATGCCCAGCGACCCGCCGGTGCCCGGCGTGTCCGGCCCGCCGAGCTGCCCGATCAGGTGGTCGTAGCGGCCGCCGGAGGAGATCGACCCGGGCACCCCGTCCGCGACCACCTCCCAGATCGGGCCGGTGTAGTAGCTCAGCCCGCGGACCATGCGCGGGGTGAACTCGACCCGGCCGGGCGGGATGGTGGTGCCGAGCAGGCTGAGCACCTCGTCCACCTCGTCCAGCCCGGCCGCGCCCTCGTCGCTCGGCTTGAGCGCGGCGCGGATCCGGTCGGCCGCGTCCGGCGCGGTCATCACGGAGACCAGGTCGGCCGCCTTGTCCGGGCCCAGTCCCCGGCCGGACAGTTCCCCGGTGACGTCGGCGGGCGACAGCTTGTCCAGCTTGTCCAGCGTGATGAGCACGCCCGGGCCCAGCTCGGCAGGTACGCCGAACGCGTCCAGCAGGCCGGCCAGCACGTGCCGCGAGTTGAGCAGGAACCGGAAGTCCCCGATGCCCAGCCCGGCGAGTACGTCGTGCACAGCACAGATCACTTCCGCGTCGGCCAGCACCGAGGTGGTGCCCAGCGTGTCCAGGTCGCACTGGGTGAACTCGCGGAAGCGGCCGCGCCCGGGCCGGTCGGCCCGCCACACCGGGCCGATCACGTACCGCTTGTACGGGGTGGGCAGCTGGCTGCCGTAGGCGGCGGCCACCCGGGCCAGCGGGACCGTCATGTCATACCGCAGCGCCAGGTCGGCTTCGCCGCTGGCTTCGTGCTCACCCCGCCGCAAGATCTTGAAGATGAGCTTGTCGCCCTCTTCGCCGTACTTGCCCAGCAGCACGTCCAGCCGCTCGAAGGCCGGCGTCTGCAGCGGCTCGAACCCGTACCGCGAGAAGACCGAGCGGATGACCGCGAACGCGCGCTCCCGCGCGTCCAGCTCGGCGGCGAGGAAATCACGTGTCCCCGAGGGGGGATCGAACTGCGTTGGCATGCGCCTATGCTCCCCGACAATGCCGCCCCGCGTCACATCGATACCTCCGGGCCGGCGCCGCCCGGTGCCTGATGGGCCTCGCGGGAGCCCGTTAGGCAGGAAAAAACTCAGGCGCGGCCAGTGCAGCGGGCATGCTAGCGTGAAACCATGGGTTACTAGGACCAGCGGCCTGTTAGCTGCGCAATCACGCCTTCGCCCGCCCCCGTCCTAGGAGTTTCCCGGTGTCCGCCCCGCAGGTCACTGACGCCCTCGCCCGCCCGCAGCCAGGCCAGCTGAGCACGCCTGCGCCGCCGGCCAGGCCCCAGCGGACGCTGACCCTGGCCATCGTGCTCCAGGTGCTGATCTCGGCCGGGGACGGGCTGGCCATGGTCGCCCTGGCCAGCCGGGTCTACCAGAGTTCGCACGCATCCTGGGCGGTCGCAGCGGTCTTCCTCGCGGTGACCGTGCCGATCACCGCGCTGGCGCCAGTGGCCGGGCTGCTGCTCGACCGGCTCCCGGCCCGGCCGGTGCTGGTCGCCGCGGCCGCGGCGCAGACCCTCGTCGCCCTGGCCCTGATCCGGCTGACCGGGACCGGGGCCACCATCGGGCTGTCGGTCGGCTTCGGGCTGTGCGCTGCCGTGCTGCAGCCCGGGCTGGGCGCGATCGTCCCCCAGCTGGCTGGGGATACCGGGGTCACCCGGGCCAACGGCTACCTGCAGGCGGCCACCTGGGCCGGGTTCACCGCGGGCCCGCTGGTGGCGGGCGTGCTGGCCGCCGCGGGCGGGACTGCCCTGGCCCTGGGCGGGGTGGCGGTCGTGTACGGCCTGGGCACCGCCGGCCTGCGGGCGCTGCGGCTGGCCCCGGTCCCGGTGGGTGCCGCGTCCGGCGCCGGGCCCAGCGTGGGTGCTGCCCACGAGAGCATCGGCCGCCAGGTCAGCGCCGGGCTGCGGTTCCTGCGCGCCGACACCGAGGCGGGCCTGCTGGTACTCGTGGTCAGCATCATGGTGGCGTTCGGGAACATGGCCAGCGTGGCCGAGGTGGCGTTCGCCGAGAGCGTGCTCAGGTCCGGTGCCACCGGCTATGCGGTGCTAGTGGCCGCGTGGACCGGGGGCATGCTGGCCGGGACGCTGATCGGCGGCCGGCTGCCGGGCCGCCGGCTGGCCCTGGCCACGCTGGCGGGCACGCTGGCCGCGGGTACCGGGGTGGCGCTGGCGGCCGGCGCGATGACGCTGTGGCAGGCGGCCCTGGCCTATGGGATAGGCGGGACCGCGAACGGCATCGAGGTCGTGGCCACCCGCAGCTTCCTCAACCACCGGGTGCCCCCGGCCATCGCCGGGCGGGTGTTCGCCCTGTACACCGGGTTGCTGTTCGGTGCGGCCTCGGTGGGCATGGCCGCGGCCGGCCTGCTGGGCTCGCTCGGCCCCCGGGTGCTGCTGCTGGCCGCGGGGAGCGGCGGGATCGTGGCCGGTGCGGCCGGCTGGGCCTGGTACGCCCGGCTCCGCCGCCAGCACCGGGCAGCTGCGGGGACGGCCCCGCCGCCCGGGACGTAGGCTGAAACCGTGGTACTCGCACCTGACGGCCGGAAGCTGCTCCGCTTGGAAGCACGCAACCGCCAGACCCCCATCGAGAAGAAGCCCCCGTGGATCAAGACCCGGCTGCGCACCGGCCCGGAATACACCGCCCTGAAAGGGCTGGTCCGGCGGGAAGGGCTGCACACGGTCTGTGAAGAGGCCGGCTGCCCGAACATCTTCGAGTGCTGGGAAGACCGCGAGGCCACCTTCCTGATCGGCGGCGACCAGTGCACCAGGCGCTGCGACTTCTGCCAGATCGCCACCGGGAAGCCGGAGCCGCTGGACACCGACGAGCCGCGCCGGGTGGCGGAATCGGTGGCCACCATGGGACTGCGCTACGCCACCGTGACCGGGGTGGCCCGCGATGACCTGGCCGACGGCGGCGCCTGGCTGTATGCGCAGACCGCCCACGAGATTCACGCGGCAGTGCCTGGCTGCGGGGTCGAGCTGCTCATCCCGGATTTCAGCTCCCACGACGACAAGCTGGCCCCGGTGTTCGCCGCGCGCCCGGAGGTGCTGGCGCACAACATCGAGACCGTGCCCCGGATCTTCAAGCGGATCAGGCCAGGCTTCCGCTACGAGCGGTCGCTCCAGGTGCTGGCCAAGGCGCGGGCGGCCGGGCTGGTCACCAAGTCCAACCTGATCCTCGGGCTCGGCGAGGAACCGCACGAGGTCAGCGAGGCCATGGCCGACCTGCGCGCGGCCGGCTGTGAGCTGCTCACGATTACCCAGTACCTGCGCCCATCCCCGCTGCACCACCCGGTGGAGCGGTGGGTCCCGCCCGCCGAATTCGAGCGGCTTGGTGACGAGGCGCTCGGGCTGGGTTTCTCCGGCGTCATGTCCGGGCCGCTGGTCCGGTCCTCCTACCGGGCCGGGCGGCTGTACCGGGAAGCCATGGCCCGCCGGGCCGAACCGGGCGCCGCAGTTTCCCACCCGGCCCGCTGACTCGTATCCTGCCCTCCATGGCGAACAAGGCCGCAGGCTCGGCGAACCGGAAAGACGGCGCGGATGGCGTCCCATCCGGCCGCATCAAGCAGATCCGTATGGTCGCGGGCATCGTCCGCGAGCAGAACCCGAGGGCGCTGCCGCTCGTCGCGCTGGCTGGCGTCGGCGTCATCGCCATCTTCGTCATCGTCGGGCTGCTCACCGGCCTGGCCGGGGTGCTGATCCCGTTCGGCGTCGTCGCCGGGCTGGCCACCGCCATGATCCTGTTCGGGCGGTTCGCACAGTCGGCGCAGTACTCCGCGGTCGAGGGGCGGCCGGGTGCCGCCGCCGCGATCCTGCAGAGCATGCGGGGCAACTGGACCGTCACCCCGGCGGTCGCGGGCAACCGGAACTTGGACGTGGTGCACCGGGCCGTGGGCCGGCCCGGGGTGGTACTGGTCGGTGAGGGCTCGCCGAACCGGCTGCCCAGCCTGCTGGCCGCGGAGAAGAAGCGGATCTCCCGGGTTGCCCACGAGACGCCCATCTACGACTTCCAGGTCGGCAGCGAAGAAGGCCAGGTGCCGATCCGCAAGCTGCAGCGGAAGATCATGCGGCTGCCGCGCAACCTGCGGAGCGCCGAGGTGAGCGAGCTCAACTACCGGCTCAAGGCGCTGCCGCAGTCGCTGCAGGCGCCGAAGGGGCCGATGCCCAAGACCGGCCGGATGCCCCGGCCGCCGCGCCCCCGGACGCGCTGACCGCCCGGACTGACGGCCCGCACTGACCGCCCGCGCTGGCGGCCGGCCGGGCGCCCCGTGCTAGGCCCGGATGACGATGGTGTTGGCCGCCCGGTCGTGCAGGCCGCGCAGGTCACGGTCGGTGACCAGGGCCGGCACCACGGCCAGCAGCAGCAGCGTGCGGACCAGGGCCCAGCCCAGCCCGACCGGCTTGCCGTCCAGCCGGGCCACCCGCAGGCCGCACACCCGCTTGCCCACCGTGTAGCCGGTCAGCGCGGTGAGCAGGTAGACCTCGGCGGCGAAGATCAGCAACGTGATCACCGTCACGTCGCTGTGGCCGAAGAACGTCCGGGCGATGAGCAGGCTCAGCAGCCAGTCGATCAGCAGCGCGAGCAGCCGCCGGCCCATGCTCGCCACCGACCTGGGTCCCTCCTCGGGCAGCCCGAACCGCTCACCGGGATAGCGTTCCTCCTCACCCGGGGTGTGCGTGCCCGGCAGCAGCAGCCCGGACCACCATCGCTGTGTCACCCCACCACGGTACCGCTGGCACCGGCCGCCGGATCCGCCGCCTGCTCGGGACTCCGGCCCAGCCCAGGCCGTCCGCCGGAGCAGGCGTAACACGTGTGAAACACTAGAGACACGGGTCGGTAATGGCCGGGAACTACCGTCCGAATCGTTCCTGCCGCACACCGTCCTCCCGATGCGGCCAGCTGGGCATGGCCGCCTTCCCGCGGCTGTCCGCCGCGCGGCCCGGGAGGTCATACCAGCGCCAGCTCCGTTCAGGGAGGCTTGATGTTTACCAGCGCCGACGAGGTCCTGAAGTTCATCGGCGATAAGAAGATCGAATTCGTCGACGTCAGGTTCTGTGATCTGCCTGGGACGATGCAGCACTTCACGGTCCCCGTCCAGTCGTTCGACGAGAAGGTCTTCACCGAGGGCCGGATGTTCGACGGCTCCTCGATCCGCGGGTTCCAGCAGATCCACGAATCGGACATGCTGCTGCTGCCGGATCCCAGCACGGCGCACGTGGACCCGTTCCGCCAGCACCCCACCCTGAACCTCACGTTCTTCGTGCATGACCCGCTGACCGGCGAGCCGTACAGCCGCGATCCGCGCAACATCGCCCGCAAGGCCGAGACGTTCCTCAAGGGCACCGGGATCGCGGACACCGCGTTCTTCGGCCCGGAGGCCGAGTTCTACATCTTCGACTCGGTGCGCTACGACACCGGGGCCAACTCCGGCTACTACTACATCGACTCGGTCGAGGGCGCGTGGAACACCGGCCGTGAGGAAGATGGCGGCAACCTCGGCTCCAAGCCCCCGTACAAGGGCGGCTACTTCCCGACCCCGCCGGTCGACCACTACACCGACCTGCGCTCGGCCATGGTCAAGGCGCTGATCGAGGTCGGCATCTCGGTCGAGATGCAGCACCACGAGGTCGGCACGGCCGGCCAGGCGGAGATCGACATCCTGTTCGGCCCGCTGCTCCAGCAGGCCGACAACCTGATGCTCTACAAGTACGTGATCAAGAACGTGGCGCGCGCGGCGGGCAAGACGGTCACGTTCATGCCCAAGCCGATCTTCGGTGACAACGGCTCCGGCATGCACTGCCACCAGAGCCTGTGGAAGGACGGTTCGCCGCTGTTCTACGACGAGGTCGGCTACGCCGGGCTGTCCGACACCGGCCGGTATTACGTGGGCGGCCTGCTCAAGCACGCGCCCTCGCTGCTCGCGTTCACCAACCCGACAACGAACTCCTACCACCGCCTGGTGCCCGGCTTCGAGGCCCCGGTCAACCTGGTCTACTCGCAGCGGAACCGGTCGGCCTGCGTCCGCATCCCGATCACCGGCTCGAACCCCAAGGCCAAGCGCCTGGAGTTCCGGGTGCCCGACCCGTCGGCCAACCCGTACCTGGCGTTCCCGGCGATGCTGATGGCCGGCATCGACGGCATCAAGAACAAGATCGAGCCGCACGAGCCGGTGGACAAGGACCTGTACGAGCTGCCGCCGGACGAGGCCCAGGCCATCCCGCAGGTCCCCGGCTCGCTGGAGAGCGTGCTGGACGCGCTGGAAGCCGACCACGAGTACCTGCTCGAAGGCGGCGTGTTCACCGAGGACCTCATCGAGACCTGGCTGGACTACAAGCGGACCAACGAGCTGGACCCGATCCGGCTGCGCCCCTCGCCGCACGAGTTCGCGATGTACTTCGACGTGTAGGCACGGCACCCGGGCTGGCCTGCGGGTACGTCACCGCGGGCCAGCCCTCAGTCCGCAGCGAGTCCGCACGATCGGCCAGTACCGCGTCGACGGCTGCGCGAGTGGACTCGTCCCGGTCGGGCCACAGGTGCCCGCAGGTGTCGAGCGTGGTCCCGGCGCTGGCGTGCCGCAGTCGTGCCTGGACCGTCTTCACGTGGCGGCCACCAGGCCGGCGTCTGGTGGTATTAGCGGACCAGCCCGGAGATGAGGTTGACCGAACCGGCCACGATGACCACGCCGAACAGATAGGACAAGATCGCGTGGGCGAGCGCGGTCCGCCGGATCCGGGGATCGCGCAGCGTGGTGTCGGACACCTGGTAGCACATGCCGATGGTGAAGGCGACGTAGGCGAAGTCGCGGTAGCTGGGCTGTTCCTGCCCGTTTTCGCCGAACGCAATGCCCCCGGGCCTCGACCGGAAGTCCTGGTCGGCGTAGCGCAAGGTGTAGACGGTGTTGATCACGGTCCACGACAGCATGACGGTCAGCACGGCGCCACCGATCAGCAGCACCCGCTGCGTGCTGCTGTCACGCCCCGCCAGAATAAGCGTGTAACCCACCCCCACAAGGCTGGCGACGCTGGCCCCGAGCAGCAGCGCCCTCGCGGTGCCCTCCGTTTGGTCTTCGCGGGCAGCGAGCTGCGGCGCGCGTGAGCTGTCGGCCCGGATGATGATCGGCCAGGTGGTCAGCAGAAAGGCAACCGCGGTGGCGTCCCAGCCTGCGACCAGTGCCAGCCCCCACGTCACGAACGGCACAAGAACAACAGCAACGATCAGCCCGACGATGAGCACTGTGACCGCCCGCCGCATAGCGGGGGCGCGCCAGCCCAGCCATCGATGGTACAAGGTGTCTGCCGGCACTCCGGTCATCGTCTGAGTGTTGCCTATTGCCCCCCAACGTGTCATTCGCTGGGCACCAGGCGGCGGCGGTGACGGGTGGAGCACCCGCCCATCCGGAGGCGCGATGGCCCGCCGCGGCGCCCCGGCATGCCGGGGACCCGGCAGGATGGAGAGGTGCCTGGATCGACGAGCAGCATCACCCTCGCCAGCCTGAACCTGCACGCCGGGCTGACCAGCCGCGGCGAGCCGTTCGACGTGGCCGGGGCGTGCCGCCGGGTCAAGGCCGACATCCTCGCCCTGCAGGAGGTGTGGCGGCCGGACGGGCACCAGGACGGCGTGACCCAGGTCGCGGCCGAACTCGGGGCCACGGTGCGCCACCGGGGGCTGGCCATCAGGACCAGCCGGGCCCGGCTCGGGGTGGGCGCCGACAGCGGGCCGGGCAGCTGGGGCCTGGCCGTGCTGAGCCTGCTGCCCATCACCGGCTACCAGGAGATCAGCCTGGGCCGGGCCCCCGGGGACCGGATCACCCGCGCGGCCCAGGTGCTCACGGTGACCACCCCGGGTGGTACGCCGCTGCGCGTGGTGAACACCCACCTGACCCACCGGTTGACCAGCCCGGCCCAGCTGGCCGCGCTGGCCTGGCAGCTGGCCGCCAGCCGCCAGCCGACGGTGATCGCCGGGGACCTGAACATGCCCCGGCTGGCCACCCGGGCCGCGCTGGGCTACCACTCGGTGCTCAGCGGCCGGACGTTCCCCGCCGACCTGCCGCTGATCCAGCTCGATCACCTGCTGGTCCGCGGCCGGGTCGCGGCGTCCGGGGGCGAGGTGCTGGACCCGGTCGGCTCGGATCACCTGCCGATCCGGGCCCAGCTCAGCGTGGGCTAGACCCCACCGCGATCCGGGCCAGCCCGGCGAACGTGGAGACCGACAGCACGTGCACGGCCCGGGCCGACGGCGAGACACGCAGCGCGTGCCGGGGCAGCCGGACCCGCAGTGCACCCGGCCGCGACTCGAAGACCAGCGGCGAGTCCATGACCAGTGCCTCCCCGTCCACGCCGATCTCCACCTGGGCCACCGAGGTGATCTCGAAGCGCGGCGCGGTCCACTGCATCCAGCCCCCGAACCGGCTGGCCTGGCCGATCGCCTGCAGCGCCAGGAACTGGTTGGCGGCGCCCGCGTCGCTGATGGCCACCGCGACCAGGCCGAGCACCCCCTCGTCCATCCGCTCCCGGGTGCCCATCCCGCCCCCGAACGGCACCAGCTGGTAGGGGTTGTTGGACACCAGGATGAGATGCGTGCTGTCGTGCTGCGCACCATCCGGGCCGGTGAAGTCCAGGCCGAGCGGCTGCGCGTCCGGGCCGATCAGGTCGGGCAGCATGGCCGCGGCCGTGCGCAGCTTCGCGTCCCGGTACTCAGGCGACTGGACCACCTTGGCGTACAGCCCCAGCGAGGCGTTGTTCACGAACGTCCGCCCGTTCACCTCGGCCAGGTCGATCTGCCGGTCCACCCCGTCGGTGTAGGCGTCCAGCGCGCCCACCACGTCCTCGCGGTTCAGCCCCAGGTCGAGCGCGAAATGGTTGCGGGTGCCCGCGGGCACGCACACGTACGGCAGGCCGGCCCGGGCCGCGACCGAGGCGACCAGCGCCTGCGAGCCGTCCCCGCCCGCCATGCCGATCATGTCCGCGCCCCGCGCCACTGCGTCCTCGGCCAGCTGCAGCAGGTCGTCCCCGGGCCGCAGCAGAACTGGCTCGACCCCCCGCTTCCGGCATTCCGCGGCCAGCTGGAAGCGTTCCGCCTTCCCGCCCCCGCTCTTGGGATTCATTATCAGAACGGCCTGTTCCGGCCGCCGGGCCCGGTGCGCCTTGACTGACTTGCTGCGCAAATCCCGGACCGTGCGGTGCAGTGCGTGCCGCGCGAGGGCCACCGACAGCGCGGCCAGCGCCACGATGGCCAGCAGCAGCAGCCAGTAGATGTGCGCGAAGACCAGGCCGGCGATCATGCCGGCCAGCGCCGCGGCCGCCACGCATAGCGCGATGATCCGCCGCGCGCCCCGCCGGGATACCACGTACCAGCTGCCGGTCACGCAGATCAGCAGGCCCGCGGTGACGATGAGGATGGCCAGCAGATGCAGGGCGATGCCGATCAGGGCCAGCCCGGCCGAGACGATCAGCGATCCCAGGGCCCCCAGCGCCGACAGCCGCTGTCCTACGGTTGGCCGCTGCGCCTCACGATCCGCCACAGCTCCCCCGTCGTGCGCCTGCCCGCGTGACCGCCTCACTCGGGTTTACCCAGCTGGGCCGGCGCCCACCCGGAGCGACCGTAGTGCTCTGTTGTCTGGGTGTAGCATACGCGGCGTGACGGGACAGGGGGCAGGCGACGAACCCGCCGCAGACCCGGAGACCATCGCGGACTGGCTGGTCAGCCGGGTAGACAAGCGGACCGGTCCGGCCCGCGACCGGATCACCGAGGCCATCCAGCAGCTCGGCGCGGTGGACCGGGCCGTGTACCAGGCCATCGCGACCACCCCGACCCCTGCGCTGGACGAGCCGCTGCGCCGGCTGTCCCGGGCCGCGGACAAGTCTAAGATCTGGTTCGGCATCATCGGCCTGCTCGCGGTCGCGGGCGGCCAGCCGGGCCGGCGCGCCGCGGTGCGCGGCTCGCTGGCCATCGGGGCCACGTCGGCCCTGGTCAATCTGGGCATCAAGCCCATGCTGGAGCGGGCCCGGCCGGACCGCGCCGGGGCGGGCGTGCCCGGGGTGCGGCAGGTGCGGATGCCGGAGTCCACCTCGTTCCCGTCCGGTCATTCGGCGTCCGCGTTCGCGTTCGCCACCGCCATCAGCCGGGACCGCCCGTGGCTGGCGCTGGCCTCCGGGTTCACTGCGGCCGCGGTGGCCTACTCCCGGGTGCACACCGGCGTGCACTACCCCGGCGACACGGTGGTCGGCTCGCTGATCGGCGCGAGCACCGGCCTGGCCGTGGCCGGCCTGCTGGACAGCCTGCCCACCGACCACTGAGCCGGCGTGGCAACGCCCACCCCGGCCGTCAGGTGGTGGGCTGGTCCTCGTCTTCGGCCAGGTCGAACTCGCCGTCCTGGACGCCCAGGGTGAACGCGCGCCACTCGTCGGGGGTGAAGGTCAGCACCGGGCCGTCGGGGTCCTTGGAGTCGCGCATGGTGATCACGTAGTCGCTGCCCTCTTTGGCGCCGGGCACGACCCTGACCTCTACACATGTACCGCCGTTCCGGCCGCTGTAAGAGGACTTGCGCCAGGTGGCGCCAGTCAGGTCCATTTTTCGATTGCCTTCCTCGCCAGGCCTGCCGAGGCGCGCGGGGCCAGCGCCTCCGCATTCAGTATGTCGTAGCGGAACGTCACCTGGGTGACCCGCTCGGGCCGTCGGTCACCTGCTCCGCCAGCGCGGTGCGTGCTGGTCTGGTTCCAGAGCGCAGGCCATGCCGGGGCGGGCGGCAGGCTATGTCCGGGACCGATCCGGACCCGGCTCGTCCCCGCAGCTGCGCCGCAGGTCCTCGGCGAGCGCGTCGATCCGCGCCGTTTCCTCGGCCACCCGGCGCAGGATGCGGTCCCGCTCACCGGCGGTCAGCGCACCCTGGTGCCGGTAGTGCTCGGCCAGCCCGCGCAGCACGCCGATCGGCCGGCGCAGCTCCTGGGTGATCTCGGCCGCGGTCCGGGGCCGCCACCCGGCCCGGTCCCGGGCCGGCGCCGCGGCCGCCTGGGCTCCGGGCCCGGGCTCCGCCAGCTGGGCCAGCGCCTCGTTCAGCGGCGCCGCGAGGCGGCCGGGATCGTCACCGGCCGGCCCGGCCACGATAGGCGCGGGCGGGCATCCCGCGGCGATGGCCGCCGCCGTGGTCTCGAGCCGGGTGAGCGGGCGGAGCGTGGCCGCCGCGGCGGCGGCGCCCAGGCCGGCCACGGCCAGCAGGGCGAGCCCGCTGGTGACCAGGCTGACGGTGGTGAGCCTGCTGGTCAGCTGGTCGATGCTGGCCAGGTCCAGGCCCACGATCAGTGTGCCGTCCAGGCCGGGGCCGGCCCGGCTGGTGACGACGAGGGAGAAATCGGCCGCGCTGTAGGCGTACGGGATGCGCCGGGCCGAGTAGCGGATCGGCTCGGCCACCGCCAGGTAGCTGCCGCCGGAGGCCCCGGCCAGCGTGGTCAGCTGCCCCAGCCGGGGGGCGGCGGCCCGGGCCGCCAGGCCGGGGTGACTGGCCGGCCCGGAGCGCAGCACCAGCTGGCCGTGCGACCCGCGCACCTCGATGCTGTACTCCCCCGGGCTCGCCCCCACCGGGGCGATCGGCGTGGCCCGGAACGGCTGGCTGGTCAGCCGGTCGGCGTAGGCGAGCAGCTGCCGGTCCGCCTGCGCCATCAGGTAGCCACGGGCAACCCGGCCGCCCGCCACCATGATGACCGCGGCCCCGGCGGCCAGCAGGCACAGCGCCACCGCGACCAGCCGCACCCGCAGCGAAACCGGGCGCGGCAGCCAGGCCGGGGCTGGGCTCAGCGGCCAGCCCAGGGCCGGCCCGCGGCGCCACCCGTCCTGCCTCACGGTTCCAGTGTGCCTGCCGGTGCTACGTTGCCTGGGTGCGGATCGGCGTCTACGTGGACGGGTTCAACCTCTACTACGGTGGCCGCGGGCTGTGCGGGCGGGGCACGCCGGGCTGGCGCTGGCTGGACCTGCGCGCGCTGGCCAGCGCGCTCATCAGCAAGCGCACCAACTGGCCGGACGCCAGGGTCAGCCGGCTCGTCTACTGCACGGCCCGGATCGACGGGCCCAGCAATCCGGCCGGCCAGGCCGACCAGGACGTGTACCTGAAGGCGCTGCGCGCGGCCAGCAGCGTGGACCACATCGAGTACGGCAGCTACGTCGCCCGGGTCAAGACGGCGCCGCTGGCGGTGAAGGACCGCGACGGGCGGCCACAGCTGGTGGTGCCGTCCTGGCCGGTCATGATCCAGGACGGGCAGGGCGGCGAGGTGGACAGTGCGGTGTTCATGGTGTCCTACGCCAACCGGGAGGAGAAGGGCACCGACGTGAACGTCGCCTCGCACCTGCTGATGGACGTGCTGACCGGCGCGGTGGACGGGGCCATGATCATCTCCAACGACAGCGATCTGCGCTTCCCGATCGAGCAGGCCCGCGAGCGGGTGCCGGTCGGGGTGGTCAACCCGTCGCCGAACCACCTGGCCGGCGCGCTGCGCAGCGAGCCGGGGGCCGGGGCCGGGCGGCACTGGTGGGCCCGGCTCACCGCGGCCGACCTGAAAACCCACCAGCTGCCCGACCCGGCCGGCCGGTATCACCGTCCCGGGGGCTGGTGAGCTGAGCGGGTGCACCGGGCAGGTCAGCCGGGAAGCCAGGCCGGGCTGGTGCTGTTACACTGGTGCGCATATACCACCCGGCTCCTCGTGGGCCGGGTTTTCTTTTGCGGCGGCGGGCCGCTGGGGGCTAGGACGCCTGCCGCCGGGCGCGGATCAGGGCGG
>Ga0207699_10000906_pt1 | contig 14182 bp, 13 predicted proteins | sample LARL51metaG_FD_184344 | JGI IMG/M metagenome (GOLD analysis project Ga0207699, IMG submission 184344) | Corn, switchgrass and miscanthus rhizosphere microbial communities from Kellogg Biological Station, Michigan, USA - LAR L5-1 metaG... | ecosystem: Host-associated > Plants > Roots >...
CGCGACCCGCAACGCGCCGGACCTCGCGCGTCGCGCGGAACAGGCCGGCGTTGCGATGATCACGGTGCATGGCCGCACCCGCTGCCAGTTTTACAAGGGGCGCGCCGACTGGAGCGCCGTGCGGGCTGTCAAGGATGCGATCTGCCTTCCGCTCGTGGTCAACGGCGACATCACCTCGTTCGAAGCCGCACGCGACGCGCTCGACGCCTCCGGCGCGGACGCGGTGATGATCGGCCGCGGCGCGCAAGGAAAACCCTGGCTGCCCGGCCAGATCGGCCGCCGGCTCGACGGCGGCACGGCCGAAACGCCGCCACCGCTTGGCGAGCAGCTGACGCTGATCCGCACCCTCTATGACGAGCTCTGCAGCCTGTACGGCGTGCGCATCGGGCTGCGCCATGCCCGCAAGCATCTCGGCTGGGCGCTGGACGTCGCCGCCGACTGTGCCCGCGCGCCGGCACCTGCGCTGAAGGCCTGGCGGCAGACGATCCTGACATCAGAAGAACCGGCGCGGGTGCACCAGGGGCTTACCGAGGCCTTCGACGCGTTTTCGTGGAGCGCCGCCGCATGAAGCCCGCGACCGACCATCGCAAAGCGATTTCCTCTGATAATAGCGACGCCATCCTCAACGCGCTGCCCAATCCGGTTCTCCTGATCGGCCCCGACGGAAAAATCGTCGACGCCAACATGGCCGCGGAATCCTTCTTCGACGTATCGACGCAATTCCTGCAGCGCCAGCTCCTGAAGGAACTCGTGCCGTTCGGCAGCCCGCTTCTGGCGCTGATCGACCAGGTGCGATCGAGCAACGCGCCGGTCAACGAGTACAAGGTCGATCTGGGCACGCCGCGGATCGGCGGCGACCGCCAGGTCGATCTGCATGTCGCGCCGGTGTCGGAGCGGACAGGACATATCGTGGTGATGCTGCAGGAACGCACCATCGCCGACAAGATGGACCGCCAGCTCACCCATCGCAGCGCCGCACGCTCGGTGATCGCGCTGGCCGCCATGCTCGCGCACGAGATCAAGAATCCGCTGTCGGGTATCCGTGGTGCGGCGCAGCTCCTGGAGCAGGCGGCCTCGCCCGAGGACCGCATGCTGACGCGGCTGATCTGCGACGAGGCCGACCGCATCGTCACCCTGGTCGACCGCATGGAGGTGTTCGGCGACGATCGCCCGGTGGCGCGGGGACCCGTTAACATCCATTCAGTGTTCGATCACGTCAAACGGCTGGCGCAGTCGGGCTTCGCCCGCAACATCCGCTTCGTCGAGGACTACGATCCCTCGCTGCCGCCGGTGCTTGCCAATCAGGATCAGCTGATCCAGGTGTTCCTGAACCTGGTGAAGAATGCCGCCGAGGCCGTAGTCGATCTCGGCGCCGATGCGGAGATCCAGCTCACGACCGCGTTCCGGCCGGGCGTGCGGCTGTCGGTCCCGGGCAAGAAATCGCGGGTATCGCTGCCGCTGGAATTCTGCGTCAAGGACAACGGTCCTGGCGTGCCGGAAGATTTGATGCCGAACCTGTTCGACCCCTTTGTCACCACCAAGCCGACGGGAAGTGGCCTCGGCCTTGCATTGGTCGCCAAGATCGTTGGCGATCATGGCGGCATCATCGAATGCGAATCGCAGCCGCGAAAAACCACCTTCCGTGTGCTGTTGCCGATGTACTCCAGCCCCAAAGACTCGAAAGACCACGATCAGAGCAGTCGCGATGACGTTGCCGGAACGCCGTTGCACGCCTCACAGGACTCAAAATGAGGAACAGCAATGCCTGCAGCAGGTAGCATTCTCGTCGCTGACGACGATACGGCCATCCGGACGGTCTTGAACCAGGCGCTGTCGCGGGCGGGATACGAAGTGCGGCTCACGGGTAACGCGGCCACGCTGTGGCGCTGGGTCAGCCAGGGCGAGGGCGATCTCGTCATCACCGACGTGGTGATGCCGGACGAGAATGCCTTCGACCTGCTGCCGCGCATCAAGAAGATGCGGCCGAACCTGCCCGTCATCGTGATGAGCGCGCAAAACACCTTCATGACGGCGATCCGCGCCTCAGAGCGCGGAGCTTACGAATATCTGCCCAAGCCGTTCGACCTGAAGGAACTGATCGCGATCGTCGGCCGGGCGCTGGCCGAGCCGAAGGAGCGGGCGACTGCGGCGCCTGACGATTCGGAGTTCGATTCGATTCCCCTGGTCGGCCGCTCGCCGGCGATGCAGGAGATCTACCGCGTGCTGGCGCGGCTGATGCAGACCGACCTCACGGTGATGATTTCCGGCGAATCGGGCACCGGCAAGGAGCTGGTGGCGCGCGCGCTGCACGACTATGGCAAGCGGCGGAACGGGCCGTTCGTCGCGGTCAACATGGCTGCCATTCCGCGCGACCTCATCGAATCGGAGCTGTTCGGCCATGAGCGCGGCGCCTTCACCGGCGCCAATACCCGCGCCTCCGGCCGATTCGAACAGGCCGAGGGCGGCACGCTGTTCCTCGACGAGATCGGCGACATGCCGATGGAGGCGCAGACCCGGCTTTTGCGCGTGCTGCAGCAGGGCGAATACACCACGGTCGGCGGCCGCACCCCGATCAAGACCGACGTGCGAATCGTCGCCGCCAGCAACAAGGACCTGCGCATCCTGATCCAGCAGGGGCTGTTCCGCGAGGACCTGTTCTTCCGCCTCAACGTGGTGCCGCTGCGGCTGCCGCCGCTCCGGGAGCGAATCGAGGATCTGCCCGACCTGGTGCGGCATTTCTTCGCGCTCGCTGAAAAGGACGGCCTGCCGCCGAAGAAGCTCGACGCGGCTGCCCTGGAACGGCTGAAGCAGCACCGCTGGCCCGGCAACGTCCGCGAGCTGGAGAATCTGGCACGACGGCTCGCGGCGCTTTATCCCCAGGACGTCATCACCGGATCCGTGATCGACGGCGAACTGGCGCCGCCCGCGGTCAGCTCGAGCAACGGCGTGGCGCAGGGGGTCGACAATCTCGGCGGCGCCGTCGAGGCCTATTTGTCCTCGCATTTTGCAGGCTTTCCCAATGGCGTGCCGCCGCCGGGCCTGTATCACCGGATCCTCAAGGAGATCGAGGTGCCGCTGCTGACCGCGGCACTCGCAGCGACCAGGGGGAACCAGATTCGTGCCGCCGACCTGCTCGGGCTGAATCGCAACACCCTGCGCAAGAAGATCCGGGATCTCGACATTCAGGTCTACCGCAGCGGCGGCTGATTCGGCCCCCGGGACCGCTCACACCGGCTTACCGGTGGAAGCGAAAAGCCTATAAGTATCGGGTCCCGTGAGGCACGCCGCGGATTTGTCGCAATTCGGCAACAATGTGATATGAATGCATCAGTTCGCACTTCGCGAACCTCCATGCCATGACTATCTGCAATTGCTGGAATGACGACCGCAGACACATCGGCCACCGCCCCGTTCGACCCGTCGCTCCCCGAATCCAAGGGCTGGCCCCTGGGGCGATGGCTCGCGCCGTTCGCCGTCGCGATCGCGCTGCTATCGGCGATCCTGACGTTTGTCGTGCTGACCGGGCTCACCCGGATCGAGCCGACCGCCCAGGTCGTCAACTCGTTCTACCTGATCGACGCCGCCACCATCCTGCTTCTGCTCGGCTTCATCCTGCGCGAGGTCTGGAAGGTGGTTCAGGCCCGGCGGCGGGGGCGGGCGGCGGCGCGCCTGCATGTCCAGATCGTCGGCCTGTTCTCGGTGATCGCTGCGGTTCCTGCGGTCGTGGTTGCCGTGGTCGCCAACGTCATGATCGATCGTGGCCTGGACCAGCTGTTCACCGGACCGACCCGCGAGCTGGTCCAGAACGCGGTGAGCATCGCCAAGGCCTACACGTTCGAGCACGCCGCCGCGATTCGAGGCGACATTCTCGCCGTCGCCGAAGAGATCGATCAGACGCCGCGACCGCTGTTCGACCAGGATCGCGGCACCTTCCAGCAACTCTTCCTGCGCAGCGCCAGTGCGCGGAACCTGCCGTTCGCAATGCTTATCGACAAGAATGGCAACAAGCTGGTGGAAACCGACGTCCAGCAGCGGTTTGCCACCCCGCCTCCCGAGATCCTCAACAATCCCGATCTGGTCAACGATACCGAGCCCTATCTCGTCGTGTTGCCGGACGAGAACTATGTCGCCGCGGTCATCCGCCTTCCGACTTTCTCCGACACGTTCCTGTACGTCGCCCGGCCACTTGATCCCTTTGTCGTCGGCCAGCTCAAGCAGACAGAGCTCAAGGCCCAGGGCTACGCCGAGATGGAGGCGCAGCGCTACGGCATCCAGATCGCCTTTGCGCTGATGTTCGCGGTGATTGCGCTGACCATCCTGATGGCATCGGTGCTGATCGGGCTGAATTTCGCCGACCGCCTGGTGGCCCCAATCCGCCGCTTGATGAATGCGGCCAGCACGGTCTCGACCGGAGATCTGCATGTCCAGGTGCCCGTGCACAGATCGGAAGGCGATCTCGCCCAGCTCGGCGAGACCTTCAACAAGATGACCCAGGAATTGCGCACCCAGCGCGATGAGCTCGTCAATGCCTCCGAACTGATCGACAGCCGCCGCCGCTTCATCGAGGCGGTGCTGTCGTCGGCCTCGGCCGGCATCATCGGCGTCGACGGCTCCGGCAGTGTCGGCATCCTCAACCGCTCCGCCGAAAAGCTGATCGGGCACGCCGAATCGGAGACGCTGGATCATCCCTTGTCCGACGTGCTGCCCGAGCTCGACGAGCTGATGAAGAACGCGCGCGAAGGCAAGCAACGCCTGGTGCAGGGCCAGGTCACGATCCAGCGCGAGGGACAGGAGCGCAACCTTTCGGTGCGTGTCACCGCCGAGCAGAACAACCCGGCGCACGACAGCTACATCATCACGCTCGACGACATCACCGAGCTCGTCTCGGCGCAGCGCACCTCGGCCTGGGGCGACGTCGCGCGCCGCATCGCGCACGAGATCAAGAATCCGCTGACACCGATTCAGCTCTCCGCCGAGCGCATCCGCCGCAAATTCGGCCGGGTCATCACCGACGACAAGGCGGTGTTCGAGCAGTGCACAGACACCATCATCAGGCAGGTCGACGACATCAGGCGCATGGTCGACGAGTTCTCGCGCTTTGCGCGGATGCCGAAACCCGTGATGGAGGGCGAGGATGTCGCCGACACCGTGCGCCAGGCGGTGTTCCTGATGAAGGTCGCCCATTCCGAGATCGATATCGAGGCCGACCTCAAGCAGGATCCGCTCAGGGCGCAGTTCGACCGCCGGCTGATTTCGCAGGCGCTCACCAATATCATCAAGAACGCCACCGAGGCGATCGAGGCGGTGCCGCCCGAAGAGCTCGGCAAGGGCCGCATCGACGTCATTGCCGCGCGCGAAAACGACGACATCATCATCGACGTGATCGACAATGGTATCGGGCTGCCCAAGGTGGCGCGCGCACGACTCCTTGAACCCTATGTCACGACGCGCGAGAAGGGCACCGGGCTTGGGCTCGCGATCGTCGGTCGCGTTCTCGAGGATCATGGCGGCCGTATCGAATTGAAGGATGCCTCCGACTTTCGCCCCGGCCAGCGCGGCGCCTGGATGCGACTGCGCTTTGCCGTCTCGGGCCACGCCAACAAGGTCGAGGCGGGCACCGAGCCAGCCGGCGCCAATTTGCGGGCGGGTGAAAAAAAGCAGCCCGCGGCCGAAACCGGCAAGGCGGCTGAGGCAACACACAGTGAAACGAACATCGAAGCCGCAGGCAATTGAGACAGGCCCGACCCATGGCAAATGACATCCTGATCATCGACGACGAAGCCGATATCCGCGAATTGGTGGCGGGCATCCTGGATGATGAGGGTTTCACCACCCGCACCGCAGGCGACAGCGATTCTGCGTCGGCCGAAATCGCGAGCCGCAGGCCGGACCTGGTGTTTCTCGACATCTGGCTGCAGGGCTCCAGGCTCGACGGACTGCAGCTTCTGGAAGAGATCAAGCGCGACCATGCCAGTCTTCCGGTCGTCATGATCTCCGGTCACGGCAACATCGAGACCGCGGTCGCCGCGATCAAGAGCGGCGCCTTCGATTTCATGGAGAAGCCGTTCAAGTCGGAGCGCCTGCTTCTGGTCGCGACGCGCGCGCTCGCGCAACAGAGCGCGGCCGCTTGAGAGCGGGCCGGCGTAATTCGAAAGCTTGAGTGGGGCAGGAATCAATTCGCACGATGAAACCATATTCTAAGCCGCGACAGGCAATTGAGGCAGGCGCGACCCATGGCAAGTGACATTCTGATCGTTGACGACGAAGCCGACATCCGCGAATTGGTGGCAGGCATTCTGGACGATGAGGGCTTCTCCACCCGCACGGCGCGCGACAGCGATTCGGCGCTGGCGGAAATCGCCAATCGCAGGCCGCACCTGGTGTTCCTCGATATCTGGCTGCAGGGCTCCAAGCTCGACGGGTTGCAGCTTCTGGAGGCGATCAAGAAGGATCACCCCGATCTGCCGGTGGTCATGATCTCCGGTCACGGCAACATCGAGACGGCGGTCGCCGCGATCAAGCGCGGCGCCTATGATTTCATCGAGAAACCGTTCAAATCGGACCGCCTGATTCTGGTAGCGACGCGCGCGCTCGAAACCTCGCGGCTGAAGCGCGAGGTGAAGGAGCTGAAGCAGATGACGCCGGCCGCCAGCATCCTGACCGGCCGCTCGCCCTGCATGAACCAGTTGCGCCAGACCATCGAGCGCGCAGCCAAGGCCAACAGCCGCATCCTGATCGTCGGCCCTCCCGGGGCGGGCAAGGAGCTCGCGGCGCGCACCCTGCACGCCGCGTCGGGGCGTGCCGAGGGGCCCTTCGTGGTCATCAACGCGGCCGCCATCACGCCGGAGCGGATGGAGGTCGAGCTGTTCGGCGTCGAGCTGTCGAACGGCGAACAGCAGCGCAAGGCCGGCGCGCTCGAGGAAGCCCATGGCGGCACGCTGTTCATCGACGAGATCGGCGACATGCCGCGCGAGACCCAGAACAAGATTTTGCGCGTTCTGGTCGATCAGACGTTTCAGCGGATCGGCGGGACCAACAAGGTCAGCGTCGACGTGCGCATCATCTCGTCGACCGCGCGCAACCTCGAAGAGGAAATCGCCGCGGGCCGCTTCCGCGAGGATCTCTATCACCGCCTCTCGGTGGTCCCGATCCGCGTGCCGCCGCTGTCTGAGCGGCGCGAGGACATCCCGGAACTGATCGACTATTTCATGGACCAGATTTCCCAGATCACCGGCCTGCCAAAGCGCCAGATCGGACAGGATGCGATGGCGGTGCTGCAATCGCATGTCTGGCCCGGCAACGTTCGCCAGCTGCGCAACAATGTCGAGCGCGTGATGATCCTCGCGGCCGGCGGTCCGGAGGTGATCATCACCGCCGACATGTTGCCGCAGGACGTCGGCTCGATGGTGCCGGCAATGCCGACCAGCAACAACGGCGAACACATCATGGGCCTGCCGCTGCGCGAAGCCCGCGAAGTGTTCGAGCGCGACTACCTGATCGCCCAGATCAGCCGCTTCTCGGGCAACATCTCGCGGACGGCGGAGTTCGTCGGCATGGAGCGATCGGCCCTCCATCGCAAGCTCAAGGCGCTCGGGGTCGGTTGAGTGCGGGCGCCAGCTATTCGAATGCTAGCACGAGCTCGCTGTCCAAGGCATCGCGCCTGCGGATGTCGGCAGGGTCGCAAAGGTCGAATCGGCTCGACCAGCGCATTTGCGTGGGAAAAAATCGGCGGATTTCCGTGATTTTACGGAGAAATTGCGTCGGTTTGACAACCAGGACGCGTCAAGCGACTTGCCTAATAACGACGCCTGTCCTCTAATTATACCGCCATGCTCCCGGAGGGGGACTCAAGGGGGCTGGCACCTCAGAGGAAGGCTCCGTGAGAGAGCCTCACGATGGGGTCAATAAAAAGAAACACATGCGGGACAACAACAATGGCGGCCGACCGCGCACAAAATCTACAAGACACCTTCCTTAATCACGTTCGCAAAACCAAAACGCCACTGACGATCTTTCTGGTCAATGGAGTGAAGCTGCAGGGAATAGTCACCTGGTTCGACAATTTCTGCCTGCTCTTGCGGCGCGATGGTCATTCGCAGCTCGTCTACAAGCATGCGATCTCGACCATCATGCCGGGTGCTCCGATCCAGTTGTTCGAAGGTGGCGAAGACGCGCCCGCTTGAGAGTGATCTGATTGGACCCCCGTAGCCGTGAAGGGGATGCCGACCGTCCGCGGTCGGCAAAGGTGCAGGAAACCGGGCGGGTGATCGTCATCGGCCCTTATTTGCGAATGCGCCGCCTTGAGGCGGATACGCAATCGGAAAGCCATGCCTCACGCGATTTCGAGGCCCGGCTCGAGGAAGCGGTGGGCCTCGCGCGCGCCATCGATCTCGAGGTGGCGGACAGCCTGATCGCCCCCATCAGCCAGATCCGACCGGCAACCTATCTCGGCAAAGGCAAGGTCGAGGAAATCCTCGGTCTCATCACGGGCCACGGCGTCGAGCTTGCCGTGGTCGACTGCGCCCTGTCGCCGATCCAGCAGCGCAATCTCGAGAAGGCCTGGAACATCAAGGTGCTCGATCGCACCGGACTGATCCTGGAAATCTTTGGCCGGCGCGCCAAGACCAAAGAGGGCGCGTTGCAAGTCGAGCTCGCGCATCTGAACTACCAGCGCAGCCGCCTGGTGCGCTCCTGGACCCATCTGGAACGCCAGCGCGGCGGGTTCGGCTTCATGGGTGGTCCGGGCGAGACCCAGATCGAGGCCGACCGCCGCATGATCGGCGAACGCATCACGCGGCTGGAGAACGAATTGAAGAAGGTGCAGGCGACGCGCCGGCTGCATCGCGCCGGCCGCCAGCGCGTGCCTTATCGCGTGGTGGCCCTGGTCGGCTACACCAATGCCGGCAAGTCGACGCTGTTCAATAGCCTGACGCGCGCCGATGTGCAGGCGGCCGACATGCTGTTTGCGACCCTGGACCCGACATTGCGCGCCATCCACCTGCCGCATGGCGGCAAGGCCATGCTCTCGGACACCGTCGGCTTCATCTCCAACCTGCCGACGCAACTCGTCGCCGCGTTCCGCGCCACGCTGGAGGAGGTGCTCGAGGCCGATCTCATCCTGCATGTGCGCGATATCTCGCACGAGGATGCGGAGGCTCAGGAGCGCGATGTCGATCAGGTGCTGCGCCAGCTCGGCATCGATCCTGCCGCCGGCGAGCGTATCCTCGAAGTCTGGAACAAGATCGACCGCTTCGCCCCCGAAGAACGCGAGACGCTATGCAACATCGCCGCGCGCCGTCCGCCCGAGCGCCCGTGCCTGCTGGTGTCAGCGGAAACAGGCGAGGGGATCGAGGAGCTGCTGCGCGCCATCGAGGAGCGGCTCGCGAAAGCACGCACGACGCTCGATCTGTCGATCGACGCCGCCGATGGTGCGGGGATCTCCTGGCTGCACCGCAATGCCGAAGTGCTGATGAAACAGCTCCATGACGGCCGCTTTGACATGACCGTGCGCGTCGACGCGACAAAGCGCGACATCGTCATGAGCCGCTTTGATGCGGTGCCGCATGGGTTGTAGGCCGTTCCCGTCGGCCCCAAGCGGGCATGATCGCATCTTGAACGTGCGGGGTTAACCCTGGTTATTGCTGAATTGGCAGCCGGGCATGTCTTAGAAGCCATCTATCGTATATATTGTCCCCAATTTTGCCCGACCCGCCCGGTTCCATGGGGCCATAGAATGGCCTGGAGCGAGGGTCGCGCGCAGCGGAGCGGAGATGTGAGACACCCGATCGACGCCGCCATCATGTTCACGGCCCTCTGGGTGCTGGCGTCGATGACGCTCGACATCCTGACCCCGAAGGAGGTGACGGCCCTCATGATCGGCGCAGCGATTGCGCCGGCTATGCTCCTTACGGCGCTGCTGTACGTGCTTCGCTATCCACTGGTCGACTTCACCATCATGTTCACGACGTTGTGGCTGATCGCGGCGATGTCGATCGAATGGATCTCGCCGACGGAATTGTCGCCGTTGATGATCGTCGGCGCGTTCGTGCCGGCTCTCGCCGTCGGATCATGGCTGCATTTCTGGCCCCGAATCCGCAAGATTGCCGCCGAACGGTCGGAGACCGTCAAGGCGCCTCCCGGCCAACTGGGAACGAAGCCGCCGTAACAATGGCTACTTAGGATGGGAGCGGCTGTTCCGCCGTTGCTTCTGCGTCACCTTCCGTCAGCTTCGCCTCGTTCCACAACGAATCCATCTCGTCCAGAGTAGCCGCCTCCAGCGAACGGCCCCTTGCCGCCAATGCGCGCTCGATGAATGCAAAGCGGCGCGCGAATTTCACGTTGGTGCTGCGCAGCGCCATGTCCGGATCGGCGCCGACATGGCGGGCGAGATTGACGACCGCAAACAGGAGGTCACCGGTCTCGCTTGCGAGTTCGTCGTGGTCCCTGGCGTCCAACGCCGCCTCGATCTCGTCAGCTTCCTCGCGAATCTTCTTCAGCACGGCCCGCGGGTCGTTCCAGTCGAAACCGACGGTCGCCGCCTTCTGTTGCAGGGCGAGCGCGCGCGCAAGCGAGGGCTGGCCGGCCTTGACCTGCGCCAGGAGCGAGGTGTGCTCGGCCTGATCGGCTGGCCGCCGCGCGGCGCGCTCGGCCTTCTCCTCGGCCTTGATGCGGTCCCAGGCGCCCTTGACGCCAGCAGCCGTCAACTTCCCGTCCTTGTCGGCAAAGACATGCGGGTGCCGGCGGATCATCTTGCGCGTGATGGCCTCGACCACGTCGCCGAAGGCGAAGGCGCCCCGTTCTTCCGCCATGCGGGCATGAAACACCACCTGCAACAGGAGATCACCGAGTTCCTCGCAGAGGTCGCCGAGATCATCGCGCGCAATCGCATCCGCGACCTCATAGGCCTCCTCGATCGTATAGGGCGCAATGGTCGCAAAGTCCTGTTCGAGGTCCCACGGACAGCCCGTGCCGGGCGTGCGCAGCGCGGCCATGATCTCGATCAGGCGGGAAATGTCGCGGGACGGGGTCATGTCGCACCCTTGTTCGACGAGGACAGGGCTGTATGCCTCAACTGCCCGGCTCATCCCAGCCGAAATCGGCCGCGACGCTTGTGCTTTCCACTGGTTGGCCTGTCTCGCGCGGGGTGCTAAGCGGGGCCGAAATGAACGATGATACCGACCAGTTCCAATCCAACCAGTTCCAGTCCAAGTGCGCGCTGGTGCTGTTCTCGGGCGGCCAGGATTCGACGACCTGTCTCGCCTGGGCGCTCGAACGGTTCGTTCGCGTCGAGACGCTTGGTTTCGACTATGGCCAGCGGCACGCGATTGAACTCACTTGCCGCGAGCGGTTGCTTGACGGTTTCAGGGGCCTGCGCGCGGATTGGGCGCAAAAGCTCGGCGACAACCACACGCTGGCGATCCCGACGCTTTCAGAGATTTCCGAGACGGCGCTGACCCGTGACGTCGCCATCACAATGGGAACGGATGGCCTGCCCAACACGTTCGTGCCGGGACGCAATCTCGTCTTTCTCACCTTTGCCGCGGCGCTCGCCTATCGGCGTGGCATTTTGGACATCGTCGGCGGCATGTGCGAGACCGATTATTCCGGTTATCCCGATTGTCGCGACGAGACCATCCGCGCGCTGCAGAAAGCGCTTGCGCTCGGCATGGCAAAACCGTTCGACCTGCACACGCCCTTGATGTGGCTGAGCAAGGCTGCGACCTGGCAGCTCGCCCATGATCTCGGCGGGGCAGGGCTGGTCGAACTGATCTGCGAGCACTCCCACACCTGCTATCTCGGCGAGCGCGGCGCGCGGCACGATTGGGGTTTTGGCTGCGGCGAATGTCCGGCCTGCAGCCTGCGTGCAAAGGGCTGGCGGGAGTATGCGGCCAACACCGCATGAGGACGCCGAGAGAGGTTTGAGATGAACGATCTTGCAAGCCTGGACGCGCACATTCTCGACGCCATCGCCGATGCCCTCATCTATGCCGACCGTTCCGGCGTGATTCGGCGCTGGAACAGCGCCTCTCAGCGCTTGTTCGGCTACTCCGCGGATGAAGCGCTCGGCCAAAAGCTCGATTTGATCATTCCAGAACACCTGCGAAGCGCGCACTGGAACGGTTTTGAGGCGGCGATCACGAGCGGCACCATGAAGCTCGCGGGCCGCCCGACCCTGACCAGAGCAGCGAACAAGGATGGACGCAGGCTCTACATCGAGATGACCTTTGCGCTGGTCACAGGCACGGATGCCGAGGTGCTGGGCTCGGTCGCCATGGCCCGTGACGTCACCGAACGCGTCGAGCGCGAGCGCGCAGCGCGGGCGCAGTGAACGCAGCAAAGTAGTCGGCGAACTCGCAAGTCGAAACGGAATCTGCCGCCCACATTCCGAGGTCATCGTCCGCGAAAGCGGACGATCCAGTATTCCAGAAGGCTGACGCGCATGCGGATAAGCCGCAGCGTACTGGATACCCCGGTGTGAACGCCTTAGCCGAAATCCTCCGGCCGCAGCGTGATGGGCTGGCCGTGCGGCGTGCGGTCGGCGGCATGGTCCCAGGCCTCACGATAGCGACGCAGCGTCGCGGGCGAGGTGACGCCTTTCTCCGCGACCATCCGCTCCAGTGTCGCGAGCCAGTGCCGATAATAGGTCTCCCCGGTGTCGGGATCGCCGCCCGCCTGGGCTCGCCTGATCTCGTCGGCGAGCATGGCGGCCCATTCGTTCCAGGTGAAGACGCCACGATCGTACAGCGCCAGCGCCATTGCAAAGGCCTGCGCCTCCCAGGGCTCGCGGAACACTATGCCGTCGGCGTCCCGCGGCAGATCAGGGAGCGCGCGCGCACACGCGGCGGCGTCCACTTACGGAAGCTCCAGATAAGGCTCGAACGCGTCGATCGAGACCTTGAGCGTCGGATCGGTATCCGCGCCCCACAGCTCGGTCCCCTCAAACACGACGGTGTAGAGCCATTGCGGATTCTCGCCGGCCTCCTGCGCCGCCGAGTCCGGGAAGACGTGACAGCCGTGAACGCGTTCCACCACACCGACATGGCCGCGCACATAACGCGGCAGCCGGGTGTGGGTGGCGGGATGGATGTTCCTGGCGCGCGCCCGATCGCCGATCTTGAATTTCGCCGGCGCCTGGGCCGGACGTTCGAACTTGCCGCGCACCATGATGCGCTCGACATCGTCCAGGGTGAACTTGCCGCGCTTGAGCGGCGTGGCCGGCTCCAGCGCGTGGCCCATCGTGATCTCCTCGGCGTCGACAAACCCCTTGTCGATCAGGAGATCCTCGAGACCCAGCAGCCATTTCTTGTAATAGGAGCTGGCGAGATAGACATCGGGCGGCAGCATTTCGCGATAGAAGCGCGACATGTCGATGTTGAAGGCACCTGCGGCCCCCATCGCGCGCACCATCGCCAGCACGCGGCTTTCCCATTCGGCGTGAAACACCGGCTCATTCGGCTCGGGCTCGACGTTGCCAAAACCGTCCATGCCGCCCATGTCGTGCACGCCATTCATGATGGCGCGCCCGGTGTTTTCGGAAACCCGGTGCCGATCATGGAGTCGCGCGTCACGAGTTCGGCAAGCCGGTCTTCGTCAAACCCCTCGGTGCCCGCGGGCCGCATCGGCAGCACCAGGAAGCGGGTCTCGGCGGTCGAATCCCAGACCCGGATTTCGGTCCCCTTGAGAACGCTGACGCCGAAATCGGCCAGTACGCCGCGCGGGTCTTTGACGGCACGGGACCGGTAAGGCGCCGCCTTGTACCAGACCGGCGGCAGCCCCAGCAGTTCCCAAGGATAGCAGGAGCAAAGCGTGCACACGACCATGTTGTGACGCTGCGGCGTGTTCTCGACGACGACGAGGTGATCGCCGACCCGGCTGACATGGCCGAGGGTCGCGATCGCCTTGGTTCCATCCTCGAGCAGGGCGCGTTTGAAGTCCGGATCGATCCAGGCCTTGGCGACGACGCGCGCGCCATGATGCGGGCCGATCCGGGTCTCATAGGCCTGAACGATGGCGTCGAGCGCGGCCGGATCGACATAGCCTTTCTCGGTCAGCACGGTTTCGAGCGCGCGCACGCGCAGCTCGGTCTCCGACAGCTCCGAATGGTCGTGAGCGTGATGATGATCTTCGGTCATGGTAGCAGGATAGGCGAATTGGTCCGTGCCTGTCGAGGCCGCCTTTCTTT
>Ga0207699_10000907_pt1 | contig 14172 bp, 16 predicted proteins | sample LARL51metaG_FD_184344 | JGI IMG/M metagenome (GOLD analysis project Ga0207699, IMG submission 184344) | Corn, switchgrass and miscanthus rhizosphere microbial communities from Kellogg Biological Station, Michigan, USA - LAR L5-1 metaG... | ecosystem: Host-associated > Plants > Roots >...
ACCATCAGCTGGTCGTACGGAACGCTCGATGCAACCGCGCGCGCATCGTCCGGCGTCACGGCTCCCCTCAACTCGCGCAGGTCCACGACAACGATCTCGTTGCCGATCCCGTTCATCTTGCTGAAGGTGTGGTTGGCAAGCACGCTCATGAAAGGGTTCCGGTTCTAGCCGCCCTTATATGGCGGGTGGCCGTCCCTTGACCAGCCCATCCCGCCTCGCAAGGCAGATGACCGAACTGTCATGAGACGGCCGCGCGTGCGCATGTTAGATAGCGAAACTTTCGCCGGGCGGGTTCCGTTATGCCGCAAGGCAGACCTTCCCCGGTCCTGGGAGATCCCCCATGAGTTTCCGTTCCTTATGCGTTTCCGCGGCCCTGCTGGCCTCGTTCTCGCTGGGTTTCGACCGGGCCATCGCCCAGTCATCCCCGTCGCCCGCCTCCCCGGCGCCTGCCGCCTCCGCATTGCCCGCGCCAAGCACCAGTCCCGCCCCTGCGGCGAGCGCTTCGCCCGCCCCCGCCACGACGCCGGCCCCGGCCGCGAGCGCCTCGCCTGCCCCGTCCGCCTCACCGCCGGCCACCGAGGCACCCGCGACGGCACAGGCCGCCGAGCCCTTCGGCGAGCCGATCACGCTCGACGCCAAGAAGGTCGTGATCGCCAAGGGCAATGCGAACTGGGATTCGGCCTTCGACACCCTGGTGGATTCCTTCAAGGCACTGTCCGCGCTGCTCGACAAGCAGGGCATCAAGCCGGCCGGCAATGTGATGATCGTCTACACCTCGACCGACGACACCGGTTTCACCTTTCTGGCTGAGGTGCCGGTCGAGCAGGAGCCGAAAAATCTCGCCAAGAACATGAGCCTTGGAAAATCGCCCGACGGCAAGGCGCTGAAATTCGTCCACCATGGCTCCTACGACAACATGGACAACACCTATGAGGCGATCACCAATCACCTCGACGACAAGAAGCTGGAGGCGAAGGACACGTTCATCGAGGAATACATCACCGACCCGCTGAAGACCGCCGAGGACAAGCTCGTCATCAACGTCTATGTGCCGCTGAAATGAAAATGATGAAATCCTGCGTGCTGCCCGCCGCTTTGCTTGCGGCTGCCCTGGCCTCGCCTGCGCTCGCGCAAGGGGACCTCCAGCCCGCGATCTCCGTGAGCGGCGAGGCCACCATCTCCGTGCCGCCCGACCTCGCGCAGATCGATGCCGGGGTGGCCTCCGACGCCAAGACAGCCAAGGACGCCGCAGAGGCCAACAATGCGGCGATGGGCAAGGTGCTCGCGGCGCTGAAAGGCGCCGGCATCGACGAGAAGGACGTTCAGACCTCGCGGCTGTCGCTGCAGCCGCAATATGCGCCGAACCGCGCCGGCCCGCCATCCTCCGTCACGGGCTATCGCGCTTCCAATCGCGTGACGATCAAGCTGCACGATCTCACCAAGGTCGCGAGCGTCATCGACACGCTGGTCGCGGCCGGCGCAAACGACATCGGCAATGTCGGCTTCACGGTGGCGCAGCCGTCAAAACTGCTCGACGAGGCCCGCGAGAAGGCGGTGGCGGATGCGCGCCGCAAGGCCGAGATCTATGCCAAGGCCGCCGGCGTGACCCTGGGCGCGCCGCTGGACATCACCGAAGGCGGCACGCCCGCGCCGATGTTCCGATCCAAGATGGTTGCCGCGGCGCCGATGGCGGTCGCCGGTACACCGATCGCGCAGGGCGAAGAGACGCTCTCTGTGTCGATCAGCGTCACCTGGGCGATCAAGCCGGCGCAGTAGTCTCTCCGCCGTCATTGCGAGGCGCGCTTGCGCCGAAGCAATCCAGACCGCATCCGCGGCAGCATTTCCGGATTGCTTCGCTTCGCTCGCAATGACGGCTAAATCTCCACCACCTGCCCCGGCTGCAGCGCCAAAAACCGCTCGCGCGGAATCTGCGCTGAGTCGAGCGCCTCGCCGAGCGCGATGACAGGCGCGTCGATCGCCTCGTCGGTGAGCTGGAACGTGCCGTGGTGATGCGCGAGCGCGGCTTCCGCGCCGCAGTCCTGCAGCGCCTTGACGGCATCTTCCGGATTCATGTGCTGGTCGCGCATGAACCAGCGCGGCTCGTAGGCGCCGATCGGCAGGAGCGCGAGCCGGATCGGACCGTGCGCCTCGCCGACGCGGCGAAAATGCGCGCCCTCGCCATAGCCGGAATCGCCGACGATGTAGATCTTGCCGATCGGCGTCTCCAGCACGAAACTCGCCCACAGCGCCCTGTTGCGGTCGAACATTCCGCGCGCCGACCAGTGCCGGGTCGCAACCAGCGTCACGTTGAGCCCATTGCCGAGCTCGACGCGGTCGTGCCAGTCAAACGCTTCGGCGCGGATCGCGGGATCGGCCAGGCGCATGGCGATGTCGTTGCCGAGCGGCGTGACCACGCGCGGCGCAAAGGTCGCGGCGAGCCGGGACAACGTCGGCACATCGAGATGATCGTAATGGCCGTGCGAGACCAGCACGACGTCGATATTCGGCAGCGCCTCGAAGGCGATGCCGGGGTCGTTGCGGCGCTTGGGCCCGGCGAAACTGAACGGAGAGACCCGGGCCGACCAGACCGGGTCGACCAGGATATTCAATCCCGAAACCTGGATCAGCCAGCTCGCATGGCCGACGAAGGACAGCCGCACCTTGTCGCCGGTGACGCGCGGTGGCGGCTGATCGGCATGCGGGCTCGGCGCCCAGGAAGGCCAGATCGCGCGCTGGCGGCGGCTGCCGAACTGCCAGCGCAGCACGTCGCGCAGCGATTTCGGCGGCACGCCGTCGGGATCGAAGAAGCGGACGCCGTCGAAATGGTCCGAGATCGGGCCGGAATAAGTCTTCATGCCGAAAGTCCAGGCTTGGTCGAACAAGGCCTCTATTCGGCCCAAAAAGGCCGCATCCGCAAGGGGATGCGGCGCGGTCGAAGGTCGCGATTGCAGCATTTCCGGCCAACTTTTCTTGACTTTTGGCAGCCAAAGGGGTTTAAGGCCCCGGTTCAGCCGGAAAGATCTTTCTTTTCGACCCGCCGACCGGTCCCGTGAGGCCGGAGGCCAACGCCCGACAGCGCGATGCGCCCTCGGGCGCGAACGTGTTTGGAACGGTGCTTTCGCTTCGCATGGAAGCACCTAGGTAAAGTGGTCATCACCCGCGAAAGCGGGTGATCCAGTACGCCGCGGCGTCTCGGCTCGATCCGGGCTGCTCTGGAATACTGGATCGCCCGGTCAAGCCGGGCGATGACAGCGGTGAGTGGCGCGACGGCCTTAAAAGGACAACGGCATTGTTCGACAATCTGTCGGAAAAGCTGAATGGCATTCTCGATCGGCTGACGGGGCGCGGCGCGCTGACCGAGAAGGACGTCGACGCGGCCATGCGCGAGGTGCGCCGCGCGCTGCTCGAGGCCGACGTCGCCCTCGAAGTGGTCAGAAGCTTCACCGAAAGGGTGCGCGAGCAGGCAATCGGCGCGACTGTCGTCAAGTCGGTCACGCCTGGCCAGATGGTGGTCAAGATCGTCCATGACGAGCTGGTCACGACGCTCGGCTCGGACGGCCAGACCATCGATCTCAACGCGGTGCCGCCGGTCGCCATCATGATGGTCGGCCTGCAGGGCTCCGGCAAAACCACCACCACCGCAAAGCTCGCCCGCCGCCTTGTCCAGCGCGACAAGCGCAAGGTGTTGATGGCCTCGCTCGACGTCTATCGTCCGGCCGCCATGGAGCAGCTCGCGGTGCTCGGCCGCGACCTCGACATTCCGACGCTGCCGATCGTGGCCGGACAGCAGCCGCCGCAGATCGCGCGCCGCGCCCTCGAAGCCGGAAAACTCGGCGGCTACGACGTGGTGCTGCTCGACACCGCCGGCCGCACCACGCTCGACGAAGAGATGATGGCGGAAGCCGCCAACATCAAAGCATCAGCCGATCCGCACGAGGTGCTGCTGGTCGCCGACGCGCTGACCGGCCAGGACGCCGTCAATCTGGCCCGCGCGTTCGACGAGCGCGTCGGGCTGACCGGCATCGTGCTGACCCGCGTCGACGGCGACGGCCGCGGCGGCGCCGCGCTGTCGATGCGCGCCGTTACCGGCAAGCCGATCAAGCTGATCGGCGTCGGCGAAAAGACCGACGCGCTGGAGGATTTCCATCCGAGCCGCATCGCCGGGCGCATCCTCGGCATGGGCGACGTGGTCTCGCTGGTCGAGAAGGCCGCGGCCAATATCGACGCCGAAAAGGCCGCGCGCGTCGCCGAGAAGATGCGCAAGGGGCAGTTCGACCTCAACGACATGCGCGAGCAGCTGCTGCAGATGGCCAACATGGGCGGCATCTCCGGCCTGATGGGTATGATGCCCGGCGTTGCCAAGATGAAGAACCAGATCGCCGCCGCGGGGATCGACGACAAGATTTTAAAGCGCCAGGTCGCGATCATCGATTCGATGACGCGGCAGGAGCGCAAGAACCCGGACGTCCTCAAGGCGAGCCGCAAGAAGCGCATCGCGGCCGGCTCCGGCCAGAACGTCGAGCAGGTCAACAAGCTGCTCAAGATGCACCGGAACATGGCCGACATGATGAAGGCCATGAGCTCGGGCAAGCGCGGGCCGCTCGCCGGCATCGCCCAGGCGATGGGCTTTGGCGGCGGCATGAAGCCGCCCTCGCCGGAGGAAATGAAGGCGCTGGCCGAGAAGATGAAGGGCGGACAGGGCGGCCTGCCCAACCTGCCGCAGGATCTGCCGGCCAATCTGCGCGGGGGCCTGCCGAATCTGCCGGGCCTCACCGGCCTCAGCGGCAAGCCGACCCTGCCGGGACTCGGCGGGCTTCCCGGTCTGGGGAAGAAGAAATGAGCTCACCCGTCATTGCGAGGCGCGATAGCGCCGAAGCAATCCAGACTGTCTCCGCTGAGGCATCTCTGGATTGCTTCGCTGAGTTTATCATCGGGCGGCGCTTGGCGCCGACCCGTTGGCTCGCAATGACGAGCACCGCTGAAACGTAAACCTCGAATCAGGAGAACCTCAATGTCAGTCGTCATTCGCCTTGCGCGCGCGGGCACCAAGAAGCGCCCGGTCTATCACGTCGTCGTCGCCGATTCGCGCTTTCCGCGCGACGGCCGCTTCATCGAGCGCCTCGGCCATTTCAATCCGCTGATGCCGAAAGACAACGAGGCGCGGTTGAAACTCGACCTCGACAAGGTCAAGGCCTGGCTCGCCAAGGGCGCGCAGCCGTCGGACCGCGTGCTGCGCTTCCTCGATGCCGCAGGGGTCGCCAAGCGCGAGGCCCGCAGCAATCCGGAAAGGGCCGTGCCGCGCAAGGAGCGCAAAGCGCGCGCCGAAGCCGCCGCCAAGTCGGCGTAAGCATTCGATGAGCGTGGCCTCATGCTTCGAGACGCACGGCTTTCGCCGTGCGCCTCAGCATGACGGGTTTGCCCGTCATCCGGAGGAGCACGGCGTCTCGAAGGATGTGGCCCGTCGATGACTGCGCAAAAAATCTGCGTGGCAAAGATCGGTGCCCCGCATGGTGTGCACGGCGCAGTCAAGCTATGGACCTTCACAGAGGATCCGTTTGCCATCAAGCGCTACGGGCCGTTGTCGACCGGGGACGGCACGCGCCAGTTCGAGATCGCCACCGCCCGCGAAGCCAAGGGACATCTCGTTGCGACGCTGAAGGGCGTGACCACCCGCGACGAGGCCGAGCGCCTCAACGGCCTCGAACTCTATGTCGCGCGTGAAAAACTCCCCGCGACCGACGAGGGCGAATACTACCATGCCGACCTGATCGGGCTTGCGGCGGTGACCGCAGCCGGCGAGCCGGTCGGCCGGGTCGTCGCGATCCACAATTTCGGCGCCGGCGACATCATCGAGATCGCGCCTTCGCAAGGGCCGACGATGCTGCTGCCTTTCACCAACGCTGTCGTGCCGACCGTCGACATTGCAGGCGGGCGCGTGGTGGTCGAGCTGCCGGGCGAGATCGAGGGCGACGAGCCCGGCGCTGCGTGATTTAATCGCGGCCGCAACGGAGCGATGGCGATGGCGACCCACAAGGCTTGGCGGCTGCATGCGCACGACGACCTGCGACTGGACGAGGTCGAGACGCCGCCACCTGCGCCCGATGGCGTCCTCATCCGCATCGAAGCCGCGATGGTGCTCTCCTACATGGGCCGGGTGCTCACAGGCGCGGTGCCCTACAGCCTGCCGCCGATGCCGTTCGTGCCGGGCACCAATGCGATCGGGCGCGTGATCGCGACCGGCGAGACCGTCACCCATGTTCGACCGGGCGAGCGGGTGTTCCTCAGTCCGCATCTGCGCGGCGACGTGCCGGACGACGAGCCGCCGCAGATCCTGATCGGGCTGACGGCCATGATCACCACCGAGGCCGCGCTGGCTCTGCAGGCCCGCTGGCGCGACGGCGTCTTTGCCGAAATCGCGCACTGGCCGGCGGCCTGCGTCACGCCGCTGTCGGGCCTGGATGACCGGCCCGCGACCGAGCTGATCGGGCTCGCAAAGCTGATCGTGCCGTTCGGCGGGCTGCAGCGCTCCGGCCTGCGCGGCGGCGACACCATCATCATCAACGGCGCGACCGGCTATTTCGGCTCCGGCGCCGTCATGCTGGCGGTCGCGATGGGCGCCGGCCGCGTCGTCGCGGTCGGGCGCAAGCAGGCGGCGCTGCAGCGTCTGCGCGACGCCTTTGGCCCGCGCGTCATTCCCGTCGTCGTCAATGGCGATCCAACGAGAGACGTCGCGACCATCCGCCACGCCGCCTGTGGCGGCGCTGACGTGGCACTCGATCTGCTCGGCAGCGCCAAGAGCACGGCGACCACGCTGGCAAGCCTGCGCGCGCTCAAGCGCGGCGGACGGCTGGTGTTGATGGGCAGCGCCGAGGCGCCACTGGAGTTGTCGTTTCGCGAGATGCTGGCGAACGATTGGGAAGTGGTCGGCCAGTTCATGTATGGACGCACCGCGCCCGGCCAGCTCGCCGCGCTCGCCGCCGAGCGCCTGCTCGATCTCTCGAAGATCATCGTGACGAGCTTCGATCTCGTCGACTTTCGCCGGGCGGTCGATGCGGCGGCGATGATGCAGGGCCTCGATCTGACCGCGGTGCTGCCGTGAAGGCTGTGCCATGACCGCGACCGCCGCGATCTGGCGCGCCACCGTGCTGACCCTGTTCCCGGACATGTTCCCGGGGCCGCTCGGCATCAGTCTCGCCGGCCGGGCGCTGGCGTCCGGCCTCTGGGCGCTGGAGGCGCGGGACATCCGCGCCTCCGCAACCGACCGCCATCGCAGCGTCGATGACACCCCGGCCGGCGGCGGACCGGGCATGGTGCTGCGCGCCGATGTGCTGGCCGCGGCGATCGACGCGGCCGGGATCGACCCGGGCCGGCCGCGCCTCCTGATGAGTCCGCGCGGCCGTCCATTGACCCAGGCCCGCATTCTGGAACTGGCCGATGGCCCCGGCCCGCTGATCGTCTGCGGCCGCTTCGAGGGGGTGGACCAGCGCGTCATCGACGCACGCGGGCTGGAAGAGATTTCGATCGGAGATTATGTGCTGTCGGGCGGGGAGATCGCGGCCCTGGCGCTGATCGACGCCTGTGTCCGGCTGCTGCCGGGGGTGATGGGCAAGCAGGAATCCGGGTCGGACGAGAGCTTTTCCGACGGATTACTCGAATACCCGCAATATACCCGCCCCCAGCTCTTCGAAGGACGTCCAATCCCGGACGTTCTCACCTCAGGCGACCACGCCAGGGTCGCCGCCTGGCGCAGGGCCGAGGCCGAGGCGCTCACGCAGGCGCGTCGCCCGGACCTCTGGCAGGTCAGGCAAAAGCCGCCAAAAAACACGACAGACCCGTGACAAGCGGTCAGCTTTGGCTTATAGGAGCGCCCAATCCACAACCGAGCCTTTTCCGGCAACGTGGCATCTGGTTTGCCGCACGGGACTGCTCGGATTGTTAACCTCGCGCACCCAAGAACCCCTGTCCATCTGTGCGGACGAGCGCGGCCCGCAGGACTAACGAGACGTTGCGCAAGCCCCCGTGACCGGCCGGGCGCGCCGCCGATGGAGATTGACCCGTGAACCTGATTCAGCAGCTCGAGAAAGAGCAGTACGACAAGCTCGCCGCCGGCAAGGACATTCCGGATTTCGCACCCGGCGACACCGTGATCGTCAACGTCAAGGTGGTCGAAGGCGACCGCGCCCGCGTGCAGGCCTATGAGGGCGTCTGCATCGGCCGCTCCGGAAGCGGCATCAACGAGAATTTCACGGTGCGCAAGATCTCCTACGGTGAGGGCGTGGAGCGCGTGTTCCCCGTGCTGTCGCCGATGATCGACTCGATCAAGGTGGTGCGCCGCGGCAAGGTGCGCCGCGCCAAGCTCTATTACCTGCGCAATTTGCGCGGCAAGTCGGCCCGCATCGTCGAGAAGAAGCAGGACCGCGCCGCCGCCGTCGGCGAGTAATTTTTTTCCGGGACCGTTGTGACGAAAAAGCGCGGGGCTTGCTCCGCGCTTTTTTATTTGGTCATTGCGCCACGCGGTCCGCGCGAAGCGCGGCCGGACGACAGGCTCCGCGAAGCAATCCAGAATCTCTCCGCGGTAAAAGTCTGGATTGCCTCGGCGCAAGGGCGCCTCGCAATGACGGCCAAACCATATCGCGCTTTCGAATCCGCGTGCTATATAGGCGCCATGGTTCTGGACCAGACCAGCATTGCCTGCCGGCGCGTCGTGATCGACGATCGCTGCCGCCTGCCCGGCCGCTTCTTCGGGCGCTTTGCGACCTCGGCAACGTCTGAGCTTGGCTAGCCGCGGGCTGATCCCCGCCGCCTGTCAGTTTCTGCCGCGCGCTGGCCGCGCTCGTTCGCTCACAAAATTCCATCTGGAGCTCATGCTCATGTCCAAACCCACCACGCTGTACGACAAGATCTGGAACGACCACCTGGTCCACGAGGCCGAGGACGGCACCTGCCTGCTCTATATCGACCGCCATCTCGTCCACGAAGTGACCTCGCCGCAGGCGTTTGAGGGTCTGCGCACCACCGGCCGCAAGGTGCGCGCGCCGGAGAAGACGCTGGCCGTCGTCGATCACAACATCCCGACCACCGACCGTTCAAAACCCAATCCGGATCCCGAAAGCATCGAGCAGATGCGGGTGATGGCGGAGAACGCCAAGGAGTTCGGCATCGAATATTTTAACGAGTTCGATCAGCGCCAGGGCATCGTGCACGTCATCGGCCCCGAGCAGGGCTTTACCCTGCCCGGCACCACGATCGTCTGCGGCGACAGCCACACCTCGACCCATGGCGCGTTCGGCGCGCTGGCGCACGGCATCGGCACCTCGGAGGTCGAGCATGTGCTCGCCACCCAGACGCTGATCCAGAAAAAAGCCAAGAACATGCGTGCGGTCGTCGACGGCAGGCTGCCCGAAGGCGTGACCGGCAAGGACATCATCCTGGCGATCATCGGTGAGATCGGCACCGCCGGCGGCACCGGCTATGTGCTGGAATATGCCGGCGAGGCGATCCGCGCGCTGTCGATGGAAGGCCGCATGACCGTCTGCAACATGTCGATCGAGGGCGGCGCGCGCGCCGGGCTTGTTGCGCCCGATCAAAAGGCGTTCGACTTCCTGCGCGGCCGGCCGAAATCGCCGCAGGGCGCGGCCTGGGATGCGGCGATGCGCTATTGGGAGACGCTGCGCTCCGATGACGGCGCACATTTCGATCACGAGATCCGACTCGATGCCGCAAAGCTGCCGCCGATCGTCACCTGGGGCACCTCGCCCGAGGACGTCGTCTCGATCTCAGGCTCCGTGCCCGATCCGGACAAGATCCAGGACGAGGCCAAGCGGCTGTCGAAGCACCGGGCGCTGAAATACATGGGCCTCGTGCCGGGCACGAAAATCACCGACATCAAGCTCGACCGCGTCTTCATCGGCTCCTGCACCAACGGCCGTATCGAGGACCTGCGCGCCGCGGCCAAGATCGCCGAGGGCAAGACCGTCAACGCTCATGTCAATGCCATGATCGTGCCGGGCTCGGGCATCGTGAAGGCGCAGGCCGAGGCGGACGGGCTCGACAAGATTTTTGTCAGGGCGGGCTTCGAGTGGCGCGAACCGGGCTGCTCGATGTGCCTCGCCATGAACCCGGACAAGCTGAAGCCGGAGGAGCGCTGCGCCTCGACCTCGAACCGCAATTTCGAGGGCCGCCAGGGCTTTAAGGGCCGCACCCATCTGGTGTCGCCGGCGATGGCGGCAGCCGCCGCGATCGCCGGGCATTTCGTCGATGTCAGGGACTGGCGGTAAATCGATCCTTCAATTCGGAGCCGTTCGCGCAACGGCTCCTTAATGAAGCGGGCGCAGACTCCTCGGCGTAAATGGCGTTGCGCCGAGGAAGCGAGCCATGTCCGACAAGCCGGGACCCGACAAGCCGGAAAACAAGAAGCCGGAATACGTCGATCTGTTCGAGGAAACGTTGCTGCCGGACTACCAGCGCGCGGCGCAGCGGGTCGTCATCGAGCCCGAGATCAAGGACAAGCGCAGGCTGAGCCACTGGCCGCCCACCCATCTCGAGGAATGGCGGGCGAACAATCTGGCGCCATGGCGAACCCGGTCCCGCAAGCGGGATTGGGACTGAGCATCCGGCGCCCGCAAGCCATCCGAAAGGTCACAGCGAAACAGCGGCCGAAGCGCCCGCGCAAGCGCTGAGGGCGCCCAGCACTTCGACAAAGTGCCTGCCTCACTGGCTGACCTTTATGTAGCAGCGCTTTTGATTGTCCCGGTCTTTGACATCATAATAGGACGCGTGGCTTGGCGCTTTCTCATAAGTCATCCGCTGCTCTGCGAGCTTGTTCATAAGCGCCACGTCGGCGGGCTTTAATCCTATCGAAGCTGTTTCCGCACCCGTGAGCAGTCGCTCCGTCATGCTGCCAGCCTTCTTATCCGCCATCTGCATGCAGTCGGTGGGAAAGTGGAAGTAATACCGTGTAGGAGTCGGCCAGCTCTGACCAGAGCAAGGGCCTCCGAGCGCGAGAGTGATCGCCACGCCGCAAATCTTCCAGACCATGCGACTTCGCATCTTGCCCCTCCCATCTTGGCAATCTCGTGCGCACAGGGTGTATCAATACCACTCGGCCAAGCGCCAGACAATCGCGGCCACGGCCGAAACGTTGCATGGTTGCCGCGCCTGCGCCGCCGCCCGATCTTCCTTATCCTTGCCGCGCATCACGATCTTAAGCGCATCATCTGGCAACCCGCCGCTGCAGTGCCTTCGCCTCATCCCAAGCGCGCTCGGGGCGCCCTTTTCTCACGTCGCAGCTGCGCTTGCGCGTTCAGTAGTAGTGCCGCCGGTGGTGGCGGTGGTGCCAGTGGTGGCGGTGCCAGCAGACGCGGCGCAGGCCGTAATAGGTCCGGACCAGCCGGCAGCGCGGATGGTAATAAGAGGGGTAATAGTAGTCCGAATAATACGGGTAGTAGCCGCCGCCGACGAAGAAGTGGCGATGGTGATGGTGGGCGAAGCCGCCATGATGGAAGCCGCCGCCGTGGAACGCGGGCCCGCCGTGAAAGGCGTGGATGCCGCCGCCGTGGAAACCGCCGCCATGAAAGCCGCCACCGCCGGCATGAAAACCTCCTCCATGGAAGCCGCCGCCTCCGGCATGAAAGCCGCCTCCATGAAAGCCTCCGCCGCCACCATGGAAACCGCCACCACCGTGGAAGCCACCTCCGCCGCCATGAAAGCCGCCGCCGCCACCGCGAACCTCGGTCACGAGTCCGTCGGATGCATGTTGAGCCGGCGGCACGACTTGCGGTGTCACGAGCGACATCGCGGCCGCAGGCCTGCCCGGCATCGCAATCAAGGCCAGCAGCGTCGCAGCAACGCTCAACAGGCCAAGCCTTCGGTGTGCAATCGCCATCATGCTTCATTCTCCCTGCAAGTGGGCGAGCCGCAGCGTTCGGCCACATCGATGACGATGGTGGCGCGTTTCTCGCCCGCTGATTTGCGCGATCATCCCGAATATTAAAATAGAGAAAGCGACGTGAACGCGGCATGAATGAACGCGCAAAAGCCATGACTACAACTTGTGGTCGTGATGATCGTCACTTACTGCCGTGAAACAGGCGAAAGTGCAGAGCCTGGTTAGGGTTGCCCGCGCCTGCGATCAATCGTCGCGTGGCAAACTCACCAATCCAGTTGATCCCGCCAATCAGGAATGAAGGGCAGCCATGGGAACAACGGCCCCGGCGAATAGTAAACGGGCCGGCCAAGATAATAGAACGAATAGGGCCGAGCGCCGACATGATTGCGGCGATGCGCGCCCACGTGAGTCGCATGAGATATTCGCGGATGCTCCGCGACAGCGCCAGGCGAGGCGGCTGCGGCATGATCGCTGCCGAACCCGCATGAGAGGGCAACGGAGAGGACAAGGCCGGCGGCAGCCATGCTCGATCTCATCGCAAGCTCCCTCGGACCTCGCGGGGATCGAGACTATCGGCACCTCGTCATGAATCCAAGGCGAACAGGCCCGCCGAAGCGGACCTGTCTGCGAAGCGGCTTTGCCGGGAACTTACCGCCAGTGGCGGTGATGGTGGTGGTGCCAGCGATGCCAACCGTGATGGCGCCAGTGATGATGATAGCGGTGATGATAGTGCCAGCGCACTTCGGTCGTCGCTGGCCGCGAGCCCTGCTGAACCGCAGCGGCGCCTGGATTGATCAGGGACAGCGCCTGCGCGCGCTGGGCGGGTGCGGCAAGTGCGAGACCGGCGCCGACCGCTGCGAGGCCAAGGACTCTCATCAGTTTCATAGATTGGGCTCCTCGATTGCAAAGCGCGTCGCGCCGACGGCTGCGCCGGCGTCAACGCGATTTTGAACAGCGGGCTGTTAATGCTGACGGCCGGAATCCGTTCCGCGCATCCGTGCGCCGGATCGCAAGGCGGACTGCCGCAATCGAGGAAGCTTCTCCAGCCGTCGCACGCAGCGGTTGCGGACGGCGAGCCCGCGCTCTAGCCGGGCCGCCAGACGCAGGTGACGCGCGGCACGATCACCGTGCCGCTCGGCCGATAGTCCTGTACGTAGTGGGCATTGCACACCCGCACCGCATTCGGGCCCGGGTAATAGTGCGGATAGACATCGTCGGTCCAATAGTCCCGGTTCGGAGTGACGCGCAGCCTGTTGGTGAAACGGCGCCGCGGCGGCGCCGGCGTTTCCGCTTGGGCCAATTGCACCGTCGCTGGCCGAGCCGTCTGCACGCGATCTGCCGCGGACCGCATTTCCTGTGCCTGCGCCGCTGCGGTCAGTCCAATCGCCCCGCCAAAGATTGCCGCCGTCATGATCCGGATCATTTCGCCCACCCAAGCGCTGACACGCTTTCAGCACAATCCGAACCGGACATCGGTTCCCATCGATCCGGATCATGCCCTACGAGCATTATGTCTACCCCACCGACTCCGTTTTCGCCACGGGGATCAGCAGACCTGACCGAGCACACAATTCGGATCGCATGGATCCGGAACCCGCGCTAAGAGTGTCATGATGTGGACCGACCTGAAAGCCCCGTCGCTCGCGGACATGGAAGCCATGGCGCACGACCTGTTCGCGCGCCTGCCGGCGCGGTTTCGCACACTGTGCGAGGGGCTGATCATCCATGTCGAGGATTTTCCGACCGACGAGGTGCTGGACGAGCTGGAAGCGACCAGCGAGTTCGACCTGCTCGGCCTGTTCCAGGGCCTCGGCCTGCCGCACCAGAGCCAGGGCGACGTCGCGCGGCTGCCCAACATGATCTGGCTCTACCGGCGGCCGATCCTCGACTATTGGGCCGAGCACGAGGAGGCGCTGGGCGACATCGTCCGCCACGTCCTGGTCCACGAGATCGGCCATCATTTCGGGCTCTCCGACAACGACATGGAGACAATCGAGGCGGGCGAGGGGGAACCGCCCGAATAGGAGCCCTGCAGCCAAGCACCTTTCTTGTCGGCGATAATCCCGCTAAACGGGTGCGGCACGGCCCAATTCTCGGCAAACAGAAGCGAACGGCTCATGGACAAGTTCACCACGCTGGAAGGCGTCGCGGCGCCGCTGAAGATCATCAATGTCGACACCGACATGATCATCCCGAAACAGTATCTGAAGACCATCAAGCGCACCGGCCTCGGCAAGGGTCTTTTCTCGGAGCAGCGCTACAAGGACGACGGCAGCGAGAACGAG
>Ga0207699_10000908_pt1 | contig 14147 bp, 15 predicted proteins | sample LARL51metaG_FD_184344 | JGI IMG/M metagenome (GOLD analysis project Ga0207699, IMG submission 184344) | Corn, switchgrass and miscanthus rhizosphere microbial communities from Kellogg Biological Station, Michigan, USA - LAR L5-1 metaG... | ecosystem: Host-associated > Plants > Roots >...
CTGCAACTAGAGCCGATCGTTATCTCGGAGCAATGTCACCGCGCGCCCATCCGGCGCGCGTTTGTTCGTGGAACGCTGCGAACGCGCCGGCTGCAATCGCCGCGCGCATCCCACCCATCAGTTCCTCATAATAGGCGATATTTATTTCCGACAGCAGCATCGCTCCGAGCGTCTCGCCCGACTTGACCAGGTGATGCAGGTACGCGCGTGAACAGGTCCGCGCGGACGGCCATGGGCTCTCGTCGTCCAGAGGGCGCGGATCGTCGGCATGACGCGCATTGCGCAGGTTGACTGCGCCGAAGCGGGTGAACGCCAGGCCGTGCCGGCCGTTCCGGGTCGGCATCACGCAGTCGAACATGTCGATGCCGCGGCGGACCGCCTCCAGAATGTCCTCGGGCGTGCCGACCCCCATCAGATAGCGCGGCCGGTCCGCCGGCAGTTCCGGCGCGGCCGCCTCGATCATCTCCAGCATCACCGATTGCGGCTCGCCCACCGCAAGCCCGCCGATCGCATAGCCGTGAAAGCCGATCTCGACGAGACCGCGCGCGCTGGCGCTGCGAAGCCGCGTCACGTCGCCGCCCTGCACGATGCCGAACAGCATGTGGCCGGCAGGCGCGCTCTCGAAGGCGCGCTTGCAGCGCTCGGCCCAGCGCAGCGACAGCTGCATGGCGCGTTCGATGTCCTCGGGCGCGGCCGGCAGCCGCACGCATTCGTCGAGCTGCATGGCGATGTCGCTGCCGAGCAGGCGCTGCACCTCGATCGAGCGCTCCGGCGACAGCTCGACCTTCGCGCCGTCGATATGCGAGCGGAAGGTCACGGCCTTCTCGTCGAGCTTGCGCAGGCTCGCGAGCGACATCACCTGAAAGCCGCCGGAATCCGTCAGCATCGGGCCGCCCCAGCCGGTAAAGCGCTGCAGGCCGCCGAGCGCCGCGATGCGCTCCGCGCCGGGACGCAGCATCAGATGGTAGGTGTTGCCGAGCACGATGTCGGCACCGGCCTCGCGGACCTCGCGCCAGTGCACGCCCTTCATCGCGCCGGCCGTGCCAACCGGCATGAAGGCGGGCGTCCGCACCACGCCATGCGGGGTGGTCAGGCGGCCGGTCCGCGCGGTGGTGTCGGTCGCAAGCAGCTCGAAATGATTGGGAAGGCTCATGGAGCGGCTTATGGCTACCGCCCGCCCCCGTTGCAACCCCGTTGAACGGGATCACGCGGCCAAAAGCCGTTGACGACCACCCTGTCCGCCCCTATGGTCCCGCGCCAATGATCACGATCTGCAAAACCACGACGAAAACCAAAGAGCCCCCGCGGGCTTCGGGAGTCGTGCGCGCCTAACAGATCGACGCATCATCTTGAACCGAAGCCCCGCCTGCAAAGGTCCGGGGCTTTTTTATTGTCTGCGCATGATCCCGGAAAAGTGGGCACCGGTTTTCCGAAAGGGATCATGCGCAAAACAAAATGGAGACCGAAGTGCCTGATCCCGTTGTTGCCATCGCCGGCGTGACCGGCGCGGTTGGAGCCGAGTTCATCGCCACCATGAATCGGCGCGGCTTCCGCGTCGGCCGGCTGAAGGCGCTGGCGAGCAAGCGCTCGGCCGGCAAGACGGTCGATTTCCGTGGCCAGACCATCACCATCGAGGAACTGACCGAGCGATCCTTCGAGGGCGTCGACATCGCCTTGTTCTCGGCCGGCGGCGCCGCCTCCCGCGCCTTTGCGCCGGCGGCCGTGAAGGCGGGCGCTGTCGTGATCGACAATTCGTCGGCGTTTCGAATGGACAGAAACGTGCCGCTGGTGATCCCCGAAATCAACGAACGCCGCATCAAGGAGCACAAGGGCATCATCGCCGTTCCGAATTGCTCGGCGATCACGGCACTGGTGCCGCTCTGGCCGATCCACCGGCATAACCGCATCAAGCGCATGATCATCGCGACCTACCAGGCGGCGAGCGGCGCCGGTGCTGCGGCCATGCAGGAGCTCGTGGAGTCCACCCGTGCGAACCTCGAAGGACGCCCGTTCCAGCCCAAGGTGATGCCGCACCCCTATGCCTTCAACCTGTTCAGCCACAACACGGCGATCGATCCCGAGACCGGATACAATGAGGAAGAGACCAAGGTCATCAACGAGACCCGAAAGATCTTTGAGGACGAGCGGATCGCGATCGGCATCACCTGCGTCCGCGTGCCGGTGCTGCGCGCGCATAGCCAGGCCATCACCTTCGAGTGCGAGCGGCCGATCACCGAGGACGAGGTGCGGGAAATCCTGTCGACGGCACCGGGTGTGCGGATCGTCGACCACCGCATCCAGAACTATTTTCCGATGCCGGCCGACGCCTCCGGCCAGGACGACGTCCTGGTCGGCCGCATCCGCGCCGATCTCTCTGATCCCACGGGCCACTCGATTTCGATGTTCGTGGCCGCCGACCAGCTCTTGAAGGGCGCAGCGCTCAACGCCGTGCAGATCGCCGAGCTGCTGCCCGAGCGCGTGATGGCGTGACATCTGCGCGGCGCTCCATCTACACGATGACTGTCATCACCCGCCCCCGGGCCGGCGCCCGCGCCGCCCGAGGGCAGGCTCCAGCGGGTGATGCAGTATTCCAGAGACAGTGGTGCTTGAGCTGATCGGCCGCGGCGTAGTGGATGCCCCGCTTTCGCCGACATGACGAGCTGAGGAATTGGCGCAAATCCCCCTCAATCCTGGGTCCGAAACAGCAGGCAGGCATCGCCGTAGGAATAGAAGCGATAGCCCCTGGCGATCGCGTGGGCGTAGGCGCGTTGCATGATCTCGCGGCCGGAAAACGCCGACACCAGCATGAACAGCGTCGAGCGCGGCAGATGGAAATTGGTCATCAAGATATCGACCGCGCGAAAGCGATAGCCGGGCGTGATGAAGATCGCGGTCTCGCCTTCGAACGGCGCGATCGTGCCGTCCTCGCGCGCCGCGCTCTCCAAAAGCCGCAGCGACGTGGTGCCGACCGCGACGATCCGCCCACCCTGCGCGCGCGCCGCGTTCAGCGCGGCCGCAGTGTCCGCCGAGAGACTTCCCCACTCGGCATGCATGCGATGGCTGTCGGTGTCCTCGGCCTTCACGGGCAGGAACGTCCCTGCCCCGACATGCAGCGTGACCTGGTTCAAGCCGATACCCCGCGCGCGCAGCGCGGCGTCCAGCGCAGGCGTGAAATGCAGCCCCGCGGTGGGCGCCGCGACCGCGCCTTCGTTGGCCGCGAACATGGTCTGGTAGTCGCTCGTATCCTGCTCGTCGGGTGTGCGCTTGGAGGCGATATAGGGCGGCAGCGGCGTCGCGCCGAGGTCGGCGATGGCCTGGTCGAGCGCCGGTCCGTGAAACGTGAACGACAGCGTCACCTCGCCTTCATCGCCCTTGCGCTCGACCTCGGCGTCGAGATGGCCGAGCAGGCAGAGCTTTCCTTCATTCCCAAAGCGAATGCGATCGCCCTCGACCAGCTTTTTTGCCGGCCGCACCAGCGCCTGCCAGCGCGAGCCGTCGACGCGCTTGATCAAGGTGGCATCGATCTTCGGCTCGGTCGCGCGCCCGATGCGGCGGCCGGCGAGCTGCGCCGCGATGACCTTGGTGTCGTTGACGACGAGCTGATCGCCGGGCTTCAGCCAATGCGGCAGATCGCTGACCCCCTGGTCGCGCAAGCCGCCGTCTGCCTCGACCACCAGCATGCGCGCGGCGTCACGCGGGTTCGCCGGCCGCAGCGCGATGCGCTCGGCGGGAAGATCGAAATCGAACAGGTCGGTGCGCATGGAGGACTTCTAGCTCGCAAAATTCTGTCTGGCGATCGGCCGCAGGCGATGGCGCAACCATTCGAGAGCGGGATCACGGCTGCGGCCGCTGCACCAGATCATCGCATGCGGCAGCGGCGGCAGTGGAAACGGCACCTCCCGGCTGTCGAGCCGGTAGGCATGGACCGTCTCGCTCATCGCAAGCTCGGGCAGCGTCGCCAGGAGGTCGGAGCCCGCCAGGATCGGCGCCACGGCGGAAAAGTTCGGCACCCATCCGGCGATGCTTCGCGAAAGGCCAGCGGCCGCAGCCGCCAGATTGACGGGGCTTGCCAGCGTGTCGCCGACCCGCACCACCAGATGCGGAAAGCCGACCCAGCTCGCACGTCCCCAGGCGCGAAACGCCGGGTGCCCATGGCGGCCGAAACAGCGCCATGTGAGCGCGCCGATCGACTCTCCCGTCACGCCCGGCGGCCAGTGCAGTTCGGCCGGGACGATCGCGATATCGATCGTGCCCGCGGCGACGTCCAGCAAAGTCGGCTCGCGCGGCGCCGTCCACTCGATCGCGATGCGAGGCGCCTCGGTGCGCAGGCGGGTGAGCAGGTCGGCAAACAAGGTCAGCATGAAATCCGGCGCGGCCAAGCGGAACACCCGATCCGAGCGCGCCGGATCGAACAGATGCCGCGGCGACAGCACGCGCTGGATGCCGCCCAGCATGGGGCGCGCCTGCTCGATCAGGTCGAGCGCAAGCGCAGTCGGCTGCATGCGCACGCCCCCTTTGAGCAGCAGGGGATCGCCGAACTGTTCGCGCAAGCGCGACAGCGCGTGACTGACGGCCGACTGGGTGCGCCCGAGCCGCGCGGCTGCGCGGGTGACACTCCGCTCGGCCATCAGGACATCGAACACGACCAGCAGGTTGAGGTCGAAACGGCGTAAATCGATTTCGTTCATGATGAGCAATGATTACTCATTAGATCGATGATCCGATTACGTCCATACCGCTGGCCTCGTTCCACGAAAGATTGATGCGAGGCCCAAAAATGAAACGCATTCTTGCCGCCGGCGCACTCCTCAGCGCTGCCACTCTGGCCCTGCCCTCGGCGCGCGCCGAAATGAGCGTCGAAGCTGCCCGCGCCAGCGTCGCGCCGTTCTACCAGGCCTTGAATGCCGCGTTCGCCAAGGACAGCCCCGATCTGATCCGGCAGGCGACCGCGCCCGACTGGGTGTCATGCCGCGGCAACGATATCTGCAACAGCCGCGATGAGGTGATCGCCGGCGTCGCTGCGCGGCAAAAATCGGTTCCTGACCTGACATGGGAGATCAAGGAAGTTCTGGTGTCAGGCAACCGGATCACCGTGCGCGGCGAGGCAACCGGCACGCCGACAGCTAAGTTCTTCGGTGCCGCGCCGAGCGGCAAGTCGTTCAGGATCATGTCGATCGACGTGCATACGATCGAGGGCGGCAAGCTGGTTCGCTCCTATCACATCGAGGATTGGATGGGCGCGGTCCGTCAGTCGACGGCGTACTGAAGCATAGCGTTCGACCGGAGGAGCGAAGCGCTTCCTCGATCGCGTCATTCCGGACCCCGCGCCGCAAGCGCGGCGATCCGGAATCTGGAGCTCATTGCAAGAGATGCCGGGGTCGCGCTCACGCGCGCGCCCCGGAATGACGATCGTGGTTAGCCGGCGTCCGCGGCCATGTGCGCGCGGACGATCTTGTCCGGATCCTTGACCGGCTCGCCGCGCTTGATCTTGTCGACGTTCTCCATGCCCTCGGTGACCTTGCCCCAGACCGTGTACTGCTTGTTCAGGAAACTGGCGTCATCGAAGCAGATGAAGAACTGGCTGTCGGCGGAATCGGGGCTCGCGGCACGCGCCATCGACGTGGTGCCGCGCACATGCGGCTCGGCGTTGAACTCGGCCTTCAGCTTCTTGCCCGAGCCGCCGGTGCCGGTGCCGTGCGGACAGCCAGTCTGGGCCATGAAACCCTCGATGACGCGATGGAACACGATGCCATCGTAAAATCCCTCGCGCACCAGTTCCTTGATCCGCGCGACGTGATTGGGCGCGAGATCCGGTCGCATCTCGATGGTAACCGGCCCCTGCGTGGTTTCCAGGATCAAAGTATTTTCGGTAACAGCCATGTTTTCTCTCCTGTTCACTTCATGTCGGCGGCGACTTGTACCTTCACCATCTTGTCGGGGTCCGCCACGGGCTCGCCGCGCTTGAGCTTGTCGACCACGTCCATCCCCTGCACGACCTCGCCGACCACGGTGTACTGGCCGTTCAGGAACGAGGCATCCCCGAAGCAGATGAAGAACTGGGAATTGGCGCTGTCGACGCTGTCGCCCCGCCGCGCCATGCCGACGATGCCGCGCTTGAACGGCGTGCTGGTAAATTCCTGCTTCAGGTTCGGATATTTCGATCCGCCGGTGCCGTCGAATTTCTGACCGTCGCCGGTCTGCGCCATGAAGCCGCCGATGACGCGGTGAAATGGCACGTTGTTGTAAAAACCGTCGCGCGCGAGCTGCTTGAGCCGCTCGGCGTGCTGCGGGGCCAGATCGTTCCGGAGCTTGATGACGATGCGGCCCTTGGTGGTGTCGATGACGATGGTGTTCTGCTTGTCGAGGCCGGCGGGCAGCTGTTGGGCCAACGCAGGAGCGACCGCGAAGAGCGCGACAATGAGGGCAAGAGCTCGGATCATGAAAACTCCGGAGATGAGGGATTGCTGGATAACACGCAAAGAGCGTGGTTGGTCGACGCTTCTCGTCAGGTCGAAAACTTCGCCCTGAGACCGGCTGCCACCGAAGCCGGCACGAAGGGCGCAAAATTGCCACCCATGCCGGCGATCTGGCGGACCAGTGTGGCGGTGATCGGGCGGACGTCGGGCGAGGCCGGCACGAACACGGTCTCCACGTCGGGGGCCATGATCTGGTTCATGCCGGCAAGCTTCATCTCATAGTCGAGATCGGTGCCGTCGCGCAGCCCGCGGATCATCAGCGTGGCGCCACTCTTTTGCGCCGCAGCAACGGTCAGATTGTCATACGTGGTGGCCTCAAAGCCGCATCCCGCCTGGGCGGCGACTGGCGCAAAGACCTCGCGGAGCATGTTCAGCCGCTCCTCCGTCGAAAACAGCGGCGCCTTGCTCGAATGCAGGGCGACCGCGACGATCAGGCGGTCGCACAGATGAACCGCCCTCTGGACCACATCCAGATGGCCATTGGTGACGGGATCGAAAGAGCCGGGATAGAGGGCAATACGGGGCATGGCCCCTCCCTAGCCTGCCCGGTTCGGCCTCGCAAGCCGAACCCGGCCTGAAGAAAAACGCCGCGATCCGTGAACCTTCAGCCGCGACCGGGCGTTTCCTGCCGGCCCGCCGGCTTCTGTTTCGTCGCGGGCTACCTGACGAAACAGAAGCTGGCGGCAATGAAACCATTTTCCGCGTTCCGCGAAGGCGGCCGGAAACCGCGTTTGGTTACTTGTTGGTTAACGAACAACGAGCCGAAAAGGCTTTTTCATTTGGGGACCGTCATGATCAAGGCGCTTTCAGCGATCGCAGTTGCTGCCTTTGTTGCCGCAGGCCTCACCATTCTGCCCGGCTTCGCCCCGCAAGTCGAAGCCAGCGTCCCGCAGGCGCTCGCCAAGGGCGACCGGCTGGACATCCATGCCGTCGGCCCCGGCTGCTCGGAGCATGCCTGGCCGAATTTCGAGGCCTCCTGCCTGCGCCGCGCCGGCACCAAGGGGCAAACCAATGTCAGGGAAGCGCGCCTGGTGACGGCCGACCGGACACCGTAGACCCATCAGCGGCGGTTACCCGCGCCGATCGGCGATCGGAGAGAAACGGGACACCCTTCCTTCAGCATCGTCATGGCCGGGCTTGTCCAGGCTTGTCCCGGCCATCCACGTCTTGGCCACTCAGAAGAAAGGCGTGGATGCCCGAGTCAAGCTCGGGCATGACGAGTTTGCGACTGCTGCGGCCGTTGCCACACCGCTGTCGCCGTCCTCGCCAGTCACAACGCCGCCGTCCGCTCGTCAGCGGCAGCGCCGACCGAGCACTCTACTCGCGCGCCTTTGGCGCCGCCGCCCCTTGAGTCGGCTCCGGCACCAGGCCGAGTGCGATCGCGCGCGGCAGGCTGTCCACCACATCCCAATGCTCGGCCAGCTTGCCGTCGGCGACGCGGAAGAAATCAGCCGTCCAGAAGCGAAGCTTGCGATGGGTCGGCGGCCGGCCCTGAAACGGACCGTCCTGCGTGCCGGTCCATTGCACGCGCGCGACGATCTTGTCGCCCTCCGCGACGACCTCCTCGACGTCGGCATGGTAATCGCTGAAGGCGGCCAGCACCGCCGTGACGAACTGCTTTCGGCCGGCCGCGCCCGGCGGCAGGTTCTTGTTGTGCTCGACGAAATCGGACGCCAGGTAGCGGTCGATCGCCGAGAGATCTCTCCTGTTCCAGACCTCGTCCATCAAGCTTCGATAAAGGGCCTTGTTCGCCTCGCCGTCGGCCGCGCAGGCCGGTGACAGCGCGGCCATGGCAAGCAGGCCGGCAAGCAGCAATCGATGCATCGTCGCTCTCCCTGATTGATTACAATGCATGCGATGCTATGCATAGCGTTGCTATGCTTCAACCGAAACTGTGGCGCCGGACATCACGTCTTCTTGCGTTGCTATCCAGGGTGGCTAGGTATAGGCATGCTAGGTATGGAAGGCGAAATGCTCAAGGGCCATCTCGACATGATCGTGCTGGCCGCCCTGGTCGACAATCCCTGCCACGGCTATGCCGTGATCCAGGAGATCCGGCGGCGCAGCGGCGGCGCCTTCGAGCTGCCGGAGGGCACCATCTATCCGGTGCTGCACCGGCTCGAGAAGAACGGCCTGCTCAGGAGCCGCTGGGCGACCGGCGATTCCGGCAAGAAGCGGCGCGTCTATGCGCTGACCCGGAGCGGCCAGAAGGCGCTCGCCGGGCATCGTGCGACCTGGCGGCGGTTCTCCGAGGCAATCGGCGGGCTTTTTGGCGAGAAGCAACATGTTGCAGCCCAGCCCGCTCGCTGACTATCTCGACACCCTCGCCCGTGAGCTGTCGTTCGACCGGGCGCTGTCGCGTCGCGTGCAGGCCGAGGTCGAGGATCATCTCTGGGAAGCCGCCGCCGCCCGGCCCGGCGGGCCATCACCGGACAATCAGCGGCAAGTCATTGCGGAGTTCGGCGATCCCGGCGAGCTTGCCACAGGCTACATCTCCGCATCCCTGCTCGCGCAGGTAAGGCGCGCCGCCGGCACCACGCTGCTGGCCGTGATCGCAATTTTCGTTGCGATGGAGGCCCGCATCGCATGGTACGGCCTGGTCGCGTGGACATCAGACCCGCATTGGCTGAAGGCGTGGGGACTCTGGCTCGATCGCTGCGCCTTTGCGATCGCATTGGTCACTGCGCTCGCCGGCTGCTTCCATGCGGCAAGCCGCCACGCCCCTCCCCGATTCCGCAAGGACTACGGCCGCGAACTGGATCACTGCGTCGCGCTGTGCGCAGCGGCGACGGCCGCGCTGCTCGTGACGGTTTGCACCGAGACGGTCCTCACTGCCGTGCGGCTGTTCGACAGAGGGCTGCGATGGGAAATCCTGCTTCCGGTCGGCTCACTGGCCGCCGAAATCGTCGCAGCCGTCCTGCTCATCCGCCAGGTCAGAAACATGGCGCGGAAAAAGACCGCTGCCGAGCGTCCCAGTCCAATTGCGAAGGCGTGACGGATTCAGGCTCTATCGTTGTCGCGCCGGAGGTGCACTTTCTCCAAGGGCTTTCGCGCGCGACAACGGCGAAGGCAGGGCACCGGCGTATCCCCATCGTCATGGCCGGGCTCGTCCCGGCCATCCACCTCTTGGCAGCGAAAAGAAAGGCGTGGATGCCCGGGACAAGCCCGGGCATGACGAACGAGTGGGACCAGTCAGTTGCACAGACCAAACAGCAGAGAGGGATTAACTCCTTAACCGCCGTTGCCGTTGCCGTTCTCGGTGTCCTCGCCGATGTGCTCGACCGAGACGACGTGCTCGTCGTCGGCGGTGTCGAACACGATGACGCCCTGGGTCGAGCGGCCGGCGATGCGGATGTCGGTGACCGGGCAGCGGATCAGCTGGCCCTTGTCGGTCACCAGCATGATCTGGTCGGCCTCTTCGACCGGGAATGAGGCCACCAGCTTGCCGTTGCGGTTGTTGACGCTCATCGCGACGATGCCTTTGCCGCCGCGGCCCGTGGTGCGGTACTCGTAGGACGAGGTCCGCTTGCCATAGCCGTTCTCGGAGACGGTGAGCACGACCTGCTCGGCCGCCGACATCTCGACATAGCGCTCCTGCGAGAGCTCGCTCGCACCGGAGATTTCCTCGGCGTCCGTCTCGGCCGGCTCTTCGGCAGCCGCCTCGCCCGCGACCGCGCGGCGCATCTTGAAATAGGCCGAGCGCTCGTCCGAGGTCGTCTCGACGTGGCGCAGGATCGCGAGCGAGATCACCTTGTCGCTCGCAGCCAGCGCAATGCCGCGCACGCCCATCGAGGTGCGGCCGGTGAAGACGCGCACGTCGGTGACGGCGAAGCGGATGCACTGGCCGCCGGCGGCGGTCAAAAGCACGTCATCGCGTTCGGTGCAGATCTGCACGTCGACGATCGCCTCGCCCTCGTCCAGCTTCATGGCGATGATGCCGGAGCGGCGGACGTCCATGAAGTCCGACAGCTTGTTGCGTCGGACATTGCCGCCCGTCGTCGCGAACATCACGTCGAGCTGGCCCCAGGAGGATTCGTCCTCCGGCAGCGGCATGATGGTGGTGATGCGCTCACCCTGCTCCAGCGGCAGGATATTGATCAGCGCCTTGCCGCGCCCATTGGGAGCGGCGACCGGCAGCCGCCAGACCTTCTCCTTGTAGACCTGGCCACGCGAGGAGAAGAACAGCACCGGCGTGTGTGTCGAGGCAACGAAGAGCCGGGAGACAAAATCCTCCTCGCGCGTCTGCATGCCGGCGCGGCCCTTGCCGCCGCGGCGCTGCGCGCGATAGGCCGACAGCGGCACGCGCTTGGCGTAGCCGGCATGCGACACCGTGACCACCATGTCCTCGCGCTGGATCAGATCCTCGTCCTCGACCTCGCCTTCCTGCTCGATGATCACAGTTCTGCGCGGTGTTGCGAACTCGGCCTTGACCTCGGCAAGCTCGGTCTTGACGATCGCCTGGACGCGGGCGCGCGAACGCAGGATGTCGAGATAGTCGGCGATCTCGACCGCGAGCTTGTCGAGCTCCTCGGAGATCTCGTCGCGGCCGAGCGCGGTGAGGCGCTGCAGGCGCAGATCGAGGATGGCCTTGGCCTGCTCCATCGACAGCCGCGCGGTGCCGTCGGGATTGATGCGATGGCGCGGATCGTCGATCAGCGTGATCATCGCCGAGACCTCCTGCGCCGGCCAGTCGCGTGACATCAAGGTGTCGCGCGCGGTGGTCGGATCGGGCGAGGTGCGGATGACGCGGATGATCTCGTCGATATTGGCGACCGCGATGGCGAGGCCGACCAGGATGTGGGCGCGATCGCGCGCCTTGTTGAGCAGGAATTTCGTGCGCCGCGTCACCACCTGTTCGCGGAAGCCGACGAAGATCGTCAGCATGTCCTTCAGGTTCATGGTCTGCGGCCGGCCGCCGTCGAGCGCCAGCATGTTGGCGGGAAACGCCGTCTGCAGCGGCGTGAACCTGTAGAGCTGGTTCAGCACCACGTCCGCCATGGCGTCGCGCTTCAGCTCGACGACGACGCGATAGCCCTCGCGATCGCTCTCGTCGCGCAGGTCGGCGATGCCCTCGATCTTCTTCTCGCGCACCAGCTCGGCGATGCGCTCGACCATGCTCGCCTTGTTGACCTGGTAGGGGATCTCCGTGACGATGATCGCCTCGCGCTCCTTGCGGATGGTGTCGATCGCGACCTTGCCGCGCATCACGATCGAGCCGCGGCCGAGATGATAGGCCGAGCGGATGCCCTGCCGGCCGAGGATGATGCCGCCGGTCGGGAAATCCGGGCCCGGAATGATGTTGATCAGGTCGTCGATCGTGAGCGATGGATTGTCGATCAGCGCAACGCAGGCGTCGATCACCTCGCCGAGATTGTGCGGCGGAATGTTGGTCGCCATGCCCACGGCGATGCCGCCGGCGCCGTTGACGAGCAGGTTCGGGTATTTCGCCGGAAGAACCGTCGGCTCCTTGTCCGAACTGTCGAAATTCGGCTGGAAGTCGACGGTGTCCTTGTCGAGGTCGTCGATCAGCGGGATCGCAGACCGCGCGAGCCGCGCTTCGGTGTATCGATACGCCGCCGGCGGATCACCGTCGACCGAACCGAAATTGCCCTGGCCGTCGACCAGCGGCACGCGCATGGAAAAATCCTGCGCCATGCGGACCATCGCGTCATAGATCGACTGGTCGCCATGCGGATGATATTTACCGATGACGTCGCCGACGACGCGCGCCGATTTCACATACTTCTTGTCCGGCGTGTGTCCCTGCTCATACATCGAATAGAGAATGCGCCGATGCACCGGTTTCAAGCCGTCGCGTGCATTCGGCAGCGCCCGCGCCACGATCACGCTCATGGCGTAATCGAGGTAGGAACGCTTCATCTCGTCGAGGATGGATACGGGACGAATATCGGAAGGCACCGGCGGTTCGCCGGGTCTATCATCTTCGGAGTCAGACAAGGAGAAATCCGGTCAGGTTCGACTGCGGCTCACGCGTCCCGTTGGTCGCATCGCGCAACGGCCTGTCGCGCGCGATTCTCCGGAAGCGAAAACAACAGCAAATTTCGATCAGCTGGTACGAATGGGAACGCGACCTTCGTCCGCGAAAGACGGGGACAGCATGGACGCCAAAGTCAGACCCACCGCAACCGTGACTCATATAGCGCATCAGGGGCTTTCAGACCACCCTTAAAGCGCCGTCAGAAGAGCTTTTTAGCTTCGTTTTTCCAGAGACTTAGCAGTCTGTTTACGCTTTTCCGGGGAAGCCCGGAAACCGTCCCTGCCGGGCGCTCGCCAGAGCCGCCTGTGCGGGCCTTCAGGACGGGCCGAACACCACCTGATGCATGATCCTTCCCGGCATCAGTGTGAACAGGCCGGCGATCACCAGCGCCCCCAAAAACATCGAGGTCATGATGCGCCGGTGCGTGCCGACCCGATGGCGGTGCGCGTTCCATACCGCGAGCGGCAGCATGACGACAACGAAGATCGACAGGAGATGGATCGGGCCGAACGGGCCGAACGTCCGCATCTGATGGATCCAGAATGAACTGGCGGCAACGACCGCCATCAGCGCGACCCAGATCCAGCCGACCGTCCGGTGCGGCAGCGTGCCCTTGGGGGCTGCGAACTGCACCAGCCCGAGCGCAAAGGCCGCCATCGCCGCAAAGGCATGCAGCGAGATGGCAGGGGCGGCCTCAAGCAGGGGCGCAAGCGTCATGCGCAAACGGCCCGATGAAAAATTCGGACTGGACTTACGTAACTTCCGGCCCCGGCGAGCCTTCCAAGACGCGCACGCAATGCCATCATGCTACGCCTTGGAACGACGTTCTCAGAACGGGATGTCGTCGTCCATGTCGCTGTTGCGTGCGCCCGCAGCGACCGGACGGCGCGGTGGCGCGCTTGACGGGCCGCTGACGCCGAAATCGCCCGAGGGCTCGTCAGCAAAGCCACCACCACCGCCTCCGCCGCGGCCATCGAGCATCGTCAGGTTCGAGCTAAAACCCTGCAGCACCACCTCGGTCGAGTATTTCTCGACGCCGCTCTGGTCGGTCCATTTGCGGGTCTGCAACTGACCCTCGATATAGACCTTGGCGCCTTTCTTCAGATATTGCTCGGCGACCTTGGCGAGCCCTTCGCTGAAGATCACGACGCGATGCCACTCGGTCTTTTCCTTGCGCTCGCCGGTCGCCTTGTCGCGCCAGGTCTCGGACGTCGCCACGCTCAGATTGGCGATCGGCCGGCCATCCTGGGTCCGCCGGATCTCCGGATCCTTGCCGAGATTCCCGACCAGAATCACCTTGTTCACGCTTCCTGCCATCGCCACTCTCCGCACTTGAAATGACTATCAGCCGGCCAATCGGGTCATCGGCGGCAAAGTCCGGCGGCCAGGGGCCGCCTTCCAAAAATCCTATACCCTGCCAGCCGCAGCCCGCCGGGTGCGATCCTCGCTTATCCACATATAGCATTACGGCGGGGGATGTTCCAGCTTTGTTCCAGCGCTCGAATTGCCGCATGTAAGGTTGCAGCAAGGTGATGTTGCCCGCGCGGCGGGTTCCAAAAATGGAACCTCACAAGTCAAAAACCCGTGAAGTTCCATTAACTTATGATAGCCCCACTTCCTCCGCGTGTGTTGCCATTCGGCGACAATTTTCGGATCACAGTGACAATTTTCGG
>Ga0207699_10000911_pt1 | contig 14128 bp, 12 predicted proteins | sample LARL51metaG_FD_184344 | JGI IMG/M metagenome (GOLD analysis project Ga0207699, IMG submission 184344) | Corn, switchgrass and miscanthus rhizosphere microbial communities from Kellogg Biological Station, Michigan, USA - LAR L5-1 metaG... | ecosystem: Host-associated > Plants > Roots >...
AGGTCGATGGCCGGCTGAGCAGGACCAGCCAGCCGCAGAGCCGGACAAAGACGAGGTAGAGCAGGCGCAGGCCCACGGATGATCATGATGCCCTATGGCTGAGGCCGGGCACTACCGCAGCTCACGGGGTACGCATACTTCTGGCACCCCACAGGCCCTTGGGCAGCAGCCGGGCCAGCGCGGTCAAGAGCGCCCGGTCAGCCCGGGACAGCCTCGGCGCTCGAGCCTGGCGTTGGAGTACGGCGACCTGGTGGCGCAGGATAAGGATCTCGGCCTCGTTGGCACCCCTCTGACCGGGCGAGCAGGGCAAGCCAGCCGAATGTGCGGAGCACCGCAAGGTACGCGAAACGTAGTGACATGGGTACTGGAAGTGCCTGAACGTGAGGCCTTCGCGCAGCCGGATACCTAACTTGACGGCCACTCGCCCGGCAGAGACACCAGGTCAGCGGCCGTGACAGGATTCTCGGCACCACAGGCCTCATCAGCGAATACCAGCGGGCTGCGTAGATGCCCATGTCAGGACCGGCGGCGGAATTCTGGAACCCCGCAGGCTGGCCGCGATGTCGCGCAGGCGCACTCGGGTCACGGCGATGCACAGCAGGACCCGGGCGTGGTTGGTCAGGAAGGTCCAGTCGCCATCATCAATTTTTATCAATTTCTAGAAATGAGTTGCTAGTTTTCCGGTGCGAGCGTAGCGTGCAAGACAGGCACCGGAACCTCAGCCGCCAAGGGCGGCCAGCTATCCGGGGCTGCCGGAGGAGCGCATGCCCACCGGCCTGGTTATCGCCACCGCCGCGGGCATGGCGCTCGCAGTGCCGCGTATCCGGCTGAGGCTGTCGGTGCCCCGTTGCAAGCCGCCGGGCCAGATCCCTGGCCAGGCGGCTGCGGATGCGGATGCGGTGACACGATGAACGTCTTCACCGCCAACGACCTCGAGGCTGCGGGCCTCCTGGCCCGGGACGACGACGGCGGCGCGCCGTCGGCGGTGACCCCGCCACCGGCCAGCGACGGCCAGGGCCGTCACGCGATACGCCTTGCGAGCACCGGGCAGATGACCGCCAGCCAGGCGGAGATGATCGCAGCAACGCCAGGCCGCGCCCGCCAGCAGCCAGGCATGAGGCATACCTCTTGGGGCCACGCGGGCCCGGCCGAGCCCGTGATAGCAGTGCTGGCAGGCCCGGGCGGAGGCATGTCGCGCGGAGTGAGCTTGTGGCCGGGCGTGACCGATGACACCGGGCTGGCCCGGGCCAGGGAGCGTTTCCTGACCGCGGAGCCTATCGAGCCGGGCCAGGTGCGTGACACGATCCTGGCGTCCTGGTGGCGCTCCCGGGAGTGGCATGTCGCGGCCGATCGCATTGACCTGTCCTATGTCCGCGATCCAGACCTCGACACCCCGCTGGCCCGCACCGCCCTGCCGGTGCTGCAGAACTTGCGCGACAATCTCGAGGGCGAGCCGATCAGTGTCATCCTCACCGATGCGCATGGCGTGACGCTGTCCCGGCTGACAGCCGACCGCGATCTTGAACGGTACCTCGACAGTGTCCAGCTAGCGCCGGGCTTCAGCTACGCCGAGGAGTTCGTCGGCACCAACGCGATCGGCACCGCGCTGGAGAGCGGCCAGGCGGTGCACGTATTCGGGCACGAGCACTACGCCGAGCCCCTCGAGAACCTGGCCTGCGCCGCGGTGCCGATCCGCCACCCGATCTCCGGCAAGGACATCGGCGCTGTGAATCTGACCGGCTGGCGCAAGGACGCTGGCCGGCTGTTGATCGCGCTCGCCCAGAGCACCGCCGGCCAGATCACGCAGGCACTGCTCAACGACAGCAGCGCGGGGGAGTTCCAGCTGCTGAAGGAGTATCTGCGGGCCTGCCGGCACACTGGCGGGTTCGTCTTCGCGCTAACCAGCGACATGGTGCTGATGAACGACCACGCGCGGGACGCGCTCGCCCCCGGCGACCAGGCCGCGCTCCTCGGCCATGCAGCCGAGGCGCTGGCCGGCGGCCACCCCGGTCCAATGGATGTCGAGCTGCCCACCGGGGCCAGGGCGCGGATGCACTGCCGCCCCCTGCGCGCGAAAGGCAGCCGGCGGCTCGTTGGAGGCGTCGTGCATGTCAAGCTGGTCGAGCCGGCCAGCCGGCCAGCAGCCGATGCCGGGACAGGCTCGCAGGCGCAGAGGCTGGGGCCCGGCCTGGTCGGCGCCGGTCCGCTGTGGCTGCGCGGGTGCCGTCAGGTCGATGCGGCCTGCGCCGCAAGCGAGTGGCTCTCGCTCGGGGGCGAGCCCGGAGCCGGCAAGCTGGCGCTGCTGCGGGCCGTCCACCGGCGCCGCAACCCGTCCCGCACGTTCCATGTGCTGGACGCCGCCGAAGCCGGTGATCACGACTGGATGGCGCGGGCGCTCGGCGAACTACTCGAGGGCGAGGGGAGCCTGGTCATCCGGCACGTCGACCGGCTCAGCACCCTGCGGCTGCAGGCGCTGTGGATAGCGCTGGAGCAAACGCAGGCCGCGGGCAGGCAGCAGATGCTGTGGGTGGCGGTCACGCTCAGCCAGGGCCCGGTCAGCGGCGACCTGGCCGGGCTGCTGACGTTCTTCCCGAGCGCCGTGGAGCTTCCCCCGCTCCGACACCACATCGAGGACCTGCACAAGCTGGTGCCGTTCTTCCTAGCCAAGCTGAACCCTCACGGCCCGCCGGTCTGCTCACCCGAGGCGATGCAGCTGCTGATGCGGTCGAACTGGCCGGGCAACACTCAGCAGCTCTGGCAGGTCCTCAGACGGGTCGCCCAGCACCGCCGCGGCGGGACAATCTATCCGGCTGACCTGCCGCCGGAATGCTGGAGCGTAAGCCGCAGGCTGCTCAGCCCGCTGGAGTCGATGGAACGCGACGCCATCGTGCAGAGCCTGCTGGACCACCAGGGCAACAAGGCCAAGGGAGCCGAATCACTGGGCATATCCCGGGCGACGATCTACCGCAAGATCCACGAGTACGGGATCATCACCCAGGCCAGCTGACCGCGTGCGCCGCCCGCATCGGCTCATACTGAGATACACGCTTTGCCGCGGCGAGCGTCCAGTCAGCACGGACTCTGGCCGGGCAAGGTCGCGTCCCGCACGACCGGGGCAGTAGCCCTGTGGGGTGCCAGAAGTATGCGTGCCCTGTGAGCTGCAGCGATAACGAGGGCCAGGCATAAGGCATCATGATCATCTGTGTCCCTGCGCCTGCTCTACCTCGTCTTTGTCCGGCTCTGCGGCTGGCTGGTCCTGCTCAGCCGGTCATCCGCCTCCAAGGACGCTGAGCTGCTCGTGCTGCGGCACGAGGTCGCCGTGCCGCGCCGCGCCCATCCGCGGCCCCGGCTCGGCTGGGCCGGCCGCGCGGTCCTCGCCGCGCTGATCCGGCTCCTGCCGACAAGGCTGCGGAGGCACCGGCTGATCTCGCCCGGCACCGTCCTGCGCTGGCAGCGCCGCCTGGTCAACCGCACGTGGACCTGCCCGCGACGGAGGGGACGGCCGCCGGCCAGCGCCGAGATCACCGCGCTCATCGAGCGGCTCGCCACCGAAAATCCCGGCTGGGGATACAAGAGGATCCAGGGCGAGCTGCTGAAACCCGGCCCCCGGGTCGGCGCATCTGCCATCCGCCGTGTCCTCAAGGCCCTGAAGATCCCCCCGGCACCGGAACGGCACACCGGCACGACCTGGCGGCAGTTCCTGCGCACCCAGGCAGCCACGATGCCCGCCGCCGGCTTCTTCCCCGCGGACTGCGCGGTCACCCTGCAGCGCCTGTGCTGCCTGTTCGTCATCGAGATAGGCAGCCGCTACGTGCACATCCCCGGGATCACCGCGAACCCGGACGGTCCCTGGACCGTGCAGCAGATCCGCAGCCTGCTGATGGATCTGGGCGATCGCGCCGCCGGCTTCCGGTTCCTGGTCCGTGACCGGGCCGGTCAGTTCACCGCGTCGTTTCACGGGGTCCTGGCCGATGCCGGCATCAGGGTCGTGAAGATCCCGCCCCGCAGCGCGCCAGCGCTTACGCGGAACGGTTCGTGCTCACCGCCCGGACCGAGGTCACCGACCGGATGCTCATCTTCGGCGCGCGGCATCCGCCGACGACCCTGGCCGAGTATCAGACCCACTCCAGCGGGCGGCGGCCCATCGCAGCCGCCAGCTCCGCCCGCCCGGGCCCGACCACCCCGTGGCTGATCTCTCCCGGGAGCGGATCAAGCGCCGGCCCGTCCTCGGCAGCCTCATCAGCGAATACAGCGGGCCGCATAGAAGCCCAGGCCAGGACCCGTGGCCGAGTTCTGGAGCCCCACATCCATCCCACCGACGAATGGACCGCCCGGCAAGCCCGCAATCTCCTCATGGACCCCGACGAGCAAGCGCACCGGGCCAAGTTCATGATCCGCGACCGCGGATCAAACTTCACGGCGCGTTCGAGGCAGTCGTCGCCGACGCTGGTATCCGGACCGTGCTGTGCAACGTGCGGACACCCCGCATGAATGCGATCACCGAACGCTGGATCGGGCGATGCCGACGCGAGCTCCTGGACCGCATCCTCATCTGGAACCAGAACCATCTGCGGCGGATCCTGCGCGAGTACGAGACCCACCACAACCAGCACCGGCCGCACCGCTCCCTGCACGGCGCCGCGCCGCTGAAACCGCTACCCGAACCGGCCGACCTCGACCAGTACCGCGCCCGGAAACAGGGTCGCGTCGGTGGCCTGATCAACGAATATCGACTGGTCGCACGACGTGGACGAGGTTTTCGGCACGCACAAGTGCGGAGAGGACCTTCGACAAGCGCTATCCCCCCAGCTCAAAGGCGCCTTTCGTAAACCGCGCGGCCGGGACGCTATCCGGCGAAAGGCCGAGGCTGGAGGTAGCGATGGACGAAGGCGATCGCTATGCCGCCCTCGCCGACGGCCGCTGCCACGCGCTTGACCGATCCGGAGCGGACATCGCCGATGGCGAAGATTCCCGGGGCGCTCGTTTCGAGACCGAACGGCTCGCGATCAGCCTTCCACTGTCCCGTCTTCATCGCGTCGGCTCCCGTCAAGACGAAGCCGTGCTCGTCGCGTGCGATCTCCGGGGGGAGCCAGCCGGTCGCCGCGTCGGCGCCGATGAGGACGAAGAGCGCCGTCGTGTCCCGCCGGGATGTCGTGCCGGCCCTCCGGTCGATGACCTCGATCGCCTCGAGTTGTCCGGCTCCGTGCACGGCGACGACCTCGGATCGCGTTTCCACCCGGATGTTCGCTTTCGTCGCTATCTGCTCGATGAGGTAGTGAGACATGCTCGCAGCGAGCGACTCGCCACGCACGAGGAGCGTCACCGATCGGGCGTGGCCGGAGAAGAAGATGGCGGCCTGGCCGGCCGAGTTGCCCGCCCCGATCAGGTACACGTCGTTTCCCTGCGCCAGGCCGGCGTCGCTGCGCGCCGCGCCGTAGTAGACACCGGAGCCGACAAGCCGATCGACCGAATCGAGCTCAAGGCGCCGCCACTCCACGCCCGACGCGAGGACGATCGACCTCGTCCGGAGAACGTCGCCTCCATCCAGCCTGACAGACAGCTCGGCCGGGTCGATGCCTTCGACCCGGCGGGTCACGACGATCTCGGCGCCCAGCCGCTTCGCCTGTTGCAGCGCACGACTCGCGAGATCGTCCCCGGAGACGCCAAACGGGAACCCCGTGTAGTTCTCGATCCGGGTCGAGGTACCGGCCTGCCCGCCCGGAGCGAAGGACTCGATCAGCCCCGTCTGCAGGCCCTCGGAGGCGCCGTTGACCGCCGCCGTCAGGCCCGCCGGCCCGCCGCCCACGATCACCACGTCGTACAGCGCCCGGCTCGGCGCAACCGTCAGCCCGGCGACCGTGGCGATAACGCGCATGGTCGGCGCGACCAGGCGCGTGCCGTCGCGCAGCTCCACCACCGGATAGGGGGCGGCCACGGCGGCTCCAGCCCCGGCGCGTGCCACCGCGGCCGGATCGCCGGGGTCCTGGCGATCGTGGGGAATCTGGTTGCGATCCAGGAAGCTCACGGCGGCGTGGACTCCCGGGTCGAGCGGCGGGCCGATCACGAACATCGCCGGCTCGAGCGGCTGGGCAGTGGCCGCCCTGAGCATCTCCTGACGCCCCAGCGCAGCGGCGCCCACCGTCGCCGAGACCTGGGGCGCCACGGCGGCGAGCGTGTGGAACACCTTGACGCTCAGCTTGAGCACGCGCGAGGGCTCGACGGCCCGCATGCTCGCCGGCAACGGCGTACCCAGGATCATCGGGATCTCGCCTCCGAGTTCGCCCGGAAGCCGGATTCCGATCACCCGCTCGACGCCGTTGACAAGCTTCGTCAGCTCCGTCTTCCCCTCCACCACGACCGCCAGGAACCGGCCCTCGCCCTCGTGGGCTACGTACTCCCCGGCAGTGAGGCGGATGTCCTCAACGGAGCCGACGAGATACTCCAGCTCCTTGTCCGCCAGCGTCGAGAAGAGCGGAATCGCGGCCAGCTCAGCGACAGTAATCACAATGCCCCCCACACCCCCTGCCGCCCAGCGTCCCTGCAGCCCAGGCAACTCAGGTTACGATCACCGCACGACACTACCCTCGACCTTTCGTGATCTTGGGTCTGTTGCCTGAGGCTACGGCATGCGCTGGTTTCAGCGGCTCCCCGGAACCGTCCGGGCCATGATCGGCGAACACCGTCAGCGGGTGGAAGCCGAAGCTCTTTTTCCAGGCCGGCGCGGCCTGGTCCTTATCTGAGTACGCGGTCACGATCGTGGCATCGACGTCGACCTGGATCAGCCGCCGTCCGCGCCGGGCGCGGCATCCCCGGCCAGCGCCCAGGCCCGCTGCCGGGCCGCCGACCGCGCCGAGCGGATCGCCCGCAGCGCAGCAGGGCATCCCGGCCAGCCGCGCCACCAGCCGGGATACCACCGGGTCGGATGCCACCGGGCCAAAAGGCCCGGCTCCGCCCGCACCACGGCAACATCGGCCAGCAGTCGCGCCGCGGACTTCCGGTTCCTGGTCCGGAACCGGGCCGGGCAGTTCACGGCCTCGTTCGACGCGGTCCTGGCCAGTGCCGGCATCGAGGCCGTAAAGATCCCGCCCCGAAGCCCCCGCGCGAACGCCTGCGCGCAACGGTTCGTGCTCACCGCCCGCACCGAGGTCACCGGCCGGATGCTGATCTTCGGCGCACGGCGCCTGAGCAGAGTCCTGGCCGGGTACGCGCGGCACTGCAACGGGCGACGACCCCATCGCGGCCGCCAGCTCCGCCCGCCCCGGCCTGACCACCCCATCGCCGGCTTCTCCCGGGAGCGGATCAAGTGCCGGCTCGTCCTCGGCGGCCTCATCAGCGAATACGAGCGGGCCGCGTAGAAACCCATGTCAGGACCGGTGGCCGAGTTCTGGAACCCCACACCCCGAACATCCCGGCACCGAGCGCCACCCTGCCAGTGCAGGTCACGCTGGCGTCCGGGCACGTCACCGGCGCATACGCGGCGGCGCCCGGCCGTGCCAGCCTCGCCAGGCTCGCCGCCCAGGACCGGCCATGAGCGACGACCTCGGGCATGCGTGCGCCGAGCTCGCGGCCCTCATCACGGCGCTGTCCCGCGACAGCGCCCCTCACGGCCGCGCCGGCCTGTCAGCCGGCCGCGCCGTCAACCCCCGCGTCCTGCACGCCATGACCGTCCTCGCCGCCGAGATCCCCGCCGCCTGCGCCGCCGCGTGCCAGGCGGCCGGTGAACCATAGCAGCACCCGCCGGCCATCTGCCTGCGCGCCATCCCCCGCCTGCACCACCGGCTGACCGTGCTCGGCATGCCCGCCGCGGCCACCGACCTCGAAACCGGCGTGCAACACTGGACCCGGATGGTGAAACTCGCGCTCGGCCTCCGTACCCCCGACCTCCCCGGCCGGGACTAAGCCGCTGATCACGGGTGGCCCACCGTGGGGCTGCATGCCATCAGTCGGCGAGCCCGGCATCGTCGATGCTCTCGCCGACTCGCCGGCCAGCATCGACGCCTTGGCGGCCGGCAACGGACCCCGGGAGCTGGCCGGCTGGCCGCTGACCGGGCACGGGGGCGTTCAGCCGGCGCCGCCGCCCGTGCTGTCGGCAGGCGCCTGACCCGGCTCGACGGTGCTCCCCGGCACGATGTGGCTGCCGCCGGCCGCGCGGGTGACCGTAACCCGGCGGGCCTGGGCTTTCGGTGACGCGGGGATGGTCACGTGCAGGACGCCGTCGGCGTAGCCGGCGGTGAGGTTCTCCGCGTCCACGCCCTCGCCGAGGGAGAGCTGCCGGGCGAATGAACCCTGCGGCCGCTCGGCGGCAATGACCTGCTCGCTGTCGCCATAGTGAGGGGTGCGCTCGGCCCGGATCGTCAAGACGCCGTGCTCGACGGTCACCTCGATGCTGTCCGGGTCGGCGCCGGGCAGGTCGGCCTCGACGTGGTAACTGCCGTCCTCGCCGCGGTAGACGTCCATCGGCATGCCCAGCGGGGCACGCGTCCCGGTCGCGGCCATGGAGAAGAGCCGCTCGAAAGGATCCCTGAAGGGCTCGAACCTGAGTACTGACATCGCTTCCTCCTCCTGGTGGCGTCTGTGCCCGGGAACCATGTACGGCCCCGGCCGGCGCGGTCCTCTCACGCGGTGGGCTAGTTCTCCAGACGCTCCCCATTCAGGCCTGCCGGCCGCCGTGGCACGTGAGAACGTTCATCGTGTCGCCGTTTCGGGCCGGCAGGCCCCGGGCCAGGGTCCCTGGCCCGGCGAACCCGCGCCCGGCAGTTACAGCTTGCGCCGGATAATGCGAGGCACCGCGAGCATCATGGGCGGCTCCCTCCGGTGACCCCGGGGCACCTTGGCCGCCATCAGCGGCTGATCCCGGTGACTGCCCTCAGCCTATACCAGCAACTAAAAACTAGCAATAGATTTCTAGAAATTGTGGTTCTTAAGGGTGGCGAGCAGGAGTTTCCTGACCCAACCACGCCCTGTGAGTGCCCAAACCTCGTCCACGTCGTGCGACCAGGCGATGTTCGTTGATCAGGCCACCGGCGCGGGCCTGTCTTCGTACGCTGTACTGCTCGAGATCGGCCGGTTCGGGTAGCGGTTCAGCGGCGCGGCGGAGTTCAGGGAGCGGTGCGGCCGGTGCCGGTTATGGCGGGTTTCGTACCGGCACAGGATCCGGCGCAGGTGGGCCTGGTTCCAGATGAGGGTTCGGTCCGGGAGCTCGCGTCGGCATCCGCCGGTCCAGCGTTCGGCTATCGCGTTCATCCGGGGCGTCCGGACGTTGCATGGCACGGTCCGGATCCCGGCATCGGCGAGAGCCGCGCCGAATGCGGCCGTGTAGTTTGAGCCGCGGTCGCGGATCATGAACTTGATCTGGTGCGCCTGCCCGCCCGGCTCCATGATCAGGTTTCGGGCCTGCTGGGCGGTCCACTCCCCGGTCGGATGCAAAGTGACTCCGAGGATGCGGACGCGCCTGGTGGCGTGCCTCGATCACGGCCAGGGCATTGGCCTGCGTGCCATCGGGCAGTTCCACGGTGAAGAAGTCGCACGCCAGGATCGCCTCGGCCGGGGAGCGCAGGAATTGCCGCCAGGTGGGCGCGGTCCGCCGCGGCGCTGGGTCCATCCCGGCCTTGGTTCAGGATTTCCCATACCGCCGGCGCTGCTATTTCACTCCCGGGCCGGCCAGCTCGCCGTGGATCCGGCGGTACCCCCAGCCGGGTTCTCGCGGGCTAGCCGGGGCACCAGGGCCTTGATGTTCCGGCGGGCGGCTGGCCTGCCGATCCTGCCGCGCTCGGACCTGGCGGCCCGGCGGCGGCGGGCGATGTCGCGGTGCCAGCGCGGGACCGTGTCCGGGGTGACCAGCAGCCGCAGCGCCTGCCGCCGCGCTTTCGGTATCGCGGCGAGCAGGGTCGCGAGCAGTGCCCGGTCTGCCCGGTCCAGGTTCGGGCGGCGCGGCTGCCGCCGTTGCAGGACAGCGAGCTGGTGGCGCAGGATCAAGATCTCTGCGATCTTCCATGCTTCCTCGCGCCGGAACAGCCGCAGCCATGAGGGCATCCGCGTGATCAGGAGGAAGATGAACCGCAGGCACATGACCGGTGATCATCACGCGCAAGAAGGGCGCGCGCAGAAGGGCGCTCGTTCTAAGGGTCCGAAGGGTCTAGAGCGCCGCTAGACACCCCACGGTCGTGCTGTGTCAAGCGGCGGCTGGTGATGCCGGGTTTGGCTGGGTTTCGGGCTGGGGCCAGGCAGTGGCCTCGTCGTAGGAGATGCGGTGCTCGAGGCAGTGGTGAAGCTGGCCGATGAGTTTGCTGGCCAGGCGGCGCAGGGCGGCTTCGTGCCCGTCGCCGACGGCGCGGCGCTGGTCGTAGTAGGCGCGGGCGCCGGGTGAGGCGCTGAGGGCGGCAAAGGCCCACCAGCGGGTGGCGTCATAGAGCCGCTTGTTGCGGATGTTGCGGGCGAGCACCACGCGTTTCTTACCGGACTGGCGGGTGATGGGGGCGCTTCCGGCGTAGGCGCGGCGGCTGGCAGGATCGGGCCAGCGGGTGCGGTCGTCGCCGAACTCGCCGAGCACCCGGGCGCTGAGGATCGAACCGAGCGCAGGCATGCTGTGGTAGATCGCAGCGTCCGGGTGTTGCTTAAAAGTCGCATCGATCCGCTGTTCCAGGCTGGCCAGGCCGGCGTTCATCGCGGTGATCGTGGTAATGATCGCGGCCGTGGCGTCGCCCATCGCCTGTTCCACCTCGGGTAGCTGGCGCAGCTGGGGTGCGGCGAACACCTTCGCGAGCCGGTGTGCTTCGCTACGGCGGCGGCCCCGGCCCGCGGTGGCGAGCAGGTCCAGTAGGTCTTCGCTGTCAAGCCGGGCGGCCCGGGCCGGGGTGGGCGCGGCCGCCAGCACTGCCAGGGCGGTGCGGGTGGTCAGATCGCCGAAGGCGGTCAGCGCCGCGGGGTAATACAGGCCCAGCAGCGAGCGCAGCCGGTTCACCTCGTGCTGGCGGCTCCACACCAGGTCCTGGTGGGCGCGGGCGAGCACCTCGATCGCCTGGGCTGGCGCGCTGTCGGCGGGCAGCGGCCGGTGCAGGTGAGCATCGGTGCGCAAAATATGCGCCAGCACCATCGCGTCGGCAGCATCGGACTTGCCCCGGGCTAGGTGGTGACGGTCCCGGTAGCGGTCGACGGCCTTGGGGTTGACCGGGTAGATCTCATAGCCGGCCGCGCGCAGCGCGGCGACCAGCAGGCCCCGCTCGGTCTCGATCGCGATCTTCACCGTGCCCGGGCCAGCCCCGTGCGCTGCGAACATCGCGGTCAGCTCACCCAGCCCGGCGGCGTCGTGGCTGACCCGCCGCCGCCCCAGCTTGGTACGCTCGGCATCGTTCAGGGCCACGTCATGGTGATCGCTGGCCCAGTCGATCCCGCACAAGATCGTTCCCATCGGTCTCCCTTCTGACAGACGGAATGAGTGACCGAGGGCCAGCAGCTCTCTAATAGATCAGCGCTCAGCGGCAGCAACACCCCACTAGCCATGCACGGCCCTCAGCAACCAGCGGGGCCACCGTCTAACGGTAGTGATCAAGTCACAGGTGCGGACAGTGATCATCCCGCTGGCCACTCAAGGCGAAGCCTGGACCCCCAACCGGCCCTGGCCTGACAGACACGCCGGCCGGTGGTCTCCGGCTACAGGGCTATTAGGCAGGGACGCAGGAGGCGGTCACGCCGAGTGCGCGTTACGGTGGCCGTCCACCGTTGAGCCCACCTAGATCCGAGGAGATTCCCATGGCGGTCCCGATCGCCGCCCGCGATGTAGCCGCCGCCGCCGGTGCCCTGCTGGTACTCACCGCGGCGGTCAGCGTCGTCGGCACCCTGATTGTGCCCCGCTCGGTCGCCAGCTGGCTGACCCGCTGGGTCGGCGCGCTCGTCGACGGCGTGTTCAAGCTCATTACCCGCCCGATCGCCAGTTACCAGCAGCGGGACCAGATCCTGGCCGCCGAGGCGGCGACGTTCCTGATCGCCCAGCTGGCGGCGTGGCTGCTCATGTCCTTCGTCGGGTACACGCTGCTGGTGTGGCCGTTCACGTCCAAAGGCATCACCTCCGCGGTCACGCTGGCCGGCCCGGCGGTCTTCGGGCCCAACGACGCGCTGGGTGCCGCGGAGCGGATCATCGCTGATCTGGCGGCGGGGACAGCGCTCATCATCGTCACCTTGCAGATCGCCTACCTGCCCACCTTGTACTCGGCGTTCAACCGGCGCGAGGACGAGGTGTCGCTGCTGAACGCGCGGGCCGGTGCCCCGTCCTGGGGGCCGGAACTGCTGGCCCGTACGCATTACGCGCTGGGCTCGGGCACCTCGACGATCGACACGCTGCCTGACCTGTACGAGCGCTGGGAGGGCTGGGCGTCCGACCTGGCCGAGAGCCATACCACCTACCTGCCGCTGGTGTGGTTCCGCTCCCCCCGGCCGCTGTCCTCCTGGGTGATCTCGCTGCTGGCGGTGCTGGATTCAGCCGCGCTGTACCTCGCCCTGTCGCCGCAGTCGGCGCCGGAAGTCCAGGCCCGGCTTTGCTTGCGTTCGGGGTTCGTGTGCCTGCGGGAGATAGCGCAGGCGATGGGATTCGGCATCCCCGACGAGCCCGATCCGGACGCCGGGATTACCCTCGGCTATCAGGAATTCCTCGACGCGGTCGCCCGGCTGCGCAAGGTGGACTTCCCCATCGAGCGCGACCCCGCCGACGCCTGGCCGGACTTCGTCGGCTGGCGGGTCAACTATGAGCCAGCTGCCTACAAGATCGCTTACGCCCTTGATCTCGTCCCTGCGATCTGGTCGGGCCCGCGCCGCCGGCCCACACCGCCGATCACGCCGTTCCGCCCGCCGCCCGGCCGGGCCAGCTGATCAGCACGGAACCTCCAGTCCCGTCGGCTGCCGGTTCCAGCGCCACTTGCAGGACCTGTCACACCGCGGGCCACAGGCACAACTCGAAATCCTCGACACAGATGAACCGGCGTTCGATAGTCGCAAACAGGTGAAAATTACAAACCTAGGGTGGTGTTAAGAATCAAGTGAGGCCAAATGCGATTAATCCTCTCGTCGTGATCCGGCCGCGATCGGGGACCGCCAAACTGGCTACTTGCGTCCCGTCAGGGAGCCGCCCAAATAGAAGTGTCTTAGAGGTCCTAACACAATGAGTAGATCTTGAGCCGACGCCAGCAGATGACGGCGCATCCGAGGCTGAGGAAGGCCTCGTGGATGTCGTCGCGGATCTCCCAGCGGATCCGCAGCCGGCGGAACCAGTGCAGCAGGGCAATAGCCTGCTCAACCACCCAGCGATACCGTCCGCACCCGGACCCGTGCGGGGTTCCGCGGCGGGCGATGACCGGCTCGATCCGCCGGGCCCGGACCAGCGCGCGGTACTTGTCGTGATCGCAGGCGCGGTCGGCGAACACCTGCACCGGCCGCCGCCGGGGCCGGCCACGACAGCCACGAACCGGCGGGATCGCCTCAATTAGCGGCAGCAGCTGGGTGACGTCGTGCCGGTGGCCGCCGGTCAGCGTGGCGGCCAGCGGGATGCCGCCCGCGTCGGTGATCACGTGGTGCTTCGAGCCGGCCCGGGCCCGGTCGACCGGGCTGGGCCCGGTCTTGGCCCCCCCTTTTAGCGCCCGCACGTGCGACCCGTCGGCCGCCGCCCGCGACCAGTCGATCACCCCGGCCGCATTGAGCCGGGCCAGCAGCACCTCATGCAGCCGCTGCCACACCCCGGCGGCGTGCCAGTCCCGCAGCCGCCGCCAGCAGGTCATCCCCGACCCGTACCCCAGCTCCTGCGGCAAGAACTCCCACGGGATGCCGGTGTACAGCACGAACAAGATGCCGCACAGCGCCTTGCGGTCATCCAACCGCCTCCGGCCCGGGTGCCGGAACCTCCGCTCCGGCCCGGGCAGCAGCGGCTCGATCAGCTCCCACAGGCTGTCCTCGACCTCCCAGGGCCTGCGCTGCGCCACGTCAGCCTCCTGCCCGACGCGCACCCATCCAGCAACAAGCAAACCACACCAAACGTCATTCTGTTAGGACCTCTAAATCACGGGTCCGGGAGCGTCCGACCGTCTGTGTAAGTGATCGTGGCGTTTTCATGGGGTCGGGATTCGCCCGTCGAAGTAGATCGTGA
>Ga0207699_10000913_pt1 | contig 14125 bp, 11 predicted proteins | sample LARL51metaG_FD_184344 | JGI IMG/M metagenome (GOLD analysis project Ga0207699, IMG submission 184344) | Corn, switchgrass and miscanthus rhizosphere microbial communities from Kellogg Biological Station, Michigan, USA - LAR L5-1 metaG... | ecosystem: Host-associated > Plants > Roots >...
CGATCTGCAGGTGGAGGTCGTCGCCGTCGGCCAGCTCCAGCAGCGCCGGGCGGGTCGCCTCGGGCAGCCCGGTGGGGTCGGTCGGGAATGACTCGGCGGGCGCCGGCTGGCCCGGCTGAGCGTGCTGATCCATGATCAATACCTCGGGGTTTCATGTCGTGGTCGGTCAGGTGTAGCGTCCGGGGTGCGGCTGCGCCGCGTGCCCGGCGTGAAGGTCAGAGAGAGCTGGCTTGCCTGAGCTTCCTGCCGGCACGGCAGCGAGCCGGCCAGCCCGGGGAAGGGCCCGCGAGGGCCGCGCCGTCCGGCGCTGATGAGCCCTGCAGCGAGAGCCGCCAGCGTAACGGCGGCGGTATCCATCGCGATGACGTAGGCGTTCACCGGCTCACCTCCGTCCGGCGTACTGACGGTTCGGCATCGCGGCGTCCCTGGTGCGAACCTTCCCTACCGCCTGCGTGCATGGCCTAAACGTCGGCCAGCAGGCGGATTTACTGGCCATCCGGCAGAGCTTCGCTGTCCGTTGGCGTCTCGGGCTATCGGTGACCTCAGGGCCTGGTCAGTGACGCTTGGGTGCTTGCGGAACGGACGACGTCGGTGATGGCGCGCACCGAGACAGCCGCGCCGTGCGGGTCATCGAGCAGTCCGCCGTGTGTCGCATCGGCGATGCGGTGGCTGCTGTTGATGGACAGGGCGGCGAGCCGGTCCTGCGCGGCGGCCCATCCGGCGGTGGACAGCGACTCGTTCGCGGTGACGACGGCCAGCGGTTTGCCGCCCAGCGTGACTAGTGCCCGCGCCTGGGCGAACACGTCGCGCAAACGCGACTGCTCGTCGCGGACGTTGCGCAGGCCGCGGGCGCTGGTGCTGAATGCGCGTACCTGTGCGGCTGCGGGTGGGGGTAGAGCGGAGGCGGCCGGGCTGAGTCGTGCCAAGCCCAGGCGGGACAGGCTCGGTAGCAGCGCGACGGCGCGGCGGGTCATCGTGTAGGAGCCTGCGAAGCTCGGGATGACGGTGAACTGGTCGGGGCTGGAGGAGTCAAGCAGCACCAGGCCGGCGACCTGGGCCGGGTACTGCGCGGCGTAGGTCAAGGCGTAGGTGCCGCCGGTCGAGTGCCCGACCAGGATGAACGGCCCGTGCTCGTGGGCGCGGGCAAGAAGGGTACGCAGGTCTCGGGCGGTCTCTCGTCCGTCCAGCGGGTGGGCGGCTTCCTCGCTCCAGCCCTGGCCCGCCCGGTCGTAGGCGCAGACACGGGTGGTGCGGGCCACGGCGGGGATGATGCGGGCCCACGAGGCGGACATCTCGCCGAGACCGTTCTCCAGTATGACCGTCGGGCCGGCCGGGCCGGCCTGGCCGCTGGGCGCGGCTTGCCCGTGGCAGTCCAGGTGAAGCCGGTGTCCGCCGACGTCGTATGACGCCCCGGGCATCGGGTACGCATGCTGGTCCCGGACCTGGGCGACATCTTCGGCGGCGGCGCCGAGCGCGGCGAGCCCGAGGACCGCGACAACCGGGTAGAGGAGCCAGCGACGGCGGTCCGCCACCGCCCGCCGCAGATGCACGAACATCCATCCGGCGAGTACGAGGATCACCGGCGGCCACAGCCACCCCATGACGGCTAGTCCAGCCTCACTCGGCGCAGAGACGAGCAGGACGAGTCCCATTGCGGTCATCACCGCGGCGGGAACGAATGCCCATCGCTGCGGTTGGCTGGTGAGCCGAGTCGAGAGAACAGCCAGCATGGCCCAGCTGGCTCCGAATGCGACGAGGGCTGAACCGGTGATGGCCGACTCGGTGGCCCCTCCGAACAGGCCGAGCGTGAGGGCGCCTGCAGCAACCGCGCCGGCCGTCAGCGAGGTGACGATGATTCGTCCGAGAGGACCATGCGAGGGGGTTGTTGTCGGCCCCGGCGAGCGGTCCGGTGTGGTGACCGATGCGGTCGGGTGGGTTGAGGGGATCTTGGTCTTCATAATGGTCTTGTCTCCCTAGGCCTGCTCGATGGGTGGCTTTGGTCTCCACCGTCGTCGGAAGGCCGGGTATTCGCGCCGGTCAAATGACCGGGGTCGGGGCACGCCCCGGTCAAAGCGCCGGGCTGCCGCCTGACCCCGGCTCGGTCAGGAGCTTAGGAGGTCGAGCTGGGAGAGTTCGCCGCGTGAGCTGACGCCAGCCTTTGCGAACACGTTGCGCAGGTGGAACGCGACTGTCCGGGGCGACACCCAGCATTGGGCGGCGATGTCCTTGTTCGACAAGCCCGTGGTGACGAGCTGTGCGACCTTCTGCTCCACGGGCGTCAGCTGCAGGAGGGTGGACGGGTCACGTTTGCGGGCCGTCTCTCCTGAAGCGCGTAGCTCCTGGGTGGTGCGGGCGATGAGCGGCCCGGCGTTCAGGTCGGTGAAGGTCTCGAGTGCTGCGCGCAGGTGGGTGCGGGCGTCGACGCGGCGATGGGTGCGGCGCAGGAACTCCCCGTAGGCGAGCTGGGTGCGGGCCTGGTCGTAGGGCCGGTTCGCGTTCCGGTAGCGGGCCAGCGCGGTCTCGAACAAGCCGGGAGCATCGGCCGGGTCCGCGGTCATGGCCCGTCCGTAAGTCACCGCGGCCAGCGCCCAGGGCCACTGGGTCGCCTCGGCGAACGGTGCCAGTTCTCCCGTCCAGGCGGCGGCCTGGACGGCGTGGCCGGCGCGGACGGCTGTGTCGACGCGGTCCGGTGCTGCCATCCGGGTCAGGACGGGAAGCCGCATCTGGCTCAGGTGGTGCAGTGCGGCGGATGTGTCCCCGTGATGGGTAGCGCGGGATGCCTTCGCCCAGCGGGTCAGGTCGTGTACCGGGTCGGTCAAGATCCCGAGCCGGTGCGTGGCTACAACCTCCTCGAGGTCTGCGAGCAGGTTCTCGTAGTCGGCCGTGCCCTGGAGCGCCGCGAGCAGGGTCAGCCACGCCAGTGGTGCTGCTGTGAGCGCCTGCTGGCCGACGCCGCGGGCCAGGGTGAGCGCCTCGTCGGCGGAGCTGCGCAGCGCCGTCCACTGGCCAGCGAGCAGCTGAGGGAATGCCAGCCGCTGCAGCGCGTACACGGCCGACATGCCGGCGCCGCGCACGCGGGCGCCGGTCAGCATCAGTGCATAGAACCGCCGGGCCGCCTCGTCGTCGCCGACATTCAGTGCGGCGTTGCCCAGGTTCCCGAGCAGGTCAAGGTCCTCAAGTTCAGGGCCTATCGCGAGGGCAGGCCGAAGGGCAGCGACCGCGTCATCCCACGCACCGTCGCCTGCCAGCGTCATGGCCGCGAGCAGGTGCTTGAGGCAGCGGGTGCGGGTCGTATCGCCGGCCTCCACGGCGACCGGGAGCGTGTCGGCATGCAACGGCGTCCCGCTGTCGGCGCCGTAGCTGCGCATCAGGGTGGCGGCGACCGCCATTTCAAGTGCCCGTACCGGGTCCAGGCCGGCGACGGCCTGTGCGGCCTGCATGAAGATCCGGTGCGCGTCGGTGGCAGAGCCGACGTTGACCTCGATGCGCCCCCGCAGCCGGTCGATGTCGGCACGCAGCAGCGCGTCGTCGGCGAGCTCGCGCGCCGGCATGGCCAGGGACCGGGCCCGGATGGCCTGTCCGGACGCCCACGCGTTCCGGGCGGCCGCGAACAGGCGTGCCGCGCGCGCCGCCTCGTCGATCGTCAGTTCGGCCGCCCGCTCGTACGCGGCGGCCGCGGCAACGTACCCGCCGCGCTGTTCAGCGCGGGCCCCGGCCAGGCCGAGCGCCTCGGCGAGTCCTTCGTCCGGCCCGTCTGCCGCTGCGGCACGATGCCACGTCGCCCGGTCCGGGTCATCGCTGAGCGCGTCGGCGAGCGCCCGGTGGGCCTGACGCCGCTCCGAGCTGGTGGCCGCCTGGTACACCGCCGAGCGGACCAGCGGATGCTTGACCGCTACGACGTCACCCTCCATGCTCAGCAGACTGGACTGCTCGGCCTCCGCCCAGGCCCGAGCATGGGCACCACAGGTGCCGGCGGCCTGCCGCAGGGTCGCGACCCGTCCGGTGTCGTCCGCGGCCGTCACCAGCAGCAACGTCTGTACCTGCTCTGGTAGCCGGCGGCATTGGTCGAGGAAGGCACGCTCCAGACCGGCCGTGAGCGGCAGTTGCGACGGCAATGGGGCGGTTCCCTGCAGCTGGCCCGCGGTCAGCCCGGTGGGCAGCTCGAGCAGCGCAAGAGGATTCCCGCCGGTCTCTCGGACCAGCCGGTCGCTGACCTCGTCGGGCAGTGCCTCCCCGGCGCGCTCGAAGAGCAGCCGCCTGGCCGCATCATCGTCGAGGCCTCCGAGGCGCATCACCGGCAACCCGTCGGGGTTGAAGGACCCTGCTCCGATGCCGTTGCCGGTGCCGCGGCTGGTCCGGGTGTCGCGGGCGGCGAACACGATGGCCACCGGGTCGGCCTGCAACTGACGCGCCGCGAACAGCAGCGCGCCCGCGGACGCGGTATCCAGCCACTGCGCATCGTCGACGACGCACAGCACGGGGCCGTCCTCGGCGGCCTCGGTCAGCGCCGACAGGGTAGCCACCCCGACCAGGAACGGCTCGACGGACGAGCCCTCCTCCTGCCCGAACGCCACCCGGAACGCGCGCGCCTGCGGGACCGGAAGCCGCTCGAGGCGAAGCGCAGGCCGCAGCAGCCGGTGCAACGCGGCGAACGGCAACGGTGACTCGGACTCAACGCCATGGGTGCGGAGCACACGTATGCCCGCCACGTCCGCCGCGGCCTGCTGGGACGAGACCAGGTCCTGCAGTAGAGCGGACTTGCCGACGCCCGGCTCACCCAGAACCACCAAGACGGCGGCCTGCCCGGACCGGGCATGGTCCGCGAGTGCGGCAAGCCGCGCGCGTTCCATGTCGCGACCCTGTAGCACCACACGACCGTACCTCGCCGGCGACCGTCCGCCCCAGCACCGTGAACCCTGGCTGTTTGACCGGGGCGACTGGCCGCCGCACGCGCCCACCTGGAACGTCCACGCCGCCCCTCGACCCCGAAGGAGCACGTCGCTAACACGCGCTGGTGGTCTCCGTTCTGCGTCACGGTCGACTGGCTTGCCGCCATGATCATGGCCGTGGCGATTTCAGCAGGCGCCAGCTTCAACTGACCGGCGAGCGAGACAATCCCGGTTCCTCGCTGGTCGCTCCAGGGCGGGCGTCGAGATCATCACATGTTCATGGGCGCGGCGCCGATGCCGATGTTGTGGTGCACCGCCACCCACCAGTCCCACACGTTGGTGTGCACCGGGCCGGCCACGTAGCCCATCAGGCGGCCGTCGTTCTGGGTCCACACCATGTATTCCAGGCCCTGGGTGTAGTTGCAGAACACCCGGCCCGCGGCCTGGTCGTCCTTCACCATGCCCATGGTCATCTGGTCCACCGAATAGGCCTTGGTGTGCTGGAACAGGTGGTTCCAGCCGACCTCGCCGTAGGTGCCCTGGGCCCCGCAGTCGTTGAAGTTCTGCCTGAACTGGTTCGAGTTCAGCGACGTGACCTTGGCTGTGTACGCGGCGTACAGGGCCTTCAGGTTCGGGTAGGTCTGGAAGACGACCCCGCTGACGCCGGGCGCCGGGCCGGTGCAGGTCACGTTCGTCGGGCTGTCCTGCTTGCAGGACGAAGGCGGCAGCTTGCCGGTGGCGTCCCCGCTCTTGTCCGCCAGGACGAGCGCGTTCATCAGCGCGCTGGTCGCCGGCTTCGGCTTTGCCTTGGCGGACATCGACGGCATCGTCGTCGCGCCCCTGGCGTGCGAGGCGGACCCGCTCAGGCCGGCCCAGGTACCCAGGCCCGCCACCACCAGGACCAGGGCCGCCAGCACGGCGATCCAGCGTGGCTGCCGGTACCAGCGCGGCCCCCGCGGCCGGCCAGGAGGCGGCGCGCCCGCGGGCTGACCGGGCTCGCCCGGCCCAGCGGGACCGTCCTCACGGCGGTGAGAGGTGAAGGTCCCGCCGCCGGGCTGACCCGGACCGGGCTGCCCGTGGCCGGGATAACCGGCGCTCGGCGGGCTGCTCCAGGACTGGCCGGGCCCGGATGGTGATGCGGCGGCGAGGCCGCCCGGCGGGCCGGGGTCGGCCGCGTACCCGTGGACGGGCGGGCTGCTCCAGGAGTAACGGTCCGGCGGCGCTCCCGCATGACGGCCGGGCGGCGCGCTGGCGTCCAGCCCGGTCGTCGTGATCCCGTAGGGGAGGGAGTCCGTCCCGCGCCCGAAGATGCCCAAGGCCATCCGGGCGGCACCGATGAACTCGCGGCAGCTCTGGTACCGGCCGCCGGGCTGCTTGGACAGCACCCGGCCGAACACGTCGTCGATTGCCGGTGGCAGGTCGGGCCGCAGGACGGTGGGCATGACGGGCGTCTCCTCGACGTGCGCCCAGATGATCGCCGCGTCCAGGTCCTTCTCGAACGGGACCCGCCCCGTCAGGCACTCGTACAGCACGCAGCCCAGCGAGTACTGATCGGCCAGGCCAAGCACCGACGTGCCCCGGATCTGCTCCGGCGCGACGTAGTCGATCGTGCCCAGGAACTGCCCGGTCGAGGTCAGCCCGGTACGCGACATCGCGTGCTTGGTGATGCCGAAGTCCGCCAGGTAGACGTGATCGGGATCGCCCTCGTCGCTGCCCCGCTCGATCAGCATGTTCCCCGGCTTCACGTCCCGGTGCACCAGTCCCTGGCGGTGCGCGGCGTCCAGCGCCCGGGCGACCTGGCCCAGCAGGAACAGCGCGGTTTCCGGCTGGAGACGGCCCCGCTTCTTGATGATCTGTCGCAGGTCGGTCCCGGACACGTACCGCATCGCGATGTACAGCAACCCGTCGCTTGACCCCATGTCGTAGATCGGGATCACGTTCGGGTGGTTCAGCGAGGCCGCGATCCGTGACTCCTCCAGGAACCGGGCCCGGAACACGTCGTTGGCGGCCAGTTCGGGCGCCAGCACCTTCAGCGCGATGACGTTACCCAGGCGGAGGTTCTCCGCCTGGTAGACCACGCTCATCCCGCCGCGGCCGAGCACCGCGCGCATCCGGTAGCCCGCGAACTCGTCTCCCACCAAGGGCAGCTCAGCCATCACGCACCCCTTCCGGGAAAGCGACCCGGTCCCGGGCTTACCGGGGCGGTGACCCGTAAGCGCTCTCCTGGCAGGAAGAGCTCACTATCAAGTGAACTGATACATGCATCTTCCGTCAACACCCGACTCCGCTCCGTAGTCGCCAACGTGCCCTGGTCATGGCGGCGCCGGCTCTTCGGCCCTTAGCTGGCTGGTTGCGGGCGCAACCCGGACATGGTGACGGTGAGGAGCCGGCGGACCGCTGCCTCGGACGGCAGGCTCCCGGCGGCGGTGAGGGCGTGCAGGCAGTACCCGGCCAGCTCGCCGGGTGCGATGTCGGCTCGGATCTCGCCCGCCTGGGCGCCCGTGGCCAGCAGGTCGGCGACCAGGTCCCTGAGCTGCTGCCGCGCCCGGGCCACGTGCTCGCCGCGGTGCAGGAGCGATACGGGCAGTTCGGTGTCGTGGTGCTCGTGCTGGATCAGCGCGAATGCCGTCAGGACGGCTTCGAGCTGCCCGGCGGGAGTGCCGGCGGCGTCCCGGGCCGCGGTGAGCTGGCGCAGGTGAAGCGCGATGTGACGTTCGTGCCAGGCCACCAGGATCGCTTCGACGTCGGGAAAGTACTTGTACAAGGTGGCGCGCCCGATTCCGGTCGCGGCCGCGATCTGCGACATCGTCACCGCGGCCAGGCCGTGCTCCCGGACCAGCGCGGCGGTGGTGTCCAGAGTGGCGTCGTGGACCGCGCGCCGGTGCTCCTCGATCGTCTCGGTCCACAGCTTCGGCACCCTTAAAGGATACATGATGTTGATATCGAGACAAATTGAATTGACAGCGACACTTTGTCTCGATAAGACTGTGGCGATGATGACTCCACGGAGAGAGGACATCCGCATGACCGGCCCGCCATCGCACCCAGATACCGGCATCACCGGCCAGGCCTCAGGGACACCGCCCCGCGGCGGGCAGCGCGCCGGGCGGCCGCGCTGGAAAACCGCCGCGATCGCGGCCATCGTGATCGCGCTGCTGGCGGTGATGGTGATCCTGCACCTGACCGGCACCCTCGGCGCCGGCAGCCATGGCTAGCGCCGCGGCAGGCCAGGCGGCGCGGCGATGATCGAGGCAAGGGGCCTGACCAAGCGCTACGGCGGCACCGTTGCCGTCGATGACCTGTCTTTCACGGTCCCGCCCGGCCAGGTGACCGGTTTCCTCGGCCCGAACGGCGCCGGCAAGTCCACCACGATGCGGCTGATCCTCGGCCTGGACGCGCCCGACTCCGGATCGGTCGCGATCGGCGGGCGGCCGTACGCGGCCTGCCGGCGCCCGTTGTTCCAGGCCGGGGCGCTGCTGGAGGCCAAGGCGTTCCACGGCGGCCGCAGCGCCCGCAACCACCTGCTGTGCCTGGCGCTGAGCAACGGGATCAGCCGCGCCCGCGTCGATGAGGTGCTGGACCTGGTGGGACTCTGCAGCATCGCACGCCGACGGGCCGGCGGGTTCTCCCTCGGCATGTCCCAGCGGCTCGGGATCGCCGCGGCGCTGCTGGGCGACCCGCCGGTCCTGATGCTCGACGAACCGGTCAACGGCCTGGATCCCGAGGGCGTGGTATGGATCCGCACGCTGCTGCGGACACTGGCCGCCGAAGGCCGTACCGTGCTGCTGTCCAGCCACCTGATGAGCGAGATGGCGATGACCGCCGACCGGCTGGTCATCATCGGCCGCGGCCGCCTGATCGCCGAGGCCTCGATGGCGGAGTTCCTGGCCGCCGGGTCCGGCCTTTCGGTGACGGTCCGCTCCCCGCAGGCCCGCGCGCTGGCCGCGCTGCTGACCGCGCGCGGCGCCACGGTCACCCGCCAGGACGCAGACACCCTGGCCGTCACCGGGACCACCACCGAGGTCATCGGCGAGCTCGCCCGCGAGGGCGGGCTCACCCTGACCGGGCTGGCTGAGCATCAGGCCACCCTGGAGGACAGGTACATGGAGCTCACCCGGGACGCTGCCGATTACCGGGCCGTATCCGCCGGGCCCGTCGCAACGAGGAAGTAGGACCGCCCATGACTGCAACCACGAGCGCGGCGCGGTCGCCGGCCGGCCTGGTGCCGCTGTTCACCGGCATCCTCCGGTCCGAGGCCCGCAAGCTCGGGACGGTGCGCTCCACGCTCTGGGCGCTGTTCGCGGTCGTAGCGTTCAACGTGGTGACCGCGGCGCTGCTCGGCGCGTTCCTGCCCGGCCATCTCAGCGCGCACCAGAAGGCCACCATCGATTCCGTCCGGGTCAGCCTCGGCGGCCTGCACCTATCGCAGATCGCGGTCGGCCTGCTCGGCGTGCTCGCCGTCACCGGCGAGTACAGCAGCGGCATGATCCGCGCCACGCTGGCCGCCGTGCCGCAGCGCCGCCTGCTGCTGACGGCCAAGGCGCTGGTGCTCGCCGCCGCCGCGGCGGTAACCGGGATCGTCGCGTGCCTGGCGGCGTACCTGCTCTTCCAGGCATTCCTGCCCGCCGGCGACGCCATGCGGACCACGCTGGCCGGCCCGGGCGCGCTCCGCGCGGTCACCGGAGCCGGCCTGTACCTCACCGTCCTGGCCCTGCTCGGCTTCGGGCTCGGCACCATCCTGCGCTCCAGCGCCGGAGCGGTGGCGGTCCTGTTCGGCGTGCTGTTCGTGCCCACCCTCCTGACCGCGCTGCTGCCCTCCTCGTGGCAGGACACCCTCGGCCCCTACCTGCCGATGAACGCCGGCGACGCGATCTACACCGTCCGCCCTGAGGCGCACATGCTCCAGCCCTGGACCGGATTCGGCGTGTTCTGCCTGTACGCAGCAGTTGCCCTCGCCGCCGGGTTCGCCCTGATCGGGCGCCGCGACGCATGACCGAAGGAAGCGCCATGCTCACAGCCGAAGCCGATATCCGGACCGAACACGCCGCCAGCTATCTGGCCCGGCTCTGCGGCCATGCCGGCCAGATGGGCACCGTCGGCCGCCGCCTGGGCCACCGCCGGCCGTCCCACGCGCACGGCGACGCCCCACCCGAGGTGCGGCACGTGGAATGCTCCGGGACCGAGGGAACCGTCAGCCTGAACTGGGGCCAGTGGACCATGCGCGCCCTCCCCGGCCTGCTAGCGGTCCGCGCCGAGGCAGCCGACGAGGAGAGCCTGCGGCAGATCCAGGATCTCCTCACTGCGCGCCTGCAGAAGTTCGGCCGACGCGAGCACCTGACCGTGGACTGGCAGGACGGCCGCGGCTGAGGCACGCGCCACGGTCCGGGATGGCTGGGGCCAGCATGTGTCCGGGCCGAGCTCGCACATCCGGCGACGGCGATAGCCAGCAGCGTCGCGAGCACCGTGACTGGCATGGACTTCATCGCGCACCTCTGGTTCTTTGATCCAGCCCATTGGACGGCGTTGTCGGCGACGCGGTTCCGGGTGCCTCCGTTCTGCTGATCATGCCGAACGGGCGGTGGCTCGCGTCCTGGGCTCTGCTGGACCAGGACCGGGACGTCTTGCGACCAGCGCCGTCAGCCCTATCCGCGGATCCCCTGCCTTTAGGTCCACCGGCTGGTACGTGTCACGTCTGCTCGGGGTTGCCGACGCCGCCGGTGCACTCGCCGCCGTATTCGGGGGTGAAGGTCGGCGACGCGCGGAACTTGTCGACGAACTGTTGCAGCCGGGGTGAGGACCCTCAGCTCCTAGCCGGTGCCGCGCGGGGACGCCTGAGCGCCGCGCCCCTTCCGGTCGGTGGGTGCAGGCACCACGGGCCGTTCGGGAAGATCTCAATGCCGAACGACCGGGAACTCACTCGCCTACCTGCGGGGTGAAGGCCGCGAGCAGGATGGCGGTGAGCCCGGCCGCGTCGCCAGGATCGAGCCGGCCGGCGGCGGCGTCCTCGGCCGCAGCGTGCATGAGCCGGTCAGCCGGAGCCGCCCCGGGATCCCGGGGCGGCGCGCAGGAACCGGCGCAGCCGCAGGCTGTTCGTGACCACGAACACGGAGCTGAACGCCATCGCCGCGGCGGCGATCAGCGGGTTGAGGAAGCCCAGGGCCGCCAGCGGGATGGCGGCGGCGTTGTAGCCGAACGCCCAGAACAGATTGCCCTTGATGATGCGCAGGGTGCGCCGGGACAGCAAGATGGCGTCCGGGACGGCGAGCAGGTCGCCGCGGATGAGGGTCAGGTCGGACGCCTCGATCGCGGCGTCGGTGCCGGTGCCCATGGCCAGGCCCAGGTCGGCCTGCGCCAGCGCGGCGGCGTCGTTGACCCCGTCGCCGGCCATTGCGACTACCCGGCCCTCCTGCTGGAGCTGCCGGATGGCGTCCGTCTTCCCGGCCGGGAGCACCCCGGCGATCACCTCATCGATGCCGACGGCGGCGGCGACGGACCGGGCGGCGCGCTCGTTGTCGCCGGTCAGCAGCACCGGCCGCAGGCCCATGCCGCGCAGCCGCCTGACCGCTTCGGCCGAGGTGGGCTTGATCGTGTCGGCGACCACGAACAGGCCGCGGACCTCGCCGTCCCAGCCGGCGACGACGACCGTCTGCCCGGCCGCCTCCGCTTCGGCGGCCCGGGCGGCGAGTCCGGCTGGGACCGCGAGCGCCCATTGCGATTCCGCCCAGCCAGGCCGGCCCGCCGCCACGCCGTGCCCGTCCACCATGCCGGTGACGCCGAGCCCTTGATGGCTGGTGAAGTCCGTCACGCCCGGCAAGCCACCGTCGAGCCTGTCCCGCGCGCCCGCCGCGATCGCGGCGGCGATCGGATGCTCGGAGGCGTCCTCGACCGCCCCGGCCAGCCGCAGCAGCTCAGCCGGGTCCGTCCCGGGCGCGGCGGCCACCTCCAGCAGGCTCATCCGGCCGGTGGTGATCGTGCCGGTCTTGTCCAGCACGATCGTGTCGACCGCGCGGGTGGACTCCAGGACTTCGGGCCCCTTGATCACGATGCCGAGCTGGGCGCCGCGGCCCGTGCCGACCAGGATCGCGGTCGGCGTGGCCAGGCCCATCGCGCACGGGCAGGCGATGATCAGCACCGCGACCGCTGCGGTAAACGCCGCCCCGGCGCCCTGCCCGGCCGCCAGCCAGGCAGCCAGGGTCACGATGGCGACGCCGATGACGACGGGGACGAACACCGCGGAGATCCGGTCCGCCAGCCGCTGTACCGGCGCCTTGCCCGCCTGGGCCTGCGCCACCAGGCGGGCCATCTGCGCGAGTTGCGTGCCTTCGCCGACCCGGGTCGCGCGGACTACCAGCCGCCCGCCGGCGTTCACGCACCCGCCGGTCACGGTGTCGCCGGGACCCACCTCGGCCGGGACCGGTTCCCCGGTCAGCATCGAGGTGTCCACCGCCGAACTGCCGGACACGACGATGCCGTCGGCGGCGATCTTCTCCCCGGGCCGGACCACGAACTCCTCGCCGGCCGCGAGCTGCCCCACCGGGACACGTACCTCGCCGCCGTCGCGGATCACCGCGACGTCCTTGGCGCCCAGCGACAGCAGCGCCCGCAGCGCCGCGCCCGAGCGCCGCTTCGCCCGGACCTCCAGGTAGCGGCCAAGCAGGATCAGCGCGGTCACCCCGGACGCGACCTCCAGGTAGGTGGCGTCCGCGCCGCCGCCCTGCGCGAGCCAGGCGAAGCCCATCCGCAGGCCCGGCCGGCCTGCGGCCCCGAAGAACAGCGCGTACAGCGACCACAGGTACGCGGCGGCCACGCCGACCGAGATCAGCGTGTCCATGGTCGCCGCGCCATGCCGCGCGTTGGCCAGCGCCGCGCGGTGGAACGGCCAGGCGCCCCACACCGCCACCGGGGAGGCCAGCGCCAGCGAGGCCCACTGCCAGTTCCGGAACTGCCAGGCCGGCACCATGGCCAGCACGACCACGGGGGCCGCGAGCAGCACGGACACCAGCAGCCGCCGCCGCAGCGCGGCCGCCTTCCCGCCGTCGTCTGCCTGCTCCGGCTGCCCGGGCCCCTCGTCCTGCCGGACCGAGGGAAGGGAGGCGGTGTAGCCGGCCTGCTCGACGACCGGGATCAGGTCACCCGGGCTGACCGCGGCCGGGAAGGTCACGTGCGCGGTCTCGGTCGCGAAGTTAACGGTCGCGGTGACTCCATCGAAGCTGTTCAGCTTCTTCTCGATCCTGGCCGCGCACGAGGCGCAGGTCATTCCGCCGATCACCAGGTCGGCGCGGCTGATCGCGTCATGCGCGAACTCGGCCGGGCTCTCGCCCGTCGCCGTGCTCATCGGCGCATCTCCCTTCCTGTCTGCGGTCAGATGTACCGTCGGCCCGTTCCGATAAATTCAGCGTGCGGAACGGTCAGTGATGCACCTCGTCAAGCCGGGACCTGGGTGCCTGCCTCACCGCCTGACGGTGTCCGCTGCCCCGGCGAGCCGGTAGCCGCCCGCCTCATCCAGCGCCGCCCCGACGGCCTCGGCGGTCAGAGGTGTCTCGCTGGTCACCGTCACCGCGGACTCGCCGCCGGGGACGAGAGTGACCGTGACATCACCGACGCCACGGAGCTCCTTCAGCTCCTCCGTGACCGCGCGCACGCAGTGCTCGCAGGTCAGTCCGGTCACCTGATATGCCGCCGAGGTCATGGACGCGGCCTCCCGTCGTGTCGTGGTCAGGACCGCACGAGACGTGCGATCGCGTCGGATGCCTCGCGGACCTTCTCGGTGGCGACATCACCGCCCTCGGCGACCGCCTGGGTGACGCAGTGACTCAGATGGTCTTCCATCAGCCCCAGCGCCACCGACTGCAGCGCCTTGGTCGCCGCCGACACCTGGGTCAGGATGTCGATGCAGTACTTGTCCTCCTCGACCATCCGCTGCAGCCCGCGGACCTGGCCCTCGATCCGCCGGAGTCGCTGCAGATAGTCCTCTTTGCCGGACGTATATCCGTACATCCCAGCCTCCGCTCGCCCGTAGCTGCTACGTGAGATTACCATACCCTGGCAGGGTATATGAATATCCGGCCCGGGCCGACGGTAACCTGCGATACGGTTCAGCCCAGGTGAGAGACCTTTTGTCTCCTCCTCCTCCTCGCAGCGGCGGGGTGAAGCTGGAGACAGCCTGAGCCGGGGTCGCCGGGGAGGGCGGGAGCAGCCTCGACGAAGTCGTGCCGGGTTCAGTACTGCCGGATGGG
>Ga0207699_10000915_pt1 | contig 14114 bp, 20 predicted proteins | sample LARL51metaG_FD_184344 | JGI IMG/M metagenome (GOLD analysis project Ga0207699, IMG submission 184344) | Corn, switchgrass and miscanthus rhizosphere microbial communities from Kellogg Biological Station, Michigan, USA - LAR L5-1 metaG... | ecosystem: Host-associated > Plants > Roots >...
GGCAAGGATCGCTCGCCGCTCTCAATCTTTCTCCGGAATTGAGCCCGGACTCATCATCAACACGTCCGCGTTGGCCTCCATGGCGCTGAGCGCAAGAGCAAAGCCAGCGCTGACCTGCTGGGCATCGCCAAAAAAGACTATGACGGATTTCTCGCAGGCCGGCGTGCCTCCCTCGCGGCCAATAATCCATCGATCGCTTGCTGGTATCGCTTGCTTTCTTCTCAGGGACATCTCCTCAGACCATTTAACCTCTTGCAACTTCGCCACCAGGAAATCACTGGCTGTCGGAGATTGCGCGGAGAATGCCGTCGAACGGCAGACCAAGTCCGGTTGGCGTCATGACAACTCGGGTTCCTGACAATGCCACCTCGAAACAGCCGCCATCCGGATCGGGCAGATCGACGCAGAGCTCATCGCCCTGAATGCTCCATCTGCCAAGCCTCTTGCTGCCCATCGCATAGTTCCTGAGCGTCCCGTCCCGCTCGTAGACCGCGCGCCAATGAACCTCGTCGGTGAGCTCTTTGCCCGCGAACCTGGCGAGTATCTGCGCACCGGACAGTTTCTGAAGATTTGCCGCAGCGACAAATCCGGCATCGAGGGCAAGCAGGCTCCCGACGCCGGAGGCGAGTGCCGCGATGAGGCGCTTGCGGAGGCCTCTCGATTTAAACGCTCTCACTTTCGGGTTCACTTTTTGCAGGACTTCAAGCACATCTGATACTCGGTCCTGCACGCCGGTCCGGCGTAGTTCTTCATGCACGCGGCTCGCTGCTCGGCGCAGACCTTGCACGTTTGAGCTTGCGCGGCGCTGCCGACGAGAGGAGCGAGCGCCGACAGAGTGATCATCAGTTTCCGCATATAGACCTCCGCTTGCGACGGTAATTCGATCGCGCTTCGCTAACTCCTCGTGCTCGCCGTTTTGTCTAGAGCCGCTCGCAAGCCCTTCGCCAGCTTCAGGGCATCGTCATTGGCCCAGAAGTGCATGAAGAACAGCCGCGGTTGCTCATCGAGCATGTGACTGTGGACCGCCGTTACCTCGATTCCGTTTGCAAGCAGCTCCTTGATGACCGGATTGACCTCGTCACCCGTCAGCACGAAATCGCCGGCGCCGCGAGACTCTCTCGCAGCCCAAAACCCGTCACGGCAAACCCGGCCGGACTCTTACTCTTCTCTTGCGCGAGGGATCGAAGCCGAACGGCCGCGACGCGAAGCGGCTCGGTTCACGAGAGCCCTATGCGGCGGAAGCCGCACGCGCGCAAACGAAAGAAACCGCTAAGACTTGAGTCCGGAGGATCTAGATTTCCTCGCGCGCATGGGTCTGCGCGTCGTAGATCCTGATCTGAAGCATGGGAAAACGTCTCTTTAGCTCTTCTCCACCTGCCCTGGCGCCGTCTCTGGTCGCAAATTCGGCTTTGAGCCGGCCATCCACTTCAAGCGCGTAACCAGAGGCCGGCAGTTCACGGGTGGCTGCAACCATTTCATTCCTTTTGTGCAGTGAGGTAGTTGGAATGATGGCTTAGCGTGAGTCGCCCAAACCACACCAGGGCCACTTTCACCACTGTTGGGCTCGGCCAGCACCCGGTGTCCATTGGCGCCTTGCAGTGGCATCAGGGACGAAAGCCCGAAGGGTGAAAAACCCGGCAATCCCGGGGGTTCAGCGTAGCCGACAGCCCGGCCCGACAGGGAGACGCACGCCTCCGTCGCACAAGACAAACACAGCGATGGCCTCCGACTTGTTGATGATTATCGCCTGGCGCGCGCACTTAGACCACGGTGCCCGGCTAACGTCGACCCGGGGTAGCCAACTCGGGGAGACGCCCATGTCGACCGAAGACTCCGAAGCGGCCGAGCCGCTGCGTGCCGTCGCATACGTCCGAATGTCCACCGACCGTCAGATCTATTCGACTGAGAACCAGATCGAAGCGATCGCGGCTTACGCGGCTCGCAAGAACATTTCGATCATTAGGACCTACAAGGATGACGGCAAAAGCGGGCTTATGCTGGATCGCCGGCCGGCGCTCAAGTCGCTGCTCGGCGACGTCATGCTCGGCAAGGCCGACTTCGACTGCATTCTCGTTTATGACGTCAGCCGCTGGGGCCGTTTCCAGAACAGCGACGAAAGCGCGCATTACGAGTTCATCTGCAAAGAGGCCGGCGTCCGGGTCGAATACTGCGCCGAGGAATTTTCAAACGACGGCAGCCAGACACCAGATAGTTTGCATCTTTCTCCGGAACAACCCTGCCAAGCCCCGCAATTTAGGGCCGCGATCTCACCGCCTGATAGTCAATTCAACTAGTTCTTTCGAATGCTTCCGGAGCAGGTCGATCCGCTTGGTTGTGAATTCAGCAATGACGCTAGGAAATTCAAAGGGCGACCTGATCCAAGCAAGCCTCTGAGCGAATTCCCAAGCCAATTTCATGTTGGCTTGTCCCATTTCCAGCAGCTTAGCTTGATAGGCACCCACGCCTGCCAGAGCCGGAGAAAACTCGAGTTCTCCCTTTGACTCGGTGTCGGCCATCGTCTGTCTTGTTTCGTCCTCCAAGACCATAGCCGGACTATCAACAAGGCGAGCTTCTTTGTCAGTTTCGCTCTGATGCTCGGGGAGCGATTTAGTCGAGTCTGCCGCAGGCGCGCGTCCGGCTATCGGACTTCTGACAACGGCCTGAGTCGCACGCTGGGCCTTATGGGTGATTTTTTTCGCGGTGTGGGCACGTTTTGACGCCATTCCTGGTTTTCGGTTGCTCATTTGACACTCCTACTGGCGGGTCCACCACAACGGTCAAGTTCTGAAACAGCAACAGCCGTGCCAGTGCCACGCTCCCATCGCGGGAACATGGACGTTCCGGATGCCCCCGACATACCACGCGTCCTGCCTCTGCGAACTGGTCGCTTGCCGAACTATTTCCGTCGGCGGCGCGTTCGCTTACGCGAGCGGATTTGGCCCCGGGCCCAGTTGAGCCTCCCCAGCCGTTTCGCATTTTTCGCGACATGCCGTCGATATCGATGAACTATCTCTTCGCCAGAAGCACCAGCCAACAGGTGAGCGGTAGCTTCCAAACCTGCATGTATCTTTTCCCTGACCATCAGCTCAGCTTCGCGTTGGGCTTTTCTGCCGCCACGCATCAGCTTCATCATCCGCAGCGCAATCACACCATTTGCTTCGACCGCCAACATCATGAAGGAATTGAACATGCGCCGCTCTCTACATACTCGTCCGTGCCAAGATGAAAGCAGGGAGATGGTTCCGCAGGCCAAGTTGATAGCCAAATTGACCAGTACACTTCATGGAGAGTTCGCGATTGCGCGGCATGTCTTTTTAGCCGGGTGTCAGAACCGAAGAGGGCTCCGCTTGCTTGGTCGAGAGGCTCCCAGGAGCTATCCAGGGTCCTTCGGCCACTTCCTTGATCGCTGACATCACTGCAGCGGTCGCAGTCTGATGAACCATATGGCCGGTCCGGGGAACTCGGTGAAACCTGCTCTGGGGCACGTCGCGGTGTAACCGATCCGATTGCGCATCAGTGTCAATCAACCGGTCCTCATTACCGGCGACGATGACGACGGGCATCTTCAGATTTGCGTACTCGTTCTGGAACTGAAATGCGTCCGGAATCATAAGCGCCGACTCCGCGGCTGACGAGCGGATCTGAGAAGGACGAAGAGCCATTTCTTTCGGAAAGCCCTCGAACTTCCTCGGCACGGACCGCGGACCGAACATCTTGGCCAGCGCGAACGGCCACATCACACGGCTTGCAATCGGTGAGAGGGTGTAGTCCAAGATGTCCCCCACTAAGGGCAGCGCGGGCATGGACAAAGCCAATAGGTCTGGACGCACCGTTGGATAGTAATAACCGGAAGCAAGAACCAGGCCTTGGACCAAAGTTGGATATCTGAGCGCCAGCGCGATTGCGACAGAAGCTCCCCACGAGTGCCCCAGGACGATTGCATGTGAGACCTTCAGTCGCCGGAGAGCCTCGTTAATCAGCTCGGCCTGTGCTGCCGGTGTCCAGACCACGGTTCGCGGGCGATCGCTATGGCCAAAGCCGGGGCGATCGAAGACGATCACACGATAATTTTGGGCGGCCAAATCGATCAAACCGCTGGATTCAAAATCCTGGATCATGCTGCCCATGCCGTGCAGCAGGACGAGCGGCACGCCCGAGCCACGTTCGACATAGTGGAGCCGGGCGCCGTCTATTTCCAAGAATTGACCAGCGGGAGGATTTTCGCTCTCGGCATTCTTGGCCAGACGGCTGTTCACCAGAGCCGATATCGCCAAAGCTCCAACGGTCGCCGCTGCGGCCATTAGATAAGGGTGCGCCTGAGCAATCGTTTGGCCCTTCTTGGCGAGGGTCTTTGGCGAGCGCGTCTTGAGGTAGGCTGCGGTCATCATATGCACTCCTTGGTGCGTGCAAGAAATCCGGACAATCGCGTCCGCCAGCGCGCCGGGACGCTGGCGGATTAAAAGATCTAGGGCCCCCTGTTGCCTAAGGCCTCACCCCATCCGTCGACGGCAGGCCTAGTCGATCGCGAAGAAGGGCGATCGAAGCCTTTCCAAAGTCGGGGAGAGCCAGCAGCACCTGATCCGGCGTTTCGCGCACCTCTCCGACTGTCTTCAGGCCAGCCGCGAACAGCGCGTTCTTTATCCGAACTGGAAAACGAACTTCACGGGTTGGTGTCTTGTCCGGAAGTTCTGGCGTTGGCTCAAGCTCGCTCATTGATCGGAAACATCATTCAGTGAACGGCATTCGCTGCCAGGCAGTGTAAGACGACGCCGATCGCCAGCCTCCTTCGTGACTGCCGCGATCGAATCGCCGGCTACCTGAACTAGGCCGGCAAGTTGCTCGTGAGAAACCTTTAAGCGCTTTCGCAGAATCCGGACCTGTACACGATCGGTCAGGTCGAGCTTATTGCGCACGCCAGCGGATTGGCGTCGGTGCATGGTCATCCTATGGGTCGATGGAATGGAGAGTTTAGGCTGGCGCTGGCCAGTTGGCCTTAGTGGAGACCGCCCCGCTCCTAGCTGAGACTTCTATCTCCGATAGGACAACCAGACATGCCGGACCTTGTTCCGCGTCTCAGCAACTTAAAAGCTGTTTGGAACGCCCCCACGTCCGCTCCTTCACAAACTCAGACGTCCGAACGAAATCATGTCCGCGTACGAGCACGTTCGCACTTTGGATGTTATGGAAAAAGGAGGCCAGCGGCCGTCCACAAACAGCTACGCCCGCAGAAAACGCGCCAGCCCACGCAGTGCAATTGACTGACGGAGCCGACGTGGCGGCAAGGTCCGCAACGCGCCCGAGGCGGCGACGTCTCGCGGACAGAAGTGGCGGAACTCACGACGTCAGAGCTGGTTCAGAATGGACTTGGCCACCAGCGGAGGTTCGCGATGCCTGTCACCGAGGATCACGTTTACAAGATCTTGGAACTTGTAGGATCTTCCGAAAAAGTATCGACGATGCCATTCAAAATGCCATTACCCGTGCATCAAAGACCATTCGCGCGATGAAATGGTTCGAAGTCGTGCAAACGAGAGGCCATATCGAAAACGGTTCTGTCCGACATTACCAGGTCACTTTGCGGGTTGGATTCACACTAGAGGAGTAAGTGGTCTTAGATCGCGCGAATCTCCCTGTTGTTCCGCATTCGGCCCCGGCGCGGAGAGAAGCGTACCGGCTCCGCGCTTGCCGGGTACCGCGGACACCGGCATTGCGCCGTTTCGCGCCTGCCACTAAGCTCCGTCTGCTGGCGTGCAGCTGACAGGATCACCCCATGCCGACTGGCTTGGCTCCCCTGGACGAGATCATCACGATCGAGGAGCTCACGCGCGATCCCTATCCGATCTACAGGCGCCTGAGACGCGAAGCGCCCGTACTGCGGGTCAAATCTGTGGGGCGCACCTTCCTCACCAAGGCTGCTGACACCAAATACGTTAAGGACAATGCGGCGTTGTTCAGCTCCGACGACCCAAACACGCCCATGAAGCGCGCCTTTCTCGCTCATACGCTGATGCGCAAGGACCACGACGAGCACCGGACCGAACGCATGGCGATGATGCCGGCCCTGATGCCGAAGACCATCGAAACCGTTTGGGGGCCGCTATATGCGAAACTAGCCGCGGCGTATCTTGACCAATTGCCACGCGGTGAGGTGGTCGATCTCTTTCCCGCTCTCGCGGGACCGCTTGCCGCGCGGATTCTGGCGCATGCAATGGGCGTTCCGGACGCGAGCGATGAGGACATGCAGCGATGGTCTCAGACGCTGATTGACGGCGCCGGCAATTTCGGCTGGACGCCGGGGCCTTTCGATGCGACCGACATCGCCAATGCGGAGATGGACAAATGTATCCGCGCCAACGCCGAACGCGTGCGGGCTGAACCAGATTCCTCAGCGCTCTCTTTCATGGTGAACGCGACGAATCCGATCCCAGAAAGCCAGATGATCGCCAATGTAAAGATCGCGATCGGCGGCGGCATCAACGAGCCCCGCGACGCCCTGCTGACGATCCTATACGGCCTGCTCACCAATCCGGATCAGCTTGACGCCGTGCGCGCAGGCAGCAAATGGCGCTCCGCCTTCGAGGAAGGGGTGCGGTGGGTGGCGCCGATCCAGGCGAGTTCACGGCTCGTTATGGAGGACACGGAGATTCGCGGCTGCATCATCCCGAAGGGCGACACCGTGATGACGATCCAGGCGTCGGCCAATCGAGACGAGGAGGTCTTCGAAGATGGCGAGAACTACAACGGCCTGCGCGAGCCCAATCCTCACCAGGCCTTTGGCAACGGCCCGCATCATTGCGCGGGCGCGCACCTGTCGCGGCGAACCGTTGGCGCCATCCTGCTGCCAATGCTATTCGAGCGCTTCCCCAACATGACCCTGCCTGAACCCGCGAGCGTGCGCTGGCACGGGTTCGGCTTCCGGGGCCCGCTCAATCTGCCGGTTCTCCTGCAATAGGACCGGCGCTACACCGATAGTGTGGTCCAGGCGAGGTTCAGCGCTGCCGGAGCATCCCGGTGGCGATGTGGACCACCGGCAGCGGTGTTTGCTCCGCGTCAGGGATGGAAGCCCGGAGGGTGAAAGCCCGGCCCTCAGGGCCGGATTTCAGCGACGCCCACAGCCCGGCCCCGAAGGGGAGATGCCCGACTGATCGGGAGCACCAGTCCGCGCGCGGAGTCTGAACAAGGATGCATGCGCGGGGGCTTCAGGGATACGCATTGACATCATCCGAACAGGCTTGCGGCTTTCCGTTCGCTCGGATGCCGGCGCGACGGAGCCACGGCATGGAGAACGAAGGCCCAGTTGCCGGCCACACATGGTTCAAGCCGCCGCCGACTAGTCGGTGCTCCTCTTCGTGAGCCGGCCGCGAGCGTACCCCTTGGAAGTCGCGGCGTAGACATCGGTCAATTCCGCTTCCAACAGGCCTTTGGCAACGATCAGCGCTCGGATGGCAGCGTGAACGTCGCCATCGCATGCGGCAATCACCTGGTCGGCCGCCACATCGAGCGGATCGCGCTGCTGTAACGGCTTCAGATCGGCGGACATGTTCGGATTCCGTGTTGACGGCGCAGGAGAATGTTCCTATTTTGTTCTCATGTCAATCGAAACGCTGGGGGAAGCCTACCGGCTCAGCTGGCGCTTACGAGTGCGCTGTGTCCGGGGCTACATAGAAAGCCCGGTTCGGGTCCAGCCGTGCGGTCATCAAGCGGTCTTGGACATGCCGACGCTCGTATGGGCCAAGGGACGGAACTTCCCCTTGGGCAGGCTCGGCAGCCGGCTCATGTGTCCCAAATGTGGGAGCAGAGACATAAGCGTGATCTTCGAGCCGCCGCCGGTGGTGAGGACAATCGTTGGCGGCAGAGAATAGAGAGGGAAGCGATTGATGAGTGCTGATGAGTGGGTGCCCGAGAAAGATCCACCGAGGATACAGCCAGTGGTGACGATAGACCGAAGGCCGCTTTCCTAGCGCGCCAAGCTGAGCGATCGCGGCCTGGTGGATTTTCGCCGTGCCTGCGACCTTCTCGACCGGGAGACCGATACCATTCGTCCGGGAACGTCGGAGAGTTAAGCATGTGCGGGCGTGTGCGTCTTGGGACTGACTTCGCGCAAATCAGGATCGAACTTCAGTTCGATGAAACTGCTCCCCTGCCGAATATGGCGGCATCCTGGAATGTGTGTCCAACCGATCCGATGCTCGTTGCAATCAACGCAAGCGGCAAACGCATCCCGCAGCAAATGCGGTGGGGCCTTGTTCCCTGGTGGGCGAAGGACATCAAGGTTGGCTTCTCGTCGATCAATGCCCGTGCTGAGACTATCGATACGACACGTGCATTTCGCGATGCGTGGAAGCGCGGCCAACGCTGTCTCGTCGTCACCGACGGCTTCTACGAATGGAAGAAACCGGAGAAACAGCCGTACGCGGTCGGCACGGCCAACGATGATCTCATGGTCATGGCAGGCTTATGGGATGAGTGGAAATCGCCGCAAGGTGAGCGGGTAAAGAGCTGTACAATCATCACATGCCCACCGAACTCGGTTGCCGGCACGCTACACGATCGGATGCCCGTCATCCTCGCGCCGGATAGTTGGAGCACCTGGCTCGGCGATGATACCGCTTCCAACGAACTCAAGGCGTTGCTCTCGCCGTGCCCAGATGAGGTACTGAAGATGTGGCCGGTTGACAGAGTGAAGATTGGGAACGTGAGGAATAAGACGCGTGATCTGGCGGATCCGGTGAGCGTGTAGGAACGCGAGGGAAGTATTGACGAACATGTCGAAGAACGAGCGCCAGATGTAGTGAGCACCATTGGCGCTACATCACATGCCCGATCGTGTATGACAGCGGCTCTGTATCTTGGGAAGTGGCCTGTTGCTTGCCTATGAGAACCGCGTTCAGGGGTGACCGCGGCACCAAGTCGAAGCCGATCCTGGGCCCTCACCTCGTCTACGGGTTCTCACGATATCGCTAAACGGCGTCGTCGAGCCGATTCACTCGAACGCCATGCCGGTGATCGTCCAAGGAGGAACGCGACGTTTGGATGCGCGCTCCGTGGGATGAGGCGAAGGCACTGGAGCGCTCTTTGCCCGACGGCGCGCTGAAGATTGTCAGGCGCGGCGAGGACGAGGAGGACAAGGCGGCCGCTTGAGGCGCCCCAATGCCTTCGAGAATCTTGCGAAAAGAAAGACCATGGGTGTGCCGCGGCGTAGATGATCGCATTGCGGTTCCAAGGAGAATCACCGAGCGTGGGGTACGAACAGGGGGACATTCGTGCTCACGACGACTGCCGCATCATATCTTGAGACGCTCAATCCGGAACAGCGTCGGGCCGTCGAGCACGGCGTAACTGCTGATGGCCATGTCGGAGTTCCCCTGCTGGTCATCGCCGGCGCCGGGTCCGGCAAGACGAACACGCTTGCACACCGCGTCGCGCATCTGATTGTCCGCGGCGCGGACCCTCGCCGGATCCTGCTGATGACGTTCTCGCGCCGCGCGGCATCCGAGATGTCGAAACGGGTCGAGCGGATCGCGCGCAAGGTGCTCGGCGAGCGGGCCGGCATCATGAACGAGGCACTGAGCTGGGCCGGCACGTTCCACGGCATCGGCGCCCGGCTCCTTCGCGAGTATGCCGACCAGGTTGGACTTAATCCCGCTTTCACCATCCACGACCGCGAGGACTCGGCCGACCTGATGAATCTCGTCAGGCACGAACGCGGTCTGTCGAAAACCGAGAGCCGCTTCCCTGCCAAGGACACGTGCCTGTCGATCTACTCGCGTTGCGTCAACGCCGAGACCGAGCTCGAACAAGTGCTCGGGGCATCCTATCCCTGGTGCGCCGGCTGGGCCGCAGAGCTCAGGGAGCTCTTTGCGGCCTATGTCGAGGCCAAGCAGAAGCAGAACGTCCTCGACTACGACGATCTCCTTCTCTACTGGGCGCAGATGATGTCCGACCCTGATATCGCAGACGACGTCGGCGGCCGCTTCGATCACGTCCTTGTCGACGAATACCAGGACACCAACCGCCTGCAGTCGTCGGTTCTGCTTGCCTTGAAGCCCGGAGGGCGTGGCCTCACGGTTGTCGGCGACGACGCGCAATCAATCTATTCCTTCCGCGCCGCCACTGTCCGCAACATTCTCGATTTTCCCGAGCAGTTCAGCCCGAAGGCGGAGATCGTCACCCTCGACAGGAACTACCGCTCGACCCAACCGATCCTCTCCGCCGCGAACGGCGTCATCGATCTCGCCAGGGAACGCTTCACCAAGAACCTGTGGACCGAGCGCACTTCATCGGCAAAGCCGCGCCTGGTCGCCGTGCGCGACGAAGCCGACCAGGCGCGCTATATCGTCGAGCGGATCCTCGAAACCCGCGAGGAAGGCAAGCGGTACTCTTCCGCACCTCCTCGCACAGCGGGCCGCTGGAGGTCGAACTCACCCGCCGCAACATCCCCTTCGTAAAATTCGGCGGTCTCAAATTTCTTGACGCCGCGCACGTCAAGGACGTCCTTGCGCTGCTGCGGTTCGTGGAGAACCCGCGTGATCGCGTCGCCGGTTTTCGGGTGCTACACTTGTTGCCGGGCATCGGTCCCGCGTCCGCGCAGCGCATCCTCGATCAGATGGCGGAGGCCACCGACCCGCTCGGCGCACTTTGCAGTCTGCCCTGCCCACCCCGCGCAGGCGACGACTGGGCTGCCTTCGTCGGAACGATCGGAAACCTTAGGTATTCGGAGTGGCCGTCGGACCTGGAACGTGCCCGCCTCTGGTACGAACCGCATCTCGAGCGCATCCACGAAGACGCCGAGGTTCGCCGCGCCGATCTCGTTCAGCTCGAGCAGTTCGCCGGCGGGTATCCTTCGCGTCAACGTTTCCTCACCGAACTCACCCTGGATCCACCGGATGCGACCAGCGATCAGGCGGGCGTGCCGTTGTTGGACGAGGACTACCTCATCTTGTCGACCATCCATTCGGCCAAGGGCCAGGAATGGAAATCGGTTTACGTGCTGAACATGGTCGACGGTTGCATGCCGTCGGACCTGGGAGCCGGCACCTCCGCCGAACTGGAGGAGGAGCGCTGTCTGCTCTATGTCGCCATGACGCGCAAAGGATGATCTCCATCTGATGGTCCCGCAGCGCTTCTTCACGCACGGTCAGCACTCACAGGGCGACCGCCACGTCTATGCAACGAGAACCCGGTTCATCCCGGAAAAGCTGCTCGGACTATTCGAGCGCACGAGCTGGCCGGTCGTCCCTGCGGGGGCCACTGTGCGAACCCCAAGTCAAGGCCGACGAATCGACATCGGGTCGCGCGTATGCGGCATGTGGCGCCAGACCGCCCGGCGCGCCGCAAACTGCAGTCATCGCGAAGTCGAATCCCTGCTCTGTGAGATCGCCGGGAACGGAAGGCCGATTGCTAATGATTCACCCGGTAGGAGAACTCGATGCTTTGGACCATTGAGCGGCGCCCCGCGATCCGGACGCTCCACGGCTGGGCAATCTCGGTGCTGAAGGAAACCGGCGCCATCCGCGAGTGCGAGGAGCACGGCTGGATGCAGGACCGCGCCGACCCACACGCCCGCAAGCGCGCCCTCGAAATCGCGCGCGAATATCCGCCGGATGGCATTTCCGCCGAGGCCGCTGCGATCGCCATCGCGGAGGTACTCGATTCGATCGGCGACACTTGTCCGGAGTGCCCGCAGCTGGACGGATGACATGCACCGAGAGCGCCGATCCGAGCCGGGTTGGCGCCCGAAATGTGAAGATCAGTTCGAGTCTTCTACTCGCGGTCGACGAGGCTTCGCAGATGATACCCGAGACGCTGCACGTCCTGGCGGATCATTTCGCTCACCGAGCGCGCAGCGCGCCTCTTTCGCCAGTTACCATTCACATCGGAAGGAATGGAGCAGCCCCTCAGAACGACCAGGAGATCGTTCCTTCCATTCAGGTATACGTCGTACATGCAAGCCCCCGCTCGACGCGACCATAGAGCGACGCCCTTAATGGTTGGTGACATCGACGCAACATCAGCGGCCAAAGAGGACGGCTTCAGGTATGATCGGCACATGAGATCGCCTGATCAGGATCAGAACACCGCGGAGTCCCTGCAGCGCAAGATTATTCATGTGGACATGGATGCGTTCTACGCCTCAGTCGAGCAGCGGGACAATCCGGACTTGCGCGGCAAACCAGTTGCCGTGGGCGGGTCCAGAGAGCGCGGGGTCGTCGCCGCTGCGAGCTATGAGGCACGCAAGTTCGGGGTGCGATCGGCGATGCCCTCTGTGACCGCCAAGCGGCAATGCCCGGACTTGATTTTCGTGAAGCCGCGCTTCGAGGTCTACAAAGAGATCTCGCGACACATCCGGACGATCTTCGCCGAGCACACGGAAATCATCGAGCCGCTGTCGCTTGATGAAGCATACCTGGACGTCACGGAGAACATCCAGGGCATCCCGATCGCGACGGAGATCGCGACCATGATCAGAGCGAAAATCCTGAGCGAGACAGGTCTGACGGCTTCTGCCGGCATCTCCTATAACAAGTTCCTGGCCAAGCTTGCCTCCGACCAAAACAAGCCGAACGGACAGTTCGTCATCACGCCGAAGATGGGTCCAAGCTTCGTTCAGGATCTCCCTGTCGGCAAATTCCATGGGATCGGCCCGGCGACCAGCGCGAAAATGAATGGCCTCGGTATCTTCACAGGGCTCGATATGCGTAACCAAACGCTCGAGTTCATGGCCGCCAATTTCGGCAAGGCGGGAACCTACTATTACTGGATTTCGCGGGGCATCGACGAGCGCCCCGTCCGCGCCAACCGGATCCGCAAATCGGTCGGCGCCGAGAACACCTTCTCGCAGGATCTGACGGACTACGAAGCTCTCGCAGCGGAATTGCAGCCGCTGATCGAGAAGGTATGGCATCACTGCCAGACCACGGGCGCGCGCGGCCGGACCGCGACGCTCAAGGTGAAGTTTTCCGATTTCGAGTTGATCACCCGCAGCAGGTCAGTCGCCGTCATTGACTCTGCGAGCGATCTCTCCGGCCTGGCTCTCGAACTACTGAAGCAGCTGATGCCGCCAAAGAAGGCGATACGGCTGCTCGGAATCTCCATTTCAGGATTTAACGATCCCGAACCTGAAGACGAAGATCAATTGCCGCTGATGTTGGATTGATTCAGCATCCGGGTACGATTGCGTTTTCGGACTGAATGTCGTCACCCCTATACGGCGCAACGAAGCTTGCGTATGTCTGACCGCTTGCGCCCATCGAGCGCCCCGAAGCCCGCGGCAGGCCGACGGAAGGCTTCTCGCGGCCGGGCGATCGACGGACGGTCATTTCCGGCCCTGCTGGTTCTTGAGGCCGAAGAAGACCCAGCCGTTCCATTTCGTCCCGGCAATCTGGCGTGCGACGGAAGAGAGGGATTTGTAGGGCCGACCCTGATACTCGAAGTCTTCACCGCGGACCGTGACGCAGTGCTCAACCCCCCGCCATTCCCTGATCAGCCTTGTGCCCGCAACGGGACGAAGCATTGGCCGGGCCTTGCGCTCGGCCGGATCGCGGGAAGCGTACTGTTTGGCCATGGCTTGAAGGCGTTCCAGCGTTTCCCGGCTGAGGCCGCCATAGGCCAATTCCTGAATGCGGTAGGCGAGCCGGCTTTCCAGAAAGCGCCGATTGTAGGCGGGGGGCTCGGTATCAAACAGTTCGCGCCATCTGGCCTTCAAGACCGAAGCCGGGGCGCCCCTCCCCTCTTCGTCGACCTCGCGATCCGTCGCTGGCAAGTCTTTACTGGAGAGAAAGCGATACGCGAGAGCGACGGCGCCTATTTTGAGGTCCTCGACCAGGCAGCTCAATTGCCGGAGCCTGCGTCATGATCATCCGGTTGGACTGGGTACTTTGATGCGCGGTCGTCGTCCGAAACCAACAAGGATCAAGGCTTTGACAGGCAATCCAGGAAAGCGCCCCTTAAACGCTCATGAGCCGCGGCCCGAACCAGCTTTGCCGGAATGTCCGTCGGAGCTAAGTCCTACCGCGCAGCGGGAATGGGCCAGGCTAACAGTCGAGCTATCGAAGCTCTATCTGACGACAAATCTCGATCGTGGAGCCCTCGCCATCTGCTGCGGCGCCTACGCA
>Ga0207699_10000923_pt1 | contig 14047 bp, 7 predicted proteins | sample LARL51metaG_FD_184344 | JGI IMG/M metagenome (GOLD analysis project Ga0207699, IMG submission 184344) | Corn, switchgrass and miscanthus rhizosphere microbial communities from Kellogg Biological Station, Michigan, USA - LAR L5-1 metaG... | ecosystem: Host-associated > Plants > Roots >...
ACTGCATCTTGATGCGCTCCGTAATTTTAAAGTTCTTGTCGACACCCATGTCCACATCCCTCGAGGGAGGTCCGGAACATATGCCGACTCCGGCGGTTCCAATCGTCCCCAACTGATACCCGTTGACAGTGAACATATTGGGATTGAGGTAGGTCCTCGAATCAGCGCCACTGGCGCGGCAAGACACACCGGCAACGCGATTCGGACGGTCCTTCCCGGTGGCGGTGCCATTTCCTACGCCTGCAGGATCTCCAAGACCCTGAATAGAAACCAGCGGTGTAATCGATGGTCCGCTAGACGCCGAGACAATCGTGCTAGCCTCCCATCCTCCCAACGTGCCCCGTACGAACCCATTCGCATTCTGCAGTGCAGGGAGTCCATACACAAGGCTCGCCGAGAAGATGTGCGGGTGATTTAGAATGTCCGGTCCATAAGTCGCATGCCTGTCTCCTCCATCCAGGTTTGGCGCAGGGGTATCAAGCCGCTGTGAATCCGCCAGCAGTTTCGACCAGGTGTAGGACGCCTGGAAAGTTGTATTGCTGCGGACTCGCATGTTGAAGAATGTTTGCAGCGATTGGTAATTGGAGGTGCTGCCATGCGAGTAGTAAGTGATGGAATTGTTGCCCTTAAGCGCTCCGAAAGGTCTGAACGAAGCCAGGTAGGCCCCCGCATTGCTGAAACCGTGAGCGTCAGGGCTGCCGGCTTTAGCCGTCGAATTTTCATTCTGAACGTAAGTCAGCCGGTCGGCCTGTGGAACGAAATTGACGTCAGCAATCTGTTCCCAGTGGTTGTTTTTGTTGGCGACGTAAGCGACTTCCAGCTTTGCGTTCCTGAAAACTTCGCGCTGGACAGACAGATTCCATTGCCAAGCATTTGGCATCTGGTCCGAAGTCGACTGACCGATGGAAGGCAAGCCGAGGCCCGTTGAATAGCAATTAGGGGTGCAGGCTGGTAGTTGCACGGTAAATGGTTGATCCAAGTAACGGCCATTCCCGCCAGGACTGTTAAAGCCCGGATCGAACGGTGGATTGTTGCCCGCGATTTGCAGCGGCCACAGGCGATCGCGATTGAAGAATTGTCCGACGCCGGCGCGGATAGACCACTTGCCGGTGCCTGTCGGATCCCATGCTACACCGAGCCGTGGGGCGATCATGTGGTTGTTGTTGTTCATCAGCGCGCGATTCGGACCCGCAACACCGCCCGTGCCTGCTGGGCATGGATTCGAACCTAATCCTGGCGAGTACAGCAAACCATTACACGGACTGCTACCTAAGGCTGGATCGAACGCCGCAGGGTTAAATACCGTGTACCTGTCGTCTGATAAGTACGGATTTCGCAGGAAAGACCAACGGAAACCGTAGTCTACGGTCAACCGCGGTGTAACGCGCCAGTTATCAGCTACATAGAATTCAACGTCATGCCAGACGTTTCTTACTTTGAACAGATTCTGGACTTCGCTCCACCCTAAGGCCATATTGGACAATTCCAGGTCGGAAATGCCGTATCCGGTCTGGTTTGCCAGGCCCTTGAACCCATTCAAGCCAACAGGGCCGCCGAGAGTTCCAAATTCGCCGTTGCCCTGTTCCGCTTTGTAATTGCGCGCGTACAGGCCACCGACTTTGATGGTGTGTTTGCCCTTTACGTAAGAGAAGTCATCCTGCCACGTGTACAGATCCTGCTGGTTCTGCCACGGTGCAATCGACCAGACGCTCGGCAGTCCGCAGCAATTGACCCACACCGGTGGGCCTTTATCGCCGAAAGTCTTCCCGGAAAGCGGGAAGAACGTGGGTATGGTGTCATTGAGCTGCTGACGGAGGCCCGCAGCAGCGTCAGCGGAAGTGATGGTGATGCGGTTGGCCGAATAAGAGAAGGTAAAGTCATTCACGGCACTTGAGCCGATGGTTTTGCTCAATTTGCCGATCACCACGCGGCCCGGTTGATTCCACGCCTCTCCGATGGGGCCGAGTTGGTTATCCCCCCAAAAACCGCTACTGTTCGCTCCGATATTCCATGAATCATTGGTGAAGCGCAGCATGGCCGTAAGAGTTTTGGTCAGATTGATGTCGCCACGGACATGCTCTTCCCGCCAATTCGTGGGCACGCCAAAGCTCTTGGTGAAGTTATTGGTTGCGCACGGATCGGGATTGGTCGGATCGGGATAAGCCTTAAGGATTAACTGTGCTGCCGGGCTTAGGCGGTCCGTGGGAATAACGTTGGGCGTTGGGAAAGACGCCCCTCCGTTGGCCGGGTCTGTAAGAAGCTTAGTCTTAGGAAAGCTGTTGAAACCGACCGGGCAACCAACGAGATCCCTGAAGTCGCCGCCTTTTTCCGCAACGGTCGGCACCCGAGCAGTGGTGGTCGACGCCTGGGCTTGCTTGTTCCACTCCTGAGACCAGAAGAAGAAGATCTTGTCCTTCTTGATTGGACCGCCGATGGTGTAGCCGTAATCGTTGCGGCGTAGTTTGTTTTTCACGCATGGAGTGCCGCCAGCAAGACAGCCGGACTTAACGAATGTATTGAACGTATTCAGCACGTCATTGCGGCCGAAATAGTACACGTCGCCGTGAAATTCATTGTTGCCGCGCTTGGTAATGATGCTGATCTGTGCGCCGGCTGACTGGCCAAACTGCGCGCTGTAGCTGTTGCGCTCAATCTTGAACTCGTCGATCGAGTCCACGGAGGGGAAAACCAGGATGGTTCGGTTGGAGCCGACGTCGTTATTGTGCGCGCCATCGACCAACCACAGGTTCGCGTCCACCGCGCCACCACTGATGGAAAGATCCGATCCGCCCTTCAGGCCTTTGCCTTGAGCGCTGAATCCTTCGCCAGTGGCGACACCCGGCACAGACAAAACCAATTGCATGAAGTTGCGGCCGTTCAGAGGCAACTCCGCAACCTGCTGGCCGTTAATCAGGCCTGCAAGCTCTCCATTCGTGGTTTCGACTTGAATGGCCGACGCCTCCACCGTCACCTGCTCGCTGACGGAGCCGAGCTTCAAGGCGATATTAAAGACGAGACTGTCTGACGCGTGCACCGTAATGCCGACTTGTTCGGAAGTTTTGAATCCTGAGTGTGTCACGCGAATATTGAACGTGCCGAGTGGCAGGTCCGGAAAGTTGTACACGCCGTCGCCGCCGGTAGTCGTGCCGCGCGAAAATCCGGTCGATGAGTCACTTATCGTAACATCCGCGCCCGTCACCGCCGCGCCCTGTTCATCCGTTACCAAACCACGGACCGATCCCTTTACATCTTGTGCATAGATAGGAGCAGTATTCAAATGAAGCAGTGTTACCAGACAGAGAAGGAGCATTGCGACGAAAACGGAACGCCACACTCCTGCCTGTTTATTTCGATTTGAAATCATGCGCAACCACCCCTCGAGAACAATTTGTGCTTGCCGATGCGGCAAGAGCACTCCAGATTTGCTCAGAAAAAATTCAAATTCAGAAGAGCAAGAAAAGGAATGCGAGCTGAACTTTAACGCTACCTACCCCAGGCAGTGATATAGAGCAGCCCCTTGGGTACGTATTAGGCGGCACCCGCAAAAGGATGTCAAGGAAAAAATAACGATATTCTAAGGAGCCATACCGATTTTCTACCGGGCCCTATCCTTTTTCATATATGCAAATCCAGATCTTAATTAAGTCACTGCAACGCCGGTAGTTACCGCTATAGCGATATCCAGAATCCTGCAGACGCTTCCCTCAAAATTACCTTGCTCCTTTCAGCGGAAGCTGCGATGGAAGGCCCGAAAACGCGCCGATTCTCTCCAAGACGTCTACATGCACTATAGAATGCACTGCAAAAGCATGGGTGTATCGCTTCGTTTACTCGCAAATAGGAATAAGCGATCTAAAGTCGAGGGGCCGAGTAAGAATCTCGCGCTGAAATGAAAAGCAAACGTTTCACGCCAAACAAGAATTCCCAGATCACATTGAAAGCTGTCGCGCAACACCTCGGTCTCACGCCTGGAACCGTTTCCGCGGTGTTGAATAACTCGGCGGCTTCGCGCTCGATTCCCGATCGCACGCGAAATCGCATCATGCAAGCGGCCCGCGAATTGAATTATCGGCCAAACTTTATGGCTCGTTCGCTGCGTGTGCAGCGGACTTACACGATTGGCGTGATTCTGGAAGAGATCGGCGATGGTTACGGCTCGATGATCGTCAGCGGCATCGAAGAATATATTCGTGAGAAAAACTATTTCTTCTTAACGGTCGCTCATCGTCACGACCGCGAACTCCTACAAACCTATTCAGAGATACTGATCGGGCGCGGCGTAGAAGGTTTTATCACGGTCGATACCTCCTTGGAGGACGTGCCCTCACTGCCGACGGTCGCCGTAGCCGGGCACCGTTCCCTCGAAAATGTTACCAACATTATATTGGACCACCGCCAGGCGGCCTTGCTCGGCCTGCAGCATTTGAAAGAACTGGGACACGAGCAGATAGCCTTCTTGCGCGGACAGCCGCAGAGTGCGGACTCTGAAGTTCGCTGGAATGCAATCTGCGAAGTGGCGCAAGAGCTTGGAATCGAAATTAATCCGCAGCGCGTCGTGCAATTGCAAGGTTTGGATTCGAGTCCGGAACTTGGCTATCCGTTTGGAAAAGAATTGCTCGCGCGAAGGGTTCCCTTCACCGCGCTTTTCGCCTACAACGACATCTCCGCCATCGGTGCGATGCGCGCGTTCCAGGAGGCCGGCTTGCGCGTTCCGGAAGATATTTCCGTCGTAGGCTTCGACGACATCGTGAGCGCGAGTTTTTGCATTCCCAGCCTGACCACTGTCCGCCAGCCGCTCAAGAAAATGGGCCGAATTGCCGCCGAGACGCTGCTCGCGCGCATCGAAAATACTGGCGAGGTTCAAAGCGAAATTGCAGTCGAACCTGAGCTCGTCGTTCGCAGATCCACCGGCCGCCGCGCATAAATCCGAACCACCTAGCAGCAGCTCCGGCCCAGCGTGAAGTTCGCGAGCGCTCCGGGGTTTGATCATAAGATCTGGGCGCCGACAGTTACGTTAAGTCTACAGGGCAGAGCGAAATTGGTAGGGCGGTGGGGATCGGACTCCTTGAAGCACTAACAGTACGTAACTTATTGATTCTGCGAAACGACACACTAGAGAAATTCTACAAAAACGCCAAACCGAGGTACACGCCAGGTACACGGTCGAGGAAAAAACTGGTCGGAGTAGATGCAAAATTTGGCCCTCGGGCACGCACCACATCAGTCCTGGGCAAATGGTGTCGAACCGCGCTCGATCCGTCTGGACACTTAAGAGTCTAGATGCTGCGCGTGTCGTTTACTCGCCATTGGAAGGGTCGAAATTCCGCTAGTTTGGCAAAGTCACGGGCATTGGCCGTTATCACGATGATTCCGAAACGTCCAGCGCTGGTGGCAATTAGCGCGTCGTTGGTCAAGCGGCCTTTCCCGATTTGCTGGTAATCGTACATGGCAGCTAGGACGGCGAGCACTTTACCGGTGTGCGTCCAATCCTTAAGGTTGGGAACCAAAATTCGACCAGCCCTACTAAAGTCACGCTCGAGACGCTCCACAGGGCGGCGATTGCGAGCGCTCACTCCAGCGTATAGTTCTTCGAGTACGGCCGAACTCAACCATACTGGTGCGCCTTGGGCGACCCGCCTCAGATTCACTGCCGCTTCAACTCCCGTCCGCAATGCCGTGATGTAGATGGATGTATCGAAGAGCACCGGCCGCATCTATTGCTCCAGCGTGCCGTAAACATCCTCAACGGCTATGCCGCTTTTTGCGAAACGCTCATTAGCTCCCGCAACTAACCGGTTTCTCTCATGTTCGGAAATCACCAAATCTAAGGCTCGTTCGATAGCTTCTGTTTCAGTTCCAGCGTGTAATGCTTTCTGTGCGCGCTTGATTTTAGACGAATCCAAACGAAAGTGCTTATGTGATCGCGCCCTTGCGGTCGACATTTTAGTGCGTTGAATCGGCGTCGGATAACTGCGCAACTTCTGTCTCCAGTCGGGCCTCGCCGGATCGCGGCGTTGCTCAAGCGCGATGGCTGGCAGGTCGGCAAGGACCGCACGAAGCGCCTCTGGCGACGTGAGGAGCTGAAGGTTCCGCAGCGGCAGAAGCCACGCGGACGGCTGTGGCTGAACGGCGGATCGTGCGTTCGGCTGACCGTTGGGGACACGTAGGATAGAGTTAAGGGAAGTCGCTCGAGCAGTTAAGTCAGCTGATGAGATGGTGAAGGAAATGACAGTTCAAAGATTTGATGTCCCGTACTCGGAAGCGGCGGTCGAAGATCTTCGCCAGAGGCTGGTGCGGACGCGGTGGCCGGACCAGATTCCAGGTTCACACTGGGATTACGGAGTAAGTCTCGACTACATGAAAGAGATTTGCCAATACTGGAAGGATGAGTTCGATTGGAAGCGGCAGATTGAGAAGATGTCCGCCTTTCACCACTATCGCTATACGTCGCGAGGTGTAGGTATCCATTTCATCCACGAGCGCGGCCAAGGGCCGGCGCCAATTCCACTGATTCTCACCCATGGCTGGCCGGGTTCCTTTCTGGAAATGCTGAAAGTAATTCCCATATTGGCTGACCCCGCAAGCTGCGGCGCAAACTCAGCCGACGCGTTTGATGTGATTGTTCCCTCTCTTCCTGGATACGGTTTCTCAGACCGCCCCACTGAAACTGGAGTCAACACATTTCGCATCGCCGACATATGGATGGAGCTCATGAAGGAGCTGGGCTACGAGCGGCTGGCAGCACAAGGAGGAGACTGGGGTGCGGATGTGACCACCCTTCTGGGGTTGCGCCATCCTGAGCGGGTCATCGGGATTCATCTCAACTCCATCCCACCGTATAAGCCGTATCTGGAGGCCGGCACAGTCCTGTCTGAGGTCGAACAAGCGTTCCTAAATGAAGTGAGTCGCTGGTATGAAAACAGCGGAGCGTACGACCATATTCAGAAAACCGCTCCACAAACGGTTGCTTACGGCCTAACTGATTCTCCGGCTGGACTGGCAGCTTGGATACTCGAAAAGTTCCGTGACTGGGGGGACTGTGACGGCGACATAGAACGCAGATTCACCAAGGATGAGCTGTTAAGCAACATAACACTCTACTGGATGACGCAAACCATCCATTCCTCATGCCGGCTCTATTACGAGGATAACCGCACCCCTCTTCACTTTCAGAAAGGTGATTACGTCACAGTTCCGTGCGGGATTGCGCGTTTTCCGAAAGAAGGCCCGTTACCTCCCAAGCGCTGGGTCGAGCGCGGATACAATATCCAGCACTGGACGGAAATGTCCCGTGGGGGCCATTTCCCTGCGCTCGAAGAGCCGGAACTGTTGGTGGAGGATATCCGCTTGTTTTTCCGAGCTTTACGCTCGTAAAGTTATCTTCCGCCCATCGTGTCGGAAGGTCATTTTCCGCTGCGCCAAGGAAAGCGAGCAGCTCTTGTCGGAGCAAATCAAGCAGCTTGGGATGAGCAACCCAGTCAAGTCACAGAAAAACCGCCCAGCTGGTAGAGCGGATACCTTTCGTTGATTCACATTGAGGCGGCGCACCGCTGCCGTTTGCGATAGCTTCCGACCCGGAATTATTTGATTAATAGCCGACTGCGAGTCGAACCTCCGTCTGTTTTTCCTCTGCGTTATCGACACCGAGATCGGTGAAAACATTGCCGGAACTTGGAACCACCTCGGCCTTATTTTTTCTCTTTGGCATATCGCAGCTTATCGTCCGCCCTGGCTTCATTAAGCCTTCTGCCAATCAGTTCGACATCCTTCCGCGCCGTCTTTATCCCGCTAGGCGATTTCTTTTGGAACGCATGAAGCACGTAGACAGCAGCCTCAAATGTGACCGTGTAAACCACCCGATACGTGTCTGCGCGATGGCCTCGACGACTTCAAAGACGCCTGGTCTTTATACTCTGAAACCTTTTCTTACCGAACAAATGAGTGGTATTGCGGGCGTTGAAATCAAGAACGTTGACCCGAACCTAGACCGTGGATAGCTTCGGCCCCAATTCTACCGTTCCGAACGTGATGCGCTACCAACACGCGCCGACGCGATCTCTCTGCCGCTCTTTGTGTTTATTATTTTTCGTTGGCCTCTTGGTTGGAGGGGCAGCGGCTGCTGATGTTCCGAGCCCGCCCGCCTCTTCGCTGGGACCTAACGTGTCATTTTCGGTTGCTGACTTTGACGGAGATGCTAAGCCCGATCTAGCCAGCGTTCAGACTGGAAAGAGCGATTTAGCCCGCACGGAACGGTCGATGTCCTATTCGCCCATACTGGTTGTTCATATTTGCGCTGGGACCTTGGGGTTGCTGTCCGGGACCGCTGTAATGTCTTTTCGCAAAGGTTTCCCCCCGCCATGTGCTGGCGGGAAAGGTCTTCGTCGCATTCATGCTCACCATGACCGTCGGCGCGACGTACTTTGCCATTGTGAGGCATCAACCAAACAACATCGGCGGCGGGATTCTCGTGCTTCCGCTTTGCGGCGCCAGCGCATAAGACGTGCTGCGGCCGCCTTCCTCGCTGCGGACGAGAATTCCCTTCTCGACCAGGTCGGTGATGTCGCGGTGCGCGGTGTCCTGCGACGACTTCGTCAGCTTCGCCCATTTCGTCGTCGTCAGCTTTCCCTCGAATCCATCCAGCAGCCGGTTGAGAACGGCGCGCTGCCGGTCGTTGACCGGCGACTGGCTGATGCTCTCCCAGAATCGCGCTTTCTCCAGCACGCTTCCGAGCAGCGTGCCCGCTCCGTCGATCGCGCGGCCGAGGCAATCCAGAAACCAGTTCAGCCATGGCGTGACGTCCGTGCCGTTTTTCTGCGTCGCTTCGAGAATGTCGTAGTAGCCCTTGTTCTCCAGCCGGATCTGCGCCGACATGCTGTAGAAGCGCTGCGCGCTTTGCTCCGAGCGCGCCAGGCACATGTCGGCGATCGCGCGCGCGATGCGGCCGTTGCCGTCGTCGAACGGATGGATCGTCACGAACCACAGATGCGCGACACCCGCCTTGAGGACGGGATCGATCTCGGGGCTGGTGTTGAACCAGTCGAGAAAGCCTTTCATTTCGGCATCAAGCCGCGACGCGACCGGCGCCTCGAAATGGACGCGCTCCTTCCCTGTCGGGCCGGAGACAACCTGCATCGGTCCGCCGCTGTCGTCGCGCCACGCGCCGACCCTGATCTTGCGCATGCCGCTGCGGCCGGTCGGAAAAAGGCTCGCGTGCCACGCGAACAGGCGCTCCGCCGTCAGTGGCTTGTCGTAATTGCGGGTTGCGTCGAGCATCATTTCGACGACACCTTCGACGTTACGGTCTGCCGGCTTGAGCCCACCGGCGTCCATCCCGAGTCGGCGGGCGATGGATGAGCGGACGGCTGCGGGATCGAGCGTCTCGCCTTCAATGGCGCTCGACTTGACGACATCCTCCGTCAGGGTCCGCAGAACGGCCTCTTCCCTCAACTTGAAACCCAGTGCCTGCATCGCGCCCAGCAGCCGGCCCTGGCGGTGGCGAACATCGGCCAGCAGGTGCGCAAGCTTTCCCCCGTCCCAATAAAGTTTCGGCCAATCCTCTCTTCCATGCATATACATGGCTATTCTCCGCATATTATGCGGATATTATCGGGGGTTTTCTCCGCAAGGTCAAGATTATTCTCCGCTCGTGATGCGGAGAATAACGCCTCTATTCTCCGCAAGGAGTTCGTAACCGTCCGAGGCGTGTCCGGCGTTCCGCCAACCGGAGATCCTTTCGCGCGGCAGGGCCTCACCGCGCCGCCCCGCGTCGCGGCCGTCCAGAAAGGATCCTGGCGCAAGGAGAAGACAGGAAACGGGGCGCACCGACCCATTCCGTCAAGCACTGGGCAGAAGCGCGGGCCGGAATGTAAGGACAGATCCCAAGACGAAGTTAAGAAGCAAGGAGTGTCACACTTTCAATCTCTGCTTTTATTTCCCCGTCGAGTAAAATAATCGTGAAGGGAGAAATCTCGCCATGCCCTTGACTACGGACGAAAAACTGTTGACCCTCAGCCGTGACGTTATCGAAGCATTCGATAAGGCCGATGGTGGTATACATCCGGGGTTCAGACCCGCCCATGCGAAAGGAATCCTGTTGACAGGGGTGTTTACGCCATCGTCTAAGGCTGCCTCGCTTACGCGCGCACCGCATATTCAGCGGAATTCCACTCCGGTGACGGTGCGCTTCTCGGACTTCGCAGGAATTCCGACCGTTTCCGACATCGATCCTCAGAACGCGAGCCCTCGCGGTTGCGCGATCCGCTTCCATCTTGCCGAGCATAGTCACACTGACATCGTCGCTCACTCAGTCGACAACTTCCCATCGCGTACTGCGGAGGGATTCCTGGAGTTCCTCAACGCGTTGATTGCCACCGACCCTGCGGGACTGCACCCGAATGCGATCGAAAAATTCCTTGGCGCGCATCCTGCGGCTTTGACATTTGTACAAACTCCCAAGCCGATCCCGAAGAGCTTTGGGAAGGAGTCGTTTTTCGCGGTGTCTGCATTCAAGTTCACCAACACGGACGGCGTGAGCCGCTACGGGCGATATCGGGTGCTGCCGGTAGCAGGCAATGAATATCTGGACGAGGCGGGAGCAGCCGCGCGGAGTCAAGACTTCCTCTTCGACGAGATCAAAGAGCGGCTCGCGAAGGAGCCGGTTAAGTTTCACATCGTTGTACAGGTGGCTGAGGACGGCGACACCGTTGATGATGCCACTGTCCGCTGGCCTGGGCATCGTTCACAATTCACGCTCGGAGAAATCAATTTGAAAGAGATTACTCCGAACAATGCCAGCGAGCAGCAGCACATCATCTTCGACCCTATCCCTCGAGTGGATGGCATAGAGACTTCGTCCGATCCTCTGTTTGAGCCGCGGGCGAACGTCTATCTAATGACCGGGAAACGGCGCAGGGCAGCTGGAAAGCAATAGACACTGCGCAATCTGAGCTTCGATAACATCGAGCCCCCATTTGCATCGCCATCTCTAAAACGCGGGGCATCTGCTCGGGCTGCGAAACCAGTTCGCAATAGTGGCTACACTGCGCGAAGAGATGTTCTGGCCTGGTTTCCTGAAAATATCCGCTCCCGATCTCATTGCTCGGAATGTGCGCCGCGATAGCCAGGGCGTTGACACGGCTACGGTGACAGTCGTACAACCCATTGATTAAAGGTAGGTTCTCAGGACCGCAGCTCCCCGCGCAGACCGCCAGCCGCCCCGTGAGATGAGCTTCCGCTCCAGGGGCAAAGGCATGCCGTCTCCTCATGCCTCACGTGAATCCATTGAATTTGTTTCTTTGCGCGAATCGAGTCGGTGATGCCATTGAGCGAGTCCCCGGAAACACCGTAAATCTGCCGAACTCCCGCTTCAGCGAGAACCTCCACCAACAAGTCTGCTACTTTTTCTTGGCCATAAGTCACCGTTCCTTCGCTGCGTCTCCCCCAAAACTACGATGCTTTAGCCGCAAAGGCGGAATCGAAAGAATTCAACTTTTTCCCCGATGGTTTGGCTTCCCTCTCCGGCCAAGCCAGCGCATGAGCGCGGTGCACGTCTGGTAGCATTTCAGCGCCCTCCATTGTCATTTCTGGCTTGGTAGAGTGGTATACACGCTGGAAGTGCCCGGTTGTGGGCTTGAAGTTTTTTTGGCAGGACTATACCGTTTTGCTTCAAGGTCGCAACCATTACGTCTTTAATCATAGTTCGCGGTACGTTCGGATTCTTTTCTGCCGCCTGTAAATCGACGATGCGCGCCTTCGAAAGGTCCCTCCGGAGTTGCGTTGATTGCAGTCACTCCGAAACGGGATAGCGGAATTGTCCTGACGCCAGGAGCAAATGCGCTTCAGCGCCACTGCGCACCAGGCTCCGCTCGCACTCCTTGCAGTGAGAGTTGTGTTCACGGTTATGCCGTTGGATCAGGCGCAACGGGCTTCACGGGCCCGAACATGGGAATTCAGATTCGGGAATAAGGCACTCACGGGTACGCGACTGCCGAGGCGGGCCATTGGAGCGTAAGCCCTCGCGATGAACCACAAAGAAGGCGCATCGCAATCGCGGAAAGTTGACACGCCCGCATTGTCATCAGACCACAATCGCGGACTGAACCTTGTCGAATCTCCGGTAGATCCCTGCGACTGACATTCGCTCTAAGTGTCGCCAGCCGGTCGAACCTAGGAGTGCGACATTTTGTCTATTGCCGGAAACGTTATCGAGTCCTGAAATCTGATCGATTACATGATTCTTACAGGGCCCAGGTCGTCTTTCATCGTCTGAAAGGCGGATGTGTTTTTCTTCGCTCCGTCCCAGTGGCCTTCCGGATATTCGCGCATTAATTCCACGGTCAGGAAACTTCCACGGATCACGCTCGATTCGTGATTCGACCACAGCTTGCTCGTGGTGCGGTTGCCGTAGCGATTAATGATGATCCGCGAAAAGTTTGGCGCCTCGCGCGGGTCGTATCCGTGTTCGAACACGTTCTGCAGTCCCAGCCGATCTGCCTGATTCTCAAGTTCCCGCTGGTGACCGTTCACCACGGACGCAATTCCAATTTGTGCCATGAAGACTCCGGCATTTCCGATGAACGCGCCCGCGGCGACTCCCGCGATCGTCAGTCCGATGCGGGACCCCCGTGTTTCTTCCACTTCACGCCGGTAGTGCACTTGCAGCACGTGGGCCATCTCGTGGCTCAAAACGAACGCGAGCTGCGCTTCGTTCTCGATCGCACCCAGTAAACCGGTATTGATCAGCAGCGTTCCGTCCGGCAGCGACGCGGCATTGATTTCCGGATCTTCCACGACAAAAAAACGGAATTCAATGGGGCGCCTCGTCCCTTTCGCACCTGCCGGAATCAATGAATCGCCCAGAAGAGAAACATATTCTTGAACACTTCGCTCCGCCAGCAGCTTCATTCGTCCGTGAACCTTGTTTCCCTGGCGAAATTCGAGGACCTCAATTCCTGTCTGCGCATCCTTTGCACGGACGACTTCCAGGTTGTGTGGCATCTTGTATGCGTCGGCGGGAGCGGGCGGGCCCAGCTCTACTTCTTCGGCCTCGATTCGTCCGTCTTTGCGTCGCGCGCCCGAATATTTCACGTGATACCCGGCGAGCGCGGCATTTTGCCCTGATGTCTTAGTAGCCAGGCCTTCTCCCGCTCTCCCCAGATTCCAAGCGCGCTTTGTAGTGTTGTCCAGATTCAGCCAGTAGCCATCCAACTTCAGCTCACTCGCTTCTCCGGCCGCAATTTTTGTGGCGTCCGCCGGCTCTTCCTGCAGGTACGCTGAGCCGTGAATTTTCTTGTCGTCCTCTCTAAGCTCCACCATGAGCTTCTCCGCAAAAAACCGGTGTTTGTCCAACCACTGCCCTTCCGCTTCCACCAACATTCCAGGAGACAGTTCCTCGGGATTGAAGGGGTGCTCGCCCGCGGCATCCTTGCTTAGAACGCGGCTTGCAGGAGTCAGCTCAATTCGGTCTTCCAGAATCAGCAAGGTGTTCGTATCGGCTCGCCCGGTCATGTATCCGCGAAACCTCATCTTTGTGACTGCACCCGTTTCTGTAACAGCTAAACAGGCGAGACACAACGCTGGCGTGAATCCGCACAATACAGCGCGGCGCAGAAAGGTCTTCAACATGAGAACTTTTCTCCAACTCTTCAAGAGGGCTTCGATCCCTCGACGAGCGCCTTTTTCATTTCCTTCACCATCTGGTGCGCCGCCCCTTTTGCCATGATTTTTTCGTCCCACCTCGGATCAATCTTCACGTGCACGTGCAACACGCACAGGTTTTGCTTGTCACTTCGCCTCACCACATCGGCATCCATCTTCAGGCTCCGCATACCTGTTCCGAAGCCGATAAGAGCGCTTTTCACCACGTTTCCCTTCTTGTATTCCGTGATCGTTCCGCTAATCACGAGCGATTTCGGCGCGTCCGCATCCTCCACCGCTTCCCCTTCCCCGACCACTTCACTCACCAGCTTGGCCTTGGTCAGTTCGCTTCGCAGCTCAGCATAAAAATAGTCCACAAAGGCGGGAGTCAGCTCCACTCCTTCGGCCGTCG
>Ga0207699_10000930_pt1 | contig 13961 bp, 8 predicted proteins | sample LARL51metaG_FD_184344 | JGI IMG/M metagenome (GOLD analysis project Ga0207699, IMG submission 184344) | Corn, switchgrass and miscanthus rhizosphere microbial communities from Kellogg Biological Station, Michigan, USA - LAR L5-1 metaG... | ecosystem: Host-associated > Plants > Roots >...
CCTGGCACATTTGGAAACTGAACGTTATTTATACCGCGACGAATATGGCGCATACATGGTCGGTCCCAAACTCGTACGGCTGGGCTCGGGCATTTCGTATCAGACCACGCTTCGCAGAATAAGCCGTCCGCTGCTGCACCAGTTGTGGAAGATAACGAGTGAAACCGTGAACTTGGGAATCCTGGACGGGCAAGACGTTCTTTATTTGGATGTAGTGCAGAGTCCCCACCCGTTTCGCATGGTCACACACGCAGGCACCTGGCGTCCGCTTTACTGTACCTCGATGGGCAAGGCGCTCGCGGCTTTTTTGTCCACGGCGGAAAAGGAACATGTTTTGTCATCCCTCCAATTCGAGCGCCTGACGCCGCACACGATTACTCGCTTGTCGCGATTCCGAAAAGAATTAGAAAAAATCAGAGAGCGGGGATACGCACTGGACGATGAAGAAGCGACTTTAGGAGCGCGCTGTGTGGGGGCTCCCATTCTTCTGGAAGGAAAGGTAGCAGCGGCCATCAGCATAGCTGGTCCAACTACCAGAATTGCGCGGGAGCGAATTCCGTTCTATGTAAAAGCTGTTGTCGCTGCGGCTAAGGCGATCTCACGACATCTAGGCACTACTTAAATCTATTAAGGCGCGGATTTGGGATCTGTAAGTGAGACTACTCGGCGATGTAGGACCGTTTCTTGGTTTCACAATGTGAAATCATAAGTTCTATATGTAGAATTCTCTTGACTACCATCGCCGGCCTGGCATTAGCTAACGCCGTGCTCCCAGTCTTCCCATTTCTCTATTTTCATCGAAAGGCCAGGGCCGGCCGCCGCTCACGTTCCGGAGACGGCAAACTCACCGAATGAAACTCATACGCTGGGGTGAAGCAGGGCAAGAGAAACCCGGTCTCCTTCTCAAGGATGGAACACGGTTGGATGTGTCCAATATTGTGGCAGATTACGATGAGAAATTTTTTGCAGACGGTGGGGTCGAGACTTTGCGACGATGGCTCGATGGAAATGAATCGACAGCTCCCCGCGTCTCATCTTCCATACGCTTAGGCCCGCCGATCTCCCGTCCAAGTAAGATTATCTGCATTGGCGTGAATTACCGCGAGCACGTCGCCGAGAGCGCGGCGCAGGTGCCCCGGGAACCCGTAGTGTTCATGAAGGCAACTTCGTCGCTTATTGGTCCGAATGACCCGGTGGTCATTCCAAAGAACGCCAAGAAATTGGATTGGGAAGTGGAACTAGCCGTGGTGATCGCGAAGAAAGCGTCCTATATAACGAAGGAAGAATCTTTTGCGTTCGCTGCCGGCTACACACTTCACAATGACTATTCGGAGCGGAGCTTCCAGCTTGAGCGCGGAGGACAATGGGTGAAGGGCAAGAGCGCAGACACCTTTGCTCCACTGGGCCCATTTTTAGCCACCCGGGATGAAATACCAGACCCGAACAATCTGGCGATGTGGCTGAAAGTGAACAACGAGTTCCGGCAGAACAGCAACACAAGGGAAATGATCTTTGACGTCGCGACGCTCATAAGTTATGTGAGCCAGTTTATGACACTGCTGCCGGGAGACGTGATCAGTACGGGAACACCCGGTGGGGTTGGCCTCGGAATGAATCCGCCGCAGTACTTAAAGCCGGGTGATGTGGTAAACCTTGGCATCGAGCGATTAGGAGAGTCGCAACAAAGAATCGGTGCCTGGAAGTCGTAGATAAGGTAGCTCGGCACCGTAGAGAATTATCGCAACACTTCAGAAACCAATTTGCGCCAACTGCGCCGTAGCCTTTGTCATAATGAGCAGCCAGTCTTGGCCTGGATTTCACCACATGAAGGACGTATGAGGCGTTCGCGGCTCTTTCTTTTTCCCGGCATTCCAGCGTCGGCATTTGCTCTCGCAACCATTCTTTGCGGCCAGACGCCGAACGCATCGCAAGAACACCGATCGACAATCAAACCGAACCTAGTCCACCTCGAAGATATTGCACAACAGGTCGGGCTGACCGCGCTCAATTCTTACGGTGGCGACAAACATAAAGAGTTCATTATCGAAAGCACCGGCAACGGTGCCATTGTCTTCGATTATGACAATGACGGATGGCCGGATATTTTTTTACCTAACGGCTCTCGGGTAGAAGGATTTCCCAAAGGTCAAGAGCCTACTGGACACCTTTATCACAACAATCAGAACGGCACATTTACAGATGTAACTGCAAACAGCGGACTCGCGCATGAGGGATGGGGTCAAGGTGGGTGCGTCGGCGATTACGACAATGATGGATATTTGGATCTGTTCGTGACTTATTGGGGACAAAACAGGCTCTACCACAATAACGGTGACGGAACTTTCACGGACGTGACCGAAAAAGCAGGGTTGACGACTGCCAAGCCGGAGTGGAGTACCGGATGTAGTTTTCTCGACTATGACCGCGATGGCAGAGCCGATCTTTTTGTGACGCGCTATGTGGATTTCAGTTACGACTCGGTGCCCCGACCGGGAGAGGGACAGTGGTGCAAGTGGAAGGGGATCAACGTGATGTGCGGGCCGCGCGGCCTCAAAATGAGCGTTAATGCGCTGTACCACAACAACGGTGACGGCACGTTTACGGATGTTTCGCAAGACTCCGGAATTAAAAAGGCTTCGGGGTGTTATGGTTTCACGTCGTTGTCCGCTGATTTCGACGACGACGGCTGGCCGGACATTTATGTCGCATGTGATACCACGGCAAACCTTCTTTATCACAACAATCACGATGGCACCTTCACAGAAATTGGCAAAACAGCCGGCGTAGCTTTCAACGAAGAGGGCTCCATGCAGGCGGGCATGGGCCTCTCCGCGGATGATTTCGCGCACGATGGCCATCAAGATATTGTCAAGACCAATTTCAGCGACGACACACCTACACTCTTTCTCAACCGCGGTAAGAATGTTTTTGACGATGTCACTCGCAGCGCAGGCGTTGGAAGAGTTACGAGATGGTTAGGGTGGGGCGTCCAATTCTACGATTTCGATAACAGCGGATGGCCCGGGTTCTTGATTTCCAATGGCCATGTCTACCCCGAAGTGGATGGCAAGGATCTTGGAACGAGTTACCGTCAACCGAAAGTGGCCTACTATAATTTGCGAGACGGAACGTTCGCCAACATTACCGCGCAGGCCGGAGCCATCCTCAGCGAGCTACACTCTGGCCGTGGCATGGCTCTCGGAGACTTGTTCAATAACGGGCGTGAAGAGGCGCTTGTGAACAACATGAACGAAACTCCTTCGCTTTATTACAACACGGCGCCAGTGGGCAACTTCATCAGCCTGCAATTAATTGGGGTGAAATCAAACCGGGCGGCTTTGGGAGCGCAGGTGACGCTCGAACAGGACGGCGACAAGCACCAAAAGGAAATTCGGAGTGGCGACGGTTTTATTTCCCAGAGTGATTTGCGAGTTCACTTCGGTCTTGGGAAAGCATTAAAAGCAGCAAGAGTCGTTATCCGTTGGCCCAACGGACTCGTCGAAACGCTCAGTGATCTTCCCGCCAATCGGTTCTACATTGTGCGTGAAGGTAGCGGGGTCGATTCCAAACAGACCCGAGGTATCAGTCCAGTGCAAATCAAAATCCCGACGATTGTCGGACGTAAATCGGTTCGGCTACATCGCTAGGCGTTCCGTTCGATGAAACCACATGATCGAACTCAGATGCATACTTCCCGCGTGCGGGCCCATGGAATGTCGAGATTGCTCAGACGAAAATCTGTTTGGGTGGAATTATGTACCACGACAATCTTCGCGGCCGTTCTCGCGTTCTTTCCTTCGGGAGATGTTGGCCGTGCGCAGCCGCGACTTGCGCAGACAACATCGCCTCAAAACGTCCCCTCGAATGATGGATACGTGGGGTCGAAGGTTTGCGCCGAATGCCATGGAGCGATTTACAGCAAGTTTTCTCAAACAGATATGGGCCGGTCGATGTTCCTCGTGTCACCCAAATTGCTGGAGACATTCCCGAATTCCGCGCACATTTTTGATGCCAAGCTGAACCGGCATTTCGACGTTTTGGTACATGGCGGCAATCTCTACCAGGATGACTACGAAACTGGACCCGATAGCAAAGAACTTTTTCGTGACACACAAAAAGTGGAATGGATTATTGGATCGGGAGCCAATGGATTCGGTGCAATCGTCCGGCGCGGCGACTATCTTTTTGAGGCCCCGCTTTCATTTTATTCAAAGACACAACGCTGGGCATTGTCCCCGGGATATGAAAGCTACGATTATGGATTCAATCGTCCAATTCTTCCCGGATGTATTGTTTGTCATAGTGGCCGGCCTCAGCCCGTTGATAATGGCAATGGCCGTTTTCTGGACCCCCCGTTCAAGGATTTGTCGATTGGCTGTGAAAACTGTCACGGCCCGGGCGCATCGCACGTGTGGGAGATGCGAGAGATTGGACCCAGTCAGGATGGCGCCAGTCACTCCATCGTGAATCCTGCAAAACTTCCTTCCTGGCTTGCTGACAATATCTGCGCGTCGTGTCATCAAACTGGAGACGCCCGGGTGTTAAAAGCGGGAAGAAATTACCAGGATTTTCGGCCGGGCTCAGCACTCGATGACACGATTGCAATTCTCATGGTCCCACCGCGGCGCGATTCTCCTCCTCAGAATGATCTTCTCGAGCATTATTTCTCGATGACTCTGAGTAAGTGCTATGAGAGAAGCGAAAGTAGGCTCAGTTGCATCACGTGCCATGACCCTCATGTCCAGCCCGCCAAACAAGAAGCCTCGACGTATTTCCGTTTGAAATGCCTCACGTGCCACACGGAAAAAAGCTGTGCAGTGCCGTTGGCGATTCGCCAACGGAAAAATCCGCCCGACGACTGTTCCGGCTGTCACATGCCGAAGCGCGACGTGAAAGAGATTTCACATTCCATGCTTACAAACCATCGAATCATCAGGGAATCTGGTGAGCCCTATCCTGCCAGCGCATTCCACATGACAACACCAGCGCTGCCCGATCTGGTTCATCTAAGTGCGATCCCGGGCCGGAAAGGCGTGCCTCTTCCCTCCATCACACTTCTTCAGGCGTACGGTCAATTGGTAGGCGCTCATCCTGAGTATGGAGAGCGCTATTTCGCGTTGGCGGAAAAGCTTCGAGGGTCTGCACCGAACGATATCTCGGTGCTGGAAGCGCTTGCCTACAGCGCTCTGCAAAATAAAAATAATGAGGGAACGACGGAAGCTATCGAATATTTAAGTCGTGCCATTAACGGAGGATCTACGTCTCCCGCGGATTTCGAGCAATGTGGCAGCCTGCTCATCAGTGCCGGCCGCCAGCCAGAAGCCGCGGACCTATTGCAGCGTGGAATAGAAATAATCCCACATGATGGGGAACTTTACCGTTTATTGGCGACCTCTTATCTGTCTCAGAACAAGATTCGAGAAGCGAGCGACGTCCTCAAACATGCCAGCCAGATTTTCCCGGAAAACATAGCGATTCGGGCGTTATTGAGGGAATCGCAGGACGCGACCCAGAAAAACTGAATACCAAGGGATGAAATTCGCGAAACTTTCGACTTCCGTCAGGTCTCTATGATCGCGGCTCGCTTCTCAAGATCGGGACCGCCGGCAGTGAGATGACTCAGCTGGATAGAGAGGGAGTTTTCTCGTACGAGCCGGTTCCGGTTGGTTCCAAATCGGCGTGGGGGAACCCCATTGCCGATGAAATCGCACGAGCGGCACTCATGACTGCTGCAGCAAGGGCAGGTACCTGAGCCGGACTAATTCTCGTCACCGGCCCCGAAACGCTGACCGCTGCAACGACCTCTCGGTTTGCGCCCAGGACTGGCGCGCTAACACAACGCGCTCCAACGGTTGTCTCCTCGTCATCGACCGCGTATCCCTGCTTCCGAATAATTCCCAGTTCCTGACGGAATTGCACAAGATTCATGATGGTTTTTGGGGTTAGAGGTTGAAATTGTATCGTGGCGAGTACTCTGTCTTTTTGATCTTCTGGAAGAAAGGCAGCAAGTGCCTTGCCTAAAGCTGTAGCATGTAGAGAACGGCGAGTGCCCACTCTGGAAGAAAGCCGAAACTCATGTGGGCTCTCTATAACTTCGATGTACAGCACACTTCCCTGATCCAAGGTGCCTAGATTTACCGTTTCCCTTGTTGATTTCCAGATTTCCCACAAGATCGGGCGCGCAACAGCTTGAAGTGTGACGCGGTTGTCTGCCCGCGTGGTGAGGTGAGAGAACTTCGGCCCGATGAGATAGGCTCCGGTTTCAGTCCGAATCAAATACCCGTCTTTCTCGAGGTGCTTGAGAAAACGATGCGCCGTGCTCTTGTGGACACCGGTGATGTCGCAGATGGGTTTCAGCGTCAATCCCGACGAAGAGCCTTGAATGGCTTCCAGAATTCTAAATACTTTTGAGATTACGCCCACAGGCACTGGTTAGACTCTCCCATCGTTTCTATTTGAACAACCACCAAATTGCTTACTTAACCTAAGGATTTCGCCGGGCTCGATCCTGAACTACCAGCAAACCCCGTTCAAAACAACTTAACTATATCTGTACCACATGAGATGACGTTTCGCATGCTAAAACAACTTCACCGATGGATACACCGCTTTCAGGCATCTCACTCCCAATTACCTTGCATTTTGCGCATCGCGACGTTCATCTGACGCCACGACTGCTACATGAACGTACCACATACTGAAACGATATTCAAGCGTATGAAACTTTTTGCTTGACACTATCTAATATTGCTGTTACAGAACTTCCATTGTTGTGGTCTTTAGCGTCTTCGGGGTGGAGTTCCTGCCAAAAAGGCAACTCCAAATAACATGCTTGGTCGTTGACACCGAGCACGCACCTTGCTCGTTCGGCTTCAAAGGAGCAGCACGATGACATTCCTTTGCTTTGTTACGGCTCTAAACCGTTGGTCCCGCGGAGCGGGACTCCTACTGTTGTTTGTGGTTTGCGCGGTGCTGCCGGGAACGGCCCGCGGTCAGGCGAGTGCCGCGATCAAGGGCACGGTGTACGACGGATCCGGTGGAATTGTGCCCGATGCCGCGGTGGTACTGCACAATAGAGCGACCAATCTGGATCGAACGACCTCGAGCAATGCGGCCGGTGCCTACGTCATACCGGACATTCAGCCTGGGGACTACGATCTCAAAATCAGTAAAGAAGGCTTCAAGACTGTCGTCCAGGCTGAAATCTCGCTCGCCGTCAATCAAACCGCGACGTCCGACGTCACATTGTCAGCAGGATCCATCACCGACAGCATCACGGTGACGGCCGAAGCATTAACCGTCGAGGCTTCCACAGCGGAGTTAGGCGTAGCCGTGGTCAAGCAGCAAGTGAATGATTTGCCTTTAAATGGGCGAAATTTCACGCAATTGCTCAATCTGACGCCAGGGGTCAGCACAATTAACGTTGCACAGAATTCCACGACCGGCGGCGGGATCTGGTCGAATCCTGTGGGCACGTTTTCCTACCCATCGATCAATGGGCAAACAAATCGCAGCAATCTGTATTTGCTCGACGGGTTAAACAATCAGGGCTCCTTCGGAAGTACCTATGCCGTGGCGCCCATTATCGATGCAATCCAGGAATTTAAGGTTCAATCACACAACGACGACACATCTTACGGTGGGGCTCTGGGTGGAATAGTTAACGTGGTCTCAAAATCCGGCACCTCGCAATACCACGCGACCCTGTGGGAGTTCGTACGTAACACCACATTCGATGCGCGAAACCCGTTTCTTGCCGCAGTAACTCCATTTCAACAAAACCAGTTTGGCGTGGCTGGAGGGGGGCCGCTCTCCATACCATGGCACCACTCCGGAGCACCAAAGACGTTCTTCTTCGTGGCCTATGAGGGCTTCCGGCTACACACCGCCGCATCCAATTTATACAATGTGCCCACTAGTGGGGAGCTCGGTGGCGATCTTACGACGGTCGGCGGATTGCCGTTTGCGGGAAAGATCTATAATCCGTACAGTATTGTGCCGAATGCCAGCAGCCCCACAGGATTCTCCAATTCACCGTTTCTATGCGTGGGAGGTAATCCATCGCCGGACGTGAATGGGATTCAATCCACCGGCACGCCCTGCAACAAGATTCCCACGGACTTGCTGGATCCAAACATGATCGGATATGCCAGCAAGCTTTTCCCCTCGCCAAACCGAACTCCTGCGGCAGGGTCCCCATTTAACGCGGCAGACACAACCAAATCCATCGTCCGGCAGGATGAGTTCAGCGCCCGACTTGATCATCAGATCACTAACAACGACAACATATTCGGTCGCTGGAGCCAGTTCAGGCAGCCGGTAGCGGGTTCCGGCGGATTTGCCGGCCTCTCACACTTTCAAATCACGAACGGATACAACGTCGGCGTGGAATATATGCACACATTCTCCAGCAGTGCGGTGCTGGAGGCCCACTTCGGGCGCGTGCTACTGAACATCTCGCAGGGCTCGGGCTATTCGAAAGCCGCGGGCGCCACCGGCACCGATTTAGGATTTTCCCCGAATTTCGCGAGCGGCTTCATCGGGGGCGTTGACCTGATTCCGAACATCACCATAAACGGTTTTATCGGAAACATCGATCCAAGCGCGCACGGCGCGTCGCATACTGACCAGACGCAAGGCACAAACATCTGGGAATTTGGCGGAAACTTTACCAAGACCCACGGACATCACACCTTCAAGATGGGCGCAGATTTTGCCAGCAACAACGCCAACGCTCTATATCTGAATGCCTCCGAAGTATTTTCTTCGGCAAATACAGATAACGTGGCCGCTACCGGTACGGCAGGGAGCTCACTGGCATCCTTCCTACTGGGTGTTCCAAACAGCTTTAAGCGGCGGAACGTCAAAGAAACGGAGCATGGCGGGTGGGTTGACGGCGCCTATTTTTCGGACTCCTGGAGAGTCACCAACAAACTGACGATCAACTTCGGCGTTCGGTATGACGTAACGCTGATGCCTATCTATGGGAGCATAAAAGACGGGAACGGATTTACCGGAGACTTAAACTTCAACAATGGCACATACGTGCTGACCGCCTTGCCGCCGGTGTGCGATCCAGTCAATCCCGTACCTCCTTGCATCCCGTTCGGTATAGGACCGGGAGGGATGAATCCCCAGCCAGGGCAGAGCTACCTACCCGCGAACGTAGTAGTTACTCCTCACGCCAATGGGGCCATTTTTCAAAATGATCTGACCAACTTTCAGCCAAGGTTCGGATTCGCATACCAGTTGGCGCACAATACCGTTTTACGGGCTTCTTATGGCAGATTCTACGATAACTGGGCCGCGGTCACGCAAAGTGCTCAGAACTATGAAGGATCTTGGCCGGATACCGGGCAACTTGGCGCAGCTTTGAACCCAGTAAACGCACCACCGACGCCTGGCTTGGCGGAGGCGCCGTCCGGCCCGGGTCCGGCGATTGCAGGTCCCAGCCCGTTCACCGGTTTTAACTGGTATGCCGATCCACACATGCAGAGGCCCTACGCGGACCAGTTTAATTTTGGCGTGCAACAACAACTGGATTCGCGCACGGTCCTAACGGTGAATTACGTTGGATCGCGCGGTCACCGCCTCGACGTAGGTTTCTCGGGCAACACCGGCAAGATACCATCGGCAGTGGCGAACTATTTACCGACGGGCGCGACTACAAGTTCGCCCTATCCTTATATATCGCCAGCTGACTTTGACGCCGCCATCGGAAAAAGCAGCTACAACGCCCTGCAGGCTTCGTTAAACGGGCGGGCTTTCCATGGGCTAACCTACCTTGTCTCCTATACGTGGTCAAAGACATTGGATCTTGGCTGCACCGGGTGGTATGGCGTGGAAGGCTGCAGTATACAAAACCCTTACACACTGAAAAACGACAAGGGCCCGGCCGGCACAGACGTGCCGCAAATATTCTCAGCAGCCTGGGTCTACGAACTCCCTTTTGGTAAGGGGCATAAGTACTCCTCTAATAATGGAGCATTGAACTATGTAGTGGGTGGTTGGACCTTGAATGGGATTCTCTCGTTTAGTTCCGGAATACCATTCTTTGTCGGCGCGTCCGGGGATATTGCACACATAGCAGCTAATACAGCGTGTTGCGCCCTGGGTTTCGGAAATTACGAAAGACTTAACTTTTCCGGCGGCAATCCATATGCGCCCAACCGATCGCCCACCCAATGGCTCAACCCAGCGGTTTTCTCGGTACCGGATGCAGGTACGTTTGGAAACCTGGGACGGAACACGCTGCGATCAGATCGCTTCAAGAACCTTGATCTCTCGCTCTTTAAGCAGTTCCCGATCACCGAAAGCAAGAGGCTCGAATTCCGGTTCGAGACGTTCAACCTGACGAACACTCCTGTCTGGGGGGTACCCGACGTAAACATAAGCGATGGAGCCAAGTTCGGAACAATTTCCAGCACGGCGAACACGGCTCGGCAGTTACAGTTTGGGCTGAAACTTTACTTCTGAGGTTCAATGCGGCAAGAAAAGGCTGCGTAAATTTCACGTCGACCGGGTGGCAGCGACTCTAAACTATCCGGCTTTTGGGCGCACCTTCACATCCGACCTTTGGACTTTTTTCGGATGCTCGCAGAAACCTCTGTTCATCTATACTCGAAATGCCGAGCTAGTCTTGGGGAGGGCCTGGAGACGTGCGCTTCGTAGAGCTGAGCACGTTCGTAATCCTAGCGTTCACAATACCGGCGGTGGCACAGAGTCCCAGCGTTAGTGGCCAGGTGAGCGGCCGCAGCGGAATTCCTGCCGCGGGGCAAACACAGCAACTGCCTAAACCTTGCTTAGTTCCAGAGCACCCTTCCGAGCAGATTACTGGATTGCTGGAAACGATTCGTGATCATCCCACGGCCGGTGCATACAACACACTGGGAGCTTTATATGCTCAAGACCGCCGTACAACATGCGCGGTCGCAGCTTTCAAAAGCGCACTGCGGCTGGAGCCGGAGAATTGGCAGGCACACTATAACCTTGGCCTTGCGCTTCTGACCAAGGGTGATCGTAGCCGCGCTGCCAGTGAATTCCAAGCGGCGATTCTGCAGAAACCAGACTCAGTTGCGCCCCATTTTGCGCTGGGGACCCTGCTTCAGGAAGCAGGGAAGCTCGATGGCGCTGCAAAAGAGTTTGAGACCGCCCTGCAAAATGATCCCAATTTCGCGCCTGCTCAGTTCAGTTTGGCTGTCCTATACACGCAGCAAGGGAAGGACTCGGAAGCGGCGCCACTTTTTCGGCAGGCAATCCAGAACGATCCGAATAATGTTCAAGCTCATGTGAATCTCGGCCTGACAATGGCAAGGCTCGGTGATTTTTCTGAAGCCAAGCAAGAGTTCCGGTCCGCAATACAAATCGACCCGAAAAATGCCACGGCTTATACCTCGCTGGGGATGCTCGAAGCTAAGACCGAGCGCGGTGAAGATGCCGTGGAGAGTTTCCGAAAAGTTGTTGCGCTGCAGCCAGATTCTGCGGAGGCGCACTTGAACCTGGGCATCGCTCTCGTCGACAAGTATGACCGGACGGGCGGATTCAAAGAGTTTAAGCAAGCCGCACGCCTTAATCCCACGTCGCCCAGAGTCCATTACAATCTGGGCCGGTTCTTTTTTGAAGCTGGAAGGTATGAGGAAGCTCGCAAGCAGCTGGAAACGGCTGTGGGTTTGCAACCCGATTTTGCAGGCGCACTCTATTTTCTGGCACTTACCGAGAGACAAGACAACCGGATGGAGCAGGCCACAAATCTTCTGCTGAAGCTCGTAGCGCTGGAACCGGGCAACGCGGACGCACAGTATCTATTGGGACGAAATCTCGAACATGCGGGAAAAACATCCGAGGCCATCGAACACTGGAAATTGGCGCTCCAGGCCGATCCAAATCAATCCGAAGCTCTTTATAACTTAGCGAGAGCGTTGAATAAATTGCAGGATCCTGAGGCCCAGAAATATCAAGACCAGTTCGATGCATCGCAAAGAAACCAGCAGACCACGGACCGAGTAGGCCAATTGGGCAATTTCGCGATCCAGGCCGCCAATGCTCAAAATTGGCCTCAAGCCCTGGCACAAATGAAAGAGGCCATTGCGCTTTGCGGGCAGTGTCGGGAAGCCGCACATCTACACAGCAATCTGGGATTGATGTATTGCCGTACCGGAAATCTGATAGATGGCGAAGTAGAGCTTCGGACAGCGCTCGAATTCAATCCGAATGACGTTGAGGCCAAGAAGGCGATTGCCGTGTTGCAGAACCTCAAAGGGACAGAGGTCAAAAAGAACTGACGGGAGTCGGTGGAAGCGGCGCACTCTGCTTCAGATTCGGGAGTAGATAAATTGAAGCGATATGGGTCCGTACTACAGATAAGACCGGAAGCGATTGAGTCATACAAGGCCTACCACGCGAACGTGTGGCCAGAGATCCTCGCCACCATTCGGCGGAGCAACATCCGCAATTATTCCATCTATCTGAAGGATGACTTCTTGTTCGGGTATTACGAGTACCACGGAACCGATTACACGGCAGATATGGCGAAAATAGCGAGTGATCCGAAGACGCAAGAGTGGTGGGCCATCATGGAGCCTATGCAGAAGCCTCTCGACACCAGGGGCGAAGGTGAGTGGTGGGCGGCGATGGAGGAAGTCTTTCACGCGGATTGAAAATGCATGAAAATCGTAGACGCTCATCAACATCTATGGGATCTGGATCTTTTTCACTACGCCTGGCTCCAGGATTTGCCGGTTCTGAATCGATCCTTCCGCATGAATGACTATTGCGATGCAACCCAAGGCCTGGCTATCGAAAAGTCGGTTCATCTGGAGGCCGATGTTGACGAGCCGTTTATGGTTGACGAGACCAAACATGTGCTTCGGCTTGCGGACCGTGCTGACAATCCCCTTGCAGGTGTTGTGGCGTGTGGCCGCCCGGAGAGCAAAGAGTTCAAGACTTACCTGGAAAGAATACTGGGTCATCCGAAACTGAAAGGGATCCGCCGAATTCTGCACACACAGCCCGACGATCTAGGACAGAGTGAAACATTCATCGGAAATGTGAATAGCCTGGCTGGCCACGATCTTTCCTTTGATCTTTGCGTTCTGGCACGTCAGCTGCCTCTCGCCATTCGTCTCGTTTCGCGGTGTCCCAAGGTGACCTTCATCCTCGACCATTGCGGCGTGCCGCAGGTGAGAGAAAAGATCCTGGACCCCTGGCGCGAGAACATTCAAGCCATCGGCAAATTTCCGAACGTGTTCTGCAAGATTTCAGGTTTAGTCGCCTATGCGGATCCGCATAGCTGGACCACGGAAGATCTGCGTCCCTACGTTGATCACGCAATAGAATGCTTCGGTTGGGACCGCGTATTGTTCGGGAGCGACTGGCCCGTTTGCACGCTTTCCGCCAGTTATCGACAGTGGGTAGACGCTCTTGTTTCGCTTACTCGCGCAGCGGGAGAAGTGAACCAGAAAAAGCTCTTTCAGGAAAATGCAATTCGGATCTATCGGCTCGCGTGACAAAGCCATTCCACGAACCGACCGACGGCGCGCGGGTCTCCACGCTGTCACCATCAAGTGAGGATTTGTGAAGCTGAATGGCCGAGTGGCACTGGTAACCGGAAGTGGAACCGGCATAGGTCGGGCCATCTCAGAACTATTCGCCAATGAGGGTGCAAAAGTTGCACTGAACTATCATCACTCTCGCGATGGCGCTGAGGAACTAGCCTCACAGATTCGATCAAAGGGTGGCAGAGCGATAGCCATTGCCGGTGATGTATCGAGAGAATTGGAAGTCCGCTCCATGGTAGACCGAACTCATGCTGAATTTGGGCGGCTGGATATCCTCGTGAACAACGCCGGCTGGAGCACCGTCATTGCTCACCACAAACTCGAGGAACTCACGGACGAAATCTGGGACAGAACCCTCGACACGAACCTGCGCGGATGCTTTTACTGCATTCGCGCTTCAGTGCC
>Ga0207699_10000935_pt1 | contig 13946 bp, 15 predicted proteins | sample LARL51metaG_FD_184344 | JGI IMG/M metagenome (GOLD analysis project Ga0207699, IMG submission 184344) | Corn, switchgrass and miscanthus rhizosphere microbial communities from Kellogg Biological Station, Michigan, USA - LAR L5-1 metaG... | ecosystem: Host-associated > Plants > Roots >...
GCTGGAAAAAGCTAGCCAATCGCAAGATCAAAGAGGTGGAACGAAGTATCGAGCGATCGTTACGGCTAAAGGCACTCTTAGAACATCTGCTGCGGTGTCAGTGTGCGTCATTGCATGTTTGTGTTGAGCGGCTGAGCCTCAGTCAAAAGCTGAAAGAGATAAGCAGCCATGGCGATGGAGTCAGTCCGTTTTCCGGGGCTATTAAATCATTTGCTCGCCGTCCGTGGGGGTGATATGGTCACGCTGCTCTTGCAACAAATCGGCCATTCACCCCGAATGCGCGGTATTCAAGCACAAAAAATCGCAAGGAGATTCCATGAAATTGAGAACTAGCTGGTTGATGTTCGTGGTAGTGTTTGCAGCGGCCGCGGTATGCATGGCCGCCGAAGATGTGCATATGGGCACCTGGAAACTGGACGAAGCCAAGTCAAAGATCGGCGCCGGAGCCCCGAAAAATACGACCGTAATATATGAAGCGGCGGGCGACAGCGTGAAGGTTACGGTGGACGGCGTGGACCCTGACGGCAAGCCATCGCACAACGAATGGACGGGCAAATTTGACGGAAAAGATTACCCCTTGACCGGCGATCCGACGGCGGATATGCGGGCGTATAAAAAGATCAATGCGCACACGCTGGAACTGACCAATAAGAAGGACGGTAAGCTAGTAACCACTGGAAAAATCGCGGTTTCGGCAGATGGCAAGACGCGTACTGTGAGCACCAGCGGAACGGATAGCAAGGGCAAGAAGGTGAACAGCGTGGCGGTTTATAACAAACAGTAGGCGGTACGTTTTCTTAAATACTGATGGGCCGCGTTTTTTCGCGGCCTTTTTTTTATATGGAAGCGAGCGCAACGCCGAGACGCTGAGGACGCAGAGGACGGAAGAGAAATATGGAACGAACGGGTGCTCGAATACAAGTGCTAACCGGCCGTGAGGATGTGTGCGCAAAAAAACTTTGTTGAGACTGGATGCGAAGGGCTCAAAAATTTTTAACTGAAGTGACGGAAGGAATTGAATTCGCGACAACCGACGGTGACGGTGAGAGGGCGAAGCCACTTGGGATCACGATTGTTTGCTGAGCTGCTGGAAACAGAATCGCCGCCGCAGAGTTCGTCCATGATGCCCTGATTGGAGCGAGCGGCAACGCAGCCCTGCGCATGAGCGGAGTGGAAGGCTCCGGCCAGAAAGAAGGCAGCAAAAAACACACAAAGAACGCGAAATGAAAGAAACGGATTTCGAGACACGTGTGGTTCCCCTGGATGCAATTCGGACACGACCCGGTGAAAGCTTGAGGCATTTAGGCTGGGGGAGGGCGGGAGTGGCAATAATAGAAAAATGCTAGTGGTTACAGATCGGCGGGGGTGCGAGGCCAGTGGAAGGGTGCAGACCGCAGCGGTCCGGGCAAGCTGGGACGCGCAGCATGCTCCGCCCCTACAAAAAATAGAGCAAACATCATGGCTACTTCAATTCGACTTCGATGATTTGGCCGGGGGCGGTACCGATATTGGAGAGATTATGGGTGATTTTGGCGTCGACGTAGCGGAAATCGCCGACAGCGACTTCGTGAGAGGCGGTTTGGCCGTCCGGTGAACTCATTTTTAGGTTCATGGGAGTGACGGAAACAATGACATACGGGCGCATGTGGGTGTGCATGGGTGAAGTTGCGCCCGGAGCGAGGATCCAACTGTAAACACGAGCACTGGGATTTTCTGCTTCGACTCGGGCCGCGACGTCGGGCGAAGGAGAGAGCGGGCGCTGGGCAGGCTCGATGTCCAGAACTTCGTAAGGAGCGGTGCCAACGTTGTGGACGCGATGCGTGTAAGACGCGTCGGTTAACGTGAGAGCGGAAATATTGCCGGGCTTGGTGGCTGTAGGCGGACCTTCGGGTTCGTTCATTTTTTGCTGGGCGACGGTGGCAGTGGAAAGATTGATCGCTACGCGATCGTGCACATGGCTGTGGTAAAGAGTGATCTGGCCGGGCGCTAAGGTGAGATGTAGCACGGTGACGGCTTCGTTTTTGAAGACGACTTTGTGGAGCGGTTCGTCTTCGACGGGGACGGAGGTGACTGTGGAAGTCTGAAGCTCGGCGAGAATTCCGGCCACGGCTAGAAATGCAATGGATGAAAAATGGAATTTCATTTGCACTCCTTTTTAGCAAGAGCGTTTCGGTCAGGGAAAGTATCGTATAACGATTTTACGCAGGTAGAAGAGGGAAGAGGAAAGATTCAACACAGAGGACACGGAGATCGGAGCACAGAGGTCACGGAGAGCTCGAGTACCTAGAAGCCGGGGGCTCCTGAGGATGCGGGGCGCATTTCCGGAGCGTTGACGCCGAACTTCAAGTGGGCAAAGTAGGTTTGGCCGAGGGACATCAAGCCGGTGTAGAGGTATCCCCACACGAAAAGCAGCAGGAATGGGACCGTGGCGAAATTCTGGTTGGTGATGGCGTAGATCACTGTAAAAGCAAAATAAATGCCCAGAGTGATTTCCGCGTAGGGCATCCAGCCGGCCTTATTACGGTATTTCTTGCTGACGAAAGTGTCCTTTTTCCCTTCGATCTTAAATTTTGGAGTGCGCGCAAATTCGCTTTTCACGCCGAAAATGGCTTCGAGCACGGCTTGAGCGTTGCGAATGGAGATGCCGATGCCAGTGGCCATCACAAAGGGCATGAAGAGAAATGTGCGCCACCAGGTTTTAGGACGAAGTTCTTTTTGCGCGACGAGATAGAAGCTGGAGATGGAGCAAGTGGAAGCAAGAAACAGCGGCAAGTCAATGAGCAGCATCTGCAGCCAGCCTTGGTAGAAGCGCACGATCATTGCCGGAAGCAGCATGGCGGAAAAAAGGACCATCAGCGGATAGCTTACGTTGGCGGTGAGATGGAAAAAGGCTTCTGCTTTGACATGCCACGGAACATTCGAGCGAAAAACTTTTGGCAGGATTTTTTTTGCGGTTTGCATCAGGCCCTTGGCCCAGCGGGCTTGCTGCGCTTTGAAGCCGTTCATGTCGACGGGAAGCTCGCTAATGCATTCAACGTTCGGCAGATAGATAAATTTCCAGCCTTGGAGTTGCGCGCGATAGGAGAGATCGGTGTCTTCGGTGAGCGTGTCGTGCTCCCAACCGCCGGCGGAATCGATCGCCGCGCGGCGCCAAACGCCCGCGGTGCCGTTGAAATTAAAAAAAGTGCCGCGGCGGGAGCGGGCACCGTGTTCGACCACGAAGTGGCCGTCGAGCAGAATCGTTTCGACCTCGGTGAGGAGGGAATAGTCGCGATTGAGGTACGTCCAGCGCGTTTGCGCCATGCCGATGGCGGGATTCTGAAAATAGGGAACGGTGCGACGGAGAAAATCGGGTTCCGGAATAAAGTCGGCGTCGAAGATGGCGACGAATTCGCCGCGCGCGGTTTTCAATCCGTTTTCAAGAGCGCCGGCCTTGTAGCCTTCGCGATTGGCGCGGTGAATGTAGCTGATGGGCAGGCCTTGTGCGGCGTGGCGTTCGACACAGGCGCGCGCGACTTCGCGCGTTTCGTCGCTAGAGTCGTCGAGGATCTGAATGTCGAGAAGTTCGTGCGGGTAATCGAAGCGGCAAACGGCTTCGACCAGGCGTTCGATGACATAACGTTCGTTGAAAATCGGCAGTTGCACTGTGACCCGAGGCCATTCGGAAACGATGGGGGGAGGGCCGGGAACATTCTTGCGATATTTGTAGTAATCGTAGACCAGCCAGTAACGATGCAGACCGTAGACCGCCAGGATGATAAGCACGATGAAGTAGGGAATCATCATCATCATGTCGAATGCGTTGACGTGGTAAACGCCGGAGAACGTGCGGTCGGTGGCTTTGTGCCAGTAATTGCTGAGCGAGCTTTGGGCAGCGAGTGATAAGACGATTGAGGCAGGCAACATGGACGCAGTTAGTTTACGAAGTTTGTGGGGAGCGCGCTAGGGGAGTTGGAAACGAGAGCAGCGAAATTCAGGCATAATCGCGCGCTCGCGTGAGCGAGGCGGATGATCGAACCGAAGAACACGAAAAACCAAAAAGGGCTTGGCGAAATTGCTTGGGCATTTCTCCGGCTGGGACTTATGGCCTTTGGCGGGGCAGTGGCGCACATTGCGCTGATGGAGGACGAATTTGTGCGGCGACGCGCATGGCTGAGCCGCGAGGAGTTTGTGGATCGCGTGGGAGCGGTGAATCTGCTGCCGGGGCCGAGTTCGACGGAGATGGTCATTTATCTGGGCTATTTGCGTGGCGGATTTCCGGGATTGCTGATAGCGGGCGCGGCGTTTATTTTGCCTTCGGCGGTGATGATGCTTGCGATGGCGTGGATTTACGTGCGCTACGGCGCGATGCCGCAGATTGCGGGGATTTTGTGGGGAGTAAAGGCTGTGGTGGTGATTCTGATCGCGCAAGCGGTGTGGTCGCTGGGAAAAACAGTGCTGAAATCGCGTGAGCTGATGGTGATTGCGGCGATTGTGCTGGGATTGGCGGCGATGCATGTGGCGACGCTGGCGCTATTGATCGGAACGGGCGTGGCGTGGATTGTGGCGAACCGGTTTGGACAGAAACGAGCCGGAGCGGGAGCGGCTGCCATTGGAGCGTTGCGCGCGGCCGGAAGCGCAGCGGCAGTGGCGGGAATTACTCTGACCGGATTGTTCGTATATTTTTTGAAAATTGGCGGGTTGTTGTTTGGGAGTGGCTATGTGCTGTTGGCAGTGTTGCGCGAGGATCTCGTTACGCGCATGCACTGGCTGAGCGAGACGCAATTGCTGGACGCGATTGCCGTGAGCCAGGGGACGCCGGGCCCGTTTTTTACGGTGGCGACATTCTTGGGATATGTGCTTTCCGGTTGGCGCGGCGCCGGGCTGGCGACCTTCGGAATGTTCGTGCCAGCGTTTTTGTATGTGGCCGTCACGGCTGGTGTTTTGCCACGGATGCGGAAGTCGCCGACGGCGGGAGTGTTTTTGGATGGTGTGAACGCGGCGGCGGTGGCATTGATGGCGTTTGTGGGTTTTCAGTTTGCGCGCGCGGCAGTGTTGACGCCGTTGGCCGCGGCCATTGCGGCGGTTAGCGCGATTTTGTTGTTACGGTATCGGGTGAATTCCGGTTGGCTGGTGTTGGGTGGTGCGGTGTGCGGGCTGATTGTGCGGGTTGCTGGGCGGGCGTGAGGCACGGCAGTTTAGTTACGGCAAATGCATGAAAAGCCGCGAATACTCTAATTGGCTGCTGAACTGGAGCGCAACATGTCCCGCCCCTGCGCGGAATTGAGCTATGGGATTAGCACGATTTTGCCGAAGGCGCCGGACGGCTTCATAACTTCGGTGTGAGCCTGCGCGGCGTCTTTCAGTGGAATTTCTGCGCCGACCACCGGACGGAGCGTGCCGTTTTCGAGACCGGCGTTGATTCCTGCGTGGAGGTCTTTGGATTCGGCTTCGCTGATGCCCCAAAGAGTGAACGCGTGAATGGCGCCGCGGCGGCTCATGAGATCGCGCGGGGTGATGGTGACGTCGCCGCGGCTGCCGATCACCACCACACGCCCCATTTGCGCAAGAAGTTTCAGGTCGGCGCCAAGATTCACATTGGCAAGCATTTCGAGAATGACGTTCACGCCGGCTCCTGACGTGGCTTTCATGATCGCGTCTTTGTAGTCAGGCTTGGAGTGGTCGAACACTTGATGCGCGCCTTCACGCTTAATCAGATCGAGGCCTTTTGCGGTGCCGGCCGTGCCAAAAACGGTGAGGCCCAGAGCGCGAGCGATTTGTACAGAGGCAATGCCCACGCCGCCGCTGGCTCCGTGAACGAGGATGGCTTCGGCGCCATGGGCTTTGGCCTGGTGATGAATCGCGTGGTACGCGGTGCCGTAAGGAATGAACACCCCCGCGCCTTGGGCGAAGGAGATGCGGTCGGGCAGAGGGTACACTTGCGCTTCGAGCGCTAGCGCGAATTCGGCGTAGGTGCCGGAGAGATTCTTCGCGACGTAAACGCGATCTCCAGGTTGCACTTTTTTCACGCCGTCGCCGACCGAATCCACCACACCCGCGCCGTCCGTGCCGGGTGTGTAGGGCAGTGAGGGCAGAATGGCGTAGTTGCCGGTGCGCGCGTAGGTATCGGCGGGATTTACGCCGGCCGCATGGATTTTTACGAGCACTTGGCCAGCAGCGGGTTTGGGAGTGGGAATTTCTTCCAACTTTAGAACTTCAGGACCGCCGAATTGACGAACGAGAATGGCTTTCATGTTCACTCCACCGACAAGAATTTAAGGAAGCGGCCGGGCTAAAGCCCGGCACTGCAACTGCATACCGGCGCCGCTGACAGCGAATACGAAGTACGAACATACGAAAACGAAAAAGCGAAAAGCGAGAACGAAGCTATACCTAAAAGTGATCGTCGACGGCGACAGTTGGTTGGGATTTTACGAAGCCGGTTGAACGGGCCCAAGCGGTAGTTTGCCAATTGTCTTTGCCTTTTTTTTGGGGAATCCATGGGGGCAGTGACTGCTTCAGATAGCTCGCCAGCGCGTAGATGTAGGGCTCGTACATGTGGCGCAATTCTGCCAGCCGTTTGTCTGCAGCGGCGCCATCGTGGAGTTTTAATCCATGTTCCGTAAGAACGTCGCGGATACGCTGAAGTTCCGCCACGGGCAGGCGATCGTCCGAAAGTTCCTGCGGCGACGTATTGAAAACTTGCGAGAGGTCAACTACCGCGTGGCGCGCAATGGCAAACGTGAGCTGGGCTTGCTTTTCGCAGGCACCTTCGATGCCGACCATAATCAATGCGCATGCGTCCAGAATCGCGGTGAGCGACGCGATCCAGGATTGGTTGTCGTGCTGCGAACGAAAAAACGCAAGCACCGGATAAGAGAGATGGCTCTCCATCAGTTCGGCGCACCAGAATTCCCATTCTTTAAGCAGTTCGCGTAGCGCCTCCTGGCCATGCGGATAGCTGTGGCGCCGCAGGAGTTCACCTGCCGTAGGCGGAGTGCCGGCGCGCGAATCGAGCAGCGAGATATTTACCTCGCGCTTGGAGAACGAGCCGTAGATGAATGGCAAATAGCCAATGACTGCCGCGAGAAAACCGAATCCCAGGCCGGACTCTACGACAACCAGAAAGCGTGCAAGGCCAGACCGGGGAAGGACGTCACCCAACCCGAGCGTGAAGAAAGTGGTGCCGCTGAGATATATGTCCGTAGATAGACTCGGCGTGATTCCCGTGACGTTTAGAGCCGAGCCTGCGCCATACTGCATCAGGCCGAATCCGAGAACCAAACCAACAGCCCATACCGCCAGGAGAATCAGCAAGGAGATCGGCCCGAAAACTCCCATCGCTGTTTCTCGAATCTTGCGCGAAGGGATCAGTCCGCAGGTAAATTTCCAGATGCTCCATGAAGTCCGATAGAACAGCCGCGTCAAGCGAAATTGGCGCGTGACCCGGCGCGGCAGGATGATGGATTCAAACGCATCCCAGATGACGACAATCAATATGGCGGCGCCGGCAATAAAGACGGCAGGAGACGTGCGCATGTTCGAAATTGTACCTGTTTGAGTGGCGATTGTGCTTGATCGGAAATTGTGCCGCCGCGGTCAGCTTCAGCTGTTTAGCTTGGCAGTGACGGTGATTTCGGCTTTGAACAGTTTCGAAACCGGGCAGCCCGTTTCGGCGGCTCTTACGGCGGCGTCAAATTTGGCCTTGTCGGCGCCGGGGATGGTGGCGACGAGATCGAGATGGCTTTTGGTAATCGAAAAACCCTCGCCATCTTTTTCGAGTGAAACGGTTGCGGTGGTTTCGAGTTTCTGCGCGGTCATGCCAGCGCCGCCAAGCTGTGCGGATAGAGCCATGGTGAAACAGCCCGCGTGCGCCGCTGCGAGAAGTTCTTCAGGATTGGTGCCAATGCCATTTTCAAAGCGCGCGTGAAAGGAATAGGGCGTCTGTTTCAATACGCCGCTGTCCGTTGAAATCGCGCCTTTGCCGGATTTTAGATCGCCTTGCCAGACTGCCGATGCTTTCCGCTGCATGAGTGAAGCCTCCATTTGAGTTCGGTAGTTATCTTCGGTCTACCGATTCGATTCGCATCAAAGCGTTCCGGGTATATTAGCAGGGCATTGCGAGCAAGTAGGTAAACGAAAGACGATGCATCCTTCGCTCAGAGCAGTGGCTCACCGCCCGTGGCCGCTTGCAAAAGGTCCGTGGATTATGGCGCAGAACTGGCACGATTTGCTGTTCGCGCACTGGCCCGTTCCGGTTGCCGTCCTGCGGAAGTTGATTCCACAAGAGCTTGCGCTCGATCTTTATGACGGTGCTTCGTGGATTGGCATCGTGCCATTCACAATGTCGAGAGTTCGCTTGCGAGGAACGCCGGCGCTTCCATGGGTCTCGACATTTCCAGAGTTGAACGTGCGAACCTACGTCACTGCGGAAGAGAAACCGGGCGTGTGGTTTTTCAGCTTGGATGCCGCAAACAGGGTGGCTGTTGAGCTCGCAAGGTTGTGGTTCCATCTGCCGTATTTTCATGCGCGCATGGATTCGAGATCGAAATCGGAGGGGATCGTCTATTCCTCGAGGCGCGATGATCGGCGCGGAGGCAGTGAACAACTGCGCGCAAGTTATAGCGCGGAAGGTTCGCGGTTTGAAGCAAAGCGTGGAACGCTGGAACATTTTTTGACGGAACGCTATTGCTTGTACGCGCAGCGGCGCAATGGCGAATTGCTGCGAGGAGAGATTCACCACGCTCCGTGGAAGCTGCAGGAGGCGCGCGTGTCATTCGATGTGAATACCATGACCGAAACTCTCGGCATTCAGCTCGCGAATTCGCCGGCTACACTTCACTTTTCCAAGTTACAGGAAATGATTGCTTGGGCCCCACAAAAGATCGGCAGCTAATACGCCCCTAGCATTGAAGTTTGTTTGTCACCACTTGTGGAATACGAAAAATACGCCCAGTACGAGGCACGCTGCTCCCGCGGCATAGTTCCACTTCAATTTTTCGTCGAGGTAAGTCACGGGAAAAACTGCAAAAACCGTCAGCGTGATGACTTCCTGGATGGTCTTGAGTTGCGCTGTATTGAACTCGTACGAGCCGATGCGATTGGCGGGTACCTGAAAGCAGCATTCAAAGAAGGCGATTCCCCAACTGGCGAAAATTACTTTCCAGAGCGCCTCGTTGCGGTATTTCAGGTGGCCATACCACGCGAAAGTCATAAAGATATTTGAGAGGGTCAGCAACAGAACAGTGCGCACGTTGGATACGCCGCTTTCATAGCACGCGTTTATTCGATCTTGTCGCTCTTTGCGAGATTATGCCTCGCGCAGAGAAGACGGATGTTGTTCGCAGTCAACGAGCTACCGCCTTTGGAGTAAGGGACATCGTGGTCATAGTGCAAGTTATCCGCAGCTCCACATAAGATGCACTTACCGTCGTCCCGTTTCCACACCTCAAGTTTGACTGCAGAAGGTATGATTCGCGTCGTTTCCAACTCAGTGTGTGAGGAAAATTATAAATTCGAATTGGAAGCGTCAAGCTCCAAACGAAATTTAAAGACCCTCCTCTCCGATTGAGTCTCTTGCCACGCGTCAGTCAGCTGAAACATTCCGTTAAAGGCCCAAATTCCTGCCTGAATCTTTTCGTAGACCGCAACGATTTCGGGAGCAATCGTTCCACTCTTCGCGGCCAGTGCTGCGCGTTCCAATAAGCCATTCTGGGTCAGCTTGCCGGAGGGCGTTAGACCAGGTTGGTCGACCGACTTTGGATCGGATCTTTGACAGTTCTGGCCACGTCGTGGCCCTCATAGATAAGAACTCGACCCTCTTGTTCAATCCGATCTCGATATGGTGCATTGAATCGGCGGCTCATCAGCACCACACTTCGGTCGGATCGGAGATGGAAGTTCATGCCTTTCTGAAGACTGGTGCTCCATGATGGGCACATTTCTAGATAGGAAATGATCTGCCCAGCTGCGTGAGAGAGCTCAGGCATCATGGACTTCGCCTCAAACGTTCAATGTGAGCGAGACGAGTCCCGGAGGAGTGACGGGCGCGAGCGGCGGCATTTTGGAGCGGTCGACCGGGCGATAAAGCGTGTCGCGCTCGACAGGAATACGGCCTGCGGCGCGAATCAGGCGTTCGAGCTCGGCACGCGGAGTGAACTCGGACGTCTTAGCTCCGGCGTCGTGATAGATCTTTTCTTCAACGACGGTGCCGTCGAGATCGTTGGCGCCGAAGCGCAGCGCAATTTGCGCGATGCTGGGCGTGAGCATGATCCAATACGCTTTGATGTGCTCAAAATTGTCGAGCATCAGACGCGAGACCGCGATGTTACGCAGATCGAGATAGCCCGTGGTTTTGGGGATATGCGAGAGTGGCGTGTTGTCCGGGTGAAAGGCCAGCGGAATAAACGCCACGAAACCGTGCGTCTGGTCCTGCACTTCGCGAAGCTTTACGAGATGGTCGACGCGTTCTTCTTCGGTTTCGACGTGGCCGTAGAGCATGGTGGCATTCGATGGCAAACCAATTTCATGCGCCTTCTTTGCGGTGTTCAGCCAGACTTGGCCGCTCACCTTGTGGTCGCAAATGATGCGACGAACTCGCGGATGAAAAATTTCCGCGCCGCCGCCGGGGCAGGAGTCAACGCCAGCCTCTTTCATGCGGCGAAGAGTTTCTTCAATGGAGATCTTCGCGATGCGTGAAAAATAATGGACTTCCACCATGGTGAACGCTTTCAGGTGCACACCGGGGCAGCGCTGCTTCAGCCCGCGAATCATTTCCAGGAAGTATCCGAACGGCAAATCGGGATGCAAACCGCCAACGATGTGGAACTCCGTCGCGCCTTCGCGAACGCCTTGTTCGGCGCGCTGATAGATTTCTTCGAGAGCGAAGGTATAAGCGCCGGGCGAATTCGGATCGCGGCCAAACGCACAAAGTTTGCAGTGCGCTACGCAGACGTTGGTCGGATTGATGTGACGATTGACGTTGAAGTAGGTGACGTTGCCGTGTTTTTTCTCGCGAACGTGATTGGCGAGCCATCCGACGGTGAGAAGATCCGGTGAACGGTAAAGTTCGATGCCGTCTTCAAATGTGAGGCGCTGGCCAGCAAGCACTTTATCAGCGATGGGCCGCAGCTTCGTGTCGGTGAGAATCAGTTCGCTCAAAGGCTTTCAGCTTTCTCCCGTGTGATTTAGATCAATTCTTAAATGCAAATCCATCTACAGATTGGATGCCGAAATGTATCACGCCGCTACGATTGGACTGTGCCCGGCGTTTTATGTCATAAGTTTCGTACGTTTCAAACTTTCCAGAGCGCCGCAGCGGCTCCCCAGAACAGCAGAAATGAAATACTAATATAACCGTTCAACGTGAAAAACGCAGCGTCCAGCTTGCTTAAATCATCGGCCTTCACAAGGGAGTGTTCGTAGGCGAGCAGCGCCGCGACAACCGCAATGCCGGCCCACGCGGGCCACGGAAGCGAAAAACTGGCCGCCAGCCATGCCAGCAGCGAGATGACCGCAATGTGCATGCCGCGCGCGATCAGAAGAGCGGAGGCGATTCCGAATCGTTTCGGCACAGAAAACAGGCCTGCGCGGTGATCGAAATCCACGTCCTGGCAGGCATAAAGAACATCAAAACCGCCGACCCACAGAGTGACCGCGGCGCAAAGAATCAGCATGCGCATATCGAGATGGCCGGTGACGGCAATCCAGGCCGCAGCGGGAGAAATGCCGAGCGCGAATCCCAGGAACAGGTGCGACCAATTCGTGAATCGTTTGGTATAGGAGTAAAAGAACAAAACGGCGAGGGCCAGCGGCGCGAGTTTGAAGGCGAGTGAATTCAACTGCCAGGCCGCCAGAAAAAATACGGCGATCGCCGCCAGCGTAAAAATCCAGGCGAAGCTGGTAGAGAGAGCGCCAGTGGCGAGCGCGCGTTGCGCCGTACGGGGATTTTCTTTGTCGTAGCGAACGTCCGCGATGCGGTTGATGGTCATGGCCGCGCTGCGCGCCGCCACCATGGCGACAATGATCCAAAGAAATTGCCTCCACGTGGGCCAGCCGTGCGAGCTAAAGCGTGCCGCGAGCAGTGCGCCTGTCAGAGCGAAAGGCAGCGCAAAAACGGAGTGCTCAAACTTGATCATTTCAAGAATGGTGCGGATGCGGTTGCTCATTGGTATTCGTGTTTACGCCTTGGCTTCTTTCGCCGCGGCGGAGCCAGCCCACCGAAACATCGCGTCCTGCGGCAAATCCATCTGCGCGAGCACGCGACAGACATATTGTGTGACGAGATCATCAATCGTTTTCGGCGCGTGATAAAAAGAAGGAATTGCGGGCATGATGACGGCGCCAGCCTGCTGCGCGCGCAGCATATTTTCCAGGTGGATTCGGCTCAATGGCGTATCGCGTACACAGAGAACCAGCTTGCGACCTTCTTTCAGCATGACGTCGGCGGAACGCGCGACGAGATCATCGCAAGTTCCCGCTGCAATTTTCGCGAGGGTTCCCACCGAGCAGGGAATTACCGCCATTGCGTCTAGGTCGTAGCTCCCGGACGCGATGGAAGCACCGACATCCTTATTTGAGATGACCGAAATCTTGCTCGAAGAGCGCCCGAGCAGCCGTTGCACAAGTTGATCGGAACTACTGGAAGTAATTGCCAGTTCTTCGGCGAGAAGTCGCAGGCCGGTTTCAGTGACGACGAGATAAACTCGTTCGACTCGAGCATCGGAGTCCAGCAGCGCCAGCATTTTTTGTGCGAGCACAGCGCCGCTTGCGCCGGTCACACCTACGGTGAGGATTTTTTTGTCCTTGTCATGCATGGTTTGGCCGCGGATAAATTCAGTCTCGCAGCCGATTTTGAGCAAGTCAAGCGGCGGCAATCGCCGGCTGCAATGCTAGACTTCTTTGGCGGCAATTACGATGAACTCGCAGGAACTTTTGAAACTTCTGGAATTGGTGCAAGCGGGAAAGCTCGAGCCGGCGGATGCGATCGAGCGGCTGAAATATCTGCCGTTTGAAGATCTCGATTTCGCTAAAGTGGACCATCATCGCGCGTTGCGGCAGGGATTCCCCGAAGTGATTTTTGGCAAGGGAAAGACCGCGGAGCAAATTGCGAAAATCGTGCGCGCGATGCTGACGAAGAAAGACAGCCGTCACAATATCCTGGTGACGCGAGCGGACGCAAAAATATTTTCCGCGGTGAAGCGGGCAGCGGGAAAAATATCGCGATTGGCAAAATTCCATCCGCTTTCCGGTGTCATCACGATCGAACGCGACGCGCAGATCGCCGGTAAGGGAACGATCCTGGTGGTGTCCGCGGGAACCAGCGATATTCCTGTCGCTGAGGAAGCATTGTTGACCGCACGCATCATGGGAAATAAGGCCGAGCATCTTTACGATGTGGGCGTGGCGGGGATTCATCGCTTGCTTGAGAATCGCTCCGCGCTGGCCGGCGCACGCGTGATTATTTGTGTAGCGGGAATGGAAGGCGCGCTGCCCAGTGTCGTAGGCGGATTAGTTGCTGTGCCGGTGATCGCGGTGCCCACAAGTGTCGGTTACGGCGCAAGTTTTGCCGGAGTCGCCGCGCTGCTGGGCATGCTAAATTCGTGCGCATCGAACGTTGCCGTCGTGAATATAGATAACGGTTTTGGCGCCGCGCGCGTGGCCTCCTGCATCAATCGACTATAATTCGTTGCGATGCCAAAAAAGTCTGATCCGTCGGGCAGTGTGCTTTTAGGTTTCAGAGTGTTCGTTGTAATTGGTGGATTGATTGCTCTCGGCCTTGGGTGGAGTGCGCAATCGGAAGGCATTTTATCGCACACAGGACGCAAGGCCCGGATTGGAACCAGAAACCGACTCGCCTACTCTTTTGTGGATCATTTACGGAGTACTTTTGATTTTGGCCGGCATCTTGCCGTGGAAATCGCTGCGCCGCGGAGTGAAACGTTAGCTACTTACGTTTGTGTATTCAC
>Ga0207699_10000936_pt1 | contig 13944 bp, 25 predicted proteins | sample LARL51metaG_FD_184344 | JGI IMG/M metagenome (GOLD analysis project Ga0207699, IMG submission 184344) | Corn, switchgrass and miscanthus rhizosphere microbial communities from Kellogg Biological Station, Michigan, USA - LAR L5-1 metaG... | ecosystem: Host-associated > Plants > Roots >...
GGGGGCCCTTCCGGGCCTCTCCCGGCCCCCGCCCCCGCCTGCCCCGCCCAGGTAAGCATTCGGGCTGGTCGCGCGCTTGCCTACTGTTTGATGTAAGAGGTTGACGACGGGTTGGCACCGGGACGGCCGTGATCTTGTGCCGGGTGGTTGGGTCATGGTGTTGAGTCAGGCGCGGGTGTATAATGGTTCTTATGGTTGACAGCATAGAACATCTTGATTTCCTGCCTGAGGGATTCAAGTACATGCCATGCCGTTACTGTGAAATACCGATGCTTGTCGGTGTTCGCACAGTCAAGGCGCCACACCACTTGGAGTGCAGCGTCAAGGCCATGCATGCTGCAATGACGCAGATGGCACAGAAGAGCGGTCCATACTATGACCGTTGGAAGGCGTCAATGACAAGGGCTTCAGATAAATGGACCCAGGGGGGCACCCCTCCCATTGACCCCCCAGGGGATGAAACCCCACCTGTATTACCATCTTGATTCGTGAGACACTTGACAAGTGGAGAACAACCCCATGTGATCGCCGTCGTTGGTCGCCAGGGGTCAACGACGGCGGTTGCTCTCCTTGCAGTCTTCACGATAAGGATAGGATATGCCGGTTCGGGTTTCGGCTCAGCAGGCCACGGCCAAGTGGCTGACGGGCCTTTCGGGCGCCAACGATCGAATGAAGCAAGGCGCACTCAACGTCCAGACCTCCCCCGGCCAGCTGGCCGCGCAGGCAGCGGACAAGTGGCTGGCACGCGTCACGGCCGCAAAGCCCAAGTTCGTGGCCAACAGTCAGGCTGTCACGCTTCAGCAGTGGCAGAACGCGTACATCAACACGGGTCTCCCTCGCGTCACGCAGGGTGCACAGGACAAGCAAGCGAAGTACACAAACGCCATGACCGGGTTCTTCAACTACATGAACCAGGGGCTTGCCACCATCGAGAAGATGCCCAAGAACACCATCGAAGACAGCATCCAGCGCGCCGCCGCGATGATCCGATGGAACGCGAAGTACATCAAGGGCAACGCCCCGGCCGGGTCGTGATCTGAATGCCTCGCATTCTCAGGACCGTCACAGGCTTCGCCACGGCGGGTGGCGCGGGCACCAACCCGGCAACCCTCAGCCCCGGCACATCCGGAACCTTCGCGGTGGACGCCTTCAGCTCCGGAAACGCGTACCTCGAATCCGTGTGGGCAAGGGGTGCCACAACGGACTGGGTCCGCTACCGGTCCCCGCGCATGCACGACAACAACCAGGGTCTACGGCTGTTCCTCGGCACACTCCTGCCGTCGAACCTTCTCGCATGGGGCAGCGACATTCAACTGTTCTCCAGCGACGTGCCCACCGTCGAAATCGACGCAACAGCGGCCTCGTCGGCTGTCATCGCACTGACGTACGGTTACGACGACCTCGGGTCAACCGGTGCGAACCTCGCCAACTGGAGTGAAGTACAGTCGCGCATCAAGTACGTGTCAGGTGTCGAGGTCGACACCACGGCAGGTGCGATCGGCAACTACGGGGCGGCAGTCGCCATCAACTCGTCGTTCGACAACTTCAAGGCCGACTACTCGTACGCCCTTCTCGGGTACACGGTCAGCGCCGCCACCGCGTGCATCGCCATCAACGGTGCCGACACGGGCAACTTCGACATCGGCATGCCCGGCGACCCAGACCCGCGTGAAACCCGCGACTACTTCATCAAGATGAGCCAGCAATCCGGCCGCCCCTGCATCCCCATCATTCAGGCCAACAACCGCGCCGGTACAACCATCAAGAGCGTCGACTCGACCGGCGCAACCGCCGTCAAGATGAGCCTTATCTTCGCGCTCCTCGGCGGGTAACAGGTGGACGAGATTGACGTTACGCTGGGCACGTCGGCCATCATCCCGGTTGACGTTCCCAGCACGTCCGCGAGCGGACAAATCGTATCCGGTAGCGCACGCCTCTACGGTTGGTCATTCCGTGAATCCGGCGGCGCGCTCCCGGTGGACGCAAGCGCAACTGTCGTCGCGCCCGCCGCTACAACCGTCATCGCCACAACAGGTGCACTAGCAGCCGGGGTCTACGACGTCCAATGGACCGTAGAACTCCAAGGTGCAGCCGCAGCGGGTGACGCCAATAACTTCAAGCTCTTCAACGGCGCAGGAGCCGTCATGGGCTCCGAGAATGCCGGGGCAGCAGGATCGTATCCACAGCCCAGCGTACGCGTCACCGTGGCAGCCGGGCAGGCCGTATCGGTGCAATCCATCGGCGCGGGAACCGCAGGTGTGGGCTACACCGCGTCAATCTCCGCTACTCCGTCGCCGCTGTTTGGATTCCAGGCCGAACTACGCGACAACGGCCAATCGCTGGGATGCCCAGCGGCGGACCTCATGGAATCTGACACCAAATGGTTCGGACCCCCCGGAGTGACCGTGCAGGGCGGCATCAAGCTCAACCTGATAGCTGGAACCGTCGCTGGCGTCGTCTACATAGCAAGCGATTCGATGTGAGTGGACAGCGACAGTGGCAGATACGTCACAGCAATTCTTCATGCCGGTGCCAGCTGGTAATGGTTCACGGCAACTCTGGAATGCGAATGCCCCGCTAGGTCCCTCAATAGTCCGGCGCATCTTGATTACGTGGCCTCCGGGATGCGCCGGACTTGTTGGTGTCCAGATCCAAGCTGGTGGTCAAGCCGCGTTCCCTAATGTATCAGCATCGTACATGGTGTTCGACAACTATACATACGCATTCGACGTACAGAACCAGATCAACTCCGGTCAATGGCTCATTCAAGCGTTCAATACAGACTTTCTGATCCACAACATTCAGGCGATATTCGAATACGACTACTACCGTGGCGACATAACTCCAGGTTCAACGACCCCCATAGCACTGTGACGGACGGGTACAGATGACAGTCAATCCTGGATATCCGGACTACGCGAGAACCGTATCCCAATCCGGGGTACAACTCGCGTTCAACGGACTATCCAAGAACGCTGGCCACACAATAGGCGTACTAGACTGTCTCGGATTCGCATTCATCAACATAGAGATTCAGGACTTCGCCAACCCCGGCAACACAACCGTAAAAGTAGACTGGCTCAGTGCCGCCTCAGCTGGGCTCATCACGGGTTCGCAGTACTTCACGCCCGTACCGGCATGTAACATGACCATACAGCTACCAACGCTGTCGCGATACTGCAATATAAACATTTCAACCGTGGGTGCTGGCCAATCCGGCACGACGAATTACTTCGTGTACGGCAACAATCAGCCATCATCCAAACTGTTCACGTCTGAAGTGGCAGCGCCACTCATTTATGCCAGTCAAAGTGTTAATGCTGCTGCGACGTTGACGGTAACAGCCACACAGTTTGCCACTGGCCCAGCAACATGGACTGTATTCGACAACCAGGCTGCAACGTTCCTAGGTACAATCCTCTACTTCGATGCGTCGACTAACGCATTCCGGCCATTGGCGTTCATGGACAGCGGAACAGTAGGCGTATCGGGAATCGTCAAATTGAGCATTCCTCCGGCGCCAATTCAACTGCAATTCCAGAATCAAGGGGGCGCGGCATGTACGGCTACACTGTCATTGACTATGGACAACCCATAGCGAGCAGTATTGACGTAATATTGGGGTCACCTGTGATATCAGTTCTACTAGGCGGGATCGGCACCGGTATAATCGCGACAATACTAGGACTATTCCGTGTGCTCGGCAGACTGACCAAACTGGAAACAGACATAGCCGTCGTGTCGAAAACCGTGAATGACCTGAAGCATGACATGGACGTCATCAAGTGGGGTGCAATTGCAGGCGCTCAACTCTCACAAGCTAGAGGCCTGACGTTGCCGACGGAGGAATCATGAACCAATGGCATAGCGGTTGGCGTGAGGCAACGCTAACCCACGCTGGCATCCCGGTTACAGACTTCGCTGCGGAAGTCCTTCACCACTGGGAACAGAGTACACCCACCGACGCATACAGCAACAATCCCCTAGGGCTACCGCACGCCAAATACTCGGCGCCTAGAACGCTCGACGGCAAATACGCGGCATTCCCCACCATGGATGCGTTTATGAATGCATTCAAGAAGCTGGCACATGAGGGGCATGGAAAACCGCTATACACGGTACTATCCCTCAGTGACAGCCACGCGGAGGCATGGAGGGTAATCAACTCGCTGAACCTTCCATCCAACCAAACCGAAACCGACTATCCGACAGCGCTACTCGATACGATCGAACAGAAGGTACGCGAATCACTTCAATCCACATCTAAGAGCGACCGCAAAACAGTAGGTCTGACCCAGGCACCCAAGACATATCATGATGTTATTCAGATGCAGAACCGCGCCGCACTCCACGAAGCGGCAAAGCTCAGCAGCGGACCATTAGCCATCAGATTCATTGCAGGGAGACTAGGACACCATGGCCGATAACTACAAGGTGCTCAACCAGAAGCCGGACGTTGAAATCAGCCCTGCGGGACTTGGCTTCGTGGACGTGTGGCGCATCACATACCAGGTGACCGACGGGCCGAGCAGGGGTACGGTCGGTACTGTCACTGTCAGCGACGCGGACCATAACGCAGCAAAGGTTAAGGCCGCGATTGAGGCAAAGCTTGTGCATCTGGACGATATAGCTAACCTATAGAAGGTGTCGCGTGATTAACTGGCTCAAAGGACTGTTCGGCAAGGCGTTCAGTGGCCTTGATGACCTGTATCACTACGTCCTCAGCCTATTCCAGTATGTTTACAGCTACATTGACGCGTATGTTCAGTCAGTGTGGCAAGGCGTACTGGACGCGTGGAATTATATACAGTGGGTGTACAACACAGCGATAAGCTACGCTGTCCAGCTCTACAACATGATACGTTACGTCATCGATGTAGAGATAAATGCGGTAGAACAATGGGTATCCAGCCTATTCTCAGCCGCATATGATTACATACGCGGCATCATCAACTGGGTCCAGAGTCTCATAAACCAGATTGAGGCGTGGATAGGCCAGGAATTGCAAGGCCTGGCAAACTGGGTACTCAACAGCATATGGTCACCGTTGTACAACTATATAAGCGGTGTCGTCGACTGGGTCACGAAATACGGCTACTGGGTCTACTACATACTCACCCACCCCGACGAGCTAGCCAAGATCCTGGGAAGATACATACTTGGCTCAATCTTCAACCTGGGAAGGCAGTATTCACGCGTAGTAGCTAGGTGGCTGATACACAGCACGCTAAGCGCTGGCCACGAAATCGGCGACATACTCGACACCGTAATATCGTCACTCATGTGAAACGCAGGAAGTAGGGACCATGGCACAACACAGCGGCGGGGCTAAGATTGGGGTGAAGCTGGCCACCATCGTCAGTAACGCAATGGTGGCAACGCATACAAAGCTCCTGCACGTCCGTCATCGCTTGGCGATGAAGATATTCAGCGACATCTCAGACGTGATATCAGAGGAAGTGCACCGAACGACTGGCAGCATTCTGCGCGAGTTTCACGACAGTCTACCTGACGATAGTATCGCCCACCCACTTACGAAATTCATGGCCACCGAACATGGCCAACTCCAGGCTTTAACAGGAACGTTCGCAAGCTCCGGTGGCATATTCTCCTCGGTTGCACAGGTGGTCAACAATGAGCTGTCCCCTGCCGTGCGGGGACTGCTCGCGTCTAACCCTCACATGCTGCCAGACCCTGGCACGCTCGCCAACATGGCGGCACGCGGCTACGCGGAGAAGAACGATGTTGTACAGTCCATCGGCCAACAGGGGATAGATGCCGGTTGGGCTAACGCCATGGTCGCGATGAACGCTCAATACCCCGACGCTGGCACCATGCTCGACATGATGCGACGCGGCATCATTGGCCGTGACGATTTCAAAGAATGGTCCATCCATAACGGCGTACCGGCAAACGTGGCTGACGCATGGGCAACACTCATAGACGTGCCACTCACCCCACCTGACGCGGCACTCGCATACCTACGGGGCAACATCGACAAAGCAACCGCCATAGCGTCGGCCGCTAAATGGGGGGTCAATGAAGGCACCTTTGAGACATTGGTGGCTAACACCGGTGAACCTCTAGGACTGCAAGAGCTACTTGAGGCCAGGCGGCGCGGCTTCATTGACGACGCGACTCTCGAACGGGGCATTGTTCAATCGAGGGTGCGCAACGAATGGATACCCACAGCCAAGGCGATAGCGTTCTCGCCCATCAGCACAGCGGACGCCGTTGAAGCGGCAGTGCAGAATCACATCAGCCAAGCCCAAGCGTCAACGATCGCAACACAGAATGGGCTAGAACCTGGCTACTTCGATATTCTTTACCAAACCGCCGGGGCACCGCTCTCACGCACCGAAATGGAGCAACTATTCAACCGTGGACTAGCTACTGAAGAGCAGGTGAAGCAAGCCGTACGTGAGTCACGTTTGAAGGATAAATACGTAGACCAGGCATTTCAGCTCCACACTCGACTCATCACGGCTCGCGAACTTGGCCAATCCGTTCAATACGGTGCAATCAAGATGGCAGACGCGGTCAAAAAGGCAATGGAGGAAGGGTATACGCAGGAGGATGCAACCATTCTCGTCAGTGCAGCCGTTAACTCGAAGCTCCACCAGCAGAGGATGAGCGTTCTTGCGTCTGTGGAGAACCTTTACGAGATCAACGCCATGTCATTGGAACAAGCTCAGCAGATAGCCGGTCAACTCGGGTTTGAACCTGCTGAAACCCAGTTCATATTCCAGGCAGCCGAATTCAAGCGTAATGAGAAGCTAGTCGCGGCAGGAATGAGCGCTATTCGCTCTAAATTCGTCGCGCACCATATCACGTCCACAGAGGCGTCAGCCCTGCTCGACCAGTTAGGTATTCCACATCAGCAGCGTGACGCCTCCCTGCAAATCTGGCAGGTCGAGCACGACGCCAACGTAAGACTCCTCACGCCAGCACAGATTATCAAGGCTGGCACGCTTGGGATATTCCAGCCGGATGAAGTGCTCTCCAGGCTGACAGCACTCGGCTACAGCGCAGACGATGCCAACGCACTAGTGCAAGGGGCATGATGATGCCTACCAGGCCTGTCTCATATCCGAACCTGCACACATCACTTACCGCCGTTGCCGACGCACACTCAGCCCTGCACGAAACGATCGCAGAACACGCACAAGCCCACGCAACCAAGACTGAAGCCGCTAGGCGTCATCTCAGCGTTCAACAGGATGCTGATAAACTCATGAAGGGCGAAGAATGAATCAGGATTGGAATGGATGGAGTGTTTACTGGAGTGTATGGCTCTTCGGTGGATTCGGTGTGCCAGAGGCAATAGCCCTGATATCCGGGCATCCCGAGGACACTCTGTCATATCAGGTGTGGCACTTGGAGGGAACGGGAGCGACGGTATATAGATACTTCGTGTTCTCGTTCCTCGTATGGCTGCTGATTCATATGGTATGGCGGAAGTTCACGTGACGGGGGATAAGGATTGCCTAAACCAGAGTTCGAACCAATCATCCTGTCATGTGAATGGACGGCGGACCTTTATCGTCTCGTTATCTTTAGCGTCGAGCCAGGCAAGCGGATCGGCGCTATTGTAGGACCTAGAGGGGCTAGCGATGACCAGGTCAAAGAGGCCATACGGAACATAGCCCGGAATATAAAGACATAGAGAGGGGGGTAGATGTGGCGGACGCGCAAGCAAGCCCCATGCGGTCTTATGGATGCAGTCTGGGTTGCGGTAATCCTTATGACTTCATTGTCATTATGGTGCAGGGCGCTGAAACGCAATTGCTGTGCACGACGTGCTTCATCACGACGGCGGGCAACATGCTAGAGGCGATGACGAACCCTGACAATCCCATTGTTCGACAGATGATGGCTGAAGCCGGGGCGGTATCGGATCAGGTGCCGTTCGACGGTACCGTGCGCAAGCGTGGACATGAAGCGCCTGCCGAAGTCGATGACCCTGACGCTATCGCAGCGTTCGAATCATTCGTGCTCGAAGATGAGTTGCCTGATGAATTCAGATAACGAATCACTCATGAATGAGCTACGTCTTGCGCTACGCGCTGAGGCGGAAGACAACGTGAGGGCTGCTCTGAAGATGCGTGCAGACAGGGTCGATGCATGTCTACGCAAGGCACGCAGAAACGGGCTCGATGTTGACGCGGACACGGTCAGCAGACACCTTGAATGGTTCATTAGGTGGGCCGAGCGTCGCATAAAGCTGGGTACGCTGATGAGGCGTACCGGGGTCAAGTTCAAGCAACCCACTACGTGAGAAAGGGAGGGTAATCATATGGTGCAGGGCAATGTCGTGATGGTTGACACCATACACGCGGACACGCACGAAGTACCGCCTGGTGTCGCCGATGTTGGTGGGTACATTTCCGGTACGAGTGACATCGACTGGACGTCAGGGGACTGGGCCGAGTTCCCGAACAGTAAGAAGTTCCGCATCTGGCAGGGGTTCACGCCGTATCAGGGCGTGGACAGCTTCGATGTGATTGACGTCGAGTCCGGCGCGGTCACCCCCCAGTCCGCTGCTGACACAGTGGCAGCGCGTGTGTTCGCTGGCATCCCGTGGACCACCATCTATGGGACAGACAGCACCCTGGCGGAGTGCTCACGACTGATCCAGGCCAAGGGTCAAGCCGTGTGGAATGGTCACGTCAATGCATGGTTGGCGAACTGGAACCTCAGTCTCCAGCAAGCGCAATCGCTGTTGGAGACTTCCATTCATGGCATGACATGCGTGGCCGTGCAATGGGCTTCTCCGTCGTCTAACCCGCACACGGTCATGCCCGGCTCGAATCTCACCCTGGCTCAGTCGAACTGTGACCTGTCAGCCGCTCTGGTGTTCTGGACACCGTCCGGGGGGTGGGATCCGCCGTCCCCCACACCCGCACCGGTGTCCACGTACACCGGAATCCTTGTCACCCACGGTGCAGGCGACACCTTGCTGAGCAGGGCTGTCACCTCAATCGATAACGTCAACTGGCAGTAGTCAACAACCTGAGGAAGGTTGCTCTCCACATGACCAAGACCGAACCGGCAACGGGTGTCGTCGCCACAAGGCGCACGTCAACTCCCGCGCCGCACATGCTTAACCCCGCGTCCCTTCCGCCCGAACTGGACGGCCTGTTCTACATCAAGGAATGGGTCAAGGCGCTCACGACGAACACGAAGTACAACGAGCCGAACCCCGACTACATGTCGCAGCGCATGATGATGGTGACGCTGTCCGCGACCAACCTGGATGAGTTGCTGGGTGAGGACAACCTTGATGGGCTCCAGAAGCTCATTCCGGATCAGCCGTGGGCAACAACCGGGCCCATCATCGTAACGGACCTGTACGTCGCCGCAAGTGACATCGACGGCGGTTCGCCCACGTACATGCTCATGACGTACATGAACAAGGAAACCGGGATGGAGGTCACCACGTCGACCGGTGCGACGCGGCTCCAGCTCCAATTCGCGTCCATGCTCGCCATGGGTATCTGGCCCATTGAGGGGCAGATCAAGCGCACGGAGCGCAAGGACCGGGGCGGAAGGTACCTCTTTTCGTTCTACCCCGAAGAGGACTGACGTGGCCGCTGTTGAAGTCCTTAAGCTGCCCGATGACGACAAGTACCACGTCGTCATGACGGTAGTCTGTGAGGATGGCCACGTGATTGGACAGTGGCTCGACACGATCGCCGAGAAATACCCATTCTATTGCCCCGAGTGTCAAGACATCGTCAACAGGGGCAAGTACCCGTGGTCACTCATGGCTCAATCGGTGATGTGCCACGGGCAGGTGGCAGTAATAGACGCGCCCCCTAAGGGCTGATGTATTACAAGTCTCCGGGCTGATTCCGGGGCGTGGCAACGGCATACACTCAGGTTCGGGTCCTGAGGTCACGCGAGAAAGGGGGCGAAAGTGCGATGGCTCCTGATATAAGCGATGACCCTTTCGCTAATGCCATGTCGACGTTGCGGCGGCACTTGAAGGGGTGTTCTACGTGTCGCCTTGCGATAGATGTGCGTGCCGACTACACGCTGTGTATCAGGGGAGCGAGATACGCTCTCAGGGTAGCGATGGAGTGTGAATCCGTACTGAAAGCCAAGCGTGATGCCGCCATGAGAAGGGATGGTGCTGTCTATGCGTGCCCGGACCTCAGTAAGCACGGTCAAGCTTATGCTCTTTCGGCTATGCCGTTCACTGTTACGGGTGCTCAAGAGGAGCTGTTCTGAGTGGCTAAGATTCTGGACCTCTTTCCTGCGGCACTGATTGCAGCCCGCAACAACATGTCGGCCGCTGCTCTCAATCGGGAATTACGTGAAGTCGGCATGGGTGCACGGGAATCTGAGGTACGTGCCCTGTTGGCTATCGCACGGCAGACGTTGTCGAAGAATCCGGATGAGCCATTCGCGGATATCAACCTTGTGCCGGACCTGAGTACGGCTAAGCCATGGCCTACCGTTTCGGCGACCGGGGTTCGACAGGCTGTGGAAATCACGTATCGACAGAAGCAAACCGGGACGCTTATCACGGTCCCTTATCAAATGTCGTCAGAGAGTGGTGTCACCCGTCAGGAAGCAATTCAGGCGGCGATTGACGCTTATGCTAGCAGGGCGGATGCATATGGACAGGAACTCGTCGGTGCCGTTCACACAAAAACCTTCAGGCTTACTCCAGCTGTCATATAACCCGAACCTCATCAACTGGGATGGTTACAAGTACTGCGTAGATTACATGGGCTCGCGCTTTCATTCCGTATTCACGTGTTGCCACGCCTGCTGCGACTCCATGTATAAGATTGCGCACGAGTGCCCCGTCTGCCTGGAGCGTGTGCCGGAGCATTGGGGCATTCACCCGGAATGCCTGAGGAAGTCATACGCTGTTTATGCAATCATTAAGCTGTCACAGGAATGACGAGAGCGGCGCACTGGGTGAAGAACAACCATCAGGTACGCATTCCGAAGCGCTGGATTTCCTTTGATACCGAGTCATTGACGGAGGTTGGCGAGAATGAAGAGGTCCAGACATGGCGTAGCGGTGCAGCGGTTCGATGGCGTACGGACCTCACGAAAGGCGACGCAGCGGAGCGTCGTAGGTTTGCGTCGGCGCAGGAGATTTGGGGGTGGATTTCGGAGTTCTGTAGGCCGGGTGTTCGCACAATTGCGGTTGCTCATAACCTCGGATACGACGTCAGGGTATCTAGAGCTTTTGATGTTTTGCCTGCTCTTGGCTTTACTCTTGAGTGGTGTAATCTTGACCGGAACGTATCGGCAATGACGTGGAGGTCGGACCATGGAACACTGGTTCTTTGTGATCTGTTTACGTACCTTCCCATGCCTTTATTCAAGATTGGTAACCTTCTCAATCTTCCGAAACTGCGCATGCCGGAAGTGTCAGCTAGTCAAGAAAAGTGGGATGATTATTGCACGCGTGACGCTGATATCGTGTACCGCGCTGTTTCTGATTTGGTGGCTTATATCGACAAATCCCAGTTAGGGAATTGGCAACCCACCGGCGCAGGAATGGCGTACTCGACATGGCGCCATAAGTTCATGACTCATAAGGTGCTGGTTCATGATAATCCTGGGGTTCTCCATGACGAGCGTATCGCTATGCACACAGGTAGGGCTGAAGCATGGCGTCACGGTAAGTGTAAAGGTGGACCCTGGTATGAGGTCGACATGCGTAGCGCATATACACATATCGCCGCTGAGGAGGAATTGCCGACCAAGTACAAGTTTTCGTGTGGACCGATTACCCAGCGACAGTATGACGAATTGGCGCAAACATTCAGGGTCCTATGTAGAGTGCGTGTGGACACATCAACGCCGGTTGCACCATATGACAATGGCGAACGGCACTTGTGGCCGGTTGGTGTTTACGAGACATGTCTATGGGATGTTGAGGTAAATGAGCTTCTGGCGGAAGGTGCATCCGTTCGTATCCTGGGGGCGCACGTTTATACTAGGGCGCCGATTCTTCGCGATTGGGCTACGTGGGTCCTCAGGGTTATGGGCGGTGGAGATGTCGACGCGTCCCCCGTGGTGGAGGCGTGGGCGAAGCACTGCGGCAGAGCTCTTATCGGGCGCCTGTCACTTCGAGTACCTAGCTGGGAGATTTTCGGTGCAAATCCTATGGATGGAGCCGGAATTTCTTTCGAGGTATCCATGGAAACAGGGTCAATTAGAAGGATGATGCATGTTGGGGATAAGACATTCGTTGAGACGGCGCGTTCCGAGGGTAGGGATTCGTTGCCGCAAATCACTGGTTGGATTATGGCTGAATGCAGGGTACGCCTCTGGTGGGCTATGCGTGCAGCCGGACTTGACAACATCGCACATGTTGATACTGACAGTGTTCTGGTCAACGCATTGGGATTATCCGCCATGCGTACTACTTACGGCGCGGGTTTCAACCGTATGTGGCAGGTCAAGTCTACGTGGCCGTCACTGTTGGTCTACGGACCAAGGAACATTAGAGCCGGGGCTGACAGGAAGGTGTCGGGCGTCCCTAAGGACGCCAAAGAGGTGAGGCCTAATGTGTTCACGGGCGTGAAGTGGCGGGGGCTTGCTGGCGACATGATGGCCGGTAGGGCTACAAGCGTCACCCTGCTGCCTGGCCATTGGGAGTTGAACGCAAGTGACCCCCGACGCCTGAGTGCGGCAGGCGACGGGGGTCTGACTGTGGCGATCAGAGTTGGGGAACTCTAACCGAGAGTGGTGTCGTCGGCGAGAGCGCCGACTTCCGGAGCGTACTGGATCGTGGCGCCGCTGTACTTGATGCCGGTCGGGCGCTTGCCGTCCTCGGTTTTCGGGGCGTGGACGTCCATCGCCGCGACGGTTTCCAGGTCACCGGCCTTGTGGGCGAGGTTCAGCAGGGCGACCCACGGCTTTGCCGTCTTGATGTCGTTGAACACAGCGACGTTCCACATGTGGGTCTTGCTGTCCAGCTTGCCGACTGCGGTGACGATGAACTTCTCGACAGACTTACCGGCCATGGTGTTCACTCCTGTGGTTGTGTAGGACTCATCAGCACCGGTTCAGCCGGTGGACGCCTCCCGGCGTTTCGTCCCTATAGACGCGTATCCCAGATCACTACGTGGCCGCTTTGTTCGCGGCACTCGACCTTACGCACGAGGTTTTCATACTCACTGTCGTTCGCATTGAGGTATACCGGCTGATGCCCAATCCGGTACGTGTCGCGGATGTTGGTAAGCACGATGATCAGCTGATCCAGCGTGTAGTGTCCCATTACCTACCTTAGGTCTCTTCAGCATCCGCCTCACGGATGGACGCCTCCCGGCGTTTCGACCTTCAGATCTGGTGTCCGGCGTCGTTCCATCTGGACGAGCAGATTAGGGCCCCGGCGCGGGATGACTGCCAACGGGGGCCCCCGCCCGGTACGGCGAGACACCAGTCATTGATGTGGTTATCCCAGATTCCCCAGATGTCGCCGGTCTTCTTAAGTTGCTTGGGGACGTACCTTGACCCTGCCACGTCACACGCTCGCTGACGGTACGTGCTTAGCGGTGTATCGGATCGCGGCGCGCATGGCGTAAATCTCGTCGCAGTAGCACAGGGTGCCCAGTTCCTGTTTGGTCGCTAGTGACTCCGTGAAGGCAACAGTGGTGATCAAGGCCTCTTCGGGTGACATCGACTGGATGATGTTGGCGAGATCGCGCCAATTGTCACCGAAGGCCGCGCTGTCGAGGGTTGTCCTATCCATTGGGACCGCCTTCCCGCTTGGCTTCTCTGTGCTTACGAGATAAGCATAGCGCGTTGGTGCAGTATCCATAACCCCAAACCAGGCGTGAACTGTAGTTGTTACCTTACCGTGGTCCTGGTGCGGGGGTGTCACTGTCCTGTCATCAGGACCCGAGTGCCGAAACCCTCCTAATACGGGCAGGCGGGGGCGGGGGCCGGGAGAGGCCCGGAAGGGCCCCC
>Ga0207699_10000938_pt1 | contig 13933 bp, 13 predicted proteins | sample LARL51metaG_FD_184344 | JGI IMG/M metagenome (GOLD analysis project Ga0207699, IMG submission 184344) | Corn, switchgrass and miscanthus rhizosphere microbial communities from Kellogg Biological Station, Michigan, USA - LAR L5-1 metaG... | ecosystem: Host-associated > Plants > Roots >...
CCGCTCTACGACCGCGACAAGCTGCTGGCCGGCAACCGGCTGCCCGGCCCGGCCATCGTCCACCAGCTGGACGCGACCACGCTGGTGCTGGCCGGCCAGCGGGCCCGGATCGACTCCCGCGGCAGCCTGTGGCTGGAGGAGGCACGCTGATGGCGAAGCCAGGGGGCCAGCTCGACCCGATCACCTTCGAGCTGCTCAGCGCGGCGCTGCACGCGGCCGCGGTCGAGATGGGCGGGGTGCTCAAGCACTCGAGCTACAGCCCGATCATCCGGGAGATGGACGACTTCAGCTGCGCCATCTTCCGGGCGGACGGCGACCTGGTCGCCCAGGCCGACTTCATCCCGGCCCAGCTCGGCGCCATGTCGCTGGTGGTCAAGGCGATCATCGAGCGGTGGGGCGGCCAGGCCGTCCCCGGCGACGCGTTCCTGGCCAACCACCCCTACCTGGGCGCGATGCACACGCCCGACCTGAACGTGATCATGCCGGTGTTCACCGGCCGGAAGCTGTTCGGCTGGGTGGGCACGACGGCCCACCACATCGACGTCGGCGGCGTCCGCCCCGGCACCGAGGGGCCCGACCTGGAGCAGGTGTACGCGGAGGGGCTGCTGCTGCCGCCGGTCCGGCTGTACCGGGCGGGTGAGGAGAACCCCGACCTGTTCGACCTCGTGGCGGCGGCGGTGCGGGACCCGGTGTCCACCGTGTCCGACCTGCGCGCCCAGCGGGCCGCGTGCCTGACCGGCATCGAGCGGGTGCTGGAACTGGCCAGAAAGTACGGGCGCGCCGCCGTGACCCAGGGGTTTGCGATGATGCTCGATGCGGCGGAACGGGCGACGCGGCTGGCGCTCGCGGCCCTGCCGGACGGCGAGGCCGAGGCCGAGGGGTTCCTCGACGACGACGGCACCGGCGGCCCGCCGACCCGCATCCACGCGGCGCTGCGCAAGCGGGGCGACCACCTCGTCGTGGACCTGTCGGGGACCGCGCCGCAGGTGCGCGGGGCCATGAACGTGCCCTGGGCCAGCACCAGGGCCGGCATCGTGTACGTGGTCCGCGCGCTGACCGACCCGGGCCTGCAGGCGAACGACGGCGTGCTGCGCGCGGTCACCATCGTCTGCCCGCGCGGGAACGTGCTCAACCCCCATCCGCCCGCCGCGGTCTCGGTCCGGCACAACACCTGCCAGCGGCTCGCCGACACGCTGGTCCGGGCCGCGTCGGAGATCTGGCCCGGCAAGGCGGTCGGCAGCAGCACCGTGGCGTTCTTCGGCATGAACCTGGACAGCCTCTCCCCGCGCACCGGCGTCCCCAGCGTGATGGCGGAGGTCATGGGCGGCGGCACCGGCGCGCACCGGGCGGGCGACGGCCTGGACGGCGTGGACACCTACATGGCCAACGTGGGGCTGATGCCGGTCGAGGTGGCCGAGACCGGCTACTCGGTGAGGATCCTGCGCACCGAGCTGATCCCCGGGTCCCAGGGCACCGGCCAGTTCAGCGGCGGCCTCGGGCTGCGGCGGGAGTACCAGGTGCTCGAGCGCGCGTCGGTGGTGACGATGTACTCGGAGCAGACCAACCCGCGGTTCGCCCCCCGCGGCGCGATGGGAGGCACCGACGGCTCCCCCTCCCGGATCACCGTCCTCGGCCCGGACGGGCGGGAGATCCCGGTCACGTCCAAGACCACCATGCTGCTCGAGCCGGGCGCCGTCATCCGCATCGAGACCAGCGGCGGCGGCGGGTTCGGCGACCCCGCGCTGCGCGACCCGGATCTGGCCGAGGCGGACCGGGCGGACGGCCGGGTCTAGCCCCGAAGGAGACAGCCATGGGTGAACGGCTCGCCATCACCGGTGTCACGCTGGTCGACGGCAGGGGAGGGGACCCGCTGGAACGCGCGGTCGTGGTGGTGGAGGACGGCACGATCGCCGCCGCCGGGGCCGAGTCCGAGGTTCCCGTCGACCGGGAGGCGCGGGTTCTCGACGCGGCGGGCGGCGTCCTCATGCCGGGGATCATCGACGCGCACTGCCACCTCGGCGGCGCGTCCTACCCGGACGAGGACCGGTGGGTGCTGGAGGACGACAGGTACCAGGCCATCGCCTCGGCGGCCCAGGCGCGGGAGATGCTGCGCCACGGCGTCACCAGCGCCAGGGACATCTCGGTCAACGGCACCCGGCTGCGGACGGCGATCGACCGGGGGCTGATCAGCGGCCCGCGGATCGTCCCGTGCTGGCGGGGGCTGTCGCGCCGCGGCGGCCACGGGGACGCCCGCGGCGTCCCGCCCGAGATGGTCCGCACGTCCCATCCCTGGGGGCTGGTGGCCGACGGGCCCGACGAGGTCCGCGCGGGTGTGCGGGAGGTGGTCAAGCAGGGCGGCCAGTGCGTCAAGGTGTGGGCCAGCGGCGGCGGGCTGCACGAGAACGAGCCGGAGGACGTGCAGCACTACAGCCTGGCTGAGCTGCGCGTGATCGTGGAGGAGGCGAACTACGCGCGGGTGCCGGTGGCCGCCCACTGCGAGTGCGCGTCGGCGGCCAGGGACGCCGCCGAGGCCGGGGTGTGGTCGATCGAGCACGGCGAGGACCTGGACGCGGAGACGATCGCCCTCATGGCCGAGAAGGGGATCTCCCTCAACCCGACCCTCGTCCTGCTGACCCAGTGGCTCGAGCAGTCGAGCGCGTTCGGCGGCCCCTACGGCAAGCCCTATATCCCGGGCGTGCCGGAGCCGCCGGACGACACCGACGAGCTCCGCCGGCTGCTGCACGAGCGCCTGTCGGCCAACCTGATGGCGGCGAAGGCGGCCGGGGTGCGGATCGGCGTCGGCAGCGACGCCTACTGCACCGGCCTGACGCCGTTCGGGCGGCAGACGCTGCAGGAGGTGCACGCGCTGGCCGGGGCCGGGCTGAGCGAGATGGAGGCCGTCGTGGCCGCGACCCGGGCCGGGGCGGAGATCCTGCGGATCGAGGAGATCACCGGGACCATCGAGCCGGGCAAGGCGGCCGACCTGCTGGTGCTGGCGGCGAACCCGCTGGCCGACATCACGAAGCTGGCCCGCGAGAACATGGTGCTCATCATGGCCGGCGGCCGGGACGTGACGAACGGCCTGTAGACCCGGCCTCGCGCCGGCGCTCACGCGCCCGCGGTCACGGTCCTCAGCTCGTCCAGCGATTCCCGGATGAGCCGCGGCAGGTCTGACTGGCCGGTCTCGCTGATCCAGCGCTCGAACGCGATCTTGAAGACGGCGATCCCGGCCTCGGCGGTCAGGCTCGCGGCCGGGCCGGTGACGCCGCGCCGGCGCAGCGCGCCGGCCAGTGCCGAGGCGAGTGCCGCGAGCTTGATCAGCTCGCGCTCCTGGAGCGCCGGGTTCGCGTCGATGACGGACTGCCGCCGCCGGGAGTATTCGCGGCGCTCCTGGAGCAGGGCACCGGCGGCCTCCAGGGCGGCGGCGACCGCCTCGAGCGGCGCTACCGCATCGGGCGCGCCGGCGACGGCGGTCACCAGCAGATCCTGCAGCGTGCCCGCGCCCGCGAACAGGACCTCGCGTTTGTCGGCGAAGTGCCGGAAGAACGTCCGCTCCGTGAGCCCCGCCCGCTCGGCGATCTCCGCCACCGTGGTCTGCTCGTACCCGCGCTCGACGTAGAGCTCCAGCGCCGCCTGCTCCAGGCGGCCACGCGCGTTCGGCTCCCACCGGCCCATGCCTACGATCATAGGTGATGACAGCAACTGACATCAGGTGATACGTTGATGACAGTGGCTGACATCAATAGGTTGCCTGGAGGTTCTCATGCGCGTCTTCGTCACCGGCGCGTCCGGCTGGATCGGCTCCGCCGTCGTCCCTGAGCTCATCGACGCGGGCCATCAGGTCATCGGGCTCGCCCGTTCGGACGCCTCGGCCGCCGCCCTCACCGCGGCCGGGGCCGAGGCGCTTCGCGGCACCCTTGACGATCTCGGCCGGCTGCGGAGCGCGGCCGCCGCGTCGGATGGCGTGATCCACCTCGCGTTCAAGCACGACATCGCCTTCTCGGGCGGTTTCGAGGCCGCGGCCGACGCGGATCGCCGCGCCGTCGAGACGTTCGGCGAGGCGCTCGCGGGCTCGGGCCGGCCGTTCCTCATCGCCTCCGGGACGGCCGGGCTCGTACCGGGGCGCGTCGCGACCGAATGGGACGGGCTGGATCCCGGTTCCGCCGCGGGCAGCGGCCCGGAGATCCGGCGGGCCACCGCGCACCTGACGCTCTCCCTCGCCTCCCGCGGCGTCCGCTCGTCCGTCGTGCGGCTCCCCCCGACCGTGCACGGCGACGGAGATCACGGCTTCATGGCGACCCTGGTCGGCGTCGCCCGTGACCAGGGCGTCTCCGGCTACATCGGCGACGGGGCCAACCGGTGGCCCGCCGTGCACCGGCTCGACGCCGCCCACCTGTTCTGCCTGGCGCTGGAGCAGGCACCGGCGGGATCGGTGCTGCACGCGGTGGCCGACGAGGGCGTGCCGATCCGCGCCGTCGCCGAGGTGATCGGCCGGCATCTCGGCCTGCCGGTGGCCGCCATCGCTCCGCAGGACGCGGCCGGGCACTTCGGCTGGCTGGCCGCCTTGATCGGGATCGACAGCCCGGCCTCGAGCGCGCTGACCCGCGAGCTACTGGGCTGGCAGCCGGTCCAGCCCGGGCTCCTCGACGACCTCGACAAGGGCCACTACTTCTACCCGTCGTAGGCACGACCGGGCGCCCGGCGGCGGCTGGGCCCTAGTCGCGGTGCGCTGACCCGCTGACCCCGGCGGGCCGGTGCGCCAGCGGCGGGTCTTCACGGCTGGGCACCCGGAACGTGCTTTCCGCGTAGGGCGGCGGGCTGATGATCCGGTGGATGCCGTTCTGCACCTGGAAGACCAGGTGGGCCTGGCCGAGGGACGGGTCGCGGGTGACGTCGGGGAACCCCAGCCCGGACTGGCCCGCGTTGTCCAGGTAATACGAGCCGTTGACCCCGCGGTACCGCAGGCGCCGCAGCTGGCTCGCCACCGCGGGGAAATGTGACGGGTTGGGCACGGCCATCCAGGCCTGCGCGAGCAGGTGGACCTCGTCGTAGGCGATGCCGGCGTGGGACCGGCCGGCCGGCCGGCCGAACGCCTGGGCGTAGTCCGCGCGGAAACGCCGGCCGAGCATGTCGCTGTAGGTCCCGGTCACGGTGGCCCACACCAGGCCCTCGCTGGCCGGCCCGGCCAGCTCCAGGAACTCCGGCACCGAGGGCGCGTAGATCGCATAGACCAGCGCCCCGGGCAGCCGCTGCACGATCTGGCGCTGGAAGCTGGCGAGCTCCCCGGCCAGGAACTGCGTGATCATGATGGCCGCCGGGTCCAGCCGCTCCATCCGTTCGGCCACCGCTGGCCAGTCAGCGCCGAGCGCGGGGACCGTCTCCACGCCGGTGATCTGCCATCCGGAGCGTTCGGCCAGATCGATCGCGAGCCGGTTCACCATCTGCCCGCCCGGCAGCGGGTCCTCGACGAACGCCAGCCGCCGGTTCGGCGGCCGCCAGCCACCCTCCCGCAGCTCGTTCAGGAACCGGATGAACCCGCGCCCGTAGTAGAGCTCGGTCGGGCACACCTGGAAGACTGCGCTGTGGCCGTCCTGGTCGTCGCGGACGATCTGGGCCTGCGCCTCCGAGGTCATGGCGTGCATGTAGGGGGCCCCGTACGTGGCCGCGAGCGTTCGCGCGGTGTCCAGGCCCGCGAACAGGTAGCTGGATGTGATCGCATCCACCTCGGCGTCAATGAGCTGCTGAAACGCCCGCGCCACGTCACGGGTGGAGAAGATGTCCATGTCGACCACGATCTGCTCGACGCGCCGGCCACCGATTCCGCCGGAGGCGTTGATCTCCGCCGCCGCCAGCGCCGAGCCGTTGACCATCTCCCGCCCGTCGTGGCGGGCGGGACCGTGCAGCGGGAAGGCCGAGCCGATCAGCAGCGGCCGCCGGGCCCATGAGCGGAGAGCCGACCGGGGCGCGGCCGCCGGTGCCACCGCCCCTTCCGCCCGGGCATGGAGGTAGCCGATGGTGATCCCCTGCGGCAGGGCACCACGGCCCGGCACCGGGAGGCGGAGGTATCCGCGGTCCGCCGCCACCCCGGCCGCTCCGGCCCGGCTGGCCTGGCCGAGCTTGCCGAGGATGTGCTCGACGTGCGTGGACACGGTCCGGCTGCTGGAGTGCAGCCGGCCCGCGATGTCGGTGTTGCTCAGGCCGCAGGCCATGAGGGTGAGGACATCGAGCTCCCGCGGCGTCAGGCCCGCGGGCAGCCCCGCCGGCGTGAGAGAGACCAGGACGGCCGGCCCCTGTGGGTCGGGCGGGGCGTTGTCGAGATGCACGCGCAGCCACTGCCCGCCGGGGTGCTGCCAGAAGAACCGGACCCGCGAGGTCGCGGACTCGGCGTGGGCCCGGGCATAGTCCACCAGCTCGGGGCTGGCCGCGAGGAGGGCAGCCGCCCCGGGTGGCTGGAGTTCTTCGGTGGAGCCGTCCGGGTAGACAAGGGCCGCGATCGGGTCGGCCGGCGGCCCTCTGCCGCCCCGGCCCTGCTCGGCGGCCTGCCCGTCGTCCGGAGACTGCCTAGTCAATGCTGGTCATCCGTCTGGCGCCCATCCATAGACTTCCGACCTGGGGAAATCCGTCATCCGATGGATGTGCGCTGAATGTAACCCAGGGCAAGAGGCTCGATCAATCGCCCACCGGCGAGGGTGTGGGCTCCGTGGTCACTGTCACCGCAGCCGGCGCACCTGGCCGGCCGGGGCCTGGGTGATCGCGGCGGGCAGGCCGAGAAATTCCGCGTAGCGCTCCGCTGCCTGCCAGAAGCGCTCGCGATCGCGGCTGGAGATCGCCTCGAACGGCGCCAGCTGGATCGTCACGGTTCCTCGGCCGAGGCTCCGTTTCCACCGGCCTACGGCCACACCGTCCAGCACCATGACGGGGTTGAGCAGGTCGCCGGGCGGGAACGGGCCGCCGCCCGCGAGGACGGCGCGATCGGAGTACGCGACCGTGTACTCGTCGAAGGCCGGCAGCAGGTGGACGCCGCCCGGGACGGCGCCGGGGCTGCGGCCGGCGCCGTGCCAGTACGTCATGCCGTCCAGTTCCGTGGCGGCCAGCGCCGGCCCGGCCCGCTCGATCGCCTCCCGGACCTCGGCCAGGTTCAGGCCCGACCACCACCCGAAGTCCCTGACGGTCGCCGGGCCGTGGCTGGTGAAGTAGCGGACCGCCAGCTCGGCCATCGGATCTGCCGGGGTGCGCGCGTCCGGTGCCCACTCATCCAGCAGCACGAACGTCTGCTGCCTACCGTCCAGGGGGCCGAGGCAGATCAGGCCGGTCATCGACAGGTAGCCGAGGATATGGCCGCCGCGGCCGCCACGTGGCGATGCGGAACAGTCGACGCCATGCCCGGTGAGCAGGGAGTAAATGTCCTTGCGGCGGACCCGGTGGCCGCCGCGCAGCGCACCAGCGACGATCTCGCCGGAGCGGCGCAGCACCTCATCGGTCAGGCCGATCTTGCGGTAGACGCCGGTCATCTGCCTGATCCGGCGCCCGGCCAGCAGCTCAACCATCCAGCGGGCGTCAGCCGCCGGCACGAAGTGGATCGTGCCCCGCATCGGCCACGTCCGCAGGATCGCGCCGCGCTCGACGGCGGCTTCGATGGTGCCCACGGTGGCCCGGGTGGTCCGCAGGCCGATCGCCCACAGCGCCTGGCCGTACTCCTGGGCCTGAACCGCACCGAAGTACGCCACCAGGTGGGCCGGGTCCCCGGTCCTGGTGGCGGTGAGATGGTGATTGGCCAGCCGCCAGGCCAGGAGGCGCTCGCGGGTCACCGATTCATCGTATGAGCCGGTGCCGACGATCCCCGGCGGTAACGTCACCAGCGTCGCGGATGGCAATCGCCCGGCCGGAGGGGGACGAGAAGTGGCGATCTTCGTTCTGGTGCACGGGGCGTGGGGCGGCGCACACGGCTTCCGCAAGGTCCGCGGTCCGCTCCGGGCGGCCGGGCACGAGGTCTTCACGCCGAGCCTCACCGGTGTCGGTGAGCGCGTCCACCTCACCAGCCCGCAGGTGGGCCTGACCACCCACGTCACCGACGTCGTCAACACCGTCCTGTATGAGGATCTTCACGGCATCGTGCTGCTCGGGTTCTCCTACGGGGGCTTCGTGATCACCGGGGCCCTGGAGCACATCGGCGACCGGGTGCGTCACCTGGTCTATCTCGATGCCTTCGTGCCCGGTGACGGCGACAGCGTCGTCACCGTCACGGGGGGCACCGCCGGGCCCGGAGTTATCGAGGTCGGCGGCGACTGGCTGGTGCCGCCGGAGCCCCGCGAGTTCGACGACCCGGCCGAGGCGGCGTGGGAGAACGCACGGCGCACCCCGCAGCCGGCCGGCTGCTTCACCGAGCCGGTCCGGCTGGTGCGCCCGCTGGAGGACTATCCGTTCTCGCGCACCTATATCAAGGCGACGGGGGAGGCTCGGCCCGAGCCCGCAGGGCCGTTCTGGGCCGCCGCCGACCGGGCTAAGCAATCGCCGGCCTGGCGCTACCGCGAGATCGCGACCGGCCACATGATGCCGGTGAACCGGCCGGAGGAGCTGGCGCGCGTCCTGCTCGAGCTGGCCTGACGACGCGGGCCAGCCGCCCGGTGGGCCCTGCGCCGGTGCCGCCGGCCTTTGCGAACGGCCAGCCTGGCGCGCCGGCGACCGGTACAGTAGGCCGGCGAACGGCCCGGCCCGCCCGGGAGTGCGCCGGGCACCCCCGGTCAGCGCCCTCGCGTGGTTGATCGTTGACACCCCTGGAAGGGACCCCGCTCATGCCAGGCAAGTTCATCGTGGCCGGGGCCGCGCTCGCCGCTGGGCTCGCCCTGACGGCCTGCGGGTCGAGCGGAGGTTCCGCGGCGTCGGCCAAGCCGAGCAAGAGCCCCACGTCACCGGCCGCGGCGGACGTGGGGCCGCCGGCCTCCGCGGCGGCGCCGGGGTGCCTGCTGCAGTACCGCCTGTGGGCCTCCGGGCCGGCGCACGCGGCGGGGGATAACCTGACCGCGGCGCTGAACGGCCTCGCCGCCGCCAGCGCGGCGTCGGACATCCCCACCATCGGCGTCACCCTCAAGCGGGCCGGCACGGCGGCCAGAGCCCTGGAGCACTATCCCATCCCGGGCTGCGCGGACCCCAAGGGGTACTGGCACGCGGTCCTGCAGCAGATCGAGGCGGCCGCCGCCGACGGCGCGGGCACGTCGGACGGGCAGAAAACGCTGACGATCGCCCAGGGGGTCATGAAGCAGATGCCGGTGCTGGAGCGCAAGCTCGCCACCGAGCTGCAGGTGACCATTCCCGACCTGACCAGGAGAGCAAGTAGCGGAGCCACCCCAGCCGCCTGAGCCGGCGAGCCGGCCCGGTCAGGGCGGGGCGCGGCCCGGCGGACCGGCCAGCCGGTGTGATACTCGGTGCTGGCGGAGGAATCCCAGCGGGCAGCCGGCCCGGGGCGGAGGCTGAGTCAGATGGCCGGGTTCACGTTCACGCCCCTCACCCCCTCCGCGTACCTGGACCGGGCGGCGTGGGTCTTCCGGGACCGGACCGCGGTCGTCGACGGGGAACGGAGCTTCACCTACGCCGAGTTCGCGGACCGGGCGCACCGCCTCGCGGGCGCCCTGCTGGGGCTCGGCCTGCCGCCGGGCGGCCGGGTCGCCGCGCTATGCGTGAACAGCCACGCCATGCTGGAGCTGCACAACGGCGTGCCGCTGGCCGGGGGAGTGCTCGTTCCGCTCAACATCCGGCTGTCGCGGGATGAGCTGACCTACATCCTCCGCCACAGCGGCGCCCAGCTCCTTGTCGCCACCGCCGAGCTGGCCGACGTGGCCACCGACGTCGCGGCGGCGGCCGGGGCCAGGCCCGTCATCGCCGGCGGCGCGCCGGATGAATACGAGGCGCTCCTGGCCGCGGCCGGCCCGGCCGCCGTCCCCTGCGAGGACGAGCGCGGGCTGCTGGCCATCAGCTACACCAGCGGCACGACCGGCAGGCCCAAGGGCGTCATGTACCACCACCGCGGCGCCTACCTGCAGGCGCTCGCGGCCGCGTTCCACGCCCGGCTCGCCGCCGACAGCGTCTACCTGTGGACGCTGCCCATGTTCCATTGCGATGGCTGGTGCTTCACCTGGGCGGCGACCGCGGCCGGCGCCACCCACCTGTGCCTGCGCGCCATCGATCCCGCCCGGATCTGGGAGCTGCTCCGCACCCGGGGAGTCACCCACTTCAGCGCCGCCCCCACCGTGCTCACCATGATCGTCAACGCGCCGGAGGCCACGGCCGGGCCGCCGCTGGCCCGGCCGGTCCAGGTGCAGACGGGCGGGGCGCCCCCGTCCCCGGCCCTGATCACCGCGATGGCCGGGGCCGGGCTGCAGGTGACCCACCTCTACGGGCTCACCGAGACCTACGGGCCGGTGGCCATCAACGACTGGCATCCGGACTGGGACGCGAAGCCGCCCGCGGAGCAGGCGGTGCTGCAGGCGCGCCAGGGGGTCGGCAACGTCATCGCCGAGCGGCTCCGGGTGGTCGGCCCGGACGGCCGGGACGTGCCCGCCGATGGCGCCACCATCGGCGAGCTCGTCTGCCGGGGCAACGACGTGATGCTGGGCTACTACCGGGACGAGGAGGCGACCGCCGCGGCGGACCTGGGCGGCTGGTTCCGCACCGGCGACCTGGCGGTGATGCACCCCGACGGCTATGCCGAGATCCGCGACCGCGCCAAGGACGTCATCATCTCCGGCGGCGAGAACATCGCCTCCGTGGAGGTGGAGCGGGTGCTGGACAGCCATCCCGCGGTGCTGGAGTCGGCCGTGGTCGGGCGGCCCGACGACAAGTGGGGCGAGGCGGCCGTGGCGTTCGTGACCCTCCGTCCAGGCGCCCACACCACCCCGGACGAGCTCATCGGGCACGTCCGCGCCCAGCTCGCCCACTTCAAGGCGCCACGCGAGGTAACCCTGGTCGCCGAGCTGCCGAAGACGTCCACCGGCAAGATCCAGAAACACGTCCTGCGCGAACAGGCACGAACGCAGAAGCCCGGCGCCGGGGGCCCGGGCTCACTAGGGTGATCATGTGAAGCCGTTCCTGCTGCTGGCCATCCGGGCCGAGGACGCCGCCGCGGATAACGAGTACGAGTCGTTCCTGGCGTTCGCCGGGCTGGGTGAGCGCGACCTGTGCCGGTGGCGGCTGGAGCAGCGAGCGCTCGGGGATGTCGACCTGCAGGACTGGTCGGGGATCCTCCTCGGCGGCGGGCCGTTCAACTACAGCGACCCGGAGGAGTCGAAATCGCCGGTGCAGCGGCGGGTCGAGGCGGACCTGCGCGGGCTGCTGGAAAAGGTGATCGGCGCGGACTTCCCGTTTCTCGGGGCCTGCTACGGGATCGGGACGCTCGGCAGCCATCAGGGGGCGGTGGTCGACCGGCGGTACGCCGAGCCGATCGGCTCCGTCCCGGTGACGCTCACCCGGGAAGGCCGGCGGGACCCACTGTTGCGCGGGCTGCCCACCACATTCGACGCGTTCGTCGGCCACAAGGAGGCGATCAGCAGGCTGCCGCGCCACGCGGTCCTGCTCGCCAGTTCCCCCGCCTGCCCCGTCCAGGCGTTCCGGATCGGCTCCCACGTCTACGCCACCCAGTTCCATCCCGAACTGGACGCGGCCGGCCTGTGCACCCGGATCGACGTCTATAAGCACGCCGGCTACTTCGAGCCCGAGCAGGCCGGCGAGCTCAAGGCGCGGGCACGCCGCAGCAACGTCACCCACCCGCCCGCCATCTTGCGCGGGTTCGCCCAGCGCTACGCCCTCAGCGCGCCGGCCGGAGCCGGCCCGCGGCCGCCCGCCGCAGCCTCCCCGGCCGGCCAGCGGCGGTTATCCCCACCGCCGCACTGACGGCAGCGCGCCGGGGGCCGGGTCAGCGGGCCTCGGCGGCCAGCCGCAGGCCGAAGCCGATGAGCGCGACGCCGGTGACCCGTTCGAGCCACCGCTGCACGGTGGACCGGCGCAGCCAGCCGGCGCCGCGGGCGGCCATCCACGCCAGGACGGCGAGCCAGGCGCCGGTTTCGGCGATGAACCACAGCCCGAGGACGAGGGGGAACAGCGGCGCCGGTGCCCCGGTGGGGATGAAGCCGGGCAGGAACGCGATGAAGAAGACACCGATCTTGGGGTTGAGCAGGTTGGACAGCAGCCCATTGAGGTACACGCGCCGCCACCCGGCCTGCGCCGGAGCGAGGCCGGCCGGGCCGGCTGCCTCGGCGGCGGGGGCGCCGCGGGGGCCGCGGGAGGGCCAGAGGCTGCTCACCCCCAGCCAGAGCAGGTAACACGCGCCGGCCAGCCGGACAACGTCGTAGCCCAGGTGGCTCACCCGCAGCAGCGCGGTCAGCCCGAACGCGGCGGCCGCCGCCCAGGCCAGCAGCCCGGACATGGTGCCGGTGGCGGTGACCCAGCCCGCGCGGCGGCCGTGACGCAGCGTGTTGCGCAGGACCAGCAGGCTGTCCGGGCCGGGCGCCAGGATCAGCAGGGTCGAGGCCAGGGCGAACGCCGGCAGGGCTGCGGTCATCGCGGGCGCAGGCCGATCAGCGCCATGGCCGCGGCGAGGCTGATCCCGGCAACGATGACGGGTGATTCCGCCATATCCCAGCCGGAGGGGGCGAGCCGGTGCCGTACCAGCCGCTCGGCCAGGTACCCGCCCACCATCGCGGCGCCCAGCCCGCCCAGCACCCGCCGCGCGGCGGGGCTTGGCCCGCGCAGCAGAGCCGTGATGGCACCGGCCTGCGCGCCGAGCATCACCGCGGGCGCGGATAGGGCCGTTCCCATCAGCACGGCGTCGCGGCCGACCGCGGATGGCTGCCCATGCCAGAACGCGATGTCGAAGGCGTGACGGCGGCGCAGCGCCAGCGCCAGGCCGCCCACCCCGGTGGCCAGCTGTGCGGCCGACACCACCACCAGGACCTGGTCATCGTCCATGACGGGCCAGCCTACGCCGGGCCGTGGCCCGCGATCACGTGGGATGCTGTCCGGGTGACCGAGCTGACGATCGCGGCATCCAGGGCCGACCTTCCCGTTTACCTGGCCGTCCCGGCTGGGCCGGGACCGTGGCCCGGCGTCGTTGTCATCCACGACGGCATGGGGATGAGCCAGGACGTGCGGAACCAGGCGGACTGGCTCGCGGGCCACGGCTACCTGGCGGTTGCCCCCGACCTCTTCCGCGGCCGCGCGAGGATCTCGTGCATGATCTCGGTCATGCGTGACACCCGGGCCAGGAGAGGTCCCACGTTCGACGACATCGACGCGGCGAGCGGCTGGCTGGCGCAGCGGGAGGACTGCACCGGATCGATCGGCGTGATCGGCTATTGCATGGGAGGCGGGCTGGCCCTGCTGCTCGCGCCGGACCACGGCTTCGCGGCCTCGAGCGTCAACTACGGGGTGGCCGCCAAGGAGGTGTACACGAGCAGCTTCCTCCGCGATGCGTGCCCCATCGTCGGCAGCTACGGGGACCGGGACCCGATGCTCCGGGGCGCGGCGGCACGCCTCGGGCAGGCGCTCGCGACGGCCGGGATCAAGCACGACGTGAAGGAGTACAGCGGCGCCGGGCATGGGTTCATCAACGACCATGACGGGGCGGGAGACAAGTGGCCGCTGCTGTTCGGCGTCTTCGCCCGGCTCTCGCCCGGCCTCGGGTACCACGAGGCCTCCGCGCAGGACGCGCGGCGCCGGATCATCGCCTTCTTCGACGCGCACCTCAAGGCGTGACCCGGCGGTTGCTACCGTGCCGCCATGGCTATCTCGCTCAGTGAGGCGACGCTCAGGCTGCTTAACGGGAGAAACTACGCCGTCCTGGCCACGGTCAATCCCGACGGCAGCCCGCAAACCAGCGCGATGTGGATCGGCCGCGATGGCAGTGACGTGCTGTTCTCGACCGTGGCGGGCCGCGTGAAATACA